>Ga0233424_10000583_pt1 | contig 43331 bp, 31 predicted proteins | sample Watercolumn_Towu_FD_181011 | JGI IMG/M metagenome (GOLD analysis project Ga0233424, IMG submission 181011) | Freshwater microbial communities from Lake Towuti, South Sulawesi, Indonesia - Watercolumn_Towuti2014_125_MG | ecosystem: Environmental > Aquatic > Freshwater > Lake | place: Indonesia...
GGGCTACTTCAGCAACGCGCCCGATTCGCCGAACCTGCTCCCGCGCCACCTGCGCCCGGATGAAACGAACTTCCCGCTCGAAGCCCGCGTGCGCTCCTACCTCGCCGTGAACTGCGCGCACTGCCATCGCGCCGGCGGGACCGCTCCGACGGCTTGGGACGCCCGCGCGTCGCTCACGCTGGAGCAGACCGGCCTCGTCCACGGCCCGGCGGTGAACAACGGCGGCAACGCCGCGAACCGCCTCGTCGTGCCGGGCGACACCGCGCGCTCCATCGTGCTCAACCGCGTCGCCGTCGCGAACGGCTTCACGCGGATGCCGCAGCTCGGCAGCAACGAACTCGATCAGGAAGCCATCACGCTGCTCACCCAGTGGATCACGCAGTCGTTGCCCGCGCGGCAGACCTACGCCGAGTGGCGGCTCGCCCGCTTTGGCTCCGCGAGTTCGCCCGCCGGCGCGCCCGAGGCCGACCCGGACGGCGACCGCGCCACCAACCGCGAGGAGTTCCTCGCGGGCACCGATCCGCTCAATCCCGCGAGCTTCCCCACCACGACGCTTGCCGTCGGCGCTGCCTCCGTGACGTTGGGCATGAACCTGCCCGCCAACCGTTGGTTCCAAGTCGAGACCTCGACGAACCTCCTGAACTGGTCGCTCTGGGACGTGCCCGGCAACCACGCCCTCCCCGCGCCCGGCGTCCCCGTGAACCTCACCGCCCCCGCGCCCTGGAGGCAGCAGTTCTTCCGCTTCCGCCTCGGCGAGCATTGAGCCTGGAACCCGAATTCCGAAGCTGGTTGGGGAGCGCGCCCGCGCGGAAAAATCGGCGCGCATGGAAGTGTCCCGAAGGTTCGTGGACCGCACCTGCGTTCGGGGCTGGACGCGAGGGCGCGTCCAGCCACACGCGGGGCGCGTGTGCTCCCCCTGCTTCGGCGTTCGGGTTGAATCGGCAGTTGCTGAACCGGTAAACACGCGAATCCCACGAAGGTGTTGCATGGACGCCAACCTTGACGGGACTCATTATTCCTCCGTTGCCCGGCACACGGTGAATGTGGCGGCAAAGGAAATGAAAGAGCTTTGAGGAATGCGCGTCCTGGCCATTGACCACGGAACGGTGCGCATGGGCATCGCCGTGAGTGACGAACTCGGCATGATTGCCCTGCCGCTCGATTACATTCCAGCCGAGCCGCCTGCGGACTGCCTGAAGCGGCTGCAGCAACTCGTGGCTGAAAAGTCCGTTGCCCGGATCATCGTCGGGATGCCGAGGAACATGAACGGGACTTACGGCCCCGCGGCAGAAAAAGTCCGCGCCTTCATCGCCAAATTGGAGAAGGCGGTGACGGTGCCCATTCGCACTTGGGACGAGCGGCTGACCTCCTCGCAGGCCAACCGCGTGATGATCGAGAGTGGCGTCCGTCGCGAGAGACGCAAGGAACATGTGGACTCGATGGCCGCCGCCATTCTGTTGCAGAGTTTCCTCGACAGTCAGTCCACATGACCACGCCGGACAACGCACTTGTGCCCGCGCTGAAGTTCAAACTCACCATCGCCTACGACGGCACCGGCTACGAAGGGTGGCAGGTGCAGAAGATCGGCACCGGCGTGCAGGAAATCGTGGAAGGCGCGCTCGCCAGGCTCTTCCCGAGCCGGCCGCGCATCCACGGGTCGAGCCGGACGGACACCGGTGTTCACGCGCTCGGGCTCGTGGCGCACTTCGACGTGCCGCGCGAAGAAGGGCGCATTCCGCCGGCGAAACTGTTGCTCGCCATCAACGCGCACCTGCCGCCAGACATCCGGGTGCTGCGCGTCACCCGCGCGCATGCGGACTTTCACGCCCGCTTCAGCGCGAGCGGCAAGCAGTATCGCTACTTCGCATGGAACCACGCGGCGATGAACCCGCTGCTCATCAACCGCGCGTGGCACGTGAAACGCAAGCTCGACCTTCCCGCGATGCGCCGCGCCGCGAAGCACTTCGTTGGACGGCACGACTTCCGGTCCTTCCGCGCGAACCCGGACTACGACACCGATTCGACAGTGCGCACGCTCACGCGCTGCGACGTGCGGCGCAGCGGCGCGCTGATCACGTTTGTGATCGAGGGCGACGGCTTCCTTTACAAAATGTGCCGCGGCATCGTGGGCACGCTCGTGCAGGTCGGCGAAGGGCGCATCGGCGCGAACGAGATCAAGCGCATCCTCGCCAGCCGCGACCGCCGGCTCGCCGGCATGACCGCGCCCGCGTGCGGGTTGGTGCTTTGGAAGGTCCATTACTCGACGCAAGGACGCGAAGGCGCAAAGCGGCGGAGCCGAGGCCGGCCTTCGAGTTGACTCCATTCACTTTGGGCCTTGGCGTCTTCGCGTCCTGACATGCACCTCGTCCTCGTTGAACCCGAGATCGCACCGAACACGGGCAACATCGCCCGTCTCTGCGCGGCGACGCGCACCACGCTGCACTTGATCGAGCCCTTCGGCTTCAAGCTCGACGACAAGCAGCTCGCGCGCGCGGGCATGGACTACTGGCAGCACGTCACGTGGCATCGCTGGGCGAACTGGAATTCGTTCCGCGATTCGCTGCCGGCCGACGCGCGGTTGTGGTTCATCGAGCAGGACGGGCCGCGCCTCTACACGGAGGCGCAGTTCAGGGCGGACGACTACCTCGTGTTCGGTCGCGAGACTGCGGGCCTGCCATCCGCGCTGCTCGAAACCCATCGCGACCGCTGGTTGCGCATTCCGATGTTCAACGCCGACGCGCGTTCACTGAACCTCTCCAACTGCGCCGCGCTCGTGCTCTACGAAGCGCTGCGGCAGCAGGGGTTTGCCGGTGGGATTACGCCTGCAAGTTGAACCGCTCGAAGGCCGCGCGCACCGCCGTGACGAGCGCCTCGACGCGCACGGCGAGCGGAAAGTCGGAAGGGGCTTCGAGCGTGTAGCTGTGCGGCGTCTTGTGCGTGAGCAGCCAGAAGGACTCCGGCCATTGCGGGCGCGAGCGCGGGTCGGTGTCGGGCCGGATGATGCCGCCGCGCGCGGGCCGGCCCTCGATTTCTGGCGAGAGGTCAATGGGACAAACCTTCGCCACGGCCTCGATGATGGCCTCGGCGCGCGAAGGCAGGCCGCGCGGATTCAATTCGTAAAGGTAGAAGCCCTGCGCCTCCCAGTCCTCGTGCAGGCAGAGTGTGAGATCGAACGGCGGCTGTTCCTTCAGCCACTCGACGTGCGCTCGCGTTTCGGGCGCGTCGAAGTGCGAATACTGGCGATTCAAGTCGTGGCCGAGCGCGCTCTCGCGCGTGTTGCGCGGGAAACCGGTCGGGTTCAGGCACGGGCACATCCACAAGTCGCACTCCACCGGCCACACGTCGTTCTCGATGAGCCGGAGCGCGGCGAGCGGACCGGCAGGTTCATCACCGTGGATGCCGGTGGAGAGGTAAAGGCGTGGTGCGTGATGCGTGGTGCGTGAAGAGTTCCGCGACAGCCGGTGAAGCGCGCACAGCGAAAGCCCCGGCGCGGCTTCAAGGCACTTCACGTCCCAGCCGTGCTTGTGCGCGGCGGCGATGCAGGCGCGCAGCACGGCCTCGATGTCAATCGTCTCGCCGAGGTAGCCGCCGTGGTTGCGATGGAGCCGCTGCATGCGGCCGCGCTACTGGCGGTTGAAGCGGTGCACGCGCCCGTAAATGTTGTATTCCGCCACGAAGACGTCGCCGGCGGCGTTGAAAGCCACGCCGTGCGGCGCGGTGACGAAGCCGGTGCGCCACACCGCGGGCTTGGTCTGGTTGTTCTTCACCTCGGCCTTCTCGGTGTTCAAACCGAGCCGGGCGACGAGCTTGCCTTCCTTGTCGAGCACGCTGACCGCGCCACCGATTTCGCCGACCAGCGCGTAGTTGCCCTGCACCGTGATCGCCGCAGGGGCGAGCAGGTCCCCGGCCACGACGCCGAGGAACTCGCCATCCGTGGACATGTGCACCACGCGCATCGCCTCGCGGTCGCAAGCGATGATGCGGACGGGCGAGAAGCGCGTGTCCACCGCGATCTTGTGGAGCGTGGTGAAGTTGTAGGGCGGCTTCTTCCCACCTAAGGATTTCTGGTATTTGCCGGTCTTGTCGAAGCGATGCACGTAGCTCGTCGAGTAGCCGTCGGTCACGAACAGGTCGCCATTCGGCGCGACATCCATGCCGGTGAGGCGCACGAACGTCTTGCCCTCGTTGGGATTCTTGGGCACTTCGCCCTTCTCGTTCTTCTTCGTGTTGGGCGGAACCTTGTTCTTGAACTCGTCGGGAATCGCGGACGCGGGAATCTCGAGAACTTTCTTGCCGTCGAGCGTGAGCTTGAGAATCGTCTGTCCATCGGCGTTGAGACGCGGGCCGTAGATGAACTCGCCGTCGGCTTGCTTCTTGATGACGAAACCGTGGAAATCTGGCGGCGCATCGGGGACGTTTCGCAAGAACTTGCCGTCATTGCTGAAGACCTGCAAGCCGGCCTTCGGGTCCATGACGCTGACGTAGATTTCACCGGCGGAGCTGACGGCGATGTCGCCGTGCATATTGCCGAGCTGCGGGCGTCCCTCGGGGAGCTTGACCCAGTCGGCGACGGCCTTGTAGTCGGAGGCGTCGGCGCGCGCGAGCAGTGCGGTCAGGGCGAGGAGGGAGAGAGGAAGTGGTTTCATGCGAGTGCGGGGGCCGGATTTTGTTCGCCCGCTACGGGACAACGAATAGCCGGGACTGTCAACGCTGGCGTAAGGGAGTGGCACGGGCGTCTCGCCCGAGAGATTCGATTCACACGGGCGAGACGCCCGTGCCACGACATTCAATCGGCGGGACAGGAGCGGATGCTCTTCACTTCTTGCGCACAAACTTCTGCGCGCGTTTGCCGATGATGTCGCCGGCGTAGACGTTGCCCTTCGAATCAAGCGCGATGCAGTGGAGCCAGTTCAGGTCGCCGGGTTTTTCCTTGTCGTCCTCGCCCTTGGGCACGGTCCAGAGCTGCAGCAGCTTGCCGTCGGTGTTGAAGCGCATGAACACCTGGTCCTTGGGAGGGCAACCCAGCGGCGCGGTCGGATACTTCGGGTCGCGCGTCCACGCCATCGGCGAGGAGCCGCACACCCACACGTCGTCCTCGGCCGTCATGCAGAAGCCCCACGGCACCACCACGTCGCGCCACGACGACATGAGCCGGCCGGAGCGGTCGAAGACCTGCACGCGCACGTTGTTGCGGTCGGCGACGTAGAGCCGGCCCTTCGAGTCGCACGCGATGGCGTGCGGGATGGAAAAGTTCGCCGAGCCCGTGCCGAGCGTGCCCCACGCCTTGATGAAGTTGCCCTGCCTGTCGAAGTGCGCGATGCGGCTGTTGCCGTAGCCGTCGGAGACGAAGATGTCGCCGTTGGGCGCGAGAGCGAGGTCGGTGGGCTTGTTGAAATGCCGCGGGCTGTCGCCGAGCTGGCCCGGCGTGCCGAGCGTGAGCAGCATCTGGCCGTCGCGCGTGAACTTGCGCACCACGTGGAAGCCGATGTCCGTGATCCACACGTGGCCGTCGCGGTCAATCTTGAGGTGATGCGCGTTGCTGATGATGCCCGTGCCCCACGCGCGCACAAACTTGCCGTCCGCCGCGTAAACCTGCACGGGCGGATTCGTGCGCGTGAAGACGAACACGTTGTCCTGCTTGTCCACGGCGATGCCCGGCACGTGGCCCCACGGCAGGTCGGCGCGGCGCTCGGGCCACGACGGGTCCACCTCGTAACTCGGCGAGAGATTCACGCGCGGGTAGTCGGGCGAGTCGGACTTCGCCACGGCCTTCGGAGCCTGTGACATCGCGGGAGCGGCGGCGAGCCACAGGGCGCAACAAGTTGCGAGGGTGATGAGCGATGCGGAAGTTCTCATGCGGTGTGTTCGTGTTGAACGGCGGTGGGCGCATCGTAGCGGACAACATCGAGCGGTCAAGGCGCGCGGCTTCCCGCTTGCTGCCGCCAACGAGTCCGATAGGTTCGCCGCGTGGACAAACGGGCTTGGATCATCGCGGCAGTGCTTTCGCTCGTGGTGTTGTTCATTCTGCAATTGGCATCATGCAGTTCCGCGCGTGCCAAGCAGGAACGCGCGATAAAAGTCGCTGAGGAAGCCCACCTGGTGGCAGAACGGGCTGTAGCGAATCTCAAGGCCGTTGCGGACAAGGCTGCGACGTTGCAAAGGCAGATCGAGGAATCGCAGGTCACGATCGATCAACTCCGCAAGGAGAAGGACTTCGCTGCCACCACGCAGAAATCGCTCGAGGCCGGGATGCGCGCCGCACTCGAATCGAAGGACGTGACCATCTCCGAGCTGCAAGGCCGGCTCACGGTGAACATCCTCGACCGCGTGCTGTTCGACTCCGGCGAGGCGGTGCTCAAGCCCGATGGCGAGAAAGTGCTGCGGCAGGTCGCGGGCGTGCTCGCGCAATTCCCGAACCGCCTCATCCACGTCGCCGGTCACACCGACAACGTTCCCATCCGCGCATCGGCGCAGGCGCGCTTCGCGACGAACTGGGAACTCTCGACCGCGCGCGCGAACGCGGCCGTGCGTTTCCTTTGCGAGAAGGCCGGAGTGGACCCAAAGCGCCTCGCCGCCGTCGGCTACGGCGAGTTCCATCCCATCGCTGACAACGCCGCGCCCGAGGGCCGCGCGAAGAACCGTCGCATCGAGCTCATCGTGATGCCGGAGGACTTGGTGAAGGCGAAACCCGCGGCGAAGACGGAGTAGTCTGCGGGAGTTTTCCCCTCGCAAACCTTCGGCCCGCCGTTAGCCTCCGAGCGTTATGTTCCCGTTTCGACTGCTAGCGCTCGCGCTTGTTTTCGCACTGTTCGCGACGTCGTCCTTCGCCGCCGCACCCACGAACGTCGGCAACCGCCTCACCTATCTCGACAGCGACGGCCCGTTCTATCCGCACCGCGATTTCCCGAAGCTCATCACCCCGCAATGGGTCGGCGAGCCGGGCGTCGAGGCGGTCGTCATCCTCGCCATTGACGACATGCGCGACTCGAGGCGCTACGAAACCTTCCTGCGGCCCATCCTCGAGCGGCTCAAGAAAATGGACGGCCGCGCGCCCGTGAGCATCTTTGCCAACGTCGCCACCAACGGCGACCCGCAACTCGCCGCGTGGATCAAGGAAGGGCTGTCCATCGAGGTCCACACGCTCGCGCATCCGTGCCCGCTGTTGCAGCGCGGCAGTTTCACCAACGCCGCCAACACCTACCACGGCGGCGTGGACCTCATCGCGTCCGTGACCGGCGTGAAGCCCGTCGCCTTCCGCATGCCGTGCTGCGACTCGATGAACTCGCCGAGTCCGCGGTTCTATTCGGAGATTTTCAGCCGCACCTCGCCCGCCGGAAACTTCCTCACGATGGATTCCTCCGTGATGTGCCTGCTGACCACGAACGACCCGGCGCTGCCCCGCGAACTGGTGCTGGACGCGCAAGGCCGCGAGCGCTTCCGCAAATACTTCCCCGCGCAGACCAACGCCGTGACGAAGAAGTCCCTCGCCAACTTCGGCACGTGGATCGAGGACTACCCGTATCCCTACGTCATCAACAAGCTCTGCTGGGAATTCCCGGCGATGGTGCCGAGCGACTGGGAGGCGTTCAACCTGCACGGCGCGACCAACGCCACGACGCTCGCCGACTGGAAGGCCGCGCTCGACGCCGTCGTGCTCAAGCAGGGCGTGTTCACGTGGATTTTCCATCCGCACGGCTGGAGCAGCCCGGCGCAGATCATTGAGTTCATTGACCACGCCGAGCGCAAGCACGGCAAGAAGGTGAAGTTCCTGACGTTCCGCGAGGCGCAGGAGAAGCTGGACAGGAATTTGCTGAAGGGGCAGCCCTTGCGCGATGGAGGTGGCGGTGACAATGGAGTGCGCTTGCTGGACGTGGACAACGACGGTGTGATGGATGTGATCATTGGGAATCGGGACTCGAAACTGACGAGGGTGTGGCGAAGTGGTGACCGCTCGTGGTTGGAGACCAGTTTCCCTGCACGGCTGAACATTGTGCAATTCCCGATGAACCCCGATTGGCAGGCTCATGTGGTCGACGCACGGGTTAGGTTTGGCGTGCTGCGAGCTGATGGTCTGCCGACCGTCGTTGTTCCAGAGCAAGGAAGTCTTCCAGTTACCGCACCTATGGCAACGTGGGAGTTTATCGGCTGGCAGTGGATGAGAAGCCCAGAGCGATTGGGGGGACTTACGGTCGAGGTTCGCCTCGCGATGCTAGCGAACACTCCCGGAATGAAACCGGAGGAGATTCGAGACTTCAGCTTCTTACGGATGATCGGCATGTTTGCGCCCGACCGCGGTGTCCGCTTCCGCGACATGGACCACGATGGCATCTGCGAACTCATCGTCGCCAACGAGTCGCAGCAGGCCATCTTCCAGTGGTCGGAAAAGGACAAGGCGTGGTGGAAGCTCAGCGCCGGCTGGCCAACGGGCGTTTCAATCGTTCGATCGGATGACTGGGAAAGTTGGCGCGACAACGGCGTGCGCTTCGCCGACGTGAACGGCGACGGCTTCGAGGATTTGCTCGTGTCGAACGAGAAGGGGTTCTCGCTGCATCTCTACATCAACACGCCGCGTGGCAATCTCGGCTGGGCCAAGGGCTGGACCTACAAACAGCGCGAGGGCAAGCGCGCCGGAGCGGAGGTAGGGCGCGGTGTCCCCACCGCGCCGCCGGACGGCTCGCAGAGGACTGCGAGCCCTACCCGCGACATCCCCCCCTTCGTGCGCGAAGGCCCTTATCGCAACAACGGCGCGTGGTTCCATCGCGGCCAGCTCTTTGTGCAAAACGAGGACACCGCGCACCTGCCCGACAACGTCATTCGCATCCCGTTCCGCGACCTGCTCACAGGCGACGAACCTCCGCCCAAGTCGCCCGAGGAGGCGCTCGCGGCGTTCAGCGTGCGCCCCGGCTTCAAGGTCGAACTCGTCGCGAGCGAACCGCTGGTGATGGACCCCGTCGCCTTCGACTGGGGCGCGGACGGAAGACTGTGGGTCGTGGAGATGGCGGATTATCCGAGTGGAGTTCCTTTGAAACCCCTCGCCTCATCCCCACCCATAAACCAGCCCTCGGCCGAACACCCCTCACCCGCCCTTCGGGCACCCTCTCCCCTCCTCGGAGGAGGGGAGAGGGATGGGGTGAGGGGTGGCGGACGCGTCGTCTTCCTCGAAGACACCGACGGCGACGGGCGCTACGACAAGCGCACCGTGTTCCTCGACGGGCTGAACTTCCCCAACGGCGTCATGCCGTGGCGCAAGGGCGTGCTCATCAGCGCCGCGCCGGACATCTTCTACGCCGAGGACACCGACGGCGACGGCAAGGCGGACTTGAAAAAGGTGCTGTTCACCGGCTTCCGCGAAGGCAACCAACAGCATCGCATCAACGGCTTCGACTACGGACTCGACGGCTGGGTCTATGCCGCGAACGGCGACAGCGGCGGTGTGATTCAACGCGTCGGCGGAGTCCTGACTGCTTCCGGTTCTTCTCCCTCGCCCCTCGGAGGGGAGAGGGTCGGGGTGAGGGGTGAAGCCAAGCCAGCAGCCGGAGCGACCCCTCGCCCTCAATCCCTCTCCACTCAGAGGGGAGAGGGAAGTCAGGTTGTGGACATCCGCGGTCACGACATCCGTTTCAAGCCCGACACCGGCGAGTTGGAACTGGTCGCGGGGCAGACGCAATTCGGCCGGCACCGCGACGACTGGGGAAACTGGTTCGGCAACAACAACCCGAACTGGCTCTGGCATTACCACATTCCGATTCACTATCTGAAACGCAACCCGCAGCTCGTCGTGAAATCCACGCGCACGATGCTCGCGAACTACTCGCCGCCCAACCAGGTCTTCACCATCGGCGCGCGGCAGCAGCGCTTCAACTGGCCCACGCGCATCAACGAAGTCACCAGCGCCAACAGCGCCACGCCGTATCGCGACGACCTCTTCGGGCCGGACTTCGCGACGAGCGTGTTCATCAGCGAGCCCGCGAACAACGTCGTCCACCGCGAGGTGCTCGAACCCGACGGCGTGACCTTCAGGAGCCGGCGCGCGCCCGACGAGCAGGACCGCGAGTTCCTCGCCTCGTCGGACAACTGGTTCCGCCCGACCATGCTCAAGAACGGCCCCGACGGAGCGCTCTACATCGCGGACATGTATCGGCTCATCATCGAGCACCCCGAGTATTTCCCGGACGAGTTGAAGAATCGCCCCGACATGCGCGACGGCGACGACAAGGGCCGCATCTGGCGCGTCGTTCCCGAGGGCGCGAAGCTCCGCAAAGTCCCGAACCTTGCGAAACTCTCCACGGCTGAACTCGTCGCGGCGATGGACTCACCGAACGGCTGGCAGCGGGACACGGTGATGCGACTCCTCTTCGAACGGCAGGACAAGCAGGCGTTAAGTCACCTGGTTGAAATGGTAACTAGCCATGGCATATCGAAGGCGAGGAATCCAAAAGTGAGAGTTCAAGCCTTGTGTTGCCTTGGCGTTTTGAATGGTCTTACCCTGGGAATCATCACCGCAGGCGCTAGGGATTGGCATCCCTCGGTCAGAGAACACGCTGCACGGCTAAGTGAAGGGTTTGCAACAGAATTGGAACAGGCGTTTAGATTGGCATCCGTGGGGCCGCAGGGCAGCGATGAACAACCTCGGCTCATGGCCGGTGCGCTCACGAATCTTGGCCATGATGACTCGGTAAGGGTCCGCTATCAGTTGGCGTTCTCGGCCGGTGCATGGAATAGAGCAACCGCATCTTTGGTATTGTCGGGACTTGCGCGGCGCGATGCCGAAAACTCCGATGTTCGGACAGCGATACTGACTTCTTTGCCGAGAGCAGGCGCCGACATGCTCGTTCATCTCGTGATGTCTCTCGACGAAACCGCACAGATGGTGGAGTCCATCTCGAGCACGCTCGCAGCTCCGGGCAACGAGAGGCAGTTGTCGCTGGCTTTGGACGCAATATCCCAAAACAGGACTAACGCGATCCGGGGAATTCGAGAGAGGAAGATTGTTCCCGTCATGATTGGAATTCTTGATGCGCTCGACCGTCGCTCGATGTCATTCAATGACCTGAAGGCCACCGCCGACACCGGGTTGAGACAGTCGCTACAGAGATTTGAGTATCTATTCACCCAGGCCCGCGCCGACGCGACGCTCCAATCCGCAATCCGCAATCCGCAATCCGCAATTGCCGCCACCCGACTGCTCGCTCGTGGCCCGACCGAGCAGGACGCCGACCTCGACCGCCTAGTTGCGCTGTTGCACCCGGCCTCGCCACCGGAAGTTCAGAAAGCCTCGATGGACAGCATCAAAAAACTCGCCTCACCGCGCGTCGCAGAGCTGCTGCTTGCGAAGTGGAACGAGCTGATGCCCGCCGTTCGCGCCGAGGCGACCACTGCCTTGTTGAGCCGCGGCGAGTGGGTGCAACTGCTGCTCGCGTCCATCGAGGCCGGCAAGCTCGGCACCAGCGCACTAGGTCCGGCGCAGCAGCAGCAGTTGCTCACGCACGCGCAGCCCGCCATTCGCGAGCGCGCGTCGAAGCTGTTCACCCGCGTGAACCCGGACCGCGCGAAGGTCATCGAGAACTTCCGCAGCGTGGAGACGCTCACCGGCAACGCGCAGCGCGGCGGGCAGATCTTCGGCGGCTTGTGCGGCACGTGCCATCGCATCGGCGGCGGCGCGCGCGGCGGCGTGGGACCGGATCTCGGCACCGTTGCGGACAAGTCGGTGGCGCAACTGCTCACGGCCATCCTCGACCCGAGCCAGGCGGTGGACCCGGCTTACGTTTACTACATCGGCTACACGAAGGACTTTCGCGACGTCAGCGGCATCATCGTGGCGGAGACGCCCAACAGCATCATGCTCCGCAACGCAGGCGGCCAGGACGACACGGTGCTGCGCGCGAACCTTGTAGAGTTGAAGACGAGCGGCCTTTCGATGATGCCCGAAGGCCTCGAAGCGAACCTCAGCCCTCAAGCGATGGCAGACCTCATCGCGTTCATCAAGAGCGGAGCGCCGGGTGGGCAGAGGGGACGGTAGCCACCCGCTTCCGCTCTCAATCCTAATCCTAATCCTGATCTCTGCTCGGACCGGAGGGAGCATGATCAAGATTAGGATTAGGATTACGAAGGAACCGTCACAGACCGGCTTCCTCGCGCAGCATCCGCGCCGCGGCGGCTTCGTTGCAGAGCTTCTGATACGCCTCGTCCATGCTCACGACCGTGCCGAAACCGGGCGCGAAGCCGCAGTCGGGATTGAGCGTGATGCGGTCCGCGGGCGGGAACTTCAGCGCCTCGCGCACACGCGCGGCGATGGTTTCGGCGAAATCCACGACGCCGGGCGTCACGCCCACGCAGCCGAGACCGATCTCGAAATCCTCGCGAAGCTGGCGGAACACTGCCTTGTCCCCAGCGGCGGGCGAGCTGAGTTACATCGTGAGGTGATGGACCTTCAGCCGGTTCAAGTGCGCGAGAATCGGCCCGTAACCGCCCTCGCGCGCGACCTCGCCACGGGCGCGTCCACCGACGCGTCGGCGCAAATGAACCGCAAGCTTGATGCCTTTCACGCCGTCCACGACCGCGTTGACCATGTCCACAGCGAAGCCCGCCACGGCATCCGGGTCGGAATACGTCGCGCGCACCGCGGGGTCAACGAAGAGGCAGAGGTGCGGGTCGTCAATCTGCGCGATGTCCGCGCCGGCGAACGCGCACGCGGCCCAGAACCAAACGACGAAGTGCCAGCCGTGGTTTTGCGCGAGCTGGCCGGTGAACTTGTCGCCCGCCGCCGCGCCCATGTAGCCCATGAAGTTCACGAAGCCCGCCACGGCTGCCGCGGTGCCGCGGCGCGCGAGGTCCGCGGGCAACGTGCCGACCAGCAGCACTTGCGGGCCGAAGATGCAGAAGCCGATGAGGAACAGCACCGTGACCGACGCTGCCATTCCCCAGTGGATGACGGTGTTGTAGGCGACCGCGAGCAGGCCGAGCATCACCAGCAGCACGCAAATCACCGGCGCGCGCCGTCCGCCGAACCATCGCTCCGTCGCCCAGCCCGCGAGATACGCGCCCGCGATGCCACCGAATGGCAGCACCGCATACTTGAACGCCGCGCCGCTCACGCTCGCGCCCTGCACCTCCTTCAAGCGCGTCACGCCCCAGTCGGTGAAGCCGTAGCGGCACGCATCGAGCAGGCACAACGAGACGGCGACGAGCCAGAGCGCGGGATTCGAGAGCGTGACGGCAATGTCTTGCCACACCGCAGCCGAACCCGGCGATGGCGTCGCCCCAGCCTCCGCGCTCAGGGGCCGCAGCGATGGCGCAGGCGCTTCCTCGATCGTGAACCACATGTGCAGCGCGCTGGCGACGAGGATTCCGGCCGGGACGTAAGGCGCGCCGCGCCGAACCCGAGCGCGACGTTGAGTCCGGCCGAAAGCACCATGCCGAGCGCGAGCAGCTTGCGCGGCGCGACACGCTCCGCGAGCTGGCCGTTGATGAACTGTCCCGCGCCGTAGGCGAGCTTGAGCGCCATGAGCACGTTGCCGAGTTGCGCCTTGTCGAAGCCGAGTTCCTTCTGGATGCCGGGCAGCGCGACGCCGAGGTTGTTCCGGCAGAAATATAACGTGCCGCAAGTGATCCACAGCACCCAGAGGACGCGCGAACTTCCCGGGGGAAAGCGGTTCGCATCGGCAGCGTCGCGCGTGGAGTTCAACGCCGCGAAACAAACCGGAACGTGCGGGGTGCGTCAACGCCGCGACGCGACTACACCTCTTCGAGCGCCTTCGCCGCGTCGCCGAACTTCGGAAGGCGCACGTTCATCTTGTCCATCATCGAGAGGTAGAGCCGGCACATCTGGCGTTCGGGCTTTTCCTTGTAGTCGAGCACGCGGCCACCTTTGAGCTTGCCGCCAGCGCCGCCGAGCAGCACGACGGGCAACTGGTTCGCGTCGTGGTTGCCCGTCAGCATCGAGGAGCAGAACATCAGCATCGTGTTGTCGAGCAGCGTGCGCGGGCCTTCCTGGATGGCGTCGAGCTTGCGCGCGATGTGGGCGACTTGTTCGAGGAAGAATTGGTTCACCTTCAGCCAGTCCGCGGTGTCGCTGTGCGAGAGCAGATGGTGAATCATGTAGTCCACGCCGAGGTTCGGGAAACGCAGCGAGCTGTGGTCGTTGTTCAGCTTGAGCGTGGTGATGCGCGTGGTGTCGGTTTGGAAACCGAGCACGAGGATGTCGCACATCAGCTTCATGTGCTCGGCGACGTCCTGCGGAATGCCGTCGGCGGGACGCGGAATGTTCGGCGCGGACAGCGTCGGACGCCAGCCCTGCAACTCACCCTTCTTGCCGGCGTTCTCGATGCGCTGCTCCACGTCGCGCACGGAGTCGAGATACTCGTCGAGCTTGCGCTGGTCGTTCGCGCTGATGTGGCGGCGCAGGTCCTTCGCGTCGGTCAGCACCGCGTCGAGGACGCTCTTGTCGCCCTTGCTCACCTCGTCCTTGAACAGCCGGTCGAAGGCGAGCGCGGGATAAATCTCCAGCGGTGTCGGCGTGGTCGGCGAACTCCACGAAATGTGCGAGCTGTAGAGCATCGAGTAGTTCTTGTGGACGGATGGATTCGACTTCTCGCAGCCGAGCACCAGGCTCGGCACCTTGGTCGAACTGCCGTAACGCTGCGCCAACAGCTGATCAATGCTCGTGCCGGAACGAATTTCGCCACCGGACGCCAGCGGCGCGCCGGAGAGCAGATTACCCGTCTGCGAACTGTGGATGTTGCCCTTCTGCGCCTCCTCGTTGTAGAGGCCGCGGATGAAAAGCATCTTCTCGCGGAAATCGGTGAGCGGCGCGAGCACCTTGCCGAGTTCCATCTCCTTGCCCTCGCCCTTGGCCCACCATTCCTTCGAGTGAAAGCCGTTGCCCGAAAAGAGGACGGCGAGCCGCACGGGCGCTTCGCTGGCCGGCTTGACGCCGGCGGGCGGAGTGTCACCCCAGACGGTGAGCGATTCCATCCACGGCAGCGCCATGGTGACGCCGACCCCGCGGAGAAACGTGCGACGCGAGAAGTGGTGGGTGCTCATACTGGCCTCGTGATGGACGCTGGATGTGGTTCTACTCTTCGCCCGCGAATTCGCGACCACGAATTTCGCGGAACTGCCGGCTGCGGACGATGGCCTCGACGGCAAGCCCCACCTTGTAGTCGCCGCGCTGGAGCTGGTTCGTGAGTTCGTCAAGGAAGGGTTCATCCGAAAGCAGCACGCCGCGGCCGAGCGCGTAGCCGAGCAGTTTGCGCGAGAACTGGCGGACGAACGCCCCGCGGCGCGTCGTGAGCAGGTAGCGGCGCAAGCCGTCGAGCCCGTTGATGTCCGCTCCGTCCATCACCGTTGTGCGCGTGTCAATCGCGCGGCCGCCGAGGTCCTTCTCCCGCCGCCGGCCGATGGCATCGAAGGCTTCGAGCGCGTAGCCGTATGGGTCCATGCGGCGATGGCATCCGGCGCACTTCGGGTCTGAACTGTGCCGCTCCGTGAGTTGGCGGACGGTGAGCGTCTCGGCGGCTTCGTCCTCGGGAAGCTGCGGCACGTCCTTCGGCGGGCGCGGGAGCTTCTCGCCGAGCAGCACTTCGGCGACCCAGTTCCCGCGCAGGATTGGGCTCGTGCGCGATGCGCCCGACTGTTTCGCAAGCGTCGTGGCGTGCCCGAGAATGCCGCCGCGGCCGAATTGCTTCATTCCATCAACGCGGTGCCAGCCGTCCGAGGTGAGAGGAGCGAGGTGAGAGGAGCGAGGTAAGAGCCCGGTGGCACTTCGTCCCTCTCCCTTCGCAACTCTCACCTCGAATGGGATTCCATAGTGCTTCGCGAGGTCCGCGTTAAGGAAGGTGTGGTCGGCGTCGAGAATCTCGAGCACCGAGCCGTCGCGCTGGAACAGGTCGGTGAAGAAACGGATGGTCTCCTCGTGCATCGCGCCGCGCAGTCGCGCGAACTCGGGGAAGTGCCGCTCGCTCTTCTCCCCGAGCTGGTCGAAGTCATAAACGTGCAGCCACGCGCAGGCGAACTGGGTCGCCAGCCTGCGCGTGCGCGGCTCGCGCAACATGCGGCGCGCCTGTGCGGCGAGCACGTCGGGTTCGCGCAGCTTGCCGCTCGCTGCGACAGCGCGAAGCTCGGCGTCCGGCGCAGAGGACCACAGGAAATAGCTGAGCCGCGTCGCCAGCTCCCAATCACCGACTGGCGACGCCTTCGCGCCCGGACCCGGTTTCTCCGTGCGATACAGGAAGGCCGGCGCGACGAGCGTGCGCGCGAGCGTCAGGCGGATGGCGTTGTCGTGCGGCAATCCCTCGGCACGGAGCTTCGCGTAGAGCTTCCGCAGCTCGTCGCTTTCGGCCGGGGTGAGCGGGCGGCGATACGCGCCTTCGGCAAACTTCAATACGGCGTCGAGGTGCGCCGGTTGTGTCGAGGCGAGCAGCTTCTTGAACTCCTCCGCGCGCTGCTTGATGGGCTGGCGCAGCGGCTCGAACGCGCTCGGGTCGGCGTCCTGCGTGGCGTATTGCCAGAGCTGCTCGAAGGCGTCCACGAGCTTGAGCGCGTCGTGGCTCGCGTAGTGCAGCCCGGCCCACAGGCGGTCGAGCTCGGCCGCCTGCGCGTCGTCGAGCATCAGCCGGCGGAGCTGGTCGTCCTCGCGATAAAACAGCGTGAGCGTGACGACTTCATCCACGGGCACGATCTTCGTGTAGCAAAGCGCTGCGGGGAATAGCTGGCGGAACTCGTCGTAGGCGGACTCGATGCGTTGGCGCGCGACGCTGCCGGTGGCGACAAGAATGGGCGAGTCAAACGCCACCGGCCGTTCGCCATCAGTCCACGTGCTGCGCCCGCCGAGTTCCTTTGCGGGTCCTGCGGCGAGGCCGAGCGTGGACGGTTTGTTCGTGAGCGCCTGCATCTGCACGCTGCCCTCCGAGGCGGTTGCTGCGTGCAGCCGGGCAGTCGCGACGAACTCAACGCCGTCCGCGAAATCCGCCGGCAGCCGCACTGCGAGCACCGATGGCGCGCGGACGCAGAGGCTGCGCTCTTCCACCGCGGCTCCGTTCGGATGCCTGCCGAAGAGCGCGGGGTCGAGGCCGAAGTCATGCGGATTGCGAATTGCGGATTGCGGATTGCGGATTGGCCGCGTTGCTTCCCCGGGGCGGCTGCCGCGGAGAGCCGGCGACAGCAGCGGCCCGTTGAACGCCGTGAGCTGCCGGTGCAACGCGGCGTCGGGCGAGTCCGTGGCGAGTTGCGCCGGGCCTTCAAGCAGCAGCTTCTGCAATCGCTCTGCGAACGGACGCTTCTCGTCGGAGGTTGACGCGGACTGCCACTTCGCCAGCAGCGAACCCGCGGGAAGGACCGGCTCGGCACCCGCAGGCCGGTCGGGCTCGCTGAAGAAATGCCACACGCCCGCGTTGCCGAGGCGGTCGGCGTGCGGATTGCCGGCGAGGATGTCGGGCGAAACGTCCTTCGCGAGGTCCCATGTGCGCGCGCCGTCGGTGAGCGTGAGGTCCACGGCGGTGAGATCGCACGCGTGGTTGCCGTCACGAGGGCCGATGCTGACGACGATCAAGTCACCGGGGCGCACCGCGAGATTCTCGAGCGGACCGAACTTCACCTCGCGCGAGCCCTGCGCCGTTCCGGCGGCGAGGCGCTGGCGCGTGTTGCCGCGGCGGAGTTCGACGGCCCACGTCACGCCGTTGCCGCACTCGGGATGTGCATGCTGCACGACGCCGCTGGCGCGGAGCGTCGTTGACACGGGACTTCGCCAGCCGACGAGCACGCGGAGCTTCGGCGTCGGATGCACCGCGACGCCGTGCGGCTTCATGTTGCCGGGCACGCGCACGTGCGTGTCGGAGGAGTTCGCGATCACGCTCAACGCCTCGGCGCCGGTCCAGCCCTTGATAAAGTCGTAACCTTGCGCGCGCTCCATCCGCCCGGTGATGAGTGACTCGATGCGCGCCGCGCCAACACCGATGCCGACGCAATTGAGCCACGCCACAAGCGCGTCGGCCGGGACGTTGTGTTTGCGTGCGAGCGCTTCAAGTGCGGCGGCGTCGGGCGAATTCGTGAGTTCCGATGCGGCTGCAAGACAATTTTCCGTTGCCGCGAAGCACTGCGCGCGTCGCGCCGCCAGCGTGGCGACCGTCTCGCGCACGTCCTTCAACGGCAGGTCAGCGCGGCCGGGTGCGACGAGGCGCGGGTTTTCCCAGAGGGCGAAGTCGTTCGCATTCCCATCGCCCGCATCGGACGTCGTGAGGTAAAGGACCGCATCGTTGGTGCCCGCCGCGGGCGGCAGCTTCAGCAGGACTTCGCGCGACTCCGCGATGGGCACGACCGGCACCTGCCACGCTTTCGGCCCGTTGCGCTTGCCGATGTGGCCGACTTGCGTGAAGCGCCAAAGCGCCTGCTGCCACAGCGCGACGCTTCGCGCGAGCGCGGGCGCATCCCCGGGGTTCGCGGTGCGCCACTGCGCGCGAAGCGGGTCGAGCAGAAGCGAAGCGTTGGTGGCGTTGAGCGCGGACCAGAGCGTGGCGAGATACTTTGCGTTGAGATGGTGCCGGGCCGCGGCTTGGTCGAGGGCGGACACTTCACTGGCACGACCGCGCAACTCGAGCGTCGCTGTGAAATACTTTTCCAACGGCAGCACGCCGCCGTCCTTCGTGTCGAAGCGGATGCCCTGCAGGTTCACCGCCGAACCGCCGCCCGGCACCGAGTAGCGCGCGTAGAAGGCGCGGATGGCCGCAAGCCGTTCCTCCGACCAGTCGCGCTGCGACGTGCTCGGCGAGAACGCGATGCCATCCGGCAGCAGCACCGCGTGCGCGGCGACATCCTTGGCGGCGTCGAGATACTTCGTGAGCAGCGAAGGCGACATCACGAGCGCGTTGCCGACGTTCATGAAGCCCTCGCCTGCCGCGGAGTCCGCCGGGAATTCGCGCGCCGGGTCGAGTGACGCGACGCCCGTGAGGTCGCGGAGCGTGTAGGTGTATTCGGCGTTGGATAGGCGGCGCAGCACCACCGGTCCGGGGTCGCCGGCGCGGGTGCGGGCGATGTCCTTGAGCGCGGACTCCGCCCAGCCCAGCAGCAGGGCGCGCTGCGCGGTAGTGGGCTGCGGCTTGTCCTTGGGCGGCATTTCACCGAGCGAGACCTGCTCGACGAGCTGCTGCCAGACTTTCGGCGCTTTCAACGCGTCCGCGCGCGACTTGAACCGCTCGAGGTCGAGGTCGCCCTTGTGCTTCGCCGTGGAGTGACAGTCGAGGCAGCGCTGCTTCAGCAAGGGGCGGACGTCCTTCTCGAAATCCGCCGCAGCCGAGCCCGTGACCGCGAGCCCAACCACACCGACAACCACGGACAAGCCGGATCGGGCGCCACTGCGGAGTGGGGAAAGTCGAAAAGTCATCGTAACCGGCCACGAATGGACGACTCAACCAGCTCAGGCGTTCGAGCGGCGCAAGCCGCCCGAAGAATGGAAAGCTGGTGGAGGCGGCGGGAGTTGAACCCGCGTCCTTGGCCGATTTGCCAGCCGCGACTACATGCTTAGTCCGGGAGGATTGTCGGCGGCGGGGTCACGTCCGGACTCGAACTCCGCCGCGTAGTCCGCATGGAATAGTCTCGGCCCTTCACGCGCGGTCTCCGCGTCGGGCCCAGCCTGCTGTGGCGTTCATTCAACGTAGCAGGCGTCTGCTGATGAACGTCGCGGCCTTAGGCCGCGAGAGCCAACTCGTCGTTAGCAGTTGTTGTTTGATGCGATGATTAACGAGGCCAACGCATCGTCCTCGGCATGCCGCCTCTGGCGCACCTTCCAAGTCGAAACCAGTGCGCCCCCGATTGAGCGGGGCCAATATCCGGGCAGGGCGGCCATCCGTCAAGCCGCGCGCCGCGCGGCGGGTTGGGCGCGGTGGAATCCGGCACCGTGTGCACGGTGGCGGGCCTATTGAGTTCGAAGGCGCTCGAGATCGAAGCCGCACAACGCCGGCCGCCGGTTGAACCGGCACCAACGCACACTTCGTGGCGCCGCCCGTGAGGGGGGCGCGACGGACTGAAGATTGCAGCCGCGGCTTACGGGTCGAAGCCGGGGCGGATGGACCACATGCCACGCCAGAAGAGATTCGTGTCGGGTGCGGTGTCCCTCGGGTTCAAACTCTGCACGTGGCCATCAATGAACAAGTAATTCCAACGCCCCATGTGCGGGTATTCCCCGGTGTAGTAGTAGGTGCCTTCCATGGTGTTGGCCTCGGTCTGGCCTCTGGCCTTGATCTGGTCGGGCGCCCAGCCGTTGATGCGCGACTGGCCGATGTTGCCCGCGATGTTGAACGTGTTGTGGCGTTCGGCGAAGAGGATTGTGCCCTCGGCATCAAGGATGCCGGCACGCCGGACAGCGAGCTGGCTGTCCCATGCCGTGGGAAAACCATCCGCCTGCGTCGTGTTCGGGCCTCTCCAACTGCCCGCCGGGATCGCATTCTGCAGCGCGAAATACAAGCCGGGGCCCTGCCGCGCGTTGTAGTCAATGCCGCCGCCCGCGGGGATGTTGACGGCCTGATACTCGTTGAGCGAGTAGCTCCGCAGCCAGCCACCGGGCGCCCAGTTCTGGATGGGCATGCGGTTCGCCGGGCACATCAGGTTGCGGATGGCCTTCTCAATGGGAGCGGACGCAGACGAAACTTCCGTGGGCCGGTAGGCGACTGAGAAGTAGCGGTGGAGGAAATCGTCCCACGGCCACTGTGGATTGCTGGGGTCGCCGAGCACGCCGAACACGATCTTGTCGTCAATGTCCTCGCTGAAGAGCTGCGAGGCGATGCCAAGCTGCTTCTCGTTGTTGAGGCAGGTCATCATCTTGGATTGGTTCTTGGCCTTGGCGAGGGCCGGAAGGAGGAGCCCCGCCAGAATCGCAATGATCGCGATGACAACGAGGAGTTCGATCAAGGTGAAAGCGCGGCAACGCGACTTCCACGCGGGTGACGGATTGGCGTTCAATAGTTCAGCGGGTTTGACGGTTTCACTTGTCGGCAAAGGAAACGACGAGCGTCCGGCTCCACACGTATTTCTTTCCCGGTGGTGGAGGTGGCAGGTGCGGGAGGAATTTCTGCTCCACGAGCACGTCGAGGCTCTTGACGGTGTCAGGATTGAGTTGCCTGCTGGCGACGTAGTCCCGCAACGCGATGGTGATGGTGGCGGGATCAATCGTGGCGCCCTTGAGCAACCCGGCGCCCGACCCTTCGCCGGTCGAAGGACCGATCATCGTGCTCTCGCGCCGCGGCTCCGCGTCAGGGGAAGTTGAACCCTTCTGAACGTCGGACTTGGCCTGCGGCCGGGTGACGGGCCGGATGGGCGGAAGCGGTTCCTGCTTGTGGCATGCCACCCAACCGAGGCACGACGCCGCAAGGACAGACAGAGCTTTGGTCATCGTCCGAATCGTGTCATCCAGCGCCCGGTTGTCAAGCGCCGCACCGGGACTTTCTTGAATTTCACTTCGCAAGGCCGCGTCGCTCTTGGGCACCCGCCGCATCCAGTGTGGTTTCTGCCCCAACGACCCGTGAAGGGTCCCGCCGAACGACCGCCGCAACCGGCAGCGTCGTCGCTGCGTCGCGCCCTGATTCTGTCCTTCGCGCTGGCGCTCGTGCTTGCCGGTTGCACGGCCGCGCAGCATCGCAAGTCCGCCGACCGCGAGGTCTATTCGCTGCTCACGCACAAGGAACAGAAACTGTTCGGCCACACGAACGCGTTCACGATTGACACCCCGTATTCCGCGCGCGAGCCGAAGGACATTCCGTCGGCGGAAATCCTCCTCGACCGCGCGCGCACCAACGCGCTGGTGCTCACGCTGCCGGACGCGTTGCGCCTCGCGAAGGCGCAGAACCGGCAATACCAGTTGCGCAAGGAGGCGCTCTATCTGGCCGGGCTTGCGCTCACGCTCGAACGCTACCAGTTCTCCGCGCAGCCCTCCGCGGTGCTTAGCGGCTCCGTGGGGCGCGATTCCGCGGGCGCGGGATTCGTCACCGAAAGCGACTCGATCACCGTCACGCGGCTCCTGCGCAGCGGCGGGCGGCTGACGACCAGCCTCGCCAACGACCTCACGCGCTACTTCACCGGCACGCCGGGCCGCACAGTCACGAGCGCGCTCTCGGTGAGCCTCACGCAGCCCTTGCTGCGCGGGTTCGGGGCGGACATCGCGGCCGAGGCGCTCACGCAGGCCGAGCGCGACACGGTGTATGACATCCGCGGCTTCGCGCAGTTCCAGCAGACCTTCGCGTCGGACATCGTGACCACCTACTTCCGGCTGTTGCAGCGCAAGGACGCCGTGCGCAACGGGTGGAGCAATTACCAAAAACTCCTTCGCGGGCGCGAGCAGGCCGAGGCGCTCTCGAAGGGCGAGCGGCTTGCGGCGTATCAGGTGGACCAGGCGCGGCAGGAGGAGTTCAAGGCGCGCGTGGCCTACATCGGCGCGGTCGAGTCGTATCAAGCCTCGCTCGATTCGTTCAAGCAGGCCCTCGCGCTGCCGCTGGGGTTTGACATCGCGCTCGACGACGACGCCCTGACGGAACTCGGCACGGCGGGTCTCGTGGATGTGGACGTGACGGAGGAACAGGGCTTCGCGCTCGCGGTCGAGCACCGGATGGACCTGCTCAACGAGATTGACCGATTCGAGGACTCCAAGCGCAAGGTGCGCGTCGCGCGCGACAGCCTGCGCGCGGGGCTCACGTTCACGGCGGATGCCGCGCTGAACAACGACGGCGTGAATTACGCGAAGTTCGAGTGGAACCGCTCGACCGTGTCCGCGGGGTTGCAGCTCGACGTTCCGTGGGACCGGCTGCCGCAGCGCAACGCCTACCGCGCCACGCTCGTGGCCTTCGAGCGCCAGCTCCGCACGCTCGGGCTCACGCTCGACTCGACGCGCGACAACGTGCGCGCCGGCTTGCGCACGCTGGCCACGGTAAGGCAGAATTACGACATCCAACGGCGCGCCCTGGAACTGGCCGAGCGCCGCGTGGACGCGGCGAACCTGCTCCTCTCGGCCGGCCGCGCGCAGGTGCGCGACCAGCTCGAGGCGCAGACGGCGCTCGTGGGCGCGCAGAACGCCGTCACGCAGGCGCTCGTGGATCATCTGGCCGCGCGGCTCAAGCTGCTCATCGACATCGGAATGTTGAACGTGGACGACGACAAATTCTGGCTCAAGGCCGCGCCGCTGCCCAGCCTCGCGCCGGCCTCGCAGCCCGCGAAGGCCGCGTCGCAGGACGCGGAGGTGCTGCCGCCGGAGAAAGTGTTCGGCAAGCCATGACGCCCGGCGCAACGAATGGAAAGGGACTCCTGCGCGTGGTGCGGCAGCGCCCGCTCCTGGTCGTGCTCGCGGTCATCGCGGTCGTCGCAGTGGGAGTCGTCACCGCCAAGGGCCGCAAGACCGCGCCGGCGGCGCAGTCGTATTACGCGGTGAAGCGGGGGAGTTTCCTCGTGACCATTCTCGAGGGCGGCACGTTGCGCGCCACGCAGGAACTCATCGTTCGCAGCGAACTCGAGGGCACGCCGCGCATCATCAGCATCGTGCCCGAGGGGACGTCGGTGAAGAAGGGCGACCTGCTGGTGGAGCTGGACTCCGTAGGCATCAAGGAGAAGATCGTCAACCAGGAGTTGTCCGTGCAGAGCGCCGAGTCGTCCTACACGCGCGCCAAGGAGGACCTGGCCATCCAGAAACTGACAATGGACGCCTCGGTGAAGGACCAGGAATTGCGCGTGGAGTTCGCCGAGTCCGACCTCGAGAAATACAAGGAAGGCGACTGGCCGCAGCAGAAGAAGGCCATCGAGGCGCGCATCACCATCGCCGAGGAGGAAATGCAGCGCGCGCAGGACCGCCTCAACTGGACGGTGCAACTGGAGAAGCGCGGCTACGCCACCCGCGACGAGCTCAAGGCCGACCAGCTCACCGTCAAACGGCAGGAGCTCACCATCACGCAGGCGCGGGAGGAATTGCGGCTCGTCGAGAAATACGACTTCCCCAAGCGCGTCCGGCTCATGGAATCCACGGTTGAGCAGACCAAGCTCGAGCTGTTGCGCGTCCGCCAGCGGGCTACGTCCACCATTTCGACCTACGAGGCGGACGTGAAATCCAAGCAGGCGCAGCTCGAGAAGCAGCGGGAGCGGCTCGACGACGCCAGGGAGCAGCTCGCGCTCGCGAGGATCTTCGCGCCGCAGGAAGGGCTGGTCGTTTACGCCACGGGCAGTTCCTCCAGCAGCGGCATCCTCATCGAGGAGGGCGCGACCGTCCGCCAGAAGCAGGACATCATCAAACTGCCGGACGTGACGCAGATGATGGTTGAAATCCGCGTGCACGAGTCGCACGTGCGGCAGGTCAAGCCCGGTCTGGCGGCGACGGTCACGATTGACTCGCTGCCCGACAAGCAGTTCACCGGCGTGGTCAAGAAGGTTGCCGTGCTGCCCGATTCCTCGAGCCGCTACTACAACCCGAACCTGAAGGTTTACACCACCGAGGTGTGGATCAACGAGGAACTCGCCGACATCAAGCCCGGCGTGTCCGGCCGCGCGGAGATCATCGTCACCAACCTGACCGACGTGCTCACCGTTCCCATTCAGGCCGTCACCACGGTGCGCGGACAGCAGACCTGTTACGTCGAGAAAAACGGACGCGTCCAGCCGGTGCCGGTCGAGGTCGGGCTCTACAACGACCGGCTCATCGAGGTCAGACGCGGCTTGAACGAGGGCGATCGCGTGCTTCTCGCCGCGCTTGCCGCCACGGAGTCCACGCCACCCGAGGACGAGAAGCCCGCGGAAAACGGCACCCGGACCAACAATGTCCCGAAGGAATCGGAGCCCGCGAGCAACGGCGCGGGCAGTTCCACGCTCGCGACCAACGCGGCGGCGCAGCCGGGCAACAACGGACCGCTTCCGGCCGGCGTGCGGCGCGCCTCCGCCTCGAGCGCCCCCAAGGGTGAGTTTGCGCGGCCCGCCGCTCCCGAGCGCGGCAGAAAGGCCGAGTAGCCGCATGCGCACGAGGACGCCGACCCGTCGCGCGAGGCCCTTGCCGTGCTGACCGAGCCCATCATCCGCATCGAGAAACTCGAGAAGACCTACCACCTCGGCGAAGTCGAAGTGCGCGCGCTCCGCGGAGTGGACCTCTCGATCACTCGCGGCGAATACGTCGCCATCATGGGCGCATCGGGCTCCGGAAAGTCCACGTTGCTCAACGTGCTCGGCTGCCTCGATCGGCCGACCGCCGGCAAGTTCTTCCTCGGCGGCGAGGATGTCGCGGCGATGGACGACGACGCGCTCTCGGCGTTTCGCGGGCGCACGCTCGGGTTCGTGTTCCAGAGCTACAACCTCATCCACCAGCTCACAGTCATCGAGAACATCCACGTGCCGCTGTTTTACAAGGGCCGCGACCTCGCGGCCTGCCTCGATCATTGCGAGTCGCTCGCCCGCCTCGTGGGATTGGGAGACCGGCTCGACCACCGCCCCAAGCAGCTCTCCGGCGGCCAGCAGCAGCGCGTGGCCATCGCGCGCGCTCTCGTCAACGACCCGCTCCTCATCCTCGCCGATGAGCCCACGGGCAACCTCGACTCGAAGACCGGCGTGGAAATCCTCGACTTGTTCGACCAACTCAACGCCTCCGGCAAGACCATCGTGCTCGTCACGCACGGCGACGAGGTGGCCGGGCGCGCGCAGCGCGTGCTGCACATGAAGGACGGCGTGGTGGACCGCGAAGTGACCCGCGCGCGCCGCGCTTCCCGGGCGATGGAGCCGGCGATCGCATGACACTTCCTTTCCGCCATCCGCCAACCGCAATCCGCCCTCCCCGCTGATGCGCCTCGGTTCCCTCATCCGCATCGTCCAGCTTGGCTTGAAGAGCCTCATGCTCCACAAGATGCGCTCGGCGCTCACGATGCTCGGCATCATCTTCGGCGTGTGCAGCGTCATCGCCATGCTCGCCATCGGCGAGGGCGCGAGCTACGAGGCGCAGGAGGCCATCAAGAAACTCGGCTCCAGCAACATCATCATCCGCAGCGTCAAGCCGCCTTCCGACAACAAGGCCGCGACCGCGGGGCGCAGTTACGTCGCCGAATACGGCCTGACCTACGCCGACCTCGGCCGGCTGGACACCATTCCCGGCATCAAGCGCGTGCTTCCCGTCCGCATCATTCGCGACGAGATCCGCTTCAACGCGATGGTCCAGCAGGGGCAGGTCATCGGCACGCGCCCGCTGTATGCCGGGATGTCGGGCGTCGAGCTGGTGCGCGGGAGGTTCCTCACCGACCTTGACGAGGCGCGGCAGAACAACGTGTGCGTGCTCACGCTCAACCTCGCGGCGAACCTGTTCCCCTACCAGGACCCGCTCGAGCAGGAAGTGCGCGTCGGGCCGGACTACTTCACCGTCGTCGGGCTGCTTCGCGAGAAGTCCACCATCGAGAAGCGCCCGCAGGCCGGCCCGGTCGAGGGGCAGCCTTTGGACAACAACATCTACGTGCCGCTCTCCACCGCGCGCGCACGCATCGGCGAGACCATCATCCGCCGCGGCGCCGGCACCTACGAGGCGGAGAAGGTCGAGTTGCACCAGCTCACCGTGCAGTTTCATTCGGACGACGCGGTGCTCGTGGCGGTGCCGCAGATTCGCGCGTTGCTCCTGCGCTTCCATCCCAAGCCGGACTTCGAGATCATCGTGCCTCTGGAATTGCTCATCCAGCGCGAGCAGACCAAGCGCGTGTTCAACATCGTGCTTGGCTCCATCGCCGCCATCTCGCTGCTCGTCGGCGGCATCGGCATCATGAACATCATGCTCGCCACCGTCACCGAGCGCACGCGCGAGATCGGCATCCGCCGCGCCCTCGGCGCGAGGCGGCGCGACATCACCACGCAGTTCCTCGTCGAGACCGTCGTGCTCTCCATCGGCGGCGGGCTCATCGGAGTCGTTGTGGGCGTGGCGACACCGCTGGTCGTCTCGGCGCTCACGGACATGAAGACCATCATCACGCCGCTGTCGGTGGTGGTGGCGTTCGGCATCAGCGGCGCCGTGGGAATCGTGTTCGGACTCTACCCCGCGCGCCGCGCTGCGAGCCTCGACCCCATCGAGGCGTTGCGCCACGAATGAGGACGGCCCTTCGGCGGACGGACCGCGCCTTCACCCGCACCGAGCTCGTGGTGGTGGGGATCATCGTGCTGTTCGTCGTGGCGGGGCTGATGCAGGTGAAGGCGGTGCGGATGCGCGAGGCGCAGGTGCGGGAGACGTGTATCAACAATTTGAGGGAAGTTGCCATGACGTTCCGCGTTTGGAATGTTTCGGCGACCGGGGGAAGTGACGTCAGATTTCCAATGGCTGTTTCGACGAATGAGAAGGGGAGCATGGAGCACATCTTCACGGGCGAAACGTTTCGTCATTTTCAAGCCATGTCCAACGAACTGGGCACGCCTCGGCTCTTGGCCTGCCCGGCGGAGTCGCGCCCGGCATCGCCCGATTTTGGGGCGCGGTTCTCCAATTCGAATCTCAGCTACTTCGTCGGCGTGGACGCCGAGCCGGTGTATTCGCAGATGCTGTTGGCGGGCGATGGACGGCTGACGAATCGCGCGGGAGCCACGCTTGGGATGATTCGTGTGTCGCGGCACGACACGCCGTGGTGGGACGGCCCGGTGCACGGCGGCTTCGGCATCGTCGCACTCGTGGATGGCTCCACGCATCAGATGTCCTCGGCGCAGTTGTGGCACCATGTCGCGCGGTTCGCCTCTTTTCCCGACACCAACCGGCTTGCGTTGCCGCTGCCTTGAAGAAGGGTGACGCACCATGTTCGGCTCCCAACTCGAAGGCCCCGAGCGCGGCATCCGCAATCCGCGCGTGCTCGACGCAATGAACCGCGTGCCGCGGCACGAGTTCGTGCCCGAGGCGGCGCGCGGGCAGGCTTACGCGGATGCGCCGCTGCCCATCGGCCACGGGCAGACCATCTCGCAGCCGTTCATCGTCGCGTTCATGACGGAGCAGCTCGACCCGCAGCCGGCGGACCGCGTCCTCGAAATCGGCACGGGCTCCGGCTACCAGGCCGCCGTCCTCTCGTTGCTGGTCAAGGAAGTGTTCACCATCGAAATCGTGGAGCCGCTGGCGCGTCGCGCCGCCGCCGACCTCGCCCGGCTTGGCTATTCGAACGTGCACGTCCGCGTCGGCGATGGCCACGAGGGCTGGCCGGAGGAGGCGCCGTTTGACGCCATCATCGTCACGTGCGCGCCCGCCACCGTGCCGGTGGCGTTGCTGGACCAGCTCAAGGACGGCGGACGGATGGTCTTGCCGGTTGGCGACCGAACGTCGCAGGAACTGGTCGTGTTCGAGAAGCGCGGGACCGACGTGCTTTGCCGCGAAGTCCTGCCCGTGCGGTTCGTGCCGATGACGGGCGGCGAGGGCGGGAGCGAATCAAGTCCGTGAGGCGCTCTCAACATCCAACGCTCAACGTTCGACGTCGATCGCTCCGTGCCGGAGCCGCGGCGGCCGCATCACGCGGCTGTGTAGCGGATGCGCAAGTCGCCGAGATGTCCGCCCGTCACGCGCGGGTCAAACGTCACCCGCGGTTCGAGCGAGGCGGCGCGCCCGATGATGTAGCCCGCAGGCTCGTCGGAGCGCAGGTCCGTGAACGGGAAGAACGGCGGCCGCACGGTGCGGATGTCCTTGAGCAGGCTGGAATCCAAGTCGCGCTTCAGCTCCCGCATCAACCGGTGACCGGCTTGGATGAGGTGGCGATAGTGTTGCTCCCCCTGACGGAGTCCGAGCTCGGCGAACACCGCGACAATCTGCCGGAGGCGGATGAAATACTCGCAGCGGCTCTCGGTCCACTCCGGCGGGTCCACCTTGTCCTTGAACGCGAACGCCTGCACGAGGTGGAAAATCGAATCCGGTTGCGCCTCGGGCGCGCCCGGCTCTTCCAAGAGCCGCGAGGTCTGCTTGAGCCGCGCATCCACGAGGTCCAGCCGGCCTTCCCGGTTGAACCGGTGGGTGATCTTCACGAGGTCAGACGCGCCGACGGATGCGCGGTGATTCGTAGTGAGGAAGAGGTGGTCATACACCACCTTCACCTCGACCGGCGCGCCCTTGGTGCTCTCGAGCCGACCGATGTAACTGCGCTCGCCGAGGATGAACACCGGCGCCGGCGCCTGCCGGAGACGTTCCCACTGGATGGCGTCGAGGTGACCGAGCCGAATGGCGATTTTGCGGACCCGCTGGGCGAGTTGATAGTGCGGCCCGCGGCGGAAGGGGCTCACACGCCGCTCGAGCTCGCGCAGTTCGTCCAGTGTGATGGCGGTGCCCGCGCGCAGCCGCTGTTCGAACGATGAAATCTCCTCGGACAAAACGTCCGGCCCCTCGACGACCTGGCAATCCATGACCATCTGTGTGTTGGCCTGCCCGCCGAATCACACTTAGCATCCATCGTGCCCGTGTCCGGTCCGGCGTCCGCCGCCCGGCCGAATCGCCGGGTTGCCGGGTGTGAGCCGAAACGCCGCGCGATTGTTCCCGCAGTCCGGATACTCGCTTCGCCCGGGCCGCGACGAACAAGTTCGCGGCCCATTCATCCCTCGAATCCGCATCAAACGAACGCGAGGCGCGGGGGAAGGTGACCGCCGCGACGCCTGTCCCGTTCGCTGGCAGCTGGGCTGCTAGTATCTCCGGCCATGATGCCCCACATGCTCACAACCCACTGGCGGATGGCAGAATCGGGCCTCGGACGCAATGAAGCTGACGCATCGTGCGTCAACCCCACGCCGACCGATGCGCAAGTCGAATCCGCGTCCGCAGGTGCCGGGGTGCTGTCCAACTCGCCCCGGCTGATCATCGCTGCCGCTGCGCGACGGCGTCGGGCGGAGCTGCTCCGCTTCCCGCGAAGTGCCGTCTGAGCGGCTTGGGCGGCTGAGCGCGAACTCACGTGGCGCTCGCACGAGGCGCGCACACTTCGCGCCGCTGAACTCCGCGGGGGGGGGAATAATTGCTTCCGCGTGGCGCGGCGATTCGTTTCAATCCCGCCATGCAAGGCCACCTCGCGCTCGTGCTCCACGGGCATCTGCCGTTCGTGCGGCATCCGGAGCACAACCGCTTCCTCGAGGAGGCCTGGTTGTTCGAGGCCATCACCGAGAGCTACCTCCCGCTCGTGCAGGTCATGGACGGCTGGCTGCGCGACGGCATGGACACCCGCCTGACGCTCACGCTTACGCCGCCGCTGTGCGCGATGCTGCTGGACCCGCTCTTGCAGGACCGCTACGTGCGCCATCTCGAAGGGCTCATCGAGCTCGCCGAGAAGGAAATCCACCGCACGCATTGGGACCACGCCTTCCGCGAGCTGGCGTGGATGTATCACCACCGTTTCACCGGGCTGCGCGACACTTACTTCGCCTACGGACGAAACGTGGTCGGCGCGTTCCGCAAATTCCAGGAAGCGGGCAAGCTGGAGATCATCACCTGCGCCGCGACGCACGCGCTGCTGCCGCTGCTCGCCGACAGCCCGCAGAGCATCCGGGCGCAGATTCTCGTCGCGCGCGACCACTACCACCAGTGCTTCGGCTGCGACCCGCGCGGCATCTGGCTGCCGGAGTGCGCCTACGTGGACGGTGTCGAGCAGGTCTTGCAGGAGGCGAACATCCGCTGGTTCATCACCGACACGCACGGCGTGCTGCACGCGCGACCGAGGCCGCGCTACGGCGTTTTCGCGCCCATCTACACACCGAACGGCATCGCGGCGTTCGGCCGCGACCTCGACTCGGCCAAACAAGTCTGGAGCCGCAACGAGGGCTACCCGGGTGACGCGCGTTATCGCGACTTCTACCGCGACATCGGCTGGGACCTCGAATTCGAATACGTGCGCCCGCACCTGCCGAGCCCCGAGCTGCGCGGCTTCACTGGCATCAAGTATCACCGCATCACCGGCGCGACCGCGGACAAGCACATCTACGACCGCAAGGCCGCGCTGGCTGTCGCCGACGAGCACGCGAGCCACTTCCTGCACTCGCGCCTCGGGCAGTTCCAGCACCTCGCGGGCATCATGGACCGTGCTCCGCTCGTGGTGTCGCCCTACGACGCGGAACTCTTCGGCCACTGGTGGTATGAAGGGCCGGAGTTCCTCGACCTCTTCGTGCGCAAGGCCGTGTTCGACCAGCGCGAGTTCGCGCTGACGACACCGGGCGAATTCCTCCAGCAGAATCCCGTTCAGCAAATCGCCGCGCCGAGCGCTTCGAGCTGGGGCGAGGAGGGCTACTTCAAGCTCTGGCTCAACGAGACCAACGAGTGGATCCTGCCGCACCTCGACATCGCGCAGGAACGCATGACCGAACTGGCGCGGCGCTTCCCGCAAGCCGCGGGCGTCACCGAACGCGCGCTCAAGCAGGCCGCGCGCGAACTGCTCCTCGCGCAATCGAGCGACTGGCCGTTCATCCTCCGCACTGGCACGAGCCCCGACTACGCGAGGCGGCGCGTGAAGGACCACATCCTCCGTTTCACCCGCCTCTACGAGCAACTTGCCAGCGGCCACGTGGACGAGGAATACCTCGCCAAGCGCGAGTGGGTGGACAACCTCTTCCCCGACGTGAACTGGCGCTACTGGGAGTGAGGATTGCCCGCGAAACACGCCAAAAACACGAACGCAGAGGTTCCTTTCGCGTCCTTTCGCTTGTTTAGCGGGCCGAATCCCCAGCACGCATCCGCCGGAATTCCTCCTCGTCAATGACCTTCACGCCGAGCGTGTTTGCCTTGTCCAGTTTGGAACCCGCTTCCTCGCCCGCGAGCACGTAGTCCGTGTTCTTGCTCACGGAACTGCTCACGTTGCCGCCGGCTTCGCGGATGAGCTTCGAGGCCTCGTCGCGCGAGAGCGTCGGCAGCGTGCCGGTGAGGACGAACGTCATGCCCGCGATTGCGCTGCCTTTCGAAGGCGCTCCCGTCGTCGAGCCACGCGGTGCGAGGCCGCGCTGCTTCATGCGGGCCAGCACCGATTGACCCGCTGGACTCGCGAACCAGTCGAGCACGGCCTGCGCGGCCACCGGTCCGACCAGCACCACCGCGTCGCGGCGCGCGGCGTCCTTCTTCTTCGAGGGCTGCGCAAAGCCGGCCGCGATGAGCGACTCGCCCGCGGCGTCCGCATCCTCCTTGCGCTTTTCATCGCGCAACCTGTGGAGTTCCAGCACGCCGCGCAACAGGTTTGAGTGGGCCAGTTCCTCGATGCTCTCGTGAAATTGCGCCAGATCGTAAGCCGTCTGCTCGCCGATCTCGGGAATTGCCAGCGCGTGAATCCAGCGGTGCAGTGGCGCGGCCTTCGCGCGCTCCAGCGCCTCAATGACCTTCGCCGCGTTCTTCTCGCCGAACACGCGCGGCTCGTCGTCGGTTCCGAGGTTGAGTTTCGCGAGAGGCTCGAGTTTCAGGTCGAACAAGTCGAGCGGCTCCTTCACGAGGCCGCGCTCGACGAGCTTTTCGGCCACGATGCCGCCGAGCGATTCGATGTCGAGCGCCTTGCGCGCGGCGAAGTATTCGACACGGCGCGTCAGTTGCGCGGGACAGCCCGCGACGTTCTGGCAGCGCCATGCGACTTCTTCTTCGGGGATCGCACCCGCCTCGGGCGCATCCGACCGACGCCCTCGTCGGTCGGATTCGGGCGGCCTCGAACTTCCTGTGCGCTCGGGCTGGCTGGCGAGGGCGCCAACCAGTGCAGGCGGGGCGCCTGCGCTCCCCTTGATTCTCTCCTTCGCAATCGGCCCGCCGCACGCGGGGCACTTGCCGCCGATGTGCGCGGACATGTCGAACTCCTTTGCGCCGAGCGGGCGTTTCGATTTCACGACCTCGAACACCTCGGGGATGACCATGCCGGCCTTGCGGATGCGGACGGTGTCGCCGATGCGGATGTCCTTGCGGCGGATTTCGTCCTCGTTGTGCAGCGTGGCGCGCGAGACGGTCGAGCCTTGCACAAAGACCGGCTCCAGTTCCGCCACGGGCGTGAGCACGCCGGTGCGGCCGACTTGAATGGTGATGCCGCGAAGCAAGGTCTCGGCGGGCGCGATCCACGGAATCGGCTTGTGCACGAGTGCCCAGCCAGGTGCGCGCGTCTTGAGGCCAATGCGATCGCAATCGGCGATGCGGTTCACCTTGATGACAACGCCGTCAATCTCGTAGGGCAACAGCCGCCGCAGGTCGCGGTGCTCGTCGTATTGCGCGACGACTTTCTCGCGGTAAACGCGCAGCACTTCCTCGATGCCGTCGCAGAGCCACCAGTGCTTCTGCGTCGGGAGGCCGAAGCGCGCGAGCGCATCGAGCATTTCCGAGTGGTTCGCAAACTCAATCCCTTCGCACGCGCCGACCGCGTAGAACACGGCGCGGATGGGGCGCTTCGCCACCTCGGCCGGGTCCTTCTGCTTGAGCATGCCAGCCGTCGCGTTGCGGGCGTTCGGGAACGGCTTCTCACCGCCGGCCTCGATCTGCTTGTTCAGCGCCTCGAAGTCCTTCGTCGCGATGTAAGCTTCGCCCCGGACCTCGAGCAGACTGGGAGGGACGAGTTCCACCTCGTCCGTTGCCTTTCTGCTTGTGCCTTCGGCCTGTGTGAAGTGGGCCGGGGTGGAACCCGGCCCTCCCAGCTCGAGCGGAATCGCGTGCACGGTGCGGAGATTGGCGGTGATGTCGTCGCCGAACTGGCCGTCGCCGCGCGTGACGCCGAGCGCGAGCTTGCCGTGCCGGTAGTGGACACTGATGGACACGCCGTCCACTTTCGGCTCCATGACGTATTCCACGCGGTCGCGACCGAGGGCCTTGCGGATGGTCGCGTCGAATTTCAGCAGCTCGGTCAGCGTGTTCTCGTCCTGCGCGCAACTGCGGCGGAACCAGTCGGGTTCGGTGTCCTTGTCGGGCTGGGCGGCTTCCTCGGTCTTCTCAAGCGAGAGCATCGGCACGAGGTGTTGCACCCGCCGGAAGCCCTCCGTGGGCGCGCCGCCGACGCGCTGCGTGGGAGATTCGGGCGTGACAAGTTCCGGAAACTGCCTTTCCAAGTCCTGCAACTCGCGGAGGAGCACGTCGTATTCGCGGTCGCTGACCTTCGGCTGCGCGAGCACATAGTAAGCGTGGTCGTGCCGGCGGACTTCATCCGCAAGCTCGGTGTGCCGATTCGCGGCTTGGGCGCGGGTCATGACGCTCGAAATGGTAGCGGAGAAGCCGCAGGCAATCAGCCACAAAGGGGCGCTTGATGTCCACGCTTCAGCGTGTCATGCGCATTCGGACACCCTGAAGGGTGGACACCGAACGGCGCGCAACTTCGTCGCACACGGCCTGCGCCGCGCCCGGTCTGCCAAGCGCCTTCGCGGCCCGCGCCATCTTCGCCAGCTCGCACGAGCCGATCAGTTGTTCGAGGCGGAACGGCAGATCCTCGATTCGATTGGCCTTCGCCGCGGCGCCGTGGCCGAGCAGGAAATCGCTGTTGGCCGCCTCCTGTCCGGGAATCGGATTGAGGATGAACAGCGGCCGGCCCATCGCCAGCGCCTCGGATGTGGTCAGCCCGCCGGGCTTGGTGATGATGAGGTCCGCGACGGCCATCAACTCGTGCATGTTGGTCGCGAAGCCGAGCACGTGCGCGGGGTGCTTGTGCGCGCGAGCCGCGAGCTCGCGGCGCAGCTTCTCATTGCGGCCGGCGACGACCACCGATTGCACCGGCTGCGCGAGCTTGTCAAGCTCGCCGAGGATTTCCGCAACGGGGCCCATCCCGAATCCGCCGCCGAGCACGAGCAGCACCGGCGCGTCGTCGCGAAGCCCGAGTTGCTTGCGCACCGCGCGGCGGTCGGGCGCTTGCGAGAACTTCGCCGCGACGGGAATGCCCGTGACGACGACCGAGTCCGCGGCGACGCCGCGCGCGACGAGGCGGCCCTTGGTTTCGCCGGCGGCGACGCAATACAGTTTCACCGACGGCTCCATCCACAGCGCGTGCGCCTCGAAGTCGGTGATGACGCTCGCGACAAACGGGTCGAAGCCCGGTGTGCGCGCCTGCACCGCGCCGATGATTTCCGGCGGCATGAAGTGGGTGCACACGATGGCGTCCGGCCGGACCTCGCGCAGGTGCTTGACGAACTTCGGCGACGAGCGCCGCGCGAACGAGCGCCGCAACCGCGAGAGCTTCGTCAGCAGCGCGGGGTTGTCGGTTTTCTTGAAGAGCAGCGCGTAGAGTTCGGGCGCGCGCTCGACGACCTTCACGTAGCCCTCGGAGTAGAGCTTGCGATACAGCGGCGGGACGAAGTCGAGCACGTCCACGCGCTCGACCGTGTCGGCCGGGCGACTCGCGCGCCATGCTTCCTCGATGGCGGCGGCCGCCTGCAAGTGGCCCGCGCCCGCGGTGACGGCGGGGATGAGGACGCGCATGACGGGATTGGATCGAATGCTGTGTCGCGCTCGCGAAACATGGAAGCTCGAAAAGCGGTGGGCGCGATGCGGGGGTGCATTTCAGTTTCTGGCAGGACTACGGGAAAAGGTGGATTCGCAGCCCAATGAACGTCGCACGTTCTCACCCTCACCGCGACCCTCCCCTCCGAGGGAGAGGGGGCATCGTCGCCCGTCACTCCGTGGAATCGAACGCGGTGAGTGCATGCACACCGTCCCGAATCGCCAGCACCGTCCGAAGCGCCTCCCTCTCCCAGCGGGAGAGGGCTGGGGTGGGGGAGAACGACCCCGATCGTAGAACCGGGTTGCCAGAAACTGAAATGCATCCGCGATGCGGCGCATTGACACGCCGCGCCGCGCGGGCTACGTGTCGCGCATGAATTCCCCGCTCTGCGGAGTCCGCGCCGGCTTGCAGCTTGCACCGGCACTGCTCCTCGCCGTTTCCACCGCGGGCGCCGCGCTCGACTGGCCGCGCTTCCGCGGACCCGATGCGAACGGCATCTCCCGCGAAACGGGCTGGTCGTGGCAATGGCCGGCAGAAGGCCCTCGCAAACATTGGTCTGCGAAAGTCGGGCAGGGAGTCGCGACCGTTGTCGTCTCCGGTGGGCGCGTCGTTACCACGGGGCACTCGGGCGGCTCGGACACAGGCTCGGACACGGTGTGGTGTTTCGACGCTGTCACGGGGAAGGAACTTTGGAAGCACACTTATCCCGCGCCGCTCGGCGACCGATACTGGGAAGGCGGCACGACGGGCACGCCAACGTTCAGCGCCGGTGGAGACCGCGCGTTTCACTTGAGCAAGCGCGGCGAGTTCTTCTGCCTCGATGCAGCGAGCGGGCGCGTCGTGTGGCACAAGAACCTCGCGAAGGACTTCGGGTTCAAGGTGCCGGAGTGGGGATTCGCGTCGTCGCCGGTGCCCGCTGGCGGACTGCTGCTCGCGAATGCCGGCGACGCGGGCGCGGCGTTCGACGCTTCGAACGGCAGGCTCGTGTGGCACAACGGCAAGGGCGACGCGGCGTATGCGACGCCGCTGCTCTTCGACCTGGACGGCACCGCTTGCGCGGCGATCCTCTCGCATCGTCACTGCGTCGCGGTCGAGGTCGCCACCGGCAAGGTCCGCTGGCGCGCGCCGTTCAAGTCAAGCTACGACACCAACTCCGGCCAGCCCGTGTTGCACGACGGCACGCTCGAAATCTCCGCCTACAACGTGCCCGCGGTGATGCTCGACGCGCGCACGGGCAAACCCGTGGAGTCGTGGAAGACCGACACGCGCGTGCACTTCAATGCGGGCGTCGTGCTCGACGGCCACCTTTTCGCCTTCCACGGTCAGGTGGACAAGAAGGAGGGCGAATTGCGCTGCCTCGACTGGAAGACGGGTGCCACGAAGTGGTCGCGCGCGGGACTCGGCGTCGGCTCGCTCGTCGCGTCCGAGGGCAAACTCATCGCGCTCGGCGAGTCGGGCGAACTCGCCGTCATCGAGGCCAGCACGGCGGGCTACAAGGAAGTCGCGCGGACGCAGCAAATCGGCGGCAAGTGCTGGGCATCGCCCGTGCTCGCCAACGGCCTGCTCTACGTTCGCAATATGGCGGGACAACTCGTGTGCCTCGACCTGCGCGCGGCGAAGTGACACCAACTCCATGATTGCGTTTCTGATGCCCGCTTGTTTCCGGCGAACCGATTGAACCCGAACTCCGAAGCCAAGATAGTTCCGGCACGCGTAGCGCAGGCTTCCCAGCCTGCTGTATCGCGGGTTTCCAAACCCGCAGCGCGGGGAAAAGTCTGTGCGCGCCGGAGGCACACGGTTCGCCGACTTGGAAGTCGGCGACACAGCCGGTTTGGAAACCGGCGCTACGCTCTCTGGCGGGGCCAGCTTCGGAATCCGGGTTGAACCGTGAAAGCTCGCATCGTGATTGCCCTTTGGTGGGTGCTGCTTGGGTGCGCGGCGCCCGCGCAGGTGGCCGTGCCCGTGGTGGACCTGCACCGGCGGCCTGCCGTTCCCGCGACCAATGCGCCCGCGCTCGCGCCGCTGCTTCTTGATGCGAAGACCAACGCCATCACCACGACCAACGCGTGGGTGGCGAAGCGCGATGCATTGCGCCGCGAATGGACGGTTATCCTCGGCGAGTTCCCGAAACAGAAGCCGCCGCTGCGAATTCAAGTGCTCGACACGGAGGACTTCCCCGAGATGACACGCCAGCACGTGAAGTATCAGGTCGAGGACGGCGTGTTCACCGACGGCTACCTGCTGCAACCGCGCGGCCGGCAGGGACGCCGGCCCGGCGTCGTTGTGTTCCACCAGACCGTGAAGACCCACGCGCAGCAGGCCGCGGGCGTGGACGCATCGAACCCCGAGATGGCCATCGGCGTGCATCTCGTCAAGCGCGGCTACGTGGTGCTCGCGCCGCGCTGCTTCATCTTCGACGACGGCACGAACTACCTCGGCAACGTGACGTTGATGCAGAAGCGCCACCCGTCGTGGACGGGCATGGCGCGAATGACGTGGGACGCGGTGCGCGCGGCGGACTTCCTCGATGCACAGCCGGGCGTGGACAAGTCGCGGCTCGGCTGCATCGGCCACTCGCTTGGCGCGAAGGAGGTCCTTTACGCGGCGGCGTTCGACGAGCGCTACAAGGCGGCCGTGTTCAGCGAGGGCGGCATCGGGCTGCGCTACAGCAACTGGGACGCGCCGTGGTATCTCGGGCCGCAGATTCGCGCGTCCGGGTTCGAGCGCGAACACCACGAACTCATCGCGCTCATCGCGCCGCGCGCGTTCCTGCTGCTCGCGGGCGAGTCGGCGGACGGCGACCGGAGCTGGCCGTTCGTCGAAAGCGCGCTGCCGGTCTTCGCGCTCACCGGCGACACGAAGAACGTCGGCTGGCTCAACCACCGCGCGGGCCATCGGTATCCGCCGAACGCGCAGGACGTCGCGGGCGAATTCCTCGACCGCATCCTGAAACCGTGAGCCCGCGCCTGCTGCTGGTTCTGGCGGACTGCCTGCTGCTCGTTCACTTCGCCATCGTCAGCTTCGTGGTGTTGGGGCTGGTGCTCATCTGGGCCGGGCATTTCCGGAAGTGGGAGTGGGTTGGCAACCGGTGGTTCCGCATCGCGCACCTGGCGACCATCGGCGTGGTGGCGGCCGAGGCGCTCGGCGGCGTGGTGTGCCCGTTGACGACGTGGGAAAACCAATTGCGCCTCGCGGCGGGCGGCGGCGGGCGTTACGCGGGCTCGTTCGTGCAGCACTGGGTGCACAAGGCGATGTTCTTCGAGCTGCCGTCGGACGTGTTCACAGTTTGCTACGTCCTGTTCTTCGTGGCCGTGGCAGCGAGCCTGTGGCTGGTGAAGCCGAGGTGGAGGAAAGGCCCGGAACGCGGAGGCAAAGGTTGAGCAGGCCGGCGCGGATGCTCGAACGTTGAACTTTGAACTTTGAACTGCGGCGGCACCGCGCTTTGCGAATCACTTCGCCTTCGTCCCCACCGGCGGCAAGTGGTCCGCCATCTTGGCGCCGGTGCGGCGGAGTTCGGCGAGCGTGGCGTCGCGGAGTTCCTTCAGGCGCGGTTCGTTCTTCGCGCTGGAGGCAAGGTTGTTCAGTTCCGCCGGGTCGTCCTTCAAGTCGTAGAGTTCCTCGGTCTCGCCGGCGATGAGCGTCCGGATGTATTTGGTGCGGCCCTGCACAAGCATCAGATACCACGGCACGCCGTTTTGGTAGAGGTGCGCGGGGTCGGTGGGCACGCGCGCGGTGTCGTCGCCGAAGAAGTGCGTCGAGTAGGGGATGAGCACCGGGTGCGGCCACGGTGCGTCGGGATTCCTGAGCAAGGGTGTGAGGTCGTGTCCGTGCATCGGCCACGACAGCGGTTGCCTGGCGAAGCTGAAGATCGTGGGAACGAGGTCCACTCCGCCGACGGGCGTGCGGCAGACCTTGCCCTCGGGAATCGTGCCGGGCATCGAGATGACCAGCGGCGAGCGGAGGTTGTCATCGTAGGGCGCGAGCTTGTGGCGGAAGCCGTGCTGGCCCCACGCGAAGCCCTGGTCGGACGTGAACACGACGAGCGTGTTGCGCAACTGTCCGGACTTCTCGAGCGTGGCGAGCACCCGGCCGATGCCCTCGTCGAGGGCGCGCACGGCCTGGTTGTATTGGCGGACCCAGTCGGAGAGCGTGCGGCCTTCGGCCACGCTTTTGTCGTCGCCGACTTCCTTGCCCTTGGCTTCGCGGCGAAGGACAGGCTCGCCCTTCGCGCCTTTCTCCCACGCGTTGATCTTCTGCATCCAGTCGGGCTTGCCCGGGCGCGGCGCGTAGATGTCGGCGGGCGTCGCGACCTTCGCGCCCGGATAATCCTGCTTGTGGCGGTCGGCGGGATGATACGGGCTGTGGACGCCGCCGTAGCAAAGCCAGAGATACCACGGCTTGTCCAGTGGCCGGTGCTGGCCGCGGATGAACTCGATGGCCCAATCGGTGTAGTTGTCGGTCGAGTAGCCCTTCACCAACTTCGTCTCGCCGCCATTGAAGGTGATGAGCTGGTTGTCGTAGTAGTTGCCGGCGTTGTCGGGATACTTCGGCCGGTTCCACACGCGCTGCCAGTCCCACTCGCGCCCGAAGCCGTCATCGGTGCCGGTGTGCCACTTGCCAATCTGGCCGGTGAAGTAGCCGGCTTTGCGGAAGACCGACGGCCACATGCGGCACTTCTCCGCGTCATACACGCAGCCCGGATACTTGCCCTCCATGCGCATGGTCTGGACGCCGAATTGGTGCAAGCCCGTCAGCAGTGTCGCGCGCGACGGCATGCACCACGTGCCGATGTAGGCGTGCGTGAAGCGCACCCCGCGTTCGGCGAGCCGGTCCATGTTCGGCGTCTTCACCCACGGATCCGCGCCTTCGTAGCACGAGACGGCGCGGTAGGAATGGTCGTCGGTGTAGATGAACAGGATGTTCGGCGGCGCGGCGGTCGCGGTCGCCAGCGCGCAAGCGCCGAGCACGGGAAGGAGAAACCGGGTGTTCATGCGCTGCGCGCGAGTGTAGGCGGACGAGTGCGGCGGTCGAGCGTGGAAAAGGCGGAGTCGGGCGAGGAACTCCGAACGCCCAACGCCCAACGCCCAACGTTCAAGTGCGGAGCCGGACGGATAGGGTTTGCCCGCGGCGGCGCGGTTCGCTTTCATCGCCGCGCATGACGAACGACGAGGCGCTTCAGCTCTTCCGCGAAACCGGCGCGCTGCTCGAAGGACACTTCATCCTCCGCAGCGGGCTCCACAGCCGGCAGTTCTTCCAATGCGCGCAGGCGCTGCAACGGATGCCCGTGGTCGAGCGGTTCGGAGCGGCGCTCGCGGCGAAGGTCCGCGCGCTCGGCGCTGTCACGGTGATTTCGCCCGCGATGGGCGGGCTCGTCATCGGGCAGGAGGTCGCGCGGCAGCTCGGCGCGCGGTTCATCTTCGCGGAAAAGGACGAGGGCAAGCTCGCGCTGCGCCGCGGATTCAAGATTGCGCCCGGCGAGAAGCTGCTGGTCGTGGAGGATGTCGTGACCAAGGGCGGACGCGTGCAGGAAACGATGGACATCGTGCGCGCTTGCGGCGGCGTGGTGGCGGGCGTGGCGATGATGGTGGACCGCTCGGGAGGCTCGGTGAATCCCGGTGTGCCGGTGTTCTCGCTCATCCGGTTGGACGTGGAGACCTTCCCTCCGGACAAGCTCCCGCCCGACCTTGCCGCCATTCCCGCGGTGAAGCCGGGAAGCAAGTAACCGGGAGCAGGAGGCGAGGCGGGACGCGCATCGTCGCGGCTGTGCCGCGCCGTCATCAGCCGGCGTCACGCATCATTCGTCACGTTGCCGGCCCTCTGCGTCATCGTTGGACTCCACGTCCTCTTCGTCGCTTTCGTCAGCTTCCTCGCTGTCGAAGTCGTGGCGCTGCGGTCGCGGGATTTCCTCCGTCGCGGCGGGAATGGATTCCGCGCTGAACTGAAACTGCGCGAGGAAATTCTCGCAAGGCGCCTCGATGCGGACGGGCACGCGACGAAACGGGTCGCGATACGCGAGTCGGAAGGCCCGCAGCGCGAGGGGCGATCCCCGTTCGCGCGCCTCGCCCCAGTTGCCCGCCTCGGGGCCGTAGAGCGAGTCGCCGACAACGGGATGTCCCGCGTGCAGCAGGTGCAGGCGGATTTGGTGCGTGCGGCCGGTGACGGGGCGCGCTTCGACAAGGGTTGCGTAAGTCGCCTTCTGCAGCACGCGAAAGTGCGTCTCGGCTTCCTTGCCCGCCCCGGGGTCCACGCAATGGTAGCCGGGCCGGCCGGGCACGGGGCCGAGCTTCTGCTTGCACGTCCACGCGACGCACCTGGGTGTGCCGCGCACGACGGCCAGATAGGTCTTGGCGACGGCACGGTCGCGGAAAACCTGGGTGATCTCCCGCAAGGCGCCCTGGCTCTTCGCGAACAGGATCACGCCGCTGGTCTCCGCATCGAGGCGGTGGACGAATTGAAGGAACTTGAGTCCGCGCGAGCGCACCCAGAAGTGCCAGCGTCCGTTGATGCAGGAGTCAATCGCGCGCTGGAGGTTGCGCCGCGTGCGCTCCCAAGTGTTCGGCCCGAGAATCCAGCCTGCGGGCTTGTCCAGCGCCAGCACGGCGCGGTCCTCGTAAAGGACGGGGATGCGCGTGCGGTCGCCGAGCGCGATGTAGTCGGTCTTCGGCACGGTCAGGGAAACAGGCCGCGCGTCTTCTTGGCATCGTGCACGCGGCTGATGCCGATGCTCAGCGCGGCGGTGCGCATGCTGGCCTTGCGCTTGCGGCTCAGCGCGAGCGTCTGCACGAACGCGCCCTCGAGGATGCGGAACAACTTGTCCGTCACCTCCGACTCCGTCCAGAAGAAGCTCTGCAAGTCCTGCACCCACTCGAAGTAGCTGACGACCACGCCGCCCGCGTTGCAAAGGATGTCCGGGATGATGAAAATCTCCGGGCGCTGGTCGAGGATGACATCGGCCTCGGGCGTGGTCGGGCCGTTGGCGGCCTCGGCGAGCACGCGGCACTGGAGCTTCGCCGCGTTATGCTCCGTGACTTGCCGCTCGAGGGCGGCGGGCACGAGGATGTCGCACGGCAGAAGCAGCAACTCCTCGTTGGTCACCGCCTCGGCGTCGGGAAATCCCGTCACGGTATCGGCCTTGGCGACGTGCCGGTCCAGTTCCCACAAGTCCAGCCCGCGCGCGTTGTAGATGCCGCCGCGCACGTCGCTCACGGCGATGACCTTCACGCCGAACTTGGCGAGCGAGAGCGCGGCAATGGAGCCGACGTTGCCGTAGCCCTGCACGACGGCCGTCGTGTGCGGCGCGTGCAAGCCGATGGTGTCGAGCGCGCGGTTGATCAGGTAGCCGACGCCGCGACCCGTCGCCTCGCGCCGTCCGAGCGAGCCGCCGATTCCCACGGGCTTGCCCGTGACGATGCTCGGCGTCGCGCAGCCCATGTGGACCGAATACGTGTCCATCATCCACGCCATCGTCTGCTCGTTGGTGCCGAGGTCGGGCGCCATCACGTCCATCTGCGGGCCGATGAACGGAATCATCTCCTGCGTGAAGCGGCGCGTGATGCGCTCCAGCTCGGTGAGCGAGAGCTTGTGCGGGTCGCAAGCCACGCCGCCCTTCGCGCCGCCATAAGGAAGGCCCGCGAGCGCGCACTTCCAGCTCATCCACATCGCGAGCGCGGCCACCTCGCCGAGTTCCACCGATGGATGATAACGCAGACCGCCCTTCGTCGGGCCGAGCGCGAGGTGGTGCTGGACGCGGTGCCCCGTGAACACGCGCGTCGAGCCGTCATCCATGTGCACCGGCAACGCGACGGTCATCGAGCGCTTGGGAAGTTTCAACCGGTCCCGGTCGTCCTGCGGGATGCCCAGATGGTCGGCGACGAGGTCAAACTGCCGGCACGCCATCTGGAAAGTCGGATCGTCGTAAACGCGCACGGCGGGATTGTGTCGGCGAAGGCCCGCGAAGTCGAGCCGGCAGCCGGCGCGACGCGCTACTTG
>Ga0233424_10000585_pt1 | contig 43244 bp, 30 predicted proteins | sample Watercolumn_Towu_FD_181011 | JGI IMG/M metagenome (GOLD analysis project Ga0233424, IMG submission 181011) | Freshwater microbial communities from Lake Towuti, South Sulawesi, Indonesia - Watercolumn_Towuti2014_125_MG | ecosystem: Environmental > Aquatic > Freshwater > Lake | place: Indonesia...
TCCGTCACCGCGCCCGAAAGCGCGCCGCCGATCTTCTGGCCCAGCGCCTTAAGTTCCGCGTCCATTCGCAAAATTCCTTCGGAAGCGTTCCCGCTTCGCATCGCTAGCGCTCGATCGTGCCCGTGCGCCGGATTTTCTTCTGCAACAGCAGCATGCCGTAAACGAGCGCCTCCGCCGAAGGCGGGCATCCCGGCACATAGATGTCGACCGGAATGATGCGATCGCAGCCGCGCACCACCGAATAGGAGTAGTGGTAGTAGCCGCCGCCATTGGCGCAGGAGCCCATCGAGATCACGTAACGCGGCTCGGGCATCTGGTCGTAGACCTTGCGCAGCGCCGGCGCCATCTTGTTCGTCAGCGTGCCCGCGATGATGATGCAGTCGGACTGGCGCGGGCTCGCGCGCGGCGCGAAGCCAAAGCGCTCCAGATCATAGCGCGGCATCGCCGCCTGGATCATCTCGACGGCGCAGCAGGCGAGACCGAAGGTCATCCACATCAGCGAGCCGGTGCGCGCCCAGTTGATGACGTCGTCGGTCGCGGTGACGAAAAACCCCTTGTCGGCAAGTTCGTCGTTGAGATGAAGAAAGAACGGGTCGTCTGATCCGACCGGCTTGCCGGTGCGCGGATCGATCAGCCCTTTGGCTTGCGGCGCGATCAGAGTCTGGCGCGCGCCTTCCTTCTCGATCAATCCCATTCCAAAGCTCCCTTGCGCCACTCGTAGATGAAGCCCACGGTGAGCACGCCAAGGAAGACCATCATCGACCAGAAGCCGAAGGCTCCCGCTTCCTTGAAGGCCACCGCCCAGGGAAAGAGAAAGGCCACTTCGAGATCGAAGACGATGAACAGAAGAGAGACGAGATAAAAGCGCACATCAAATTTCATGCGCGCGTCATTGAAGGGATTGAAGCCGCATTCATAGGCCGACATCTTTTCCGGGTCCGGCGCCTTAAAAGCGAGCAAGAAGGGAGCGACGAGCAGCGCGCCAGCGATCACGGCCGATAGCGCGATGAAGATCACCAGCGGCAGATATTGTTCGAGCAGGGGCATCGAGTCTTGTCCGACTTCGGCGGGGCGAGGGCCGGTCGCGGGAGCGTTTCCTTGGCGGTATTCCTTAGAACGACTCCAGGCCGCGCGTTCCGTAACAAAGGCCATTGTGCAAAGCAAGAGAGGAAGCGCGCCGGCGGCAAATTGGCCGCAGTCTTGAGCGACGGCGCCTTTAAATTGCGCGTTGGTCAGTCGGGCGTGGAATGGCGCGACAGAGTCGCCGCCGCCTCAAACTCCCGGAAACGCGACGACCGTCGGGCCATGGCTTCAGCGTCTTCCCCCCAGGCGCGCATCTGCCAGTCCTCGTCGACGTTGGCGGCATCCCAGGCCGCGCGCGCACCTATCTGGCGAAGCGCAGTCGCAAGCGCAATGATCGCTGAACCTGTGAGCGTGGTCATGACGTTTAGCGCCGCGATCCTGAGCGGCGCGCCGGCGCCCTCCCCCACATATTCGCGCAAGGCGCGCGCGACGGCGTCGAGCGCCTCCTGCGGCTGTTCGATGAACATGACGCCCTCCGCGAGCGCGAGCTTTACGCCAAGTTTGTCGCGCGCGAAGGCCACGAGCGGATCCCAGGCCGCGGCTTGAGCCGCCGCCAGGCCCTCAGGCTCTCCGGCGCGATAGCAAATGAGGTCCGAGGCGGCATATTTGGCGACCTCGGCTTCGACCTCCGCCATTTGCGCGGCGACCCCGTCGAGCGCTGTGTTCATCAGCTTCGTGAGCGGCATTGTCACGGGATCGATTGTTTCGCCTTGGCGCGCCCATTCGGCGGCGATCGCCTCCGCCAGCGGCCGCGAGGGCGCAACCAGGGGACGCCGCGCCGGCGTATTGACCGGCCGGCCATCGAGAAAGACGCCGTAGCCGCCGTCGGCTGGCCCGGCGACCGCCTCTTTATAGAAGCGCTTCGGCAGGGCGCGCGCGGGTTCTCGCGCGGCCGTCACCGGATCGCGCTCTTCCGGAGAGACAAAGAACTCGGCGTCGAAGCCCGTCTTCTCTTTTGACATTTATCAATCCCTATACGCGCGATGGTCGCGAAACGCCGCCGCCTCGTCATGGCCGGGCAAAGCCGTCAAAGACGGCGTCGCTTCGCTCGCCTATGTCCCGGCTATCCACGCCGGGAAGCGCAGCGCGTATCGAAGGAACGGCCGAGCGCTTCGGCCTCGCTTCTAAGGACGCTTGCATTTTCGCGACGTGGATGCCCGCGACAAGCGCGGGCATGACACGCTGAAGAACTTAAGCGTCGGGCGCGTCCTCGATCGGGTCATGGCGCTTCACATCGAAGCCGAAAAGCTCCCAGCTCTTTTTCATATGGTCGGGCAGCGGCGCGGTCACGTCCAGAGTCCCGCCCCTCGGATGCGGCAACACAAGACGGCGCGACAAAAGATGGAGCTTGCGGTCGAGCCCCTCCGGCATCGCCCGCAGCGGATCGCGCCGGCGGACCTCATCCTCGGGGCGATGGCCATATTTGGGATCGCCGAAAATCGGATGGCCGATCGCCTCCGCATGGGCGCGCAACTGATGCGTGCGCCCGGTGAGGGGCTTCATCGACAGCCAGGCGCAGCGCGGCGCAACCTTGTCGACGATGGCGTAATAGGTCAGCGAATGCTGGGCGTCGGACTCGCCATGTTTCGCGACGCGCATTTTCTCGAGCTCCCTGGCGCCGCCTCTCGATTTCTCCATGCCGGCGCCTTTGGCGAGATAGAGCGAAATGCGCCCCTGGGCGGGCTTCGGCACGCCCTCGACGAGCGCCCAGTAAATCTTCTTCGCCTGTCGCGAACGGAAAATTTCGCCGAGTTCAGCGGCCGTCCGCCGGTTCTTGGCGACGAGCAGCACGCCGGAGGTGTCGCGGTCGAGGCGATGCACGAGCACTGGCCGCGTATCGCCCTTAGCGAGCGCTTCCAGCATGCCGTCGATATGGCGCGTCTGGCCTGAGCCGCCCTGCGTCGCCAGGCCATAGGGCTTATTGAGCGCGAGTATGTCTTTGTCCTCGAAGAGGACCATGGCCTGCAGCGCCTGCGCGTCGTCCGGTCGCGCGCGCCGCACCGCCGGCGCCGCCGGCGCCTCGATTCTCAAGGGCGGCACGCGAACCTTTTGTCCTTCTTCGAGCCGCGTTGACGTTTCGACGCGCTTGCCGTCGACGCGCACCTCGCCCTTGCGGCAGATTTTTGCGAGATGCGACAGAGCGAGCGTCGGATAATGACGCTTGAACCAGCGATCGACGCGCATCCCCGCCTCGTCCTCTGTGACGACGGCGGTGGAAACGCCCGACAGGGTTACGGGCGATTTTGAAGCTTCGGCCGGCATGGCCGTCTTATTGTTAAAAGCATGTGACCTGTCGATGCCTAAAGGAAAAGATTTGAAATAAATTTGGCGCCGTAAGCCGTCGGTCTTAGCTTCCTGCAATTGAAAATAGCTCAAAAATGAAATGTTAGTCGCCAGTTAATTGGCACACGCAGAGCGCGCGACGCTCGATGTGTGGAGATTATGCAACGTACTGAATTTATTTCGAATCCAAGCTTACTTCCCATGTTGGAAACTCGTAATTTCGACAAATCATGCTGCAGCCGACTTCCCAATCAGACTGGCTTTCGCCATCGGATCTCCCTTGCGTAATCCGGTTTCGGTCGCGGCTCGTCTCTATGACCGCGCTCACAGTCGCAGTGTTGTTGCTGGGCACCCCGGCCGCGTTTGGCGCGGACGTTAGCACGCAAAGCCAACTCAATGCGGCGATCGCCGCCAGCGCCAACCCGATCAACGTTACATCCGGCGCTCTGGTTGTATCTGCAGGTCAGACGATAGCTTCGACCACGGACCTTATCGTCGCTCCTGGCGCGAGCCTGGACCTCTCGAGCGCCCTGCAGACGATCGGCTCGTTAAGTGGTGGGGCACGCTTACGCTCGGGACGTCGATGCTGACGGTTGGAGGCAATAACAGCAGCACCTCATTCTCCGGCACGATTGGAATGACCAATCAGGGATATGATCCGACTTACGGGCGCTTTGCCAAGACGGGAACGGGCACACTCACGATCGATAACGCCACGTTCGCACTTGGAGAGACTTATATCGCGCAGGGGGCGATGGCGCAGACAAGCGGAAACGCTTCATTCGCCTATCTTTCGGTGGGCGAGAATAAAACCGGCGGGGTTCCTAACGTCGGCGCGCTCAATGTCTCAGGCGGCACGCTCACCATCGGGACCACCCTTCAAGTGGGCAGTTTCGGCGGCAATGGCACGGTCAATCAGACGGGCGGCACGGTAAAAGTCATCCCTCTCTGCGGGACGACGGCGCATTGCGCTGCCTTGAACATCGGCAATCAGGGGGGTACCGGCACTTACGCGATCAGTGGCGGCGAACTGATCGCCTCCATCGTCAATATCGGCCGGAACACCGGCTCCAATCCGGGCAGCACAGGCACGCTCGCCATCAGCGGCGGCGGCGTTGACATATCCACGAGAAGCGACGGCAACGGTGGCATACTCAATGGCCGACTCATTATCGGCTACAGCGCGCAATCGAACGGCAAAATCGAGCAGACGGGTGGAACCTTACGCATCCACAACGATTCGATGCTCTATCTCACCGGCCAAAGCACCAGCACGAGCATATACAATCTCAACGGCGGCACGCTCGAGATCGGCGGCAATAGTCTGCAGGCGGCCTACAGCAATTCCAATCCACACTATCAATTCAATCTTGGTGGCGGCTCCATCAAAGTTATCGAGTCGGCGCTGATGACAAATGTGAATGCCATACTGACGAGCGGCGTTTCGACGATCGACACCAACGGCTTCGGCGCGACGTGGAACGGCGTCTTCTCCGGCGGCGGCGGACTCGCAAAGACCGGCATCGGCGCTTTGACATTGTCCGGCGTCAATACGTATTCGGGCGGAACTTTCCTCAATGGCGGCGTGCTGAAGGTCAATGCCGATAACAATCTCGGCGCCGCAGCAGGCGGATTGACCTTCAACGGCGGCACGCTGCAGTACGGCGCGGCGTTCAGCACGGCTCGCAATATCACGCTAACTGGCGGCGGCACGATCGACACTAATGGCTTCAATGCGACCGTCTCCGGCCAGCTAAGCGGACAAGGTGCTTTGACCAAAACCGGAGCTGGAACGCTGACGCTCAGCGGGGGCGGCTCCTATAGCGGCGCCGCCTCAGTCAACCAAGGCGCGCTGAGGGCCGGAGCAACTAACGCATTTTCACCGTTCAGCGCCTATTCGGTAGCGTCCGCCGCAACTCTCGACCTCAACAGTCTCAATCAAACGATCGGTTCGCTCGCCGGCGCAGGCGATATCCTTCTCGGATCGGCCACGCTTACGACCGGCGGCGACGGCACGAGCACGACGTTCTCAGGCTTGATCTCTGGGACCGGCGGCCTCACCAAGGAGGGCGCCGGCACGTTCACGCTCACTGGGAGCAACGCTTACACCGGCGGCACGACGATCAGCGGCGGGTTGATCAATTTCAATTCGGCGAACAATTTCGGCCCATCTGGGACGATCACGCTCAACGGCGGCGGCCTGCAATGGGCGAGCGGGAACACAACTGATATTTCCTTCCGCCTAGCGGCCATGGGCATCGGCGGCGCAACGTTCGACACCAACGGCAACGATGTCATCTTTGCTACGAGCCTTTCCGGGGTGGGCGGCGGCCTAATCAAGAGCGGCCTCGGCACGCTTACATTGGTCGCGAATAATACGGGCCCGATCGCGGTGACCGGCGGCACGCTGCAAGCCGGGCAGACCAACGCATTTTCACCGCTGAGCGCCTTTACAGTGGCGTCCGCCGCCACTTTCGACCTCAACAATCTCAATCAGACGATCGGTTCGCTGGCTGGCGCCGGCAATGTCACGCTCGGTTCGGCCACGCTTACGACGGGTGGCGACGATATAGACACAATTTTCTCCGGCGTGATCTCTGGGACCGGTAGCCTGACGAAAGTCGGCAACGGTAAATTCACTCTGGCGGGAGACAACACCTATACAGGACAAACAACGATCCAAGCTGGTCAACTCATAATTACCGGAAGCATCAAAAGTAACATCCTCAGCAACACCACGTTTGAGCTGGACACCTCCGGCACATCGACGGTCAGTGGCGTCCTCTCAGGCTCAGGCTCGGTCGACAAAACCGGCGCCGGAACGACCGTTCTCTCAAACGTCAACACTTATACCGGCGCGACGTCAGTGAGTGAGGGTAAGTTGGTCGTGAATGGTTCGATCACTTCCTCTAGCGGATTGACGGTGGGGCAAGGAGCCGTGATCGGGGGCAACGGATTTCTGCCTTCGGCGACGATCAATGGTGAATTGTCGCCGGGCAATTCGATCGGAATGATCACGGTGAATGGCGACCTTACGCTGGGCGCCGGAAGCCAGTATCTCGTCGAGGTCTCGCCAACCGCCGCCGACCGCACCAATGTGACCGGCGCGGCGACGCTCGCGGGGACGGTGCTCGCGACTTTTGCAAGTGGCAGCTACATAGTTAAGAACTATACTATCCTGCATGCTGACGGAGGATTCGCCGGCTCGACATTCTCCGGACTCGTCACTGCCAACGCTCCCGCGAATTTCATTACTAGTCTCAATTATACGTCAAACGACGTCTTGTTGAGCCTCACTGCTAATCTTGGCGGCGACATTCCTGGGGGCGTGAGCGCTCTTCCGCGTAATCAACGCGGCGTCGCAAATGTGATCAACGCTTGGTTCAACGCGGGCCTTCCCTTGGCGCCAAACTTTATCAACCTCTACAGCCTTACCGGGACTGGTCTGACAAATGCTTTGGCGAGTTCGGCGGGCGAACCAGCGACGGGCGCGCAACAGGTCGGATATCGTTCACTGGGCCATTTCCTGTATCAAATGCTCGATCTCCAGGGACCAAGTCGCGGCCAGAGCCAAACAGGCGACGCAGGCGGCTTCATTGCGAGTTACACGACAGATGAGCCAGCCGCGTCGAAGACAATCTCGCTTTCGCACGCGAACCTGTCGCGTTCGCCCCCACCAAATGCTTCCGTACTTTACGAACCTCGCTGGTCGATCTGGGCCAGCTCCTTCGGCGGCTACGGCCATTTGGGCGGCGATTCTCTTGGCTCGGGCGCGCACGGCCTCGCCTCCAGCATCGTGGGGATGGCGACAGGTCTCGACTATCGCCTGACGCCTCAGACGGTTCTGGGCGTCTCGATGGCCGGCGGTGGCACTAATTGGAGTTTGTCGGAGGGACTCGGCAGCGGGCGGAGCGACTTCCTCCAAACCGGCGTCTATGGATTAACTTACGTGGGCCCCGCCTATGTATCGGCGGCTTTCGCCTTCGCCAATCACTGGATGTCGACCCAGCGCGCCGCGGCCTTTGGCGATGTTCTGACGGCCAACTTCAGCGCCCAGAATTATGGCGGACGCGTTGAGGGCGGCTATCGCTTTGCGACGGCTCTCGGCGGGTTGACGCCATATACGGCTATTCAGCCACAGAGCTTCAGAACGCCAGGCTATGGTGAAACCGACAGCATTCCGGCGGGCTTCGGACTGAATTATCGCGGTCGCTCCTCAACTGACACACGCGGCGAACTAGGCAGTCGCTTCGATCACATTATTGGGATTTATCGCGACGCGCTGATCATGCTGCGAGGACGCGTCGCCTATGCTCACGATTGGGTGAGCAACGCGACCCTGGCGACGGCCTTTGCGGCCCTGCCCGGCGCTGGCTTTACGGTCGAGGGCGCCAAGCCAGTGAAAAATACGGCGCTGCTAACGACGGCGGCCGAGCTTCGCCTGCCTGGGGGCGCAGCCTTGTTCGCCAAATTCGATGGCGAATTCTCTCACCGGTCGCAGATGTACTACGGCAGTGCAGGAATGCGCTATTCGTGGTGACGTCTAACCCTGCCGCCTATCCAGCGCTCGAAGATGCGGGCCAAAACTAAGCGGCTGCCGGTGACGAAAGCAGGATGCAAATTTTTTCGGCGAACGCTGCCCCTCGTTAAGCAGTGCACGTCACGCGATGATGTTTCGTTTGCGCGCGCCGACATCAGAGAACGCCCCGAAGACGCTATCGTTTAAGCAACTCAACGATCCCTCGCCCACAGCTTCGCTGTAGGTGGCGCCCGGATTGCATCCATAACCGCGAAGGCGTCGTTCGCGACGTCACGCGGTCCATAGAGGGGCCCCCAGCATCGCCGCTGTCCTGAACGTCTGCTGCGCAGGCGTTCAGGCAGCGGCTTTTTGTTTTCCTTGCGCGCTCAGACGGGTCGCAGATGAGGTTCGCGATGAAGAAAGCACAATCGCATCGATCGATGGTCCGACAGTCGCAAGGCGCACTGGCGATGGCGATGGCGGCCGGGCTCATCGCGTCTGACGCCCACGCCGCGCCCCGCAAGGCCGTATCTGCGGAAGCCCCTTCGATACAGACTCAGCCAGCGACGGCGCAGCCCGCGCCGCCGCCTGCGCCGCCGCCGGCGCCCATGGGAGTCTTCGGCGCCGATATGCCCGCCGCCGGCAAACTCGTGCTTTCCGTTACCCCCATCTTCGCCAATCTGTCCGGCATCAAGATGGGAACGCGCACAGTCTCCAACGAATATATCGTCACGACAGTGCCGTTCTTTCTCAATCCCAGGCAGACCGTGCGCATCATCCCCCAAAATATCGCGGTTGCGACCCAAATTGTCGGCCTCAGCTACGGCGTCACGAAAGATTTCGCGGTAGTTCTCACGGCCGGCATGATCGAGAAAAATCTCAACGCCCTAACCTGGAAGGGCACATCCGGAATTCTGCCGCTTGGCAGAAGTCTGCCAGGGACGACGAGCCTTGCCGACGTCACTCTATCGGGCGTCTATCGACTCTATCAGGACGATATCCACCGCATCCAGCTCTCGTTGGGTTTCTCCTTCCCCGCCGGCAGCTACACCACCACTTTCAAGGACTTTCTCCTGCCCGACGGCATCCGCCGCAACGTCCGCGCATTTTATGGGATGCAGCCCGGCACGGGCACGTTCGACATCCTCCCGGGCGTCGTCTATGCGGGTTATCTGGGACCGTGGTCATGGGGCCTCGGTTACCGCGGGCGCTTCCCGCTGGCCCCAAATTCGCTGGGCTATTCCTGGGACTATCTGCTCAACTATCGCCTGACTTTCCCCCTCGGTCCTAATCCTTCGGGGGGCTACCGCTGGGGCGATCTGCATGAATTCAACGCCTGGGGCGGCTACACCTGGACGCCCGGCCTCACCACAACTTTCCGCGTGAGCGGTTCGACGCAGGGCCCGATTCGCGGCTTCGATCCGGAAATCCGCGGCCCGGCCGTGCCGGCGAATCCGGCCTTTTACGGGGGGCAGCGAGTCGAACTCTTCGGCGGCGCGACGATCAGCGGCAAGTTCATCGGTTACGAAAACACGATGCTCGCCATCGAGGCTGGTCTGCCGGTTTATCAGAATCTCAACGGTCCGCAGATTATGAAGAACTGGCAAGCAGGCATGTCGTTGCGGTTCAAGATATAAGCGTCGGTCGCTCTGGCGGCGGGTCGTGGAGATTTACCGCTCCCCGATACGCCGCTGCAGACGCTACCGTATATGCGCGCATCGGACATCCGTGAATTGAAGATCGTCATCGTCGACGAAAGCCCCATCCGCTCGCTGATCCTCGAGGAAGGACTGCGTGAAGCCGGCTTCACGGAGGTCGAGCGCATCGGCGAAATGCACAATCTGCTGAAGCATATTTACGCCATCGACCCAGACGTCATTCTGATCGATCTCGAAAATCCTTCGCGCGATACGCTCGAACAGATGTTTCAGGTCAGCCGCGCCGTGCGCCGGCCGATCGCGATGTTCGTCGATCAGAGCGATGCCGCTTCCATTCAAGCCTCGGTAGACGCCGGCGTCTCGGCCTATATCGTCGACGGGCTGAAGAAGGAGCGCATCAAATCAATTCTCGACCTGTGCGTGTCGCGCTTCAAGGCCTTCTCGAAACTTCAGGACGATCTGGAACAGGCCAAATCCGATCTCGAGGAGCGAAAGACGATTGAGCGCGCCAAGGGCATATTGATGAAGGCAAAGAAGCTTTCCGAAGAAGACGCCTATAAGTTGATGCGCGGCGCGGCCATGCGCGAAAACAAGAAAATCATCGAAATTGCGCGCTCTGTCATCACTGCGGCGGAGATGTTTAAATGACCGGCGAAGCGCATGTGAAAATCGGCTTCATTCCGCTTGTCGACGCAGCGGCGCTTTTGATTGCGACGCATAAGGGTTTCGCCAAGGCGGAAGGTCTCGATGTCGAACTGATCCGCGAAGTTTCTTGGGCGAATGTCAGAGACAAGCTTGCGATTGGCCGCTTCGATGCGGCGCATCTTCTGGCGCCGATGGCGGTCGCCTCTACGCTCGGGCTGGGCCACGTGCGCGTGCCTCTCATCGCGCCGATAAATCTCGCGATGAATGGCAACGCCATTGCAGTGTCGACGGCGCTTTATGCTGAATTGGCCGCGGAAGGCGAGGTCGCGCATCCGGCGCAAACCGCGCGCGCGCTGGCGAAGCTCGTCGCGCGCCGCCGCGTGGAAGGACGAGACCCGCTGACCTTCGGCATGACCTTCCCGTTTTCCATGCATAATTATCAGTTGCGCTTCTGGATGGCGGAAGGCGGAATCGATCCGGATGACGATTTGCGGCTGATCGTTTTGCCGCCGCCCTACATGGTGGAAAATCTCGCGCGCGGTCAGCTCGACGGCTTTTGCGTCGGCGCGCCATGGAGTTCGGTCGCCGTCGACGCCGGCATTGGCGTTATCCTGCATTTCGGCTGCGAGATTTTCGCGCGCGCCCCCGAGAAGGTTCTCGCGCTACGCGAGAGCGTCGCCGACGACGACCCCAGTCTCGTGGCCGCGCTGCTCCGCGCCCTGCATAAGGGGGCCGCTTTCGTCGACGATCCAAAAAACCTGGACGAAGTTTCGCAAATCCTCTCGCGTCCGGAATATGTCGGCGTCGACGCCGAGATCATCCGCCGCGTTCTGACGGGACATTTGCGCATCAAGGCGCGTGATGAGCGCGCCGACGCCGATTACCTCATCATCGGAAAAGACGGTGCGATGAGACCTGATCCTCGGCAAGCCGAATGGATCTATGCGCAGATGCTCCGCTGGGGGCAGACACGCTATTCATCGGAAATGGCTGATCGCGCGAAGGGCGTCCTACGCCCGGATCTATTCGACGCCGCTATCGATGGCGCGCATAGTCAACGGGAAATTGGGGCCTTTGCAGGACCGTCTTTCGACGGGCGAAACTATGCGGACTATCTCGCTAGCTTCGCCATCGGACAGCGCGTCTAGGCGCTGAACCGCTGCTCAAAAGCGCTAGGCGTTAGGCGCCTTTCGCCTAAGCATTTGGCGCCGCAAGGCGGATGAGCGACCCTCGACAAGCGCGGAGCGCTCGGATTTCCCTCGAAAAATCGCCTTCGGCGCGCCTGGCCCGAAATCTGCATTTCCTTAATCGGTCAACGACGACCGCCGGTCCGCCGGAAAGAGCCCGAAGTAGGGCTCCGTCACAGAAGACGTTTCGCAATTTGCGTGACGCTTCGGTCGTCTTGCCCTTCCATCTTGTCTTAAGGCGAAGCGACCTGTGACCGGACCGTTCGGCCGTTCAGCAGAGTCGACTCATGACTGGATTGCACGTTTGTAAAAGCCGCGAAAAGCTCGTCGTCGTCGGCGCGGGCATGGCCGCCACGCGTTTCGTCGAGGAACTGACAAACCGGGCGCCGGATCGTTACGACATCCTGGTGATCGGAGACGAACCGCGGCTTGCCTATAACCGCGTGCTGCTGTCGTCAGTGCTTGCCGGAGATTTGTCGCTCGACGATATCGAACTCCAGCCCTCACATTGGTGGCGAGCCGCTAGCGTTCAGGTAATGAGCGGCTGCAAGGTTGTTGAGATCAACGCCGCGACGCGACGTCTTGTTCTCGATAGCGGTGAAACGATCGACTATTCGAAGCTGCTGCTCACGACGGGTTCGCATGCGGTAAGGCTGCCGATCGAAGGCGCCGATCTGCCCGGCGTTCATACGTTTCGCGACGTGCAGGACGTCGAGGCGCTATCCCGGCTCGAAGGCAAGGGGGCGAGCGCGATCGTCATCGGCGGCGGTCTTCTTGGACTTGAAGCGGCCTATGGCCTGGCGCGGCGCGGCGTCAACGTGACGCTCGCCCATGTCATGGATCGGCTGATGGAGCGTCAACTCGATGCAGCGGGGGCCGACATCCTGCGCCGCCTTGTTGAAGAGAAAGGCGTACGCGTGCTGCTCAACGCCAATACGACGCGCATCAACGGATCGGGCTGCGTCGAAGAGGTGGAGTTCGCCGATGGTCGAACGATTCCAGCCGACGCCGCAATATTTGCTGTCGGCATTCGGCCCAACGGCGACCTCGCGCGGCAGGCGGGTCTTGACGCCGGACGCGGCGTGATCGTCGACGATGGCCTGGAGACGAGCGCGCCCGGCGTCTTCGCCATTGGCGAATGCGCCGAGCATCGCGGCGTTTGTTATGGGCTCGTCGAGCCTGCCTATGAGCAGGCGCGCGTCCTCGCCGGCAGGCTTTCCGGACAGGACGCCTCCTATTGCGGCAGCGTTGTCTCCACCAATCTCAAGGTCTCTGGCGTGCGCGTTTTCTCGGCCGGCGATTATCTCGGCGAAGGGGATGCGCGCCGCATCGTCTGCCAGGACCCGCGCATGGGAATTTACCGCAAGCTGGTCATTCGTGACGACAGGCTCGTGGGCGCGATCCTGATCGGAGATACGAGCGGCGCGGCCGATCTCCTCGATCTCATCCGTTCAGGCGCGGATATTTCGTCGATGTGCGACGAACTGATGTTCGGACCGCCGATGCAAGAGGCCGCCTGAGATGTCCGTCGATTTCACGCTCGATCAGAAGCGCTATCTCGAAGGATTTGCCGCCGGCTTCTCCGCGCGCGGCGGACAAAAAGCGCCGCCTGCGCAAGCGCAACCGATGGGGCCCGACGCCGCGCATATTGCCGCGCAGGACCGAGTCGTCGCCGCAGGCGGCAAGCTGACCGATCAGGAAAAATGGAAGCGCGAGGAGCATCCCTTCGACGCTTGGCCGCGCCTTGTCGCTCAAGCCAAGGAGAATGCGCCGCCAAAGGCTGCCGACAATTTCCGCTGGCGATACTATGGCCTCTTCTATGTTGCGCCTGCGCAGGACGCCTATATGTGCCGCCTGCGCATACCCAATGGCGCGCTCAATCATTGGCAGTTCGCCGGCCTTGCTGACCTCGCGCAAAATTACGGCGGCGGCTATCTGCATGTGACGACGCGCGCCAATATTCAGATCCGCGAGGTCGAGCCGAAAAACGCCACGAATATTATCGAGGCGATTCAGGACCTCGGTCTGTGGAGCAAGGGGTCCGGCGCCGACAATATCCGCAACATCACCGGCACGCCGACCGCCGGCGTCGATCCGCAGGAACTCATCGACACGCGCCCCTATGCGCGCGCCATGCATCATCACATCCTGAATGATCGCTCGCTATACGGCCTTCCGCGCAAGTTCAATATCGCCTTCGACGGCGCGGGATTGATCGGCGCGCTGGAAGACACGAATGACATCGGCTTTCAGGCGGTCGCGGTAGAGGACGGCCACGGCGTCGCGCCGGGCGTTTATTTCCGTCTCGCGCTCGGCGGCATTACCGGTCATAAGGATTTCGCGCGCGATACGGGCGTGATTGTGCCGCCGGACGAAGCGGTCGAGGTCGCCGACAAAATTCTGCGCGTCTTCATCGAACATGGCGACCGCGCCAACCGCGCCAAGGCGCGGCTCAAATATGTGCTCGACGCCTGGGGTTTCGACAAATTCATCGCCGCCGTCGAAGAAAAGCTTGGACGCAAACTGCTTCGCGTCGCGGCCGACGCGATCGCTGTGCGCCCGCGTCAGGATCGCGCCGCCCATATCGGCGTCCATCCGCAGAAGCAGGCGGGCTTCAATTGGATCGGCGTTGCGCTGCCGGTCGGCCGTTTTACCCCCGAGCAGGCGCGCGGTCTCTCCGAGATCGCGCGCCAATTCGGCGACGGCGGCCTGCGTCTCACCGTCTGGCAGAATGTGCTGATCACCGGCGTCGCCAATGAACATGTCAACGAAGCCGTCGCGATGATCGCGGCGCTCGGCCTTTCGACGCAGGCCTCGCCTATCCGCGCCGGCCTCGTCGCCTGCACGGGCAATTTCGGCTGCCGTTTCGCAGCCGCCGACACCAAGCGACATGCCGAAGAAATCGCCGCCTATTGCGAGACTGAAGCGCCGATCGATACGCCTATCAATATTCACCTGACGGGCTGCCATCACTCATGTGCGCAGCATTACATCGGCGATATCGGGCTGATCGGCGCGCGCGTGCCGATCAATGATGATGGCGATACGGTCGAGGGCTATCACATTCTCGTCGGCGGCGGCTTTGCGGAAGACGCCCGCATCGGCTCCGAGTTTTATCAAAATGTGAAGGCGGAAGAGGCGCCGGAAATGGTGGCGCGAATTCTTCGCGCCTATCGAAAGAACCGCACGAACGCAGACGAAACCTTCGTCGACTTCGCACGCCGTCATGACATTGAGACGCTGCGCCGTCTCGCCAATGAGGAGAGCGTGGCGTGACTCATTTATCCTCTCCGCCTTTTCTCATTCCGCCGAACGCGCCTTTCACCCCGGAGCAGCGCGCTTGGCTCAGCGGTTTCTTCGCCGGCTTCGCCGCGCCTGATGACAGTTCGATCACGCCGCTCTCGCCTGAAGCCAACGCCGCCGTCTTGGCGGGCGCGTCGACCGATAGCGACGATGGCGAAACCCCCTGGCATGACCAGACGCTGGCGCTCGACGCGCGCATGCAGCTTGCGCAAGGACGGCCGCTGCGTCGTCGCATGATGGCCGCCATGGCGCAGCAGGACTGCGGCCAGTGCGGCTATAATTGCGAGACCTATGCGGACGCGCTCGCCGCCAGAAAAGAAGCGCGCCTTAATCTTTGCGCGCCTGGCGGCAAGGACACGGCGCGCATGCTGAAGGCGCTTGCGACGGAGCTGGATGAGGCTCCGCCAGCGCCAGCTGTCATCACACAAGTTGAACCTGGCGTTCCGACATCTGGCGCCTCGCGCGACAACCCGGCCTGCGCGACTTTCGTTTCGCGCCGTCGGCTGAACAAGGAAGGCTCGGAAAAGGACACCTGGCACATAGAATTCGACATCGCCGCAAGCGAGCTGAGCTATCAGGTTGGCGACAGTTTCGGCGTATTTCCTAAAAATGATCTCGGCCTCGTTGACCAGATCATCGCCATGCTCGGCGCGTCGCATGTGGCTCCCGTACGAGATAAGACACTGCGCGACGTATTGCTGAGCGACGTTTCGCTATCTCCGGCGCCGGATGCGCTTTTTGAGCTGATCTCCTTCATCACCGGCGGCGCGCAGCGCGAGAAAGCGCGTTTGCTCGCGCAGGGCGAGGACCCTGATGGCGACGCGGCGACGCTCGACGTCCTTGCCGTACTGCAGAAATTTCCTAGCGCCCGGCCCCACCCGGAAGCCTTTGTCGAAGCGCTGGATCCGCTTCAGCCACGTCTTTATTCAATCTCGTCGTCCCCCAAGGCGACGCCGGGACGCCTGTCGCTGACCGTCGACGCAGTTCGCTATGTCGTCGGTAAACGCAAACGTCTCGGCGTCGCCTCAACCTTTCTTGCCGAGCGCATTGCGCCGGGCGACAGTCTTCCCGTTTATGTGCAGTCGGCGCATGGCTTCGCTCTGCCGGACAATTCGGCAACGCCGATCATCATGGTCGGACCCGGCACCGGCGTCGCGCCGTTTCGCGCCTTTCTGCAGGAGCGCGCGGCGACGCACGCGGCCGGCAAGACCTGGCTCTTCTTCGGCCATCAACGCTCCGCCTGCGATTTCTTCTACGCCGACGAATTCGAAACGATGAAGGCGACAGGTCTGCTCACCCGCCTGTCGCTCGCCTGGTCGCGCGACGGCGCGGAGAAATTCTATGTGCAGGACCGGATGCGCCAAACCGGCCGCGAACTCTGGGCGTGGCTCGCGGAGGGCGCGCATTTCTATGTCTGCGGCGATGCGCAGCGCATGGCCAAGGATGTCGAGCGCGCGCTTGTCGATGTGGTCGCCGAATTCGGCGCGCGCGGCGCCGATGAAGCTGTCGCCTTTGTCGCCCAACTCAAAAAGAGCGGGCGCTATCAACAGGACGTCTATTGAGGCCGCTCATGCTCGACGGAGTCGTGGCGCCAGCGCCGCATGAAAATCTGCAAGCGCCAGCCGCGTCCAGTCAGACGACTGCGACACGCTCCACCTGCCCCTATTGTGGCGTGGGTTGCGGCGTGCTTGCCTCGCCTGGCGGCAAGCGCGTCAGCGGCGATCCAGCCCATCCGGCAAATTTCGGCAGGCTCTGCTCGAAGGGCTCGGCGCTTGAGGAAACGCTCGGACTTGAGGGCCGCCTTCTTCATCCGATGCGCCGCCAGGCCGACGGCGCATTGGCGCGGTTGAGCTGGGATGCGGCGCTGGATGAAGTCGCAGCGGGCTTTCGCCGTATCGTCGACCAGCATGGTCCAGGCGCCGTCGCCGTCTACCTCTCGGGGCAGTTGCTGACTGAGGATTACTACGTCGCCAACAAGCTGATGAAAGGCTTTATCGGCTCAGCGAACGTCGACACCAATTCGCGCCTGTGCATGGCCTCGACGGTCGCCGGCCACAAGCGCGCATTCGGCGCCGACGTCGTGCCCGGTTGTTACGAAGACCTGGACGAAGCTGACCTCATCGTGCTTGTCGGCTCAAACGCGGCCTGGTGTCATCCGGTTCTGTTTCAGCGCATCATGCGCAACAAGGAAGAGCGTGGCGCCAAGATCGTCGTCATCGACACGCGGCGCACAGCGACGGCGGAGAGCGCCGATCTCTTCTTGCAGATCGCGCCTGGCGCCGACCAGGCGCTGTTTTGTGGTCTGCTGGCTTATCTCGCCAAATTCGCCACACTCGACGCTGCCTACATTGAGCAATACACGTCCGGATTCGAGAACGCTTTGGCGGAGGCGCGGCGCATCGCGCCGACGATCGAAGCCATTGCGATGGCGACCGGACTGCGCGAGATCGATATTGCTTCCTTCTTCGAATTATTCTTGCAGACGCCGCGCACGGTCACGTGCTTCTCGCAGGGCGTCAATCAGTCGGCGCAGGGAACCGACAAGGTCAACGCCATCATCAATTGCCATCTCGCGACAGGCCGTATCGGCAAACCCGGCGCATCGCCCTTTTCGCTGACCGGCCAGCCCAACGCCATGGGCGGCCGCGAAGTCGGCGGACTTGCAAACAGCCTTGCCGCTCATATGGGTTTTGATCCCGACAGCGTCGATCGCGTTCGCCGTTTCTGGAATGCGCCGCGCATCGCGACGCGTGACGGATTGAAGGCGGTGCAGATGTTCGACGCCATCGCGCGCGGCGACATCAAGGCGCTGTGGGTCGTCGGAACAAATCCGGCGGCGTCTCTTCCGAATGCTGATGTGGCGCGCGCCGCGCTCGGCAAGCTCGAACTCTTCATCATCTCCGACAATGTGACGTCGAACGACACGATCAACAGCGGCGCGCATCTGCTTCTGCCGGCGCGGGCCTGGGGAGAGAAGAACGGCACGGTGACGAATTCGGAGCGCCGCATTTCTCGTCAGCGCGCCTTTTTGCCTGCGCCGGGAGAGACTCGCGCCGACTGGGCGATCTTCGCCGATGTGGCCCAGCGGATGGGTTTTACAGGTTTCGACTACCGCTCGGCCGGCCAAGTCTTTCGCGAACACGCCGCCCTTTCGGCTTTCGAGAATGATGGAACGCGCGCTTTCGACATTGGCGGACTGGCGCTGCTGAGCGACGCTGAATATGACGCGCTTGAGCCGACGCAGTGGCCGCGCCGCGCGTGCGACGTTAAAGGCCGCGCGCGTCTCTTCGCCAAAGGCGGCTTTTTCTCTCAAGATGGACGAGCGACATTCATCGCGCCAGCGAAGCCTGCCTTGGCGACAAGGTTGACCGAAGACTTCTCGCTTCGGCTCAACACCGGCCGCATACGCGATCAGTGGCACACGATGACGCGCACCGGCGCGAGCCCCCGCCTCGCGCGACATCTTCCCGAACCCTTTGTTGAGATCAATCCGTCAGACGCAGCGCGTCTTTGTGTAGAAGACGGCGGATTCGCCCGTGTCGCGACGCCATATGGCGCCTGCATCTTGCGCGCGGTCGTAACCGACTGTCAGCCTGCCGGACATATCTTCGCGCCGATCCACTGGACCGATGATTCAGCGGCCGATGCGCGCGTTGGGGCGCTTGTCGCGCCTTTCGTCGACCCGTTCTCCGGACAGCCGGAATTAAAAGCGACGCCAGCCGCCGTCTCGCCCTTTCGCTTTGCGCGTCAGGGATTCATCCTCTCCCGTAAGCCGACGGTTCTGCCCGAAAGCGTGTGGTGGGCGCAGGTCGCAATCGCTAAGGGGTACGCCTATCGGGTCGCCGCCAATCTGCAAGACGACGATTGGGCCGAGATCATCAGCGCCGCTACGGTCAGCAAAGACATTGTCCAGTTGATCGATGAAACGAAGAGCGTTTTCTCCGGCGCCGCCTTCATCGAGGATCATGCGACGCTGATCTGGTCTCTGTCTCCGCTTTCGCCGCCCTGGGAGCTGGCCCTCGAACTCTTTGCCCGTGATCGTCTGGATGATTCAGAGCGACTGTCGTTCTTATCCGGGCGCTCGGGCGGATCAACCAACGAGGGTCCGCTCGTCTGTTCCTGTTTCAGCGTCGGCCAAAAGCAAATCGAAGCTGCGATTCAGCAAGGATGTCGCTCCGCATCGGACGTCGGCAAAGCCACCCGTGCAGGCTCCAATTGCGGTTCATGCCGGCCAGAAATCGAACGTCTCATCAAGACCGCTCTCACCGCCGCGTCTGCGACAGGATCTGCAGCGCCTCTACAACGCCAAGCATGAAAAAAGGAGCATCGGATGAATCTCTCTGATTTTAGGAAGTCGGGTCATTGGCCGACGTTGCTTTCGGCCTTCCTCTATTTTGACATCAGCTTCATGGCCTGGGTCTCACTCGGCCCGTTGATGATTTACATCACCAAGGGCATGCCGATTTCCATCGAGGACAAACTTTCGCTTGTCGCCATTCCGGTTCTCGGCGGCGCATTCTTTCGCGTTCCGCTCGGCCTTCTCTCTGACGCTATCGGCCCAAAGATGACGGGCGTCGCCGCGCAGGCGATCGTAATGTTCGCCGTGTCTTTGGTGTGTGTCTTTGGTCTTACGAGCCCGATCGCCATCGCGCTGTTCGGTCTTTCGCTCGGAATCGCCGGCGCTTCCTTCGCCGTCGCCTTGCCGCAGGCGGGCCGCTGGTATCCCCCGCAATATCAGGGTCTGGTGATGGGCATTGCGGGCGCCGGCAATATGGGCGTCGTGCTCGATACGCTTTTTGCGCCTTCGATCGCGGAGGCTTACGGTTGGCAAGCGGTCTATGGCGTTTTGCTCGCGCTGATGGTTCTGGTGCTTCTCGTCTATGCATTGGCCGCCAAGGACGCGCCCGGCGCCAAAACGAAGATCGACCTTACGGGCTACGGAAGAATGCTCGCCGACTCGGACAGCCGTTGGTTCATGTTCTTCTACTTCATCACCTTCGGCGGCTTCGTCGGTCTCGCCTCCGCGCTGCCCCTCTACTTCACGACACAATATCACGCGACGGGAGTCGCCGCGGGCCTTATGGTTGCGCTGATCGTCGCCTTCGGCTCTGGCTTCAGACCGGTGGGCGGCTATATCGCGGACCGTATCGGCGGCGTGAAGACATTGTCGTTTCTCTTCCTCATCGTCTCGGCCTGCTATTTCGCCGTCGCCTTCCTTCCGGCCGGACCCGCGCCAGCGAAGGGCGTGGCGGGATGGGGCCTGATGCAGTTGCCGCCCATGGCATTTGCAGCAGTCGCATTATTCTCCATTGGCGTGCTATCGCTCGGCATGGGCAATGGCGCTGTGTTTCAGCTGCTGCCGCAGCGCTTCCGCCAGGAGATCGGGGCGATGACGGGATTAGTCGGCGCTGCGGGCGGTCTCGGCGGATATTTCCTGGCCAAGGCTCTCGCATTTTCGAAAGGAGCGACGGGCGGCTTCACGGCGGGCTTCACCTTCTTCGGTTTCCTGGCGCTGCTCGGTCTTATAGGTCTGATCTTCGTTAAGACGCGCTGGCGCACGACCTGGGGCGCGGTTTCCGGCGCGCGGATCTGAGTTGAGAAGCAGTGTCGGTTCGCGGCGTTCATGATCTTCGAATCGAAGCGGGCTTCGCGACCGAGAAGGGCCGACGGCCGGACAATCAGGACTATGTCGCATATTGCCTTGGTCCGGGCGGCGCCGGCGCCTTACAGGGCGTCGTCGCCGCCGTTGCTGACGGCGTCGGCGGCCACAAGGGCGGGCGCGCGGCGGCTGAGACAGCCGTCCGCGCGTTTATCGACGGCTACTATGCGCAGCCGGAGACTTTGGGCGTCGCTCGGGCTGCGGCCCGTTCGCTCGAAGCGGCCAACAGCTGGATCGCGGCGCAGGCAAGAGTCGATCCTGCTTTGGAAGGAATGGCGACAACGTTCAGCGCGCTGATTCTGTCTCGTCGCAACGCCTTCATTCTCCATATTGGCGATAGCCGCGCGTACCGGCTCGCTGGCGATAGCCTCGAAAGACTGACGAAAGACCACATCTTGGGCCGCGGCGATTTCGCTCATGTGCTCCTTCGCGCGGTGGGTCTCGAGGATGCGCTCTTGTTCGATCAGGGGATGTATAGTCTCAATCTGCATGATCGATTTCTACTGTGTTCGGATGGCGTTCATGGCGTCATGACGGACGCTAGGCTTCACGCGCTTCTAGCCGAAAGGCGCGCGCCCCAGGAAACATCGGAAAGGATCGTTCAGGCCGCGCTCGAGATGGGCAGCAACGACAATGTCACGGCGCTCGTCGTCGACGTCATCGATGTGCCGCCAGCCGATGAGCACGCTTTGTCGCGCGCCTTTGCCGCCCTGCCAATCCGCGAGCTGCCGGCCGTCGGGGCTCTTGTCGACGACTTTCGGATCGAAGCCATTCTCTCCGAAGGGCGATACAGCCGGCTGATGCAGGCGACGGACACACAGAACGGCAGAGCCGTCGTATTGAAATTTCCGCATCCGCGTGTCGCTGATGACGCAGCCTACCGACTGGCGTTCGTCAATGAGGCATGGGTTGCGGCGCGGGTGAGAAGTCCATTTATGGGCGAAGTCATAGAACTGCTTCCGGGCCGGCAGACGCGGCTCTATTCCGTGATGCCATATTATGAAGGCGAGACGCTGGAGCATCGGCTACGGCGCGAACCGCGCATCGATCTTGCCGAGGGCGTTTCAATCGCCACACGCTTGTCGCGCGCGCTCGTGACGTTGCATCGCTGCGGCGTCATCCACCGCGACATCAAACCGGAGAATGTTATTCTATCGAAGGATGGCGGACTGCGGCTCGTCGATCTCGGCGTCTGTCGGGCGCCGAACCTTGAAAATCTGCCGCAAGCGAATGCGCCTGGCACGCCGAGCTATATGGCGCCCGAGCTTTTTGATGGCGGTATCGGCGACGAAGCGTCCGATCTTTATGCATTCGGAGTCACCATCTATCGAATGTTCAGCCGCTGCTACCCTTACGGCGAAATCGAGCCATTCAGCAGACCGCGCTTCGGAAAGCCCGCGCCGCTCTCGCTCAAGCGGCCCGACCTCCCCGCATGGCTTGACGCGGCCATTCTCAAAGCGATCAACGTTAAGCGCGACGAGCGCTTTAACGACGTGTTGGAATTCGCCTTCGAGCTCGAAAACGGCTCGGCGCGGGCGCAGCCGCTAATGCTGCGCAAAAAGCCTCTTTACGAACGCAATCCCCTTATTTTTTGGCAGATGCTCTGTTTGCTGCTCGCGCTCCTACTGACGGTTTCCATTTTTCATGGATAGAGCAGCGAGAGCCAACAAGCCTCTCGACTATTTCGCGCAGGAGCGCCGCCCTGAGCGCATTGCAGGCGGCGTGAACCCGCCGAAGTCGCGTTCGAGAAGCGTCGCAAATTCGATCGTGGTGCGATCGTCCAGGAATGGGCCGATGATCTGCGCGCCAATCGGCAGGCCGGAACCGTCATGATCGATCGGCGCGACGGTCGCTGGCAGTCCCGCGATTGTCGCCGGCGCCGCCCAGATCGTGTGTGCGTCTAGATAGGGATAGAGCTTGCCGTCTACCTTGGCGCGACGCGCCTCGAGCGGCGTCGAATGATCGTGCAAAAAAGCTGTCGTCGGGGCGGCGGGGCAAAGCACGACGTCGAAGTCGCGAAAGAACGCGCGCCACTTCTGTCGCAGTTGCGCGCGTTCAGTCTCAGCGCCGCGCCATTCGCGAAAGCTCAAAACCGCGCCGCGCGCGCGCTCCGCGGCGAGGCTGCGGTCGCGCGTGGAAAATGCAGTCGCATCTCGAAAAAGCTTGTCATAACTGGCTAACGGCAGGCCGGCGCCCCAATAGGCCGAGAGCAGGCGCGCATGAAGACGCGTCGCTTGCGCGAGATCGGGCGCCAGGGCGCGTTTGTCGGAGACGCTGGCGCCGGCTTTCGCTAGCCGTTCGGCCAATCTCGCGAGCGCGTCGCTCACGACTCGCGACGTCGGCCCGAGCGGATGGGCGTTGACGATAAGGACTCGAAAGTCGTTCAGCCTATCGTGACGCGGCGGCGGCAAAGCGAGCCTGTAACCAACTCCTGCGCTCATTTCGTCCGGCCCCGCGATGACGTCGAGAGCCAATGCAAGATCGGCGGCGCTGCGCGCCATCGGGCCGATCACTGCAAGATCGTGCTCAACCGGCAAGGGCGCCGTTCCCGGGTGCGCATGGCCGCGGCGCGGGACAAGGCCCTCTGTCGGCTTATGGGCATAGATACCGCAATAATGCGCCGGCTCGCGCATGGACCCGCCCATGTCCGAGCCAAGCGAGAGCGCGCAAAAGCCCGCCGCCAACGCCGCCGCGGAACCGCCGGACGATCCGCCCGGCGTGCGGCAAGGATCGAAGGGATTATTCGTCGTTCCGTAGACGCTGTTATAGCTCTGCCAATCGCTCAGCCATTGCGGCACATTCGTCTTGCCGAGAATGACGGCGCCGGCCTTTTTCAATCGGGAGACGGCGAGCGCGTCTTCCTTCGGCGTGAAGCGCTTAAAGCGCGGATCGCCCCAGCAGGTTGGCAGGCCGGCGATGTTGAAGGACTCTTTCACGGTGACGGGAACGCCAAGCAGCGCGCCCGTTTCGCCCCGCGCCAGCGTCGCATCGGCGGCGCGGGCGGCCGCGCGGGCGCGCTCGAAGTCGCGCACTGGCGCGGCGTTGATCAGCGAGTCCAGCGCCTCGATCCGCGCGATGGCGTGGTCGGTAAGCTCCAACGCCGAAATGCGCCGCTTCCGCAGCGCTGCGATGAGATCGCCGGTCGAGCGATAGTCCCACTCGGACACTGCAATCTCTTGCGCAATCTTTGGCGCCGCCATCACGGGCGACATGCAGTCCGCCGCCGCCGAGGCCGCGCAGGCGCCGGCTTTTAGGAGAAGATCGCGTCTGGTCGGGGTTGCCGCCGCGCTGTTTGACGATCCAAAATTATCTCGGCGATCCATCGCGTCACGTCACGGCGCGCCTTGCGCTGCGGCGCGGCCAATCGCCATCTGACCCACAGCGCCTTCGACGTGAAATGGGAGCCCGGTCATCCTCGAGAAAAGGTCGATGTCGCCAACGCCGATGGCGCAGGCGCCGAGCTCCATCTCCGTCGCCATCAGATAGAGGGTCTGCATGAGGACGCCGACATCCTTCAGGACCAAAGAATAAGCGAAGCCGCTATATTTCCACGACACGCGTCCAAAGCGCGCCGCCATCGTGATCATGATTTGCGGCGGCATGGGCGCGCCCATTGCACACTGTCCATCATCGATGATCGCCTCGAGCTGGCGCTGCGTGACTGCGATCGCCACGAGCGCATGGCGATCCGCATCATAATGATAGAAACCGCGCTCGATGCCGTCGCATTTGTCGACCGCGAGATAAAGCTCCAGCTCATAGCTTGCGCCGCCTGAAGGGTAAGGCCGCGCGGCGATCTCCATCTCCTCTCCTTCATCTTCGCTGAGCTTCTGGCGCGAAATAATGCGCGCGGCGCCGTCGAGAAACTCCGCCACTTCGGCGAGGGTAATTGGATGCGCGTCGTCGAAGACACGCTCAGAATGCCGACTGCGTAGCAGCGCAGCAATTGCGGATTCGCTTGCATCGGCGATCTTGGCGAGTTCGATCGTCGGGCCAGGCCAGGCTGGCCGCACCGCAGGCGGCTGCGGGAGATGCGCGTTAGCGTATAATCCGCCAGTTGGGTTCGCGTGGCGCCCATTAGTGCTGCGAACATGAAAGAGGAGATCGTGGAATTCCCACAGCGCAAGATCTTCGTCGCCTTCGCCCGCGCGCAAGCCTTTGTCCGGATCGGGCGCGAAGGCGAACTTGCAATCGACGAGCAACGCTAGGAACTCTTCTCCTGGAAAATCAGGCTCGCGACGCAACTCGGCAAGTGATCGCGGCGTCGCGAGCCGCGCGATTGCGGAAGCTACGTTCGCGTCGCAAAGACGAAGGGTCGCGCCTGCGAGCGGCGATTCGAGGACTAAGTCCTCGCCGCGCCGCCGCAGGTAGGCGAACCGCGAAAGGACGAACAGACTTGTAGCGCCGAGCTTCTGAAGGCTCGGCCGGTAATCTCTAATCTGCGGCTCAATCGCCACGATGTCTTGACCGCCCGCGCCGCGGGAAAGGCGGTATTCGACAAGGCCGTGCAGAGCGAGTCGCTGGACAAGTCCGCGCAGCTCCTTTTCCTCGGGCGGGTCATTCTCCCCGACGCCCGAAAGCGGCCAGCCTGTCGCGAGTTCGCTCGCGCGGCGGAGGGCGGCGGCGCTGAACTTGCCGAGGAGCAGCGTTTCACCATCGAACTGCGCCCGGAGAACGCCCCCCGCCTCTTCTTTCAGAGAAACGCGAGGACCCAATTTGGCGAGAAGCAATGTGGGCGCGGCGCGCGATGCGTCATTCAATTTTATGTCCGTGGGTGAAGAGGATTAAGGTCCCGCTCCCGAGTCGGGCGCCGACGCAAACCCATCATGACGGGCGTGTCGAAGAGCCGGCCAGGTCCGAAGCGGCGATAAAAGTGCCTCAGACCCGGGACGATCACCCGCACGACGGGGACCTCAATGTCGGGCCGCGTTTGATCGAGCGCCAGAACGTCGAATCCCTTCTTGGCCATATGAGCCACGCAAGCGCGCACCTGTTCGCGCCGATCGCGGGTGGCAAAATCCTTGAACGGCGAACGGCCGAAACTCGCCTTGCCCTCCGGGCGCAAGTAAGCGTGCTTGCGCAACGGGAGCGGATCATTCCCGTAACCGTCGCCGTCCTCTTCCGGCCGGCCGCGAAGCCGCTCGATCGCCAAGAATTGGTTGAGTTCGGTCATCGCGCGCAGCGTCGCGATGCGCGGATCGAAATGCGCGCCCGCCGCGACCTCGATGAACTCACGTCCCTCGTCAGTCCAATGCGCCACGGCGATGACGGCTGGAATGCCGATGTCTGTCGTGACGTTCAGCGCCCAGACGTCGCGGCCCATCGCCGCGAAGGCGGCGCGCAGGTCGCAAATATAGCTGTCGCCCAACTTGTCGAGGTCGATCTCTGGAGCGCGCAACCGGTTGTACCACCAGATCGCATAGGCGTCCCGCTCCACCAGTTCGAGAAAGCCCTGGAGAATCGCTTCTTCGATCGTATTGCCAGCCGCGCAGCCGTTTGAGTCCGCGCTCAGTTCATTCCCGCAATCCGAATCGTGGAAGAAGTAGAGAAGGCCGGTCGGCGCATATTTGAAACGATCGTCGCGGAGAGACCATACGGGCGACCATTCCATCTCGACGGACGGGTCGAAACGGCGCGGCGTCCCCTCGCCCGAACAGCTCCCTTGTGCGCGTTCCTCATATTGCGCGTCGCTAAAGTGGACGATCTCTTCGGGATGGATCGCCTCGCCGGGGGAAAAATCGACGAAGCGACGCGACACCCTGATCTCATCACCCTGAAAGATGCCGCAATAACGTTCGATCGCCTCCATCAGGGCGCTGGCTTCGCCCTGCTCCGCCATGCTGCCCTTGCCATAACTGTCGCCGCTCAACCCCGCCTGCAGCGCGTCGACCGTCTCCGGATAGGGCGAGAAATTGTGGCGAGCGACGAAGCTCGCGTCGAGCGGCTGGTCGCTCTTGATCCGCTCGAGATGCGAAACGACGCCGGTCAGCGGACTTACGTGTTTGCGATAACGGGCGACGGTTTCGGCGGGCGTCATGGAGCGATAGCCGCCGCTCGTCACCACAATCCTGCCGCCGGCGCGCAACCTGATGGGGACCGGCGCGCGTTCGGGATCGCGCACCGGCGCGTGGCCGCAGACCGGGCACTGAGGGCGCGCCGGCACGTAATGGCGCATTACTTCGGAGCCCAGCATGTCGAGGCTGACGATATGCTGGCCAAGGTCCGTGCGAAACCCGCTGGCGATGGCCTTTCCGATCTCGACGGCGGCGAGCGAGACGCCAGCGCGTCCCACCGGCTCCGCCGCAAGCGGCGAAAGAGAGACGCACCGCGCCGCCTTGCGATCAAGAAAGGCCTTGACCTGCCGGTTCCATTTCATCCGGTCGGAGAGGCATCTCCAGCACGCGCTCTTGCCGGGGCTAAAAATGGGACCAACGAGTGGAAAAACTCCCGTCGGCTGGACCGGCAGCCACTCGGCCTTCTCTGCGAGCTGGCGTCGATTGAATTCCGCCAGCCGCTCGTCGAGATAATCGCCAACCAGAGCGATCCTCAGATCCCCGGCGCCATCGACCACCCTGACGCCGTAGCCGCGGAGCGCATCTGCGAGTTCCTCTTTACCAGCGACGCCCAGCGACTCGATCGTCACGTCGACTTTTTGCAAATTCTCAGCTGCGGCGGCGGGATTGAGGCCGAGACTTCCCCAATAGGCGGCCGTCACGTCCTGCGCTGCGGCGGAAGAAACGACGAAGCGCCGATCGATCAGCCGCCTGAAAGCTTCCTCGATCTTGACTACGGGAAATTCGGCGGAGAGGGCATGAAGGATAGACGCCTGATCCTCGCCCGCGGCGATGCGTTCGGCGAGCTCGCAATACAGCGCGCCGCGCAGAAAGAATTTTCTGTTCTCGGAATAGAGACAGACGACGTCAGGCGGAAAGATATAGACGGCGTAATTCGGCGCAAAGCGAAGCGCCCCCCCGACACGTTCCTGTGATTGTCGCGTGGGCGCTTCTATCGCCATCCGTCGACCGCCAGCCTCACATTAGGTTTATTCGCCGGCCACGCGGCGGAAAGGCTTCAAGCCGAAGCAGCAATCCCAGCTCCGGATGGACGTCCACAAGCCGCCGCCGCGGGCTCTAATCGATCCCCGCGGCATAAGCCTATCTCACTGCAAAAGTGGTGGAACTGAAGGCCTCAGGCGCCGCAGCCCCTGCAACCTCTACAGCCGCGACAACCACGACAACCGCGACAACCCCTGCAGCCGCAGCCCCGGCAGCCTCGACAGCCCCATCCCCACCAGGCGATGGTTTCAGTTTTGGCTGTCTCCACATCCTCACGGTCGAAAAGACGGAAGGAGCTGAGGCCAACGTCGAAAACTTCCTGCTCATGGATATCGACGTCCATGAAGCGCATATTGCTAGTCGCCGGCTCCGTCGCGGCATCGGCCGAGCTGCTCTGGGCGCAGGCCCCGCCTGCGAGCGAGAGAGACACGCCGATGACGCCAAGCGCCTTCTTGCCTCGATGTGGGTCTTGAGAGTGGTCCGATGAACGCGCCATTATCTACCCTCCCAAAAATTCAAAATCCGCAGTCCCAACGGGGTTAGTGTAGCACTCGACCCTACGTCGTCAATGCCCGGCGAGTTTGTCAGGCGAGTCATGTCAGCGAATCAATCGCTTGGCCGCGACGGGGGCTCAAAGAGCAGCTAATTCTTCACCCTTCGGACGTCACGCAAATATCGCCCAAGAAAACGGCGTCAAGACCGGCCCCGCGAAAGGTGGCCACGGCGTCAGCGGGGCTGCAGACGATCGGCTCGTTGTCGTTGAAGGACGTGTTGAGCACGAGCGGCACGCCTGTGCGCTCGAAAAATCGCGAGATCAGCGCGTGATAACGCGGATTCGCGGCGCGCCGCACGATCTGGACGCGCGCGGTCCCGTCCTCATGGATGACCGCGGGAATGCGCGCCGCGCAACCGGGCTTTGTCGGGCAGGCGAAGAGCATGAATTCGTGACTTCGCGATGGGGCGCCAAGGTCAAACCAATCTTCTGCGTGTTCCGCGAGGATGCTCGGCGCAAAGGGCCGAAAGTCTTCGCGATGCTTTACTCTCTGGTTGAGGATGGCGCGCGTGTCCGGCCTTCGCGGATCGGCCAGCAGCGATCTATTGCCCAGCGCCCGCGGCCCGAACTCCATCCTCCCTTGAAACCAGCCGACAATATTGCCGTCGGCGATCATCTCGGCCGCCTCCCGGGGCGCATCCTTGCATTTGCGGGGCTTCAGGCCTGCGGCGCGGACGGCCGCCAGCGCTTCGTGCTCGTCATATTCGGGGCCGAGATAGGGCGTTGCGCCCCCCGTCGGGCGCTTCGCGCCGCGTTCCGCGCAATGCGCGACAAGCGCCGCGCCAATCGCCGTTCCGGCGTCGTGCGGCGCGGAAGGAATGAAGATGTCGCTGAAGGCGCTCGCCCGCGCGATCCGCGCATTGGTTACACAGTTCAGAGCGACGCCGCCGGCAAGACATAAGGCGCCGCCGCCCGCCTCCCGTTCGAGACGGCGCAGGAGTGAAAGCGCCGCAAGGTCGGTCGCGTCCTGCAGCGCGGCCGCAACATTCATGTGGTGCGGCAGAAAATCGCCGTCGGGCGCCCGCCTCGGTCCAAAGAGTTCGTCGAGGCCGCGCGGTTCGATTGATTTGAATCCAATCGTCTCGGGATCCACGGCGTAGCCCTGCTCCGTCACTTCAATGATCGACGCGAACTCCCGCCGGAAGACGCTCGGGTCGCCATAGGCGGCAAGCCCCATGACTTTTGCCGCGTCGTAAGCCGAGAAGCCGAGATAGACGCTCGTGTGCTCCCAAACGAAGCCGAGAGAATGCGGATAGGAAAGGCTTGCGAGGACGTTGATATGATTGCCTTCGGCACGCGCCAGCATGGTGCAATCGGCCTCGCCGATTCCGTCGATCACCAATATGGCGGCTTTGTCGAAGCCTGAAGGATAATAGGCGGAGGCGGCGTGCGCGAGGTGATGGGGCACGAATTTGAGCGCCTTGCCGAAGCGGCGGCCCATGAGTTTAGCTACGGCGTCGTCAACCTCGTCCAGGCATTGCAGAAACACCTCTTCGAGACCGCTCTCCGGCCACCATTCGGGTCGAAATTTCGCGCGGCGCAGCCGCGGCTCGAAGGAATAGGCGACGATATCGATATCGTCAGGCCGCAGGCCCGCATAATCGAGACAAAACCGCACCGCCTGTTCGGGCAACACATGCGGATTGTCGACTTGCGCCTCTTTGGCGTGTTTGATGCGCGAGAAGCGTTCTTCCTCGCATGCCGCGACGACCTTGCCGTCTACGACAAGCGCCGCCGATGATTCGTGAAAGACAGAGTTGATCCCGAGAATATTCATCTGGCGGACTCGCCCTCTTTGTCCCGGCGCCTGTGGGGCGCCAGCGTGATCATTATCGATCTCGCCAATCTGTCAAAATGACTAACGCCGGCGCTTGCCGTTGTGAGCCTAATGGTGGCTTCCAGCGTCCTCGGCGCAATTCGGCATTCACCAGTTATCAGGGCGAAAAGACCGGAAATCGAGTTTGGCAGGCTTCGCCTGGAGGATGTTCGTCCACGAAGAAGTAACAGCGCAAGGTTCACAAAAGAACCACTCTCTGGGTCAAAATCGAGCTTCGTTGCGCATCAAGGCCAACACAGATCTCGAATTCACCTGCTTCAGCCACCCAAGCGAAGTTCTCGGAAAGATAGCAAAGTTCGCTCGCCGACAGGGTAAGCGTGACCGTCTTGGTCTCTTTTGCGTCGAGCAAAACTTTGCTCCAGTTCTTCAGTTCGAGCGCAGGCCGCGCGACTGTGGCGACGCAGTCGCGCACGAAGAGAAAAATCGTGCTTTCAGCGGCGACGTCACCCTCGTTGCGGGCGTCCACGCAAATCCGGACTGCATCTTCCTGTCTGAAGGTTCTGGGCTCCACGCGCAGATTGGTCAAAACGACATGCGCATAGGAAAGGCCGTGACCAAAGGGAAAGAGTGGCTCGCTTGAAAGATCGAGATATCTGCACGTGAAGGGATTCGAAGAATCGAAAGGCCGGCCCGACGAGCGTTCACTGTAGGATATCGGGATTTGGCCAACGTCACGAGGCCACGTCACGGCGAGACGCCCGGCGGGATTGAACCGCCCGGTCAAGACATCTGCGATGGCGGCGCCCGCCATGTGGCCGAGAAACCATGTCGCCAACACGGCTTGCGCGCGCTCAACCAGCCATGGCGCGGTCAATGGGCGTCCGGAACAAAGAATGGCGACGACGGGCTTCCCAAGCGAGAGAACGCGTTCCGCGAGCTCTCGCTGTCGACCCGGTAGGTCGAGTGACGCCCGACTCGCAGCCTCGCCGCTCATCCAGGACGCTTCTCCAACACAAAGGACGATCAACTCAGCCTGCTCGCATAAGGCGCAAGCCGCATGGATTGCGCCAGAATCAGCACGGTCAATTCCGCCGCCCGATCCATGCATAATGTCGCAATCACGAAGCAATGCGCGAAGGCCGTCAAGAATTGTAATGCCCTTGTCAGGGTCGCCAGCCGCCGCCCATGGCCCCAGCATTTCAGAGCGTGTATCTGCAAGCGGCCCGATGACTGCGATCCGTTTCGCTTTTGGCGAAAGAGGTAAAGTCCCGTCATTGGTAAGAAGCACGATTGCGCGCCGCGCCGCTTCCAGCGCCAAACTCTCTGTATCGAATTGTGGGACAGCCGATATCGACACACGTCGATAGGGATCGTTCAATAGGCCAAGCTTTTGTTTGAGTGCGAGAACGCGACGCGCAGAGGCGTCGATATCGGCAATCGACGCCAGTCCGCGCGCCAGCGCCTCCGGCAGACGAAGAAAGGCGCCGCTCACCATATCCATGTCGACGCCGGCTCTAAGAGCGAGCGCCGCCGCCTCGACGACATCGGCGGCGACGCCATGTTCGATCAACTCCGGGATGGCGGTGTAGTCGCTGACAACCACTCCTTCGAAACCGAGTTCACCCCTGACATAGTCGCGCAGCAGCTTTGTCGCGGCTGTCATCGGAATTCCGGCGACGCTGTTGAACGCCGGCATGATCGCGGCGCATCCTGCGGCCACGGCCGCCTTGAAAGGCGGCAGATAAACTTCACGCAAAGTCCGTTCGGAAATATCGACTGGCGCATAGTCGCGGCCGGCCGTGGCCGCCCCGCCGCCGCAAAAGTGTTTGGCAGTGGCGGCTATCGCCATGGCGTTCCCGAGATCGGCGCCCTGAAAGCCCCGGACTTTCGCTTCCGCGAATTTCGTCGCGACGAAGGGATCTTCGCCAGGGCCTTCGGCAATCCGTCCCCAACGGGGATCTCGCGTCACGTCGAGCATGGGCGCGAAGGTAAGATCAATCCCGTCGCCCGAGGCCTCCAGCGCCGCCGCGCGCGCCGTTCGCTCCCATAGAGACGGGTCGAAAGCGCAGGCCTCGGCGAGCGGAATAGGAAAAATCGTCTTGTGCCCGTGAAGCACGTCGAGGGCGAAAAAAAGCGGAACGCCAAGTCGCGTTTCCTCGACCGCGCATTTCTGCATTTCGGCGATCGCCGCGCGACCCCAGATATTGAACACTCCGCCGACGTTTCCCGCGCGGATGCTCGCCATCACGTCGCCGGAGCCTTGAGGTCCGGTCACGGTCTGCCCCGCCGTCACCAGATTGAGCTGGCCGACCTTTTCCTCAAGGGTCATTCGCGCAAGAAGCGCTTCGATTCTATCCATCGCGACCCAATCGCAGCACTTTCTCATTCGAACCGAATGGCTCAACATCAAAAGCATACCCGATTCTTGGCGCTGCGAACCAAACGCGGCCAAGCGTCGCATTCCAGCGGCGACCGGCCGTTCTTTCCAGCGCAGTCGAGTTTATTGTTGTCGCCAGCGCCGCCGCCGCGCATGTTTGGTCAAACACACTTCGTGACTCGGCGATTTATTGATTTCCATGAGGGCGCCGCCAATGAATGAATCAAAAGAACGAGAGAAACAGAAAGTCGGCGACGCGACGATCCTGGAGCCAGGACTCATTTCACAGTTCCGTGCGATGGCGCATCTGCTGCTTGTTTCGCCTCAGCGAAATGCAATTGTCTGGCTGGCTCTCGGATTGGCGGTCGTCGTCGGCGCGACAGCCTATGGGCAGATCGAACTAAACGCCTGGAACCAGCCATTTTACGACGCAATCAACCGCAAGGACCTTTCTGGGGTCGGGCGGCAGCTGGGCGTCTACGGCGTCATCGCTGGCGCTCTGCTGGTCCTGAACGTCGCCCAAGCCTGGCTGAACCAAATGATGAAGCTGAAGCTTCGCGAAGGCCTTACGCGCGATCTTTTCGCCCATTGGCTCGCGCCCAAGCGCGCCTTCATGCTCGCCAGCGCGGGGGAAATAGGCGTCAATCCCGATCAGCGCATTCACGAAGATGCGCGGCACTTAACAGAACTGTCGACCGATCTCGGCATCGGCCTGTTTCAGGCGCTGCTACTTTTCGTCAGTTTCGCGGGCGTGCTCTGGACTCTGTCGGAGAATGTGATCCTTCCGTTCGACGGAAAGGATGTCGTCATTCCCGGTTACATGTTCTGGAGCGCGCTTCTGTACGCGGGAATCGCTTCGCTGATCAGTTGGCGCGTCGGCCGTCCCCTCGTCAGGATCAACGCGGAACGCTACGCACGCGAATCCGATCTTCGCTTCGCGCTTGTCGACGTTAATGAGCACAGCGAAGCCATTGCGGTTTATCGCGGCGAAGCCAGGGAGGAAGCCAAGTTACTGAGCGAGTTCGAACGGCTCCTTGCTGTCGTGAGAAAGCTGGTCAGCGCGACGACTCGCCTCACTTGGGTCACGGCCGGCTATGGATGGTTCACGATCATTGCGCCGATTCTCGTCGCAACTCCCGCATATTTTGGAGGAAACCTCACTTTCGGCGGATTGCTGATGGCGGCGGGCGCCTTCACGCAGGTCCAACAATCGCTGCGGTGGTTCGTCGACAACGCCGGTCCGATCGCGGACTGGCAAGCGACGCTGACCCGCGTCGCCGCCTTCCGGGAGGCGCTGCTGGATATGGACGGGGTCCAAGGCGGGATCGGACGCATCGCGCTCGAAAGCAGCGCCGAGGAAACGCTGGCCCTCGACAATGTGAAAGTTTTTTCCCCAGCGGGCGCCAGCGTTCTGAGCGAAGCCCATGTCGACATTGCGCCGGGGCAACATGTGCTGATCGCCGGCGCGCCGGGATGTGGGAAGACCAGCCTGTTTCGTGCGCTTGCCGGCGTCTGGCCCTGGGGCGCGGGGCAAATCAGCCTCCCGCTGGGTTCGATCAGCTATGTGCCCAAGCGTCCCTACATTCCCGATGGTTCGCTGCGCGACGCGCTCGGCTACCCCGATCCATCGTCGAAATATTCGAATCAGGAGTTCATTTCGGCGCTTGAGCAGCTTGGTTTGACGCAGCTTGTTCCCTCTCTCGACGTGGTGGCGCGCTGGGATCACGAGCTGACGGCGCCCGAGCAACAGGCGCTCGCCTTCGCAAGGCTCTTTCTTCACAAGCCGCGATGGGTGATCATCGACGCCGCTCTCGAAACGCTCGCGCCAGAAGCGAGGCGGACATTTATCGCCAATTTCCAAAAGGAACTGCCGGATTCGGCATTGATCTCGATCAGTGACGTCTCTGCGATGGGCGACTTTTTCCGGCGTGTCGTGAACCTCAAGCTGGATGTGTCTGGTCAGCGGCTTGCCCGACCTGTCTGATAGCGGCGACGGCGCGAACCAATCAAGGGTCGCAGTAATAGCGATCTCTTCTCGGAGTGACGTGGCATGAGTTCGAGCGCCGATAGTCTCCTTGACTGGATGACGCATCAATGCGCCTTCTCGGCGAAGGCGATGCTTCGTGCGATTTCCGCAACGCAACTCGTCAAGATTCGCACGCATCTTGGCCAACAAATCCGTCCTGCGCGCGGCTCGGTTCTCGCGTCTCCAGAAATCGCGGCCTACGATCCCGATCCAGATTATTTTTTCCACTGGCTGCGAGATTCGGCGATCGTCATCGACGCGTTGCGCGTTCTCTATGAGGACAGAACGCTCGGCCCTGACGCGCTCGATCATATTTCCGACTTCATGCAATTCAGCCTCGACCTTTGTCGGCTGGATGGCCGCGTCATGGCGGAGAGAGGCGATTTTCGCCGAAATGTGAGCGCCGATTTCCTGCGTCATGTTCGTTCGAAAGAGGAGCTTCGTCAGGTGACCGGCGACCGCGCGCTTGGCGAAGTGCGTTACAATCCCGACGGAACGCTCGACATATTACGGTGGGCGCGTCCCCAGAATGACGGCCCGGCGCTGCGCGCGTTGACGGCGCTGCGGGCATGGCGTCTGGAAGCGTTTCGTCAACGAGCGGATTTAGGCGTCGCCGAACAACTTCTCGAAGCGGACCTCGACTATACCTTCAATCATTGGCGCGACGCCTGTTTCGATCTCTGGGAAGAAATTCGCGGCCATCATTATTATACGCGTCTGGTTCAGCTTGCGGCGCTCGTTGAGGGCGCGGAATGGCTTGAACAGAAGGGAGACGCCGTCAGGCCGCGCGCCTTCAGAGCCGCCGCAGATGACATTTCGCGATGCCTTGACGCGCATTTGGATAAGGATGCGAGCTTTTATCGCGCTTTTCTTCCCGATCTCGTCCAGCCCTCGACAATTCCTGACGCGCGCCGTCTCGACATCGCCGTCGTACTCGGCGTGATTCATGCCGCGCGTTCCGGCGACCGGCATGGCGTGCTCGACCCCAAGGCGCTCTCGACGCTTCTTCGGCTCGAGCGCCTTTTCATGTCGGAATACAAGATCAATCAGGATCGCGCCGCCGATTGGGGGCCGGCAATGGGCCGCTATTGCGGCGATGTCTATTTTACCGGCGGCGCCTATTACTTTTCGACGCTCGGCGTCGCGCAATTCTACTACCTGCTCGCCGAAAGCCTGGCGCAGCTCCCAGCGATCGAGATTTCTCTGGAGCAGCGCGAGATGTTCGCCGGCATGTTTGACGCGACGTCGGGGCAAGCGTTCAACACGCCGGGAGGCCGGCGAAAACTCGCGGAAGCGGCGTTAAAGCGCGGCGACATGTTTATGGCCACCGTCAGAATATATACGCCGCCGACCGGCGAGTTGGCGGAACAATTCAGTCGCGACGACGGCGTCCAGACATCAGCGAAAAACCTCGCCTGGAGCTACGCGGCGTTCATCACCGCTCATGCCGGTCGCAATGCCGCGTCGCGCGCCATCGGCAATTGTTGCTAAGCGCGCTGACGCTCTTCATCTCTTGTTTCGTAGCCGCGCGAGGCCGCCCCAGAGGCCCCCGAGATCGCCAAGCGACGCGTGAACAATATCGGGAATCGTCGGGTTTTTCCGCCGCAATAGAAGCAGCGTGCTTTGAATTCGGTCAATCGAAACGCCAATCTCCTTCATCATTGAGCCGCCGATAACGAAGCGGTCAGGCGACCAATAGGCCACCGTATTGTGCAGTCCGATGGCGACGATCCGCGCCAGCTCGTCCCAAACGGGATGGTCCTTCGCCAAACTCTCCGGCGGCGCGCCGAAGCGCTCGCCGATCGCATGTCCGGACACGAGGTCTTCGAGAGTTGGCGCATCGAGAACGGTTCCGAGAATCTGTTCGCCGATCTCGAAATTGAATATTGCGCGGTCAATGACGCCATCGACGATGCGCGCGCCATTGACGCCGGTCGACACCGTCACATAAGCGAGGATCGTAGCGCCTCTGCCGGCGCCGAATATCGCCTCGCCGAGCCCAACCATGGCGGTGTCGTTTTCGAGTATTACAGGCGCGCCAAGGACGTGTTGCAGATCGTCGACCAACGCAGCGCCGTCCCAGCCGGCAAGATTCGGCGCATGCATGAGCATGCGTCTGTCGCGTGAAATGACTCCCGGCGCCCCGATCGCGAGCGCTTCCACGCGCTCGCCGCCGCCGAGCTCCTGTGCAAGGGCAATAAGTCGGTCGCGTCCGGATCGATAATCCTTGGGCGTAGCGACGATAACGGTTTGGTCCAAGGTTTCAAGGTCGCGAGATCGCGCAACCCGCGTCTTGGTGCCGCCAATATCCACCACGATGAACATGTCACCGTCCAAGTCTATTTAACCGCTACCGCCTAACCTCCACGCACCCGCCTTCGAGGTCGCGTAAGGCGTTGCGGAGCCCTGCGGCCGGTGAATAGGGCGCGGCGCTTTTCGGAGAGTTGATCCGTTGCAAATGCCGCTGGCGCGCCCCGCCGTGTGGATTATCGCCACTTCAATTTGATTGGCAAGAACGTGCGCCAATAAGCATAAAGCAACAACGAGCTTTTTTACCTATTCTGACGCGCCCTATTTTCATGGCGGATACCGTGCGCAATCATCGCCGATCAACTCCCTGCGCCGCTTCGGTTGGAGACGAATATGAGGCATCCAGACGACGCAGACCGCTACGCGAGGATCCTCAAGGATCCGCGATCCTTTGTGGTTTCTCCGAACCTCGCGGACTATGAAGCCGCTCGCTCAGCTTTCCGCTGGGAACAGGCGCGCGCGGCGCTAAGCGGATTGCCGGGGGGCGGCGGACTAAACATCGCTTACGAAGCGGTTGATCGTCATGCGCGAGGGCCACGCGCGAGCCGGGTCGCCTTGCGCTGGATCGGCAAGGCGGGAGAGCGTCGCGACTACACTTACGGCGAACTGGCCGCATCGACCAATCGTTTCGCAAACGCCCTGCAGTCCGTGGGCGTCAAAGCTGGCGACAGCGTCTTCATTCTACTTGGTCGCGTCCCGGAGCTTTACGTCGGCATGCTCGGCGCGCTGAAACTAAAATGCGTTGTTTCGCCGCTGTTCTCCGCCTTTGGGCCAGAACCGATCGCGACCCGCATGGAAATCGGCGACGCGCGTGTGTTGGTCACCACCGAAGCGCTCTATAGACGCAAGGTCGAAGCCCTACGCGAGCGGCTGCCCAAGCTTGAATGCGTCATCCTCATCGACGCGGAAGAAGATGGTGAGCGAACGCGCTCCTGGCGCAAGCTGATGCAAGGTGCGCCTGAAATCTTCGATATCGCCCCGACCGACCCGCGGGAGACGGCGCTCTTGCATTTCACCAGCGGAACCACCGGCCGTCCCAAGGGCGTTATTCATGTGCACGAGGCCGTGGTGACCCATTATGCCACCGGGCGCTATGCGCTCGATCTGCATGACGGCGATCGCTTCTGGTGCACGGCGGACCCGGGTTGGGTCACCGGCACGAGCTATGGCGTCATCGCGCCGCTCACGCACGGCGTCACCAATATCGTCGTCGAGGCGGAATTTGACGCGCCGAGTTGGTACGGCGTGCTGGCGCAGGAACGAGTCACTGTGTGGTACACCGCGCCCACCGCCATCCGTATGATGATGAAGCTCGGCGCCGACGCCGTTAAGGATTACGATCTTTCCGCCCTGCGGTTCGCCGCCAGCGTCGGCGAACCGTTGAACGCGGAAGCGGTCGTATGGGGCATGGAAGCCTTTGGCCTGCCCTTCCACGACAATTGGTGGCAGACCGAAACGGGCGGCATCATGATCGCGAATTTCGCCTCCATGGACATCAAGCCAGGTTCGATGGGCCGGCCATTGCCAGGCGTCGAAGCCGGGATCGTCAGACGCAAAGCCGATGGCGGCGTCGAAACGCTCGGCGCAGGCGAAGAGGGCGAACTCGCTCTAAAAAGCGGCTGGCCGTCAATGATGCGCGGCTATCTTCATGAAGAGGCGCGCTACCGGAAGTGTTTTGTCGGCGAATGGTATCTTACCGGCGACCTCGCCTGGTGCGACAGCGACGGCTACTTTTGGTTCGTCGGCCGGGCCGACGACGTGATCAAGTCGTCGGGGCATCTTATCGGCCCGTTCGAAGTCGAAAGCGCGCTGATGGAGCATCCCGCAGTGGCGGAAGCCGCCGTCATCGGCAAGCCGGATCCAATCGCCGGGGAGATCGTCAAAGCTTTCGTGGCGCTAAAGCTCGGCTTTGAAGCGGACGAACTCATGCGCAAGGACTTGCTCGGCCATGCACGCAAAAGGCTAGGCGCCGCCGTGGCGCCCAAGGAAATCGAGTTTCGCGGCAATCTGCCAAAGACCCGCAGCGGCAAGATCATGCGCCGCTTGCTCAAGGCGCGCGAACTCGGCCTGCCGGAAGGCGATCTTTCGACGCTGGAGAGCGATGAGCGATGACCAAGAAAGTGCATCTCGATCACGCCCATTTGCTTCATCTCCTGAAGGCGATGATCCGCATCCGCCATTTCGAGGCCAAATGCGTCGAGCTCTATCAGGCGCAAAAGATTCTCGGCTTTCTTCACCTCTATGACGGCGAGGAGGCGGTCTCGGTCGGCGTGATGGAGGCGCTGACGCAAGACGACGCCATCATCGCCACTTATCGCGAGCACGGGCAGGCGCTCGCGCGCGGCGTCGATCCAAAATGCCTCATGGCGGAGATGATGGGAAAGCTCAACGGATGCTGCCGCGGGCGCGGCGGCTCCATGCATTTTTTCGATCGTAAACGTCGCTTCTATGGCGGCAACGCCATCGTCGGCGGAGGCCTGCCGCTGGCGCTCGGCGTTGCGCTCGCCGACAAGATGCAGCGACGATCCGCCGTGACGGCCTGCTTCTTTGGCGAAGGAGCAGTGGACGAAGGCGAGTTCCACGAGACGCTCAACTTGGCCAAGCTCTGGCGGCTTCCGATCCTGTTCGTCTGCGAGAATAATCTTTACTCCATGGGCATGGCGGTCGAGCGCGCGGAGGCCGACATCGACTTCGTGCACAAAGCATCGGGCTACCGAGTCGCTGGCGAGAAGGTGGACGGCATGGACGTGGTCGCCGTCGAAAGCGCCGCGAGAAACGCCATTGACAGAATTCGCAGCGAAAACGACCCCTATTTTCTCGAGTGCCGAACCTATCGCTTTCGGGCGCATTCGATGTTCGACGCACAGCTCTATCGTTCGAAAGAAGAAGTGGAGGCCTGGCGCAAGAAAGGACCAATCCTCCGCTTTCAGACGTGGCTCGAAGCCAATCGCCTGATCAAGCCAGAGGAAATCGCGGCGATGGAGAAAGAGATCGACGTCGAGATCGCCGAGGCGGTAGCTTACGCCGAAGCGGGCGGTCTTGAACCGATTTCGGAACTTGAGCGCTTCGTTACGATGGACGAGGTTCCAGCGTGAACGCGCCCGAACCGACCCTTACCCCCAACCGCATGACCTATCGCGAAGCCTGCAAGCAGGCGCTTCGCGAGGCGCTGCTCTCCGATCCACGCGTCTTTTTGATGGGGGAGGACATCGGCCGCTACGGCGGCTGCTATGCGGTGACGAAGGGGCTCTTGGAGGAATTTGGCGAAGAACGCATTCGCGACACGCCGCTATCCGAGAGCGCTTTCGTCGGCGCCGGCGTCGGCGCCGCCATGGCGGGGATGCGGCCGATCGTCGAAATCATGACGGTGAACTTCAGCTTGTTGGCGCTCGATCAGATTCTCAACAACGCGGTCACCATTCCGCATATGTCGGGCGGCCAGTTCGCGATCCCCCTCGTCATTCGCATGGCCACCGGCGGCGGGCGACGTGTCGCCGCGCAGCATTCGCGCAGCCTCGAGGGCTGGTATGCGCATATCCCTGGACTGCGCGTCCTGACGCCGGCCACGGTCGAGGATGCGCGCTTCATGTTGAAAGGCGCGCTCGCCGACCCCAATCCCGTGATCATTTTCGAACATGTCATGCTCTACAATATGGAGGGCGATTTTCCATCGGACATGAAGGAGGTCGATATCGCGCGCGCGAAAGTGCGTCGCGCCGGGCGCGACGTAAGTCTCATCACTTATGGCGGCAGCCTGTTCAAAACCCTGCAGGCGGCCGACGCGCTTTCGTCCGAAGGAATTGACGCTGAAGTCATTGACCTGCGAACGCTGAGGCCGCTCGATACGAAGACGATCATCGACTCCGTCGCAAGAACCAGACGCTGTGTCATCATTGACGAAGGCTGGCGCAGCGGTTCGATTTCCGCCGAAGTGGGCATGCGCATCGCCGAGGAAGCTTTCTTTGAACTCGACGCGCCGTTGCGGCGCGTCTGTTCGCGCGAGGCGCCGATACCCTATGCAGCGCATCTCGAAGACGCATGCCTGCCACAAGCGGCTACGATCGTCGCCGTGGCTCGCGAGCTTGTCCGACCGTCATGAGCGATTTCAAGATGCCTGCGCTCGGCGCCGACATGGAAGCGGGCACGCTTGTCGAGTGGCTCGTGAAGCCCGGCGATCGCGTCAAGTCCGGCGACGTTATCGCGGTGGTCGAGACGCAAAAAGGCGCGATAGAAGTTGAGGTCTTTGCCGAGGGCGTCGTCTCCGACATTCTCATTCCAGTTGGCGAACGCGTCCCGGTGGGGACCGTTCTTGCGCAGATCGACGGCGCGGGGGGCGCGCCGCGCCCCGTTGAGCCTGCCATCGTCGCGCCAAAGCCGGCGCCGCAGGCGTTGGCGGTAGCGCCGCCAAGACCTACAGTCGCGCCGCAAGTTTCGCGGCGAAAGATTACGCCCGCAGCCCGGCGTCGTGCGGCGGCGCTAAACCTCGATCTCGAGACGATCGTGAAGGGGACAGGCGTCGAAGGATCGGTCCGGCTCGCCGATGTCGAAACCGCCGCAGGCGTTGTAAGGCCCGCGCCGCCCTTAACCAGGAGAGGCCTCGACCTTTCTCAGATGCGCCAGGCGATCGCCGCCGCGATGAGCCGCTCGAAGCGAGAAATCCCGCACTACTATCTTGCGGAAACGGTGGACCTTCACCTCTCCTTGACTTGGCTCGAGGCCTTCAACGCCGACAGACCGCCCATCGAACGCATTCTGCCGGCCGTACTATTTCTCAAAGCGGCGGCGCTCGCCTTGCGTGAGCAGTCCAAGCTCAACGGCGCATACGAAAACGGCGTTTTCCTTCCCGCCGCCGGCATCCATGTCGGCTGGGCGATCGCGCTGCGTGGCGGCGGTCTGATCGCTCCCGCCATCCGCGACACGGACAACAAGACGCTCACCGAATTGATGGCCGCCATGCGTGACCTCGTCGAACGCGCGCGTCGCGGAAATCTTCGCAGCTCCGAAATCACTTCGCCCACGATCACCGTCACAAGCGTCGGCGATCGCGGCGCCGAGTCGGTGACCGGCGTGATCTATCCGCCGCAGGTCGCGATCGTCGGATTTGGCCGTGTGGTCGCGCGCCCCTGGGTCGTCGATGGGCGCATCGAGAACCGCCCGCTCGTCACCGTCAGCCTCGCGGCGGATCACAGGGTCACCGACGGCCATCTCGGAGGCCTATATTTGGCGGCGATCGCGCGTCTCTTGCAGGAGCCGGAAAAACTATGACCGACGCCGAAATTCGAGCGCTCATATTGGAGCTGATTTGCGACATCGCGCCAGAGGCCGATCCTGCGTCAGCGCGCGATCAGGACGACCTGCGCGAAATCTTCGATCTCGACTCAATGGATTTCGCCAATCTCATCGTGGCGATCCACGACCGCACAAAGATCGCCATTCCCGAGGCTGACTATAACAAGCTCTTCACCTTGGCCGGAGCGACTGCCTATGTGCGCGAGGCGCTCGCACGTTCGGCGGCGCGGGCCCGATAGAAATTTCTCGTCTTGGCAGGGGGAAGGAGGATGTATCGCTTTGTGAGTTTGTCGTCGCTGGCGCGTCTTCTGCGCGTGCTGAACCTTGTTCAAGTACAGCGGGAATCGGCTCTTAAGCGCGCAATGAGCGAGTGGCCAAGCGTGATATTGATGTCGCCGACGAGCCAGTAGTGGCCTGAGCGGCGACCGTTCGATAAATACCAACGATAACCGCCTCCGCCTCTTGCACGAGGCGGCGCGCCAATATGGAGTCGACTGAACTCGACACTCGCTCTATGGGCCCCCAAATCTCTACCCCCAACATGCGGATCGCCGCGTCGGGGGGGGGAACGATGGTAGCGGAGGAGGGACTCGAACCCCCGACACAAGGATTATGATGCAGCCGCCAAGGGCGGCGGATCAAAGCCTTATCGCTTCCAAAGTTGTCAAACCCGCGACGGGAAATCAGCGGCTTACGGCCGATTTGTCAAACCGGGGATCGCCTCCTGAAAAGCAAACCGCCGCCCCGACTGGCATCGGAAGCGGCGGCGAAAATGGATTAGCAAGGCAGGCCAAATCCGGGGGCGAAGATAACCCTGAACAGCGGATCGGCGCAAGGCGCTCGGCGGACTATGACGCCGAATTGATCGCCCTCGACGCCGTGATCGACTTCGCTGGCGTACTTTGCCAGCAATCCGCCGCGCTCCTCGCCGCCGCTGCGAGCGCCGATCTTGCCGCGACAGAAGCCCACCTGTGGACCTGCAAGCGCGTCCTAACCGCCGCCATTGCATCATGGCGCGAAGCCGTCCCTGCGAACGGGAGGGCCGCGTGATGACAGTCCTACCCGAGTTCTTCAGCGAGACGGCGCTCGAATACCGCGCGCGCAAACATGCTGAATGGGAATCGGCGAAAGCCGCAACGGCGGCCAAGCCGTCTGTTGCGTCGCCTTCCCATTATGAGGATGCTTTCGATTCGGACGACGCGTTGCTCTATCAGGACGCGCCGCCCGATGAGCCGGCATGGCTTCGTGACGATCAAGAATCGATCGGCGACGCTGTCAAAGAGAAGCCGCGCCGCAAGCGTCATTACGCCGACGAAACCGCCGACGAAATCATGGCGACTAAGTTTGAGCCGATCAAATGGGTTGTCGACGGCTACCTGCCCGAAGGCTTTTCGGTGCTCGCCGGCCGCCAAAAGCTCGGCAAAACTTGGCTGGCGATCGATTGGGCAATTGCAGTCGCCACGGGGGGCGTCGCCATGGGCTCGACGGCCTGCGCGGCGGGCGACGTTCTCTATATCGAT
>Ga0233424_10000586_pt1 | contig 43221 bp, 43 predicted proteins | sample Watercolumn_Towu_FD_181011 | JGI IMG/M metagenome (GOLD analysis project Ga0233424, IMG submission 181011) | Freshwater microbial communities from Lake Towuti, South Sulawesi, Indonesia - Watercolumn_Towuti2014_125_MG | ecosystem: Environmental > Aquatic > Freshwater > Lake | place: Indonesia...
CGATTCCGAGATGGCGCAGCGCGCCGCGCGCGACGGGCTGGCCGTGCTGCGACCGGCGCTGGGCACCCGCCCGCGCGTGTACTACAGGCACCTGCACCGCTTCCAGTCGTGTTTCATCGGCGGCACCGTGCTCGTGCGCCATGGCGGGACGGTGGACGTGGTGGTCGGGGCCAGGGTCCACCTGCAGCGCGAGGAGCACGTGCTGCGCACGCTGGAGACCGACCTTTTCGGCGACTTCAAGTTCGACGCCATCGAGCCCCACAGCGGCCCCTACCGCGTCGTCGTCGAGAGCCTCTGCGGTGCCGCACAGGTGAACGCGCGGGTCGACCACGAGAGCGTCGTGCTGCCCGACATCGTGTTGGACGCGCATTCCTGAGGTCGCCGACCTCCGTCATCAACCAGAGGAGACAACGATGATGAACACACTGTCGCCGGCGGCGACTGCACCAGGCACCGAGCGCCCCTGGGACATCGGGTACGAGTGGAAGGCGGTGCTGATCCTGTCGCTGGGCTTCGGCCTGGTGGGCATCGACCGCTTCATGATCATGCCGCTGTTCCCGGTCATGATGAAGGACCTGGGCCTGACTTACCAAGACCTCGGCCACATCACCGGCGCGCTGGCGGTGGCCTGGGGCATCTCGGCGCTGTTCATGGGCAACCTGTCGGACCGCTTCGGCCGTCGGCGCGTCATCGTGCCGGCGCTGATCGTGTTCTCGCTGCTGGTGGGCACCAGCGGGCTGGCGGCGGGCGCGGGCTCCTTGATCCTGGTGCGCGCGCTGATGGGCTTTGCCGAGGGTGCCTTCACGCCGCCCAGCATCGTCGCCACGCTGGAGGCCTCGAAGCCGACGCGGCACGGTCTGAACCTGGGCCTGCAGCAGGCCGCGCTGCCGTTCTTCGGGCTCGGCGTGGCGCCGATCCTGGTCACGCAGCTGTTGCGGGTGGTGCCGTGGCACTGGATCTTCGCCCTGGTGGCGCTGCCCGGCTTCATCGTCGCCTACTTCACCTGGCGCATCCTGCGCGACGGCCGCGCGGCCGGACCGGCCCTGCAGGCGGCGCGAAGGTCGCAGGAGGAGTCCGGGCATCGCTGGCACCATGCCCTGCGTCACCGCAACATCGTGCTGAACATGCTGGGCATGCTGTGCTGGCTGACCTGCCTGGTCGTCACCAGCGCGATGCTGCCCAGCTACCTGATGGACCACCTGCACCTGGACCTGCTGCAGATGGGCTACGTGCTGTCGGCCCTGGGGTTCGGCGCGACCGTCGGCACCGTCGCCATGCCGGCGTTGTCCGACCGGATCGGACGCAAGCCGGTGGCCGTGCTGTCGGTGATCGGGGCCTGCATCTGTCTCGCGCTGCTGCTGGACACCGGTGCCGACCCGACGCGCCTGTTCGGGCTGATCTTCGGCACGGCGTTCTTCAATTTCAGCGTGCTGTGCCTGACGGTGGGGCCGCTGAGTGCGGAGTCGGTGCCGGCCGGGCTGATGTCCACCGCCTCCGGGTTGGTGGTCGGGGTTGGCGAGATCTTCGGTGGTGGCATCGCGCCAGCGGTGGCCGGGTACGTGGCCCAGCACTTTGGCATCCAGTACATCCTCCATCTCGGGCTGGCGGCCATGGGGCTGGGCCTGGTCGTCACGCTGCTGCTGAGAGAAACGTTGCCGCGCGCCAACGGCACCGGCGGCTGACGGGCGTCGCCACGGCTAAGGCAGCGCGGCCGCCTCGCGAAACTGCGAGATCACCGCGCGCTGGTCGTCGGCCCGCCAGACCAGGTGCAGGCTGACCCGCAAGTCGAGCCACGGCACCTCGCGGAACAGCACGCCCTTGGGCGCCATGGCGCTCAGGCTCGACTGGACGAACGCCATCCCGAGGCCCGCACTCACCAACGACAGAGAAGAGAGCGGGTCGGAGGCCTCGTACGTGATGTCCGGCGTGAAGCCGGCGCGTTGGCACGCGGCGATCAGGGCCGGGCGCACCGTGTCCACCGGTTGCCGGGCCACGGCGATCCAGCTGTGCTGGTCGAGCTGGTGCGATTTGATCGACCTGCTTCGGGCCAGCGGGTGATCGCTCGGCATGGCCAGCACCAGCGGCTCGTCGCGCACCGCTGTGCTGTCGAGCCCGGCGCCCGGTTCTGGCGGACGATACGTGTAGCCCAGGTCCAAGGCCTTCTGCGTCAAGCGTTCGAACTGCAACCGGGTGCCCAGCGCCTGGAGCGACAGGGTCACCGACGGGCTGGCGCGCCGGAAGCTTCGCAAGGCCGGCGCCAGCACGTTCGAGTGCATCGCCGCCTCCACATAGCCGATCGCCAGCCGCCCGGCGGTGCCGGTGCCCAGGCGCCTGCCGAAGGCCTCCACACGCTGCGCGTTGGTCATCAGGGTGCGCGCTTCCCCGAGCAGGTCGCGTCCCTCCTGCGTCAGGCGGATGCGTTGTTTGCTGCGCTCGAAGAGCCGCACGCCGAGGTGCTCCTCGAGCTGCATGATCTGCCGGCTGAGCGGCGACTGCGAGATGTGCAGCTGCTCGGCGGCCCTGGCGACGTTCTCGTGCTCGGCGACGGCAATGAAATACCGCAGTTGGCGCAGGTCGAGCATGTTGAGTCCTTTCGGGTCTCAACTGTCGCACATTCCGTCTTGGACGCCCGCGCGTGCATCGATGATCCTTCGGTCTCACCCACACAGGAGAGACTTCGATGAAAAACATGTTGGCCCTCGGGCTCTTTGCCGGCGTCCTGACATGGGGCGCCGTGGCGGCGGCGCCGGCCGCGGCGCAGGAGGGCGGCCCGCCGCACGCCCAGGCGCGCGTCGTGCTGAACACGCCGGACGTCAAGGTCCACACCGTGATGGCACCGGCGTCGGTGTTCTCGGTGACCAGCCACATCATCGAATTCAAGACCCAGCTGTTCGTTGTCGACGGGCAGTTCTTCGCGCCGTTCGCCGCCGACCTGAAGGCGTATGCGGGCGCGCTGGGCAAGCCCATCACGCGTTTCTACATTTCGCACGAGCATCCCGATCACTACCTCGGCATGGGCGACGCGTTCCCCGACGTCGCGGTCTATGCACTGCCGTCGGTCAAGCACCACATCGAAGAAGACGGTCCGAAGCAGCTGGTGCGCTGGAACGCCAAGCTGGGCCCGAAGATGGTGGCGCAGCACCTCGCGGTCCCGAGCCGCGACGCGCAGCTCGGTCGTGAAGTGGTCGACGGGGTGCCGCTGGAGTTCGCGGCCGTCGCAGACAACGAGTCGCCTGAAGCGCTGGTGATCAAGCTGCCCACGCAGGGTGTCCTCATCGCCCAGGACCTGGTCTACAACGGCGTCCACCTGTGGGCCGTGGGGCCGACCGACGGCTGGCGCACCGCGCTGAAGGGGCTGCTGGCCGACACGCGCTACCAGACCTTCCTGGCCGGCCACGGCCCTGCCGCGGACCGCGAGACGGTGAAAGCCAACCTCGCCTACCTCGACACCGTGGACCGCATCCGCCGCAGCGCCAGCGGCCCGGCGGACTACAAGGCGCAGCTGCTGAAGGCGTACCCGAGCCTCGACGGCGCGGGCCTCCTCGACATCTACCTGCCGATCGTCTACCCCGCCAAGCCGTGAGCGCCCCCGTCACGCCAAACCCCCCAAGGTGCACCATGCAAATCCTCCATCTCGATTCGAGCCTTCTCGCCGATGCATCCGCCTCCCGGTCGCTGACCGCCGCGCTGGTCCGTGAGCTGCGGCAGCGCCACCCGGCGGCCAGCGTGGTCTACCGCGACCTCGTGGCGGCCCCCATCGCCCACCTCGACGGCGCCATCGCGGCCGGTTTCCGTCCGATCAAGAGCGAAGGCGCCGCGCCGTCCGAGGAGCATCAGCAGTCCGAGCGCCTGGTGCTCGAGCTGCTGGCCAGCGACGTCGTGGTCGTGGGCGCGCCGATGTACAACTTTTCGGTGTCCAGTCAGCTGAAGGCCTGGATCGACCGCATCGTGCAGCCTGGCCGCACCTTCCGCTACACCGAGACCGGTCCGGTGGGCCTGGCGGGCGGCAAGCGCGTGTACGTCGCATCCACCCGCGGCGGCCTGTATTCCGCCGGTCCCCTGACCGCGATGGATTTCCAGGAGCAGTACCTGCGCGCGGTGTTCCGGTTCATCGGCATCACCGACGTGCAGGTCGTGCGAGCCGAGAACCTGTCCCGCGGGGCGCAGGCGCAGGCGGCGTCGATGGAAGCGGCACGTCAGGCGGTGGTCGAGGTGGTCGAGGCCGCCGACGCCTGACCCGCCACGCAGTCGATCCACCACCTTCCCACCACAGGAACTGCCATGCTCTATTTCGTGACCCTGACCTACCGGCGCCCGCTCGACGAGGTGAACCTGCACCTGGCGACGCACAAGGCGTGGCTCGCCCGTCACCTCCAGGAAGGGCGCATCGTCTTCGCCGGTCCTCTCGAGGAGGGTACGGGCGGCGTCATCCTGGCGCGTTGCGACAGCCGCGACGAGCTCGACCGGATGTTGGCCGCCGATTCGTTCGTCACGCAGGCCGTGGTCGACAGCCGCGTGCAGGCCTTCAAGGCGGCGTTGAAGTTGCCAGAATGGCCGGCCCAGTGGGCATGACGTGGGAGTCACCGTGGACCTGAAACCCCCCTCACTTCGTCGGATGCTGGCGGCGGCCCTGCTGGCCTTGAGTGCCCAGGGGGCAGCCACGGCGGCCACGCCGGAAGGCATTCGCGACATCGTGCTGGTGCACGGGGCCTTCGCCGATGGTTCGAGCTGGTCCGACGTGATCACGCGCCTGCAGCGCAGGGGCTACCACGTCACCGCGGTCCAGAACCCGTTGACCTCGCTGGAAGACGATGTCGCCGCCACCCAGCGCGTGTTGCAGCGCCAGCCCGGGCCGGTGCTGCTGGTCGGCCATTCGTGGGGTGGCGCGGTGGTGACGCAGGCCGGCAACGCCGCCAACGTCAGGGGCCTCGTCTACCTGTCCGCGCTGGTCCCGGACGGCGGCGAATCGGTGGTGGACCTGTTGCAGCGCGAGCAGGCGCCGATGGAAGGCCTGGTGCCGGACGCCGCTGGGCGGGTGTGGTTGGACGACCCTGCGGCCTATCGGCAGGTGATGGCGGGCGATGTGCCCCCCGCGCGGGTGGCGCTGCTCGCGGCCACGCAGACACCGATGACCGTCGGCGCCTTCGGACAGAAGGTCGAGGCCGCGGCCTGGCGCGTCAAGCCGAGCTGGTACCTGGTCACCGAGAACGACCGCGCCCTGGCGCCGGCGGTGCAACGGCGCATCGCCGCGCACATCGGGGCACACACCGGTTCGATCGCCTCCAGTCACATGTCGCTGGTGTCGCGTCCGGCGGCGGTGACCGAGTTCATCGTGCAGGCAGCGAAGGAAGCCGGCCGCTGAAGGCCCGCCGGCCCACACTCATTTTTGCGAAAGCGAGAGACGGATGACCGTGGAACGTCGCAGGGTGCTCGCCGGCTTGGCCGGTGTGCCGCTTTCTTCCTGGGCGGCTGCCGCGCCGCCGCCCGCACCGGCAGCGGCGCCGGCCGCGAAGCCGCTGGCCCGCATCGAGGCCGTGCCGTTCGCGACGCAGACCGTCAGCGACGCCGACTTCCTGTCCGGCGCGGCGGGCCAGGACGTCACCATCGCAGGCGTGCTGCGGCTGCCGCGCACCGACGCCGGCCGGCTGCCCACCGTGGTGCTGCTGCACGGCTCCGGTGGGCCGATCGCCTACGTGGACGCCTGGGCGCAGCGCCTGCACGAGATCGGCTGGGCCACCTTCACGGTCGACAGCTTCAGCGGACGCGGGCTTGCCAGCGTGCGCGACGACCAGGCGGCGCTCGGCCGGCTGGCCGGCGTGCTCGACGCCTACCGCGCGCTGGAGCGCCTGTCGACCCATCCGCTGCTGCAGCCCTCGCGCATCGTGCTGATGGGGTTCTCCCGCGGCGGGCAGGGCGCGCTGTATGCGGCGATGCAGCGCTTCCAGCGCCAGTACCTGCACGGCGAGGCGCGCTTCGCCGCCCACATCGCCTTCTATCCGAACTGCTGCACCCGCTACCTGCAGGACGAGGCGGTGACCGCGCCGATCCGCATCTACCAAGGGGAGGCGGACGACTTCAACCCCATCGACGCGACGCGGGCCTATGTGCAGCGTCTGCAGGCGGCCGGTCGGGATGTGCAGCTCACCGCCTACCCGGACGCCCACCATGTGTTCGACTGGGAGGGTTTCGCGACACCGCTGAAGGCGCCGAAGGCTCAGACCATGCGCCACTGCCGCGTCGTCGAGCGCACGCCGGGCGTGCTGCTGGAGGAAGGGTCGGGCCGGCCTTTCACGTATGCCGACCCGTGCGTGGAGCAGGGCACCACGGTGGCCTACCAGCCGCAGGCCGCGCAGGCCGCCATCCGGTCGGTGACCGACTGGCTGCAGAGCGGCGTGGTGTAGGCCGCGACCCGGTCGCCGTCGGCGACGTACGTTCGCTGGCGCCTTCGGGCGTCGAGCGCACGATCTGGAGGTTCGTCGTCACGGTGTCACCCCCACTTCATCTCGCCCTTGACGACCTTGGCCCCGATCTCCAGCGCGGGCATCAAGGCGGCGCTCGGATAACGGCGCTGCATCGCCGCGATCAGCGCCTTGCTGTCGGCCGCCCGGGCCTGTTCTTCCTCGAACGCGAGCAGGTACTCGCGGGTGTAGTGGATCGCCGTCACATCGGTGGCCGCGCCGACGGCCATGTGCCCCGGCACCACCACGGCGGGCTGGCGTGCGGCCAGCGCCTCGAGGTTTTTCACCCAGGCAGCGCGCGCCTGCGGCGTCGGGGTGTCGGCGGTCCAGACATGCAGCCCGGAGAAGACCAGCACGCCGCCGAACAAGGCCTGCAGCGAAGGCACCCAGAGCGTGCGGCGGTTGTCCAGGCCGGTGGCCGGCAGGATCTCGATCGTGTGGCCCTCGAGTTGCAGCGCCGGCCCGTCGTACGCCTCCGGGAAGACGATGTCGGCCATGCCTTGCGGCCCGTTCTCTTTCAGCTGCGGCCCCCAGGCGGCGAGCTTCTTCTCGACGTTGGCCTTGATCGCCGCGAGGGTCGCCGACGCGGCGATCACGCGGGCCTGCGGAAACGCCGCCTTGATCGGGCCGAGGCTGAAGTAGTAATCGGGGTCGCTCTGGCTGATGTAGACCGTGGTGAGCGTCTTGCCCGAAGCGCGGATCGCCTCGACGACGGCCCGGCCGTCCGGCAGCGAGAAGCCGCCGTCGATCAGGATCGCTTCGCGGGCGCCCGACAGCAGCACCGGCGCGCGGAAGAAGCCGCGGTCGCCGGCCGGGAAGTGCCGCCATTGCAGCGGCGTGGCGGCCCCTGCGGCGCCTCCGAGGCTGGCACCGGCGGCGCCGGCAGCGGCGGACAGGACGAAGGTTCGGCGAGACATCATGAGGTTCCTTTCGAAGGGGGATGCGGCAGGGAAGGGGTTTGCTCAGGCTGCCGCGAGACGGTCCAGAAATGCCCGCGGGTCGTGGTAGAAGCCGTTGGCCGACAGCACCTCGTGGCTGCCGCGGCGTTCGAGCACGATGGCGGGGACGCCTTGCACGCCCACCTGGCGCATCAGGTCGCGGGCCCGGGCGATGCGTGCTTGCGTGTCCTGCAGCAGCCCGGCATCGGCGGCCTGCAGCTGCTGCGCCGCAGCCGGCAGGCCGAGCGACATCAGCAGTGCCGAGAGCACCGCCGGGTCGGTGACATCGCGACCGTCCACATAGCGGGCACGCTGCAGGGCCTGCAGCGCCTGGGCTTCATGTTCGGGCGCGGTGCGCCAGACGGCGGTCAACGCCACGGTGGCCGGTCCGCTGTCGAACAGCCGGCCGCGGGCGCCCAGCACCTCGGTGCGATAGCGCTGCGAGAACTGCTGGCCGGTCAGGCGCTCGATGCGCTGGTCGTTGGCCCATGCGTAGGTCGCGAACCCCTCGTCCATCGGGCGTGCGCCCTCGCCGGCGAACAGGCCGCTGGGGTGCAGCTCGAGCACCAGCTCCGGCATCTCGGCCAGCGCGCCGAGCAGCCCGCTGGCGCCGTAACACCAACCACACAGCGGGTCGAACACGTAATGAAGCGTCTTGCGCATGCAGCAACTCCTGGCGGATGGGATGCGGCCATCGTAGGCACTCGAGCCGCCGCGAAAAACCATGCTTCAATGGACGGTCCGTATGCCGAAGGCAAACAATGAGCCGTCATGAGGCCGACGCGGGCCGGAACCCCTTCGCGAACCTGCGGCGGCTGACCTACTTCGCGGCCGTGGTGGAGACGGGCACGTTCACCGCTGCCGCGGAGCGGCTGGGCGTGACGAAGGCGGTGGTCAGCCAACAGGTGTCGCGCCTGGAGGAGGACTTCCGCACTGCGTTGCTCATCCGCAGCACCCGCAAGGTCACGCCCACGGAGGCCGGCCGGTCGTTCTACGAGCGCTGCGCGCTGATCCTGCGCGAAGCCGGCGACGCGTTCGACGAGCTGTCGGGCGTGGCGGCCGAGCCCTCCGGTACGCTGCGGCTGACGGCGCCGTTCGACTACGGGCTGACCACGGTGGTGCAGGCGGTGGTGGCCTTCTCGAGCCGCTATCCGCAGTGCCGTGTGGAGGTGGCGCTGAGCGACCAGTCGCTCGACCTGCTCTCGGGCCAGGTCGAGCTCGCGGTGCGGGTGGGCTGGCTCACCGACCTGCAGTTGCAGGCGCGCCAGATCGGGACCTTCCGGCAATGGCTGGTGGCCTCGCCCGAGTGGGCCGCCCGTGTCGACCCGGCGCGGGGGCCCCAGCAGATCCGTGAACTGCCCTTCGTCGCCCACTCGGGGCTGAAGACACCGGGGAGCTGGAGCTTCGCCCACTCGGCGCTGGAACGCCAAGCCGTCAGCGTCGAGCCGGCGCTGTATTTCGACGCCACCCTGGCGGTGCGCGAGGCCGTACGCTGCGGTGCCGGCTTGTCCGTCCTGCCCGATTACGCGGTGGCGGCCGAAGTGGAAAGCGGCCGCCTCGTGCACCTGCTGCCCGACTGGACCCTGCCCAGCGGCGGCATTCACGTCGTCTATCCCGCCGCGCGCTTCCGGTCCGCCAAGGTGCGGGCTTTCGTCGACGTGCTGGCCCAGTGCCATCGGTCGGTGTCCTGATGGCGGCGGCGGGTGTCAGGCGTGGCGCCGCTCCGGCGTCGAGAGGTCGCGCATGGCAGCCCTCCGGTCAGCACAGCAGCGCGAAACTGCCGAGCAGGGCCCGCACCAGCTCGGCCTGGCGGGTCGTGCCGGTCTTGAAGAACAGCGAGCGCAGGTGCGTGCGCAGCGTGTTGCGGCTCACGCCGAGGTCGGCCGCTGCCTCGTCGATGGTGAGCCCGCGGATCAGCAGGCGGCCCAGCCGTGCCTCGGCAGGCGTCAGCTCGAAGAGGGTGCGCAGGTTCTCTTCCGAGATGTCGAGGTCGCAGTCGGCGTCCCGGAACACCACCATGGTGCCGGTGCCCTGCTGCCCGCTGGCCGAGGCCAGCGTCAGCGTGCGCGCCGCGACACCGAGCGTGGTGCCGCTGCCGTCGTCCTGGAAGAGCACGGTGCGGGACTCTTCGCCGCTGCCGCGGCCGGCCGCTTCGGCGGCCTGCTGGAGCAGCCGCTGCAGCTTGCGGTCGTTCGCCGGCGAGGCCGCGCGCAGCTCGCCGGCGGAGACGTAGAACCGGCGTCCCCCGGACAGCAGCGAGCGCGCCGAGCCGACGCGGTGCACGATCTTGGCGCCGGCATCGAGCACCACTGCGCCGAGCTTCATGCGTTCCATCATCGAGTCGAGGATCTGTTCGCGCGCCCGCGCCTCGTTGAGCATCACCCGCAGCCGCAGATACTGGCGGATGTGCGGCAGCAGTTCGCCAAAGGCGGTCAGTTCGGCGGCGCTGAAGCGCCCGCCGGAGCGGCTGCGGCACAGCCGCAGGCTGCACACGAGGTCGGGTTTGGCCTCGATGTCCACGCCCATCACGTGGAAGACGTCCATCGGGGCGAGGAACTCCCGGTAGAAGTCGCAGGCCGCCCAGGTGCGCTCGTCCATCAGGTCCTGGATCGCCACCGGCTTCTCCACCGGCAGGTGGACGAGCGGATCGAGGGTCCGGAACGACGACAGGTAATGCTGCTCGAAGAGGCCCGGCGGGGCGTCCATGCAGATGCTGACGCCGGAGATCTCGGCCGGCCGGTCGGCCGAGCGGAAGATCAGCGCGACATGCTCCACCGCGAACAGCCGCCGCAGCACCTCCAGGGCCCGCGGCGTCGCCTGCGGCTCGGCCAGGCTGCCGTACAGATGTTCGAGCGCCTGCGTCACCTCGTGTGACGCCGGGCCCGCGGCCGGCCCCGTGACGGTGTTCGCTGCGCTGGTCTCGGTGATCATGCGGTTCTCCTGCTCGTCGCAGTCGGCGACGCTCACAGCGTGACGCGACCGAATTGCCGGCGGTAGTGCACCAGGACCTCGCGGTCCTGCCGTGCTTCGGTGTGGGCCACGGTCCCCACCAGCACCGCGTGGTCGCCCACCACGAAGTGGCTGCTGGTGCGGCACTCGACGAAGGCCGCGCAGTCCTCCAGCACCGGCACGCCGTGCTCCGTGAGGCGGTAGGGGGCGCTGCCGAACTTATCGGCACCCCGCCGCGCGAACACGGTGGCCAGGTCGGCATCGGCGGCGTCGATCAGGTTGACGACGAAGTGCGACGACTGGACGAATGCCTCGTAGCAGAGGGCGCTGCGGGCCAGGCACACCAGCACCGAGGGCGGGTCCAGCGACAGCGACGAGAACGACGTGGCGGTGAAGCCCTGCAGTCCTGCGGCGCCGGCCGTGGTGACGATGACCACCCCCGCTGGGTATTGCGACATCGTGGCCTTGAAACGTTCTTTCAGGTCGTTCGTCATGGTGTCCTCAGCGGCCTGCACAGGGCACTTCGAAGATCTTCTGTTCGGTGCGGTGCAGGCATGCGCTCATGCCGTCGCGCTCGACCAGGTAGTTGTCGCAGACGACCGCGAACACTTCGGGGTCGTCGAAGCTGGGATGCACCACCATGCACATGCCTTCGGCCAGCGGCAGCGTCTCGTCGTGCCGGATCAACGGGCGCTCGACCAGGTCGACGCCCTGGCCGTGCGCGTACAGCCGGGTCTCCAGCGGCAGGCCGCGGGCCGCCAGCCAGTCGTCGTGGGCGTGTGCGATCTGCGCCGGCACGGCGCCAGGGCGCATCAGCGAAAGGGTGTGCGCCTGCGCCTCGCGCACGCATTCGAAGGTGTCGAGCAGCTTGTCGCTGGCCGTGCCGAGCACCAGGGTGCGGGCCACCTCGACGTACATGCCGCCCGGGCCGCTGACCTCGATGAGGAACGTGAAGTGGTCGCCCTGCGCCATCTGCCGGCCCTGGAACTGGCGGCCGGCGAAGCGGGTCGGCAGCCCGACCCTGGCGGAGGTGCCGAGCAGGATGCCCTGGTCGCTGCCCAGGCGGTGCGCCACCGCCTGCGCGTGGTTGGCCACGTCGATGTCGCGCACGCCGGGACGGATGAAATCGAGCGTGGCGGCGAACACCTCGTCCTGCAGCGCGGCGGCGCGGCGCAGCAGGTCGATTTCCTCGGGGCTCTTGACCGCCTTGATCGTGTCCACGAGGTCGGAGGCGTCGACCCACTCGACGAAGCGCTCCTGCAGCGCCTTTGTCAGCGCGTGCGGCAGCGCGCCGGGGTTGACGAGGCCCACGTGGCGGGCGCCGGCCTCGGCCAGTGCTTCGAGGACCAACGCCGGTTCGTAGGCGTGGGTGTACGCCACCGACACGAAGGCCGGCGTGGTCAGCACGCGCTCGACGCCGCGGTAGCCGGGGTCGTCCGCCGCGGGCCGGCGCCGGCCGCCGAACGGTCCCATTTCGACCACCGTCATCGGGCGGTCCGCGAAAAACAGCACGGTGCGCGGATACCCGGCCGTGGCCGGCACGTCGGTGAACCACCGCACCATGCCGCCGACCCAGTCGCTGTCGTTCTGCATCACCAGGACGTCGAGTCCCTGCTGCCGCATGGCGGCGCGCACCCGCGACCAGCGCCGCTCCAGCTCCGCCTGGGAGACCTCCGATCGATAGCGCCTCACGCGACGCTCCCTTGAAGTCCGCCCGTCGCGAACGCCGTCATGCCCGGTTTTTCTGCCATTTTGCAACCTTTAAAACTGAACTGAACAGTTCCAAAACTGTGTCACGAAGCGGCAGAGTCGTCAACCGAGGACACGCCCGATGCTTTGCATCGCTGAAATGAACGCGTGGGTGATTGACCTGGCGTATCCAGCCTGCCATCATGATTGAACTTAACGGTTCAGTTTTATCAAGGAGCTCGAGTGACCAATCGATCCAACCCGGCCCCCCGCTTTCCCGACAGCGTCGTGTTCAGCGGCTGGTACGCCCCCAGCCGCGTCGAAGCCGACGTGCACGACCTGGAAGTCGAGGGCCGCATCCCCGATGGCTTGGAGGGGGCGTACTACAAGGCCTCGGCCGACCCGCAATACCCGCCGATGCTGGGCGATGGCATCTACCTCGACGGCGACGGCATGGTCTCGATGGTGCGCCTGGTGAACGGCCGTGCCCACCTGAAGACGCGCTATGTCCGCACGCCGCGCTTCCTGGCCGAGCGGGCAGCGCAGCGGGGCCTGTTCGGCCACTACCGCAACCCGTACTTCGACGATCCCAGCGTCGCCGGCATCCGCCGCGGCACCGCCAACACGGCCATCGGCTGGCATGCGGGCAAGCTGTTCGCGCTGAAGGAAGACAGTCCGCCGATGCAGATCGACCCGGTGACACTGGACACGCTCGGGTACCACGATTTCGGCGGGCGGCTGCCGCACGACACCTTCACCGCCCACCCCAAGACCGATCCCGAGACCGGCGAGATGATCGCCTTCTCCTATAACGCCGAAGGCGTGGGCAGCCAGACGATCTGGGTGCACGTGGTGTCGCCCGACGGCCAGCACGTGAAGTCGGAATACTTCGAAGCGCCGTACTCGTCGATGGTGCACGACTTCCTGGTGTCGCGGCACTACATCGTCTTCACGATCCACCCGATGATCAACGACATCGAGCGGACCCGGCGCGGCGAGCAGTTCTTCAACTGGATGCCCGAGCGCGGCGCGAAGATCGCCGTGATCCCGCGCGCCGCCGGGGTCGGGGGCCTGCGCTGGTTCGACTGTCCATCCGCCGTGATGGAAGCCCACACGATCAACGCGTTCGACGACAACGGCGTGCTGTACCTCGACCACGACATCCAGCGCTCGGGCTGGTTCAGCCAGTTCCCGTGGCAGGACAACCCGCAGGTCCACGAAGCACCGCCGTTCGCCGAGCGCTGGCGGCTCGACCTGAACCGCGCCGACGACCGCTACGACGTGCGCGTGCTCAGCGACGACCCGGGCGAGTTCCCCACGGTGGACCCGCGCTACCTGATGAAGGACGCGAGCCACGTCTTCATGGGCTGCATCAATCCGAAGCTGGGGCCGATGCTGGCGTTCGGGCCGTTCGGCCCGCCGTTCAACGCGATTTCGCGGATCGACACCAGGACTGGCGAACGCACGTACTACCACCCGGGCCCGGACGCCGCGGTCACCGAGCCGACGTTCATCCCGAAGTCCGTGGACGCGGCCGAAGGGGACGGCTGGCTGGTGCTGCTGGTCGAGCGCCGCGCGGAGAACCGCAACGACCTGGTGATCGTCGACACCGCATTGATGACGCCCGTGGCCACCGTCAAGTTCCCGTTCCGCACCCGCTACGGCTTCCACGGCAAGTGGCTGTCGGCGGCCGAGCTGGGGTGGTGAGCCGCGGGCTCGCCATCCACCCGGATCCCTTTCCTGTTCTGTCCACCGAGGACCCTTCATGCTCACGCTTTCACAAGCCAACACCATCCTGCAGGCCGCACTGAACGAAGCCCGCCAGCGCAAGACCGCCCCGCTGTGCGTCGTGGTCCTGGACCGCGGCGGCGCGATGGTCGCCTTCCAGCGCGAAGACGGCGCCGGCCTGCTCTACCCCGACATCGCCTTCGCGAAGGCCTGGGGATCGCTGGGCCTGGGCTTCGGCTCGCGCAAGCTCGCCGAGCTGGCGCAGGCGATGCCGACGTTCGTCGGCAGCCTGACCCCCATCGCCGGCGGCCGGGTCGCGCCCGTGCCCGGCGGTGTGCTGGTGCTGGACGCGGCCGGCACGGTGATCGGCGCGGTCGGCGTGGCCGGCGACAAGGGCGACCCGGACGAAGCCTGCGCGCTGGCCGGCATCGAAGGCGCCGGCCTGTCGGCCGCGACGGGCTTTCCCGGGGCCCGGTGATGTCCGGAGCTGACGGCAGCACGAGGACCGTGCTGGTCATCGACCGCGATGCACGCTGGTTCTGCGACGCGCTGGCCGACTGCCCCGGCTATCGTTTCGTCCCGTCCGCGGGCGGTGTGCCGTCGGCCGGCCGCCACGCGCAGGTGCTGGTCGGCCTCGCCCCGGCCATCACCGCGGCCGTGGTGGACGAGCTGCCGCATCTGGCCTGGGTGCACGCCCTGACCACCGGGGTCGACAACCTGCTCGCGCTGCCGAACCTCGGCCGTGACGTCGCCCTGACGAACAGCCGCGGCGTGCACGGCCCGCAGATGTCCGAGATGGCGCTCATGCTGATGATGGCCTGCGTGCGCCGCCTGCCGGCGATGCTGCGGCACCAGGCCGAGGGGCGCTGGGAGCGTTGGCCGCAACCGCTGCTGCTGGGCAAGACGGTCTGCATCGTCGGCCTGGGGGCGATCGCCGAAGCGCTGGCCGAGCGTTGCCTGGCCTTCGGCATGCGGGTCACCGGGGTTTCGGATGCCCGCACCCAGGTGCCGGGCTTCGCGCGCCTCTACCGGCGCGAGGCACTGCAGGACGCGGCCGCGGAGGCCGACTTCCTGGTCGTCGTCGTGCCGTACGGCGCCTCGACCCGCCACCTGGTGGACGCGGCGGTGCTGCAGTGCATGAAGCCGTCCGCGGTGCTGGTCAACCTGGCCCGCGGCGGCTGCGTCGACGAGGCGGCATTGGCGCGGCACCTGCGCGACGGCCGGCTCGCGGCCGCGGCATGCGACGTGTTCCAGACCGAACCGCTGCCGCCGGACGACCCGCTGTGGCAACTGCCGAACCTGATCGTCACGCCGCATGTCGGCGGCCAGAGCGACGTCTACGCGCAGCAACTGCTGCCGCTGTTGCGCCGCAACCTGGTCGGTTATGCCGAAGCCGGCCGCCGCGCGCTGGAGAACCTCGTCCCACGTTGAACGTGAACGGCGCGCCGGCTCGACCGGCGCGCCGCGAGCGGCTCAGCGCTTCTGGTCGGCGCGCATCGTCGCGCTGGCCCAGCTGTTGAAGCGGCTGCTCACCGTGAAGCCGGCACTGTTGGCGCCCAGCCAGGACGCCAGCAGGCTGCCCGGCGTCGCGGTGACGGTCACCGTCGGCAACGCGGCGGTGGGCGTCGAGCCGATCGCGATGGCCGGGAAATCGGTGCGCAGGCTCAGCACCGCGCTGCCTGCACTGGCCGACCATTCGGCCAGGAACGGCACGACGATCTGCGGTGAACTTGCCGTCGGCGGCGTCACGGTGCCGCCCACGGTGAAGTGGCCCAGGCGCGCCGAGTGCACGCTGGCGGCGTAGATTCCGGAGGCGGCGTCGATCGGCGTGAAGGCATGCGAGAGGCTGCCGTCGTACTCGACCGCGATGCCCCAGCGCTGCATCGCCTCGAACAGCTCCGGGTTGTCGGTGATGTAGGCGAACTGGAAGCTGTAACCCGGCCCCGGCACGTCATAGCCGGCCGGCACCGCGGCCGCCACGCCGACCTGCACCGTGGTCGTGTGCCGCGCCGCATGGCCGTCGATGCTGGCCTGTTCGCAGCGCGACGTGCGGATCTTGAAGATCGTCGAACGGTTGGCGATCGGCACGCTGGTGCCGGCGGTCTCCACCGCGGTGAAGGTCGGGGCGACCAGCGGCAGCACGCCGGCGGACGGCACGGTGGTGACGCCAACGTACTCGGTGCAGTTGTTCAGCGCCACCGTGAACGGCGCTGGCGGGTCGGCGTCGGAGCCGCCGCCGCAGGCGGCCAGGCCGAGAGTGGTCGTGAGCGACAGGGTGGCCAGATGGGAACGCTTCATGGGTTGTCTCCGGGATGTGTAAGATCGATTCTGGAGAGCGGTGGGGACGCCCGGTTCCTCCGAACGGATGATCCGGGCCCTATCGTTATCACCTGCTGGTCAGTGCCGCCTGCCGGCGCGTGCCACCGGGTGGCTCATCGAGTGAGCCACAAAGCACCGTCAGACAGCCAGCGGACGTGCCGCGCCGTCACGCGCGGCGTCGAACACCACCGCGCTGATGCCCACGCTGGAGGCGACCGCGCCGAGCAACGCGCCGTAGAGGCACTTCATCACCATCGCGGCGTCGTAGGCCATCGGATCGAGCTGCAGCGCGGCCAGTGCGGCCACCATGGCCGGGCAGCACACCACGGTGGCCGCGCCGGCCAGCAGCAGCGCTCGGGCCCACAGCGGCCCGGGCAGCGGCCAGGGCCGGGCGGGGCCTGCCGCCCCGCGCAGGCGCAGGCCGCGCCGCAGCCGCCGGCGCGTGATCAGGGCGGGCGCCAGCGCCGAGGCCAGCGTGAGGAAGAAGGTCTGCGGAACGAAGTCGATCGCCAGGCCGGGCACGTCCCACAACGCCACGCGCGCCTGACCGCCGAAGGTCAGGTGCATGATGGCCGCGCTCAGCGCCGTGTTGATCACCGCGCCGATCGCCGCCTCGGTGGCCACGTAGCGCGCCAGCGTCGGCTCGGCTGCCGCGTTGTCCATGCCGATCTCTCCTATTGCTTCGGTGTCCGCCGTGCCTTCGGCCCCCTTCGAGAGCGGCCCGCGCCGGCAGGGCGGTGGGGGTGGCCTCATGCGGCCGGGGGATGGCCGAGGAGCTGGTGGGTGAGCAGCTGCCGTTCGCGCAGCGCCAGGGCGCGGGTCAGCGCCGGCCGGTCGAACAGCGCCCGGCTGACCGTCGCCAGCCCCTGCTGCGCGCAGTACAGGTAGACGTTCTCCATCATCACGGCGGTGTTGGCCCATGGGAACACGCGGTGCCGCAAGCCGACCACAGTACTTCGGAGATCTCCTGCAGCGTCGGCTCGTCGCGCCGGAAGGCGCGCGAAGAGCGCCGCCGGCTGAGGCAGCTCATCAACGGCAGGCCGCCTTCGGTGCGCGGCGCGGGCAGGGCGATGCGGTCCGCACCGCCCAGGGCGCTGTGCGGCGGCATCAGGAGCCCCGCTTGAACGACTCGGGATGGCGCGCGCCCCAGGCGCTGAAGGTGGCACCGGGATCGGGCCAGACCATGGTGCGGGCATTGCGGTCGGCCATGCGCGGCATGTCGGCGGTGAGCTCGTAGCGGTTGCCGCCGGGCGACCAGAAGTAGGCGTACAGGTTGCCGCCCACGCCATGCCGCCCGGGGCCGGCCTCGGCATCGATGCCGTGGCGCGCGAGCAGGTCCAGCGCGCGCTTGATGTTCTCGAAGGTCTCGACGTTCCAGGCCAGGTGGTCCAGCGTTTCGGTCGGGCTGCCGGCGAACATCGCCACGTCGTGGTGGTACTCGTTGATGCGCATCCACGCGGCGATCGGCTCGGCCTGCGGCGGCATCGCGATGTCCGACGTCTTCAGGCCGATGCTGGCGGAGAGGAACTCGATGGTGCGCCGCACCTGATCGCCCACCCGCAGCGTGATGTGGTCCAGGTCGAGCGGCGCGATGCCGCGGGTGCGCGGATGCGGACCGCGCCCCGGGTGGAGGTACTGCTGCTCGCTCGGCGCGAGCGTGACCAGTGCCAGCACCTGACCGGCCGGCAGGGCACACGACAGCCGCTCGCGCACGCCCGGCTCGGGGTCGGTGGCGCGCTGCCACGGCGTGCCCATCGCCTGCAGGCGCGCCTGCACCTCGGCGAGGTCGTCGCGGCTGTCCACGCCGATCGAGAAACCGGTGGTGCCGCTGCGACCCTCGTGTTCGACGAGGGTCAGGTCCACCGTGCCGTCGGCGCCGGTGCCGAGGCAGACGCGGCCGGGCTCGCGGTGCAGCACGGTCAGTCCCATGACGACTTCATGGAACTCCAGGCAGTCGTCGATGCGGGGCACCCGCAGTTCGGCACGGGTCACACGTTGCAATGCCATGCTGGTCTTCCTGTGTGGGGTTGGCGGGCCGGCGCTTCAGCACGGCACCGGCGGCGCTTCGCCGCTCAGCAGCAGCGAACCGAGGTTCTTGTAGGTGGGGTCGAGGTTCATCGCGATGTGGTTCGCCCCGGCCAGCACGTTGCGCAAGATGGCCTGCAGGCGGTTGTCCAGCGACAGGCCGCGCCCGCCGGTGGTCTTGTAGAGCGTCAGGACGGCCTCTTCGGCATCGCGCGCGCCCTGTGCGATCTCGCTGAGGTAGTGCACGCGCAGGTCCACCGGGATCGGCTCGCCGCGGTCGATGAACGCGTCCATCTCGCCGAACATGGCGACGTGGCGCGCCATCGCGGTGCGCACCAGTACGCGGGCCCGGCCGATGCGCGACTGCACGAACGGATCGGCCGCGGCGGCCTGCTTGCCGCTGCCGGTGTCGGCCGAGCCGACGCGGGTGCCCATCTGTTCCACCGCCTCGTCCACCGCGCCGTTGGCGCCGCCGATGATCGCCGCGGCCAGCACCGCGTTGAACACGGTCCAGAACGGATAGCGATAGTTGCGCGGCAGCCGCTCCTGGCCGAGTTCCATGCGCGCTGCGCCCTGCAGGCTGAACGTCATGTGGGCCGGCACGAAGACCCGCGGCACGTCGAAATCCTTGCTGCCCGTGCCGGCCAGGCCGAACGGGTTCCAGGAGCCGTGGTCGATGTGCACGTCGCGCGTGCGCAGCAGCGACATGCGGAACTCCTTGCCCGCCTGGCCAGGGGTGGCGACCAGCCCGCCGATGCCGACCCACTGCGCATGGTCGATGCCGCTGCTGAAACGCCAGCGGCCGTCGAGCACATAGCCGCCCTCGGCGGCTTCGAGCGAGCCGAACGGCGCCACCGACGACGCCACCAGCGCGTCCGGGTCCTCCCCCCAGATGGCCTGGCAGGCCGCGTCGCCGGCCAGCACCACCTCGTACTGGTGCAGGGCCAGCACGAACAGCACCCAGGCCGCCGACATGTCGCCGCGACCGACCTCGAACAACACGCGGCACAGCGACAGCGGCGACAGGCCGTGGCCGCCGTACGCCTGCGGTTGGAGGATCTTGAAGAAGCCGGCGGCGCGGAAGTTCGCCACCGTGTCTTCGCTCAGGCGGCGGGCGCTGTCGCTCTCGGCGGCGCGCTGCTGCAGGACCGGGATCAGGGCGCGTGCGCGCTCGATCAGCTGCGGTTCGAGTACGGCGGGGTCGTGGGAGGCTGGCATGGAGTGGCTTCCTGAAAGTGACTAACGGGCGGTCAGATGGCCGCCTGCGGATGAGGCTGGGGACCGGCCTGTGCACCGGCCTGGCGTTCGGCTTGGCGTTCGGCCTCGCGTTCGGCCTGGTAGCGCGTGTGCAGGGCCGCCCAGGCCCGACCGGAGCGCCCGGCCGCGGCGAGGTAGTCGGCGGGCGTGTCGCGGTAGGGGGCACGCGTCGGGCCGGCCCGCATCCAGCCGGCCGCGTCCATGCGGCCCTTCTCGAGCGCGATGTTGTACTTGGAGAACTCGGCGAAGTCGCCGTTGGGAAAGAAGCCTGCCTCTGCGTCGCGGATCGCCCGGTCGATCGCCTCGGCGGCATGCCAGTCGCCGCTGCGCCGCGCCGCGGCCACCGCGTCGCGCAGCTGCAGGACCGTCGCCGGCCCGGTCACCGCGGCGCTGGACCAGAAGCTGGTGGCCTGTTCCGGGAAGCGCTGCGCTGCCTGGCGGTACTCCACTTCGTTGGGCAGCAGGCGGATGCGCCCGCCCACCGCCTCCAGGTCCTGGCCCATGCGGGCCATCGAGAGGTACTTGGCGCTGACCACTTGCGGGATGTGGCTGACCGCGGACCAGAACGACGTCGGGTAGTCGAACTTGAAGGCCTGCGGATTGGCGTACAGGCAGATCGCGATCTCCGGGCAGGCCGCGGCGACGTCCGCGTAGAAGCGCAGCGCGTTCTGCTCGTCGCAGCGCACCCACATGGGCAGGCCCAGCATGGTCCCGCTGATGCCCAGGCCGGCCAGTTCGCGCGTCTGCGCGATGGTGTCGCGGGTGTTCAGCGTCGTCGTGCCGCCGAAGACCGGCACGCGGCCGCGCGCCGCGTCGGCCAGCGTGGCCATGAAGGCGCGCTTCTCCGGCCAGGTCAGCGTCGCGCATTCGCCGAAGGTGCCCAGGGAGAGGATGCCGTCGACCCCGGCGGCGATCAGCGCGTCCACGGCACGCGCCGCTTCGTCGAGGTCCACGGTGTTGGCCGCGTCGAGGTCGTCGACGTCGGCGTTCGAGGGGGTCGGGACGATGGCCCACACGCCTTGGATGTCGGCGGCGGTCAGGTCGGTACTGCGTGGCATGGTGTGTTGGCTCCGTGGCGCTCGATGGCGTTCAGATCGGGTAGTGGCGTTCACCGTGCTGGATCGAGACGGTCTTCAGTTCCGTGAAGAACTCCAGCCCCGGCTGGCCGTTGAACCGCCCGTACCCGCTCGCCTTGACACCGCCGAACGGCACATGCGCCTCGTCCTGGACGGTCGGGCCGTTGACGTGCACCAGCCCGGCGTCGATGCGCCGGGCCACGCTCAACGCACGGTCCACGTCGCGGCCGAACACCGCGGCGGCCAGGCCGTACTCGGTGTCGTTGGCGATCCGGATCGCTTCCTCGAGGCTGGAGGTGCGCACCACGCTCACGCACGGGCCGAAGGTCTCCTCGCCGTAGATGCGCATCTGGGGCGTCACCCGGTCCAGCACCGTGGCGGCGGCGATGGTGCCGTCGATGTCGCCGCCGGCGCGCAGCACCGCGCCGCGGTCGACGGCGTCGGCGATGAGTGTGGCGACGCGCTCGGCCGCGGCAGCATCGACAAGTGAGCCCAGCGGGTCATCGCCCGTGCGCGGATTGCCGGCGCGCAGCGTGCCGGCTTTGGCCGCGAGCTTGTCGACGAAGACATCCGCGACCTTGTCGTCGACGACGATGCGTTCGGTGGACATGCAGATCTGGCCCTGGTGCATGAAGGCGCCGAACGCCGCGGCCTGCACGGCGGCGTCGAGGTCGGCGTCGTCGAGGATCACCAACGGCGCCTTGCCCCCCAGCTCCAGCAGGCTGGGCTTCAGGTGCCGGCCGCAGAGTTCGCCGATGATGCGGCCCACCCGCGTCGAGCCGGTGAAGTTGACGCGCCGCACGGCGTGGTGCGCGATCAGCGCGTCGACGATCTGCGGTGCGTCCTCGGCGGCATGGGTCACCACCTCGAGTGCGCCGCCGGGCAGCCCGGCCTCCTCGAAGATCGAGGCGATCAGCTGGTGCGTGCCCGGGCAGATCTCCGAGGCCTTCAACACCACCGTGTCGCCGCAGGCCAGCGGCGTTGCGATGGCCCGCACCGCCAGGATGACCGGTGCATTCCAGGGCGCGATGCTGAGCACCACACCGGCCGGCTGGCGCAGGGCCATGACCAGGTTGTCGACATGATCGGACGGGAACACCTGGCCGCTGACCTGCGTGGTCAGCGCGGCCGCTTCGCGCACCATGCTGGCCGACAGCCGCACGTTGAACGCGATCCACGGCCGCGCCGCGCCGGTCTCGCCGGCCATCGTCGCGGCGAGCCGTTCGGTGCTGGCCTCCAGCAGGTCCGCCGCGCGCAGCAGCAGTCGACGCCGTTCGGTCGGTCCGACGCGCGACCAGCCGACGAAGGCCTGCGCGGCGCGATCGGCCGCCGCGCGCGCCTGTTCGACGGTCATCGCGGGGGCCAGTGTCACGCGCTCATGGGTGATGGGGTCGCGCCGTTCAAAGCAGCGGCCGATGTGTTTCGGGGGCGTGTCTGGGAGGGCCATGTGTGTGTCCTTCGATGCCGCAATGGCGAAGTCGCGAAGCCATTGTGGGGACGGGGCGGCGCTGTGGATTCATCCGATCGGATGAGGGCTCGCTCATGGATAGTCCGATTCGTTTTGCCGGGGCCTGCTGCGTACGCTTGCTGCCATGCCGAACGGACCTCGAAGCGTCGGCATGGGGTTCGATTCAAGAGGCAATGAGGAGCACGAGCAATGCAGCACAGTGAAGGCGTCGATCGTTCGGGCGGGCGCATGTCGCCCTGGTGGCTGGCCGCCGCGGCGATGGGCTTGATGGGCCATGGCGCGCAGGCGTTCGAGATCGACACGGGCGATGGTGATCTCAAGCTGCGCTGGGACAACACGGTCAAGTACAGCACCGCAGCACGGGTCGAGGGCAGCAGCGACGGGCTGACCCGGGGGCCGAACGGCGCCAACAGCGATGACGGTGATCGCAATTTCGAGAAGGGACTCATTTCCAATCGGTTCGACCTGCTCTCCGAACTGGATGCGCAATACGGCGGCTTCGGTGCGCGGGTCAGTGCGGCGGCCTGGTACGACTCGGTCTACCAGCGCCGCAACGACAACCCGGGCTTCGGCGGCGGCGCATTCCCCAACCAGACCTCGGTGCCGTACGACCAGTTCACGCGGGCCACGCGCAAGGTGCATGGCCGCAATGCCGAGTGGCTGGACGCGTTCGTGTTCGGTCGCACCGAGCTCAGCGGCGTGCGCACCTCGTTCCGCCTCGGGCAGCACAGCGTGCTGTGGGGCGAGAGCCTGTTCTTCGGCGCCAATGCGATCGCCGGCGGCCAGAGCCCGGTGGACGTGGTGAAGCTGGTGTCCGTGCCGGGCACCCCGTTCAAGGAGGCGGTGCGGCCGGTGCCGCAGCTCTCGGCGACGCTGCAGGCGACGCCCAGCGTGTCGATCGGCGCCTACTACCAGTTCCACTGGGCCCCCAGCCGCGTGCCGGCGGTGGGCAGCTACTTTGCCTGGTCGGACAACGGCGGCGACGGCGCCGAGCAGATCCTGTTGCCGCAGGCGCCCAACGGCCCGTTCCTGGATGGCAACGCACCGCGCATCGCCGACCAGCGGCCGTCCAACCGGGGCCAGGGCGGCCTGCAGCTGCGCTTTCGGGGCGAGGGCACCGACTACGGGCTGTACCTGATCCGCTTCCACCAGAAGACCTTCCAGGTGGTGCCCACGCTGGGCGTGCGCTCGGCGCTGTACGTGCCGGGTCCGGGCTGCGTGGTCCCGGGCTCGTTCCCGACCGGGTCGGGCGGCTGCGGCCTGGTGGCGCCGGTGAACTATCGCCTCGCCTACCACCAGGGCATCACCGCGCTCGGTGCCAGCGCGAGCCACACCTTCGGCGACGTGAACCTCGCGGTGGAGGGCTCGCTGCGCCACAACATGGACCTGGCCAGCACCCAGGGCGCCGATGCCGCCGCGCTCGGCGGGCCCGCGGCCGACAATGCCGGCCACCCAGCCTATGCGGTGGGCAAGACGGCCCACCTGAACCTGTCGGCGCTGTGGCAGCTGCCCGTCACGCCGCTGTTCCGCGAGGCGACGCTGGCCGGCGAGGTGGCCTGGAACCGCGTGCTGTCCATCACCAAGAACGCGCAGGCGGTCGATCCCAATGCCACCCGCGATGCCTGGGCGCTGCGCTTCGTCGTCGAGCCGACGTACCGCCAGGTGATCTCCGGCCTGGACCTGGGCGTGCCGCTGGGCCTGGGCTGGGCGCCGCGCAACTCGCGTTCGATGGCCCTGGGCCCGGCGGCCATGCCGCCGGCGGGCGGTGGCGACCTGAGCCTCGGTCTGAACGGCGGCTATCTGGACGTCTGGCGCTTCAGCCTGGCCTTCACGCACTACTTCGGCCCCGAAGGCACGTGGATCGAGAACGGCGCCTTCTCGTACAAACAAACGCTCAAGGACCGCGACTTCGTCGCGTTCTCGGTGCGGCGCACCTTCTGATCCTGCGAGGACCCATCACCATGCACACCCGACTTGCCCCCCTGGCCCTCACCCTGGCCGCCGCGTTGCTGGCACAGGGGGCCGCTGCCGGCGTCCCGGCCGAAGAGGCGGCCCGACTGAAGACCGACCTGACCCCGCTCGGCGCCGAGCGCGCGGGCAACAAGGACGGCACCATCCCGGCCTGGTCCGGCGGCCTGACCACCGCGCCGGCCGGCTTCAAGAGCGGCGGCCGCCGCGCCGATCCGTTCTCCGGCGACAAGCCGATCCTGCAGATCGATGCGAAGAACGTCGACCAGTACGCGGACAAGCTCACCGATGGGGTCAAGGCGCTGATCAAGAAGTACCCCGATTCCTACCGCCTGGACGTCTACAAGAGCGTGCGCTCGGCCGCTGCGCCGCAGTGGGTCTATGACAACACCTTCAAGAACGCCACCCGCGCGACGCTGGTCGAGGGGGCGGCCGGACCGGCGCCGCGCGGCGCCGCCGGCGGCATCCCGTTCCCGATTCCCAAGACCGGTGCGGAAGTGATCTGGAACACGATGCTCCGGTACCGCGGGGAGTCGTGGTCCTTCGAGGCCTACACCTACCAGGTCACCAGCGAAGGCAAGTCGGTCATGCTCGGCAAGACCGCGGTGGAGCAGGCCTCGCCGTATTACTTCAAGGACGGCGGCAGCCAGTTCTCGCCGGACTTCTTCTTCATCGCCCGCGGCATCACCAGCGCGCCGGCGATGCGTGCCGGCGAGGCCATCCTCGGCCACAACAACGTGGACGACGCCAAGACCTCGGCGTGGGTGTACCTCACCGGCCAGCGCCGCGTGCGCAAGCTGCCCAATCCCTGCTGCGACACGCCCACGCCGTTCACCGCCGGCCTGATGACCTTCGACGAGTTCGAAGGTTTCTCCGGGCGTCTGGACCGATTCGACTGGAAGATCGTCGGCAAGCGCGAGGTCTACATCCCGTACAACACCAACCGCATGATGGTGCCGACCAAGGCGAGCGATGTGCTGCGGGCGCACCACCTCAACCCGGACGCGTTGCGCTGGGAGCTGCACCGCGTGTGGGTGGTGGAGGCGACGCTGCGCGCCGGCCAGCGGCATTCATCGCCGAAGACGCGCTACTACATCGACGAGGACAGCTGGATCGCGGTGCTGTCCGATCGCTGGGATGGCAGCGGCCAGTTGTGGCGCACGATCTTCGACCTGCCCATCGCGCTGCCGGACCTGCCGACGGTGACCGCCATGACGTTCGGTCTCTATGAGCTGCTGACCGGGCAGTACGCGGTGGCCGGTGTGTTGAACGAGTCGAACAACCAGTACAGCATCATTTCGCCGCGACTGCCGGATGCCAACTTCTCTCCGGACGCGCTGGCCGGAGAGGGTGTGCGTTGAGGTCGGCCGGGCAACCGTGATGCAGTTCCCTCTCAAGGCCGGTGCGCTGAGCCGGCGGCACTGGCTCGTCGGTGTGGCCGCTGCCGGCCTGGCCGGTTCCGGCAACGGCCTGCCGCCCGCACCGGAGGACGGCCGAGCGCCGCAGGGCGTGCCAGCCCGCTTCGCGGCCCTCTGGCGTGCGGCGCCGCGGGTGCGCGAGCCGGCGCGGGTCGCGCTGCTGGCCGCGGCGTTGACCGGTGACAGGGTGGTCGCGGTCGGCGAGCACGGCGTGGTGGCGCTGTCGGACGACGGCGGGCGCCGTTGGCGCCAGGCGGCCGCGGTGCCCACCAGCGTGACGCTCACCGCGGTGGGCTTCGCCGATGGCGGCACCGGTTATGCGGTGGGCCACGGCGGCGTGGTGCTCGCATCGCGCGACGGCGGCGAGCACTGGGAGATGCTGACGGACGGCCGCCGCCTGGCCGCGCTGATGCTCGAGGACGCACAGGCGCTCGCACAGGCGGGTCATCCGCGCGCGCCGGGCCTGTTGCGCGAGGCCCGGCAACTCGTCGCCGACGGTCCCGACAAGCCGCTGTTCGACCTGCACGTCGTCGGCGCCGCCCGGGTGGTCATCGTCGGCTCCTACAACCTGTGTTTCGAGACGCGCGACGGCGGGCGCTCCTGGACGCCGTGGCAGGACCGGCTGGACAACCCGCGGGCGCGCCACCTGTATGCGCTGTGCACGCACGGCGACACCTGGCTGATCGCCGGAGAGCAGGGGCTGCTGCTGCGTTCGCGCGACGGCGGCCGGCATTTCGACGGCCTGCCCTCGCCCTACGTCGGAAGCTGGTTCACCGCAACGGTGACGGCCGAGGGCCGCTGGCTGCTGGCCGGCCTGCGCGGCCATGTCTACGGCGCCGAGGACGACGCCATGAGGTGGCAGCCCCTGCAGGGGGGCGGCTCGGCCAGCTTCGTCGATGCTGTGACGCTGGGCGACGACTCGGTGCTGCTGGTCGACCAGGCCGGCACGCTGTACCGCAGCCGCGCGGGTGCCGCGCTGTCCGCGCTGGCGGGCACCCCGTTGCCACCGCCTTCGCAAGTCTTGCCAATGCCCGGCGGCGGGCTGCTGGTGCTGGGGCTGACCGGCGCGCGGCTTCTCCCCGGCCCGACCCCATGAGTGCTTCCTTCCCCATCGCATCCCCGGGGGCCGCGGCCCCCGCCGCCTTCGACCGCCGCTCCGGCTCCCTGCTGGAGCGCGCCCTGTTCAACCACCGTGGGATCGTCGTTCTGCTCTGCCTGGTGGCCACCGTGCTGCTCGGCCTGCAGGCCACCCGGCTGCGGTTGTCGGCGAGCTTCGAGAAGACCATCCCCACCGCCCATCCGTACATCGTCAACTTCCTGGCCCACCAGAACGAGTTGCGCGGCCTCGGCAACGCGGTGCGCATCGTGGTCGAGAACCCCCGCGGCACGCTCTACGACGCGGCCTACCTCGAGACGCTGCGCCGGCTCAACGACGCCGTCTTCCTGCTGCCGGGGGTCGACCGTGTCGGCCTGAAGAGCCTCTGGACGCCCGCCACCCGCTGGGTGGGCGTGACGGAGGAGGGCCTCGAGGGCGGCCCTGTCATCCCCCACGGCTATGCGGGACGGCCGGAAGACCTGCGGCGCCTGGCGGCCAACATCGCGCGCTCCGGCGAGGTGGGCCAGTTGGTGGCGCTCGACGCGCGCTCCACCGTGCTCTACGTGCCGCTGCTGCCGCCGGGATCGAACGGTGCCGCGGTGGACTACGCCGACTTCGCGGCCCGGCTGGAGAAGCTGCGCGACACCTACCAGGCACAGGGCGTGGTGATCCACATCACCGGCTTTGCCAAGATCGTGGGCGACCTGATCGAGGGGGTGCGCGACGTGCTCGCGTTCTTCGTCATCGCGGTGGCGATCACCACGCTCATGGTGTTCCTCTACACCCGCTGCGTGCGTTCGACCGCCATCGTCGTGCTCAGCTCGCTCGTCGCCGTGGTGTGGCAGCTCGGGCTGTTGCCCACGCTGGGCTTCGCGCTGGACCCGTACTCGATCCTGGTGCCGTTCCTGGTGTTCGCCATCGGCATGAGCCACGGCGCGCAGAAGATGAACGGCATCATGCAGGACGTCGGCCGCGGCATGCACAAGCTCGTCGCGGCGCGCTTCACGTTCCGACGCCTGTTCCTGGCAGGGCTCACGGCACTGCTGGCCGACGCGGTCGGCTTCGCGGTGCTGCTGGTGATCGACATCCAGGTGATCCGCGAACTGGCCATCGCCGCCTCCTTCGGCGTGGCGATGCTGGTCTTCACGAACCTGATCCTGCTGCCCATCCTGCTGAGCTACACCGGCGTGAGCGAGAAGGCCGCGCAGCGCAGCCTGAAGGCCGAACAGGGCGACAGCAGGGGGCAGGGCCAGCATCGGCTGTGGAGCACGCTGGACCTGTTCACGCAGAAGCGCTGGGCGACGGCCGCGGTGATCGTCTCGGCGATCCTGGGTGTCGCGGGCTTCCTGGCCAGTACCCGGCTGAAGATCGGCGACCTCGAGCCGGGCGCCCCGGAACTGCGGGCCGACAGCCGCTACAACCGCGACGTCGCCTACGTCAACGGCGCCTACGGGGCCTCCAGCGACGTGTTCGCGGTGCTGGTGAAGACCCCCGAGGGGCAGTGCGTGAAGCTCGAGACGGTGCAGAAGGTCGACCAGCTCGAGTGGCAGCTGCGCCAGCTCGAGGGCGTCGAAAGCACCAACACGCTGGCGCTGCTCAACCGACGCGTCGCCATCGGCCTGAACGAAGGCCATCCGAAGTGGTTCGACCTGCTGCCCAGCCAGGACATGGTGAACACCATCACCGCCGGGGCGCCGCGCGGCCTCTACAACGACGCCTGCGACCTGTTGACGGTGTACGTGTACCTGCGCGACCACCGCGCGCAGACGCTGTCCGGCGTGGTCGACCATGTGCTGCAGTTCGCCGCCCGCCACGACGACGCCGATGCGAAGTTCCTGCTGGCGGCCGGATCGGCCGGCGTCGAGGCGGCCACCAACATCGTCGTGAAGGACGCATGGCGCACGATGCTGCTGCTGGTCTATGCGGCGGTGGCGCTGCTGTCGTTCATCACGTTTCGCTCGTGGCGCGCTGTGCTGGTGGCGGTGCTGCCGCTGCTGCTCACCTCCTGCCTCGCCGAAGCCTTGATGGTCGGTCTCGGCATGGGGGTCAAGGTGGCCACGCTGCCGGTCATCGCGCTGGGCGTGGGCATCGGGGTCGACTATGCGCTGTACATCCTGGCCGTGATGCTCTCGCACCTGCGCAGCGGCGCCGGGTTGGGCCCAGCCTATCGGCGCGCGCTGCTGTTCACCGGCCGGGTGGTCCTGTTCACCGGCGTGACGCTGGCCATCGGCGTGCTGACCTGGGTCTTCAGCCCGATCAAGTTCCAGGCGGACATGGGGCTGCTGCTGGCCTTCATGTTCCTCTGGAACATGCTGGGGGCGCTGGTGCTGCTGCCGGCGCTTGCGCGCTTCCTGCTCAAGCCTGCTGCAGCCGTGCGGTGACCTGTGTCGGCGTGCGGCGCGGCGTGCGCGGGGCCCTGCGCGGTGCAGGGCCCCTCCCTCACGTGGCGATCGTGAGGGTCAACGGCGGCAACCCGTCGACCTGGCCGAGCACCCGGTCGCCGGCCACGAGCCGGCCGACGCCGGCCGGCGTGCCGGTGTAGACCAGGTCGCCCGGCTCGAGGCGGTAGAGCTTCGACAGCTCGCTGACGATCTCGGCGCAGCTCCAGATCAGCTCGCCGAGGTCGCCCGATTGCCTGCGCTCGCCATTGACCGTGAGGCTCACGCCGCCGCGGGCGGGCAGTTCACCGGCCAGCGGCATTACTTCGGTGATGGCGGCGGAGCGGTCGAACGACTTGCCGCTTTCCCACGGCCGGCCGGTCTTGCGCGCGGCCACCTGCAGGTCACGGCGCGTCAGGTCGATGCCGGCCGCCAGGCCCCAGACGTGCCGGGCCGCCGCGTCGACGGCGATGTCCTGACCGGGCCGCCCGATCGCCAGGACCAGTTCGATCTCGTGCTGGAAGTCTTCGGTGCAGGAGGGAAGGGCAATCGTGGCACCGGAGAGCACGATGGCGTCGGTGGGCTTCTGGAAAAAAAAGGGCGGCTCGCGCTCGTCGCCGCCCATCTCGCGGATGTGCGCGGCGTAGTTGCGACCGACGCAGTAGATGCGGCGCACCGGAAAACGCGCGCTGCTGCCCGCGACCGGCAGGGAAACGATCGGTGCGGGAGGGAAGACGAAGTCAGTCATGGCCGCGCTGCTCCCGGAAGAAGCCCAGCTTCTCTTGTGCGACCTGGTCGGAGTAGCTGAACAGGACACAGTCTTCAGCGGCCGACAGGACGGTGGCGGCCCAGCTCGGCACGACGACGATGTCCTTCGGGGCAAAGCGGAACGTCCGGTCGCCGACCGTGGCGCTGCCGCAGCCTTCGACGACCGCGAAGACCGTGCCTGCCGTGGAGCGGTATGGCGTGGTCACGAAGCCCTGCGGCAACAGCCGCATCGCCGTGCTGATCGTGGGCATCGCCGAGCCGCCGGTGAGGGGATTGATGTAGTTCATGCGATGGCCGTGGCAGGCATCCGGATCGCGGAAATGCCGCAGCCGCTCGAGCGCTTCGCGCGTGCGGCCGTACGGATAGTTGAAGATCGGCGAGCACTGCGAGCCGTGCCGGAAGCCCTCGGGCAGCAGGTTCAGGCCGGTCTCGAACGTCGAGGCGCCTTCCGGTCGGTCATTCGGATGGATGCGGCCCGGGTAGCCCTCGCGGAATGACGCCGAGAACAGGTTCACCATGTGCATGTCCAGGCCGTCGATCCAGACCATCGGCGCGTCCGATTCGTTGCCGTGGTCGTGCCACGTCATGCTCGGCGTGATGACGAAGTCGCCTACCGCCATGGTCGTGCGCTCGCCGGCCACGGCGGTGTAGGCGTCGTGCCCTTCGACGATGAAGCGCAGCGCCGAGGCCACGTGCCGGTGCGCCGGCGCGATCTCGCCCGGCAGGATGATCTGCAGCCCGCAGAACAGGCTGGTCGTGATCTTCGACTGCCCGGCCAGGCCCGGATTCTCCAGCACCATCACGCGCCGCTCGGCTTCCTCGGTGCCGATCAGCTGGCAGGCCTCCATCAGATAGGGCCGCACGCGCTCGTAGGGGAAGTGAGCCGGCACGACCGGCGACCTGGGCGCTTCGGTCACCAGTCCGTGCAGCACTCGCCAGAGCGGAGCGAGACTCTCTTCGCGCGCGCGCTCGTAAAACGCCATGCGACCCTCTTCCGCCTTGCGGTCGACGGTCTCGACCATGCCGTCGTCGTTCACCATATGCAGTTCCTTTCTCGCTGTGCCCGCGTGAGCACGGGCCCGGCGGACGCTACCGCCGCGCTGGCGGCCCGTCTTCATCCGCCCGGATGAGGTGGCGCTCAGGAGAACCGCTTGATCGCACATCGGCGCAGCGCGCCCGGTTTGCGGGGAAAATCCGGCCCGAACCCCCAGCACCAGGATCCTTCTTCATGGCGACTCTGTCTGAGCGTGGCCGCCGGCCGCGCACGGTCCGGCCGATCGGCAATGCCTCGCAGCGCAAGGTGGAGCGCATCATCGAGGCGGCCCAGCGCCTGTTCGTGACCAGCGGCTTCGGCGAGACCACCATGGAAGCCATTGCGCTGGAAGCCAATGTTGGCAAGGCCACGGTGTACGCGCACTTCGGCAGCAAGATCGACCTGTTCGCGGCCATGATCCGGCTGGAAAGCCAGGAGAATTTCGCCGCGCTGTCGTCGGCCACGCCCGGCTCGGTGCAGGACGACCTGCTGCACTTCGGCTGCGTCACGCTCGACCTGCTGCTGGCACCGAGCAGCGTGGCCTACCTGCGATCGATCGCCTCCGAATCGCGGCGGTGGCCCGAACTCGGCCAGATCTTCTTCGAGACAGGGCCGGAGCACCTGATGCGCCATCTGGCCGACTACCTGCAGTCCGCGGATGTGGCGGGCACGCTTCGCATACCGGACGCCCGGCTGGCCTCGTGCCAGTTCTTCGGCCTGCTTGTGGGCGACCTGCACCTGCGCAGCCTGGTGGGCCTGAGCATCGATCTTCCCGAGGAGCCGCGCGACCGGGTGGTGCGCGCGGCGGTCGAGGCTTTCCTGAAGATCTATGCACCCGTCGCGACCACCGTGCCGGCCAAGACACCGCGAGCGGCCCGCAAGGCCGCGCGGCGTTGAGCCGCGCGGCGCTGCACGGGTAGGGCAGATCGGGACACGACCTTCATCCGAACGGATGAAGTCCCGGCGGGGGCGACCTCCTAGCATGGCTGCAGGGATGTTCAGTGCATCCCACGCACATCGGAGAGGGTATGCCCAAGATCGTGATCAGCGGTGCGTCCGGCGACGTCGGACGCCGCGTGACCCGTGAGTTGCTCGACCACCACGAGCTCGAAGAACTGCGCCTTGTCACCCGCAGTCCCGCCAAGCTGGCCGGCACCGTCCCGGCATCGGTGCGGGTGTTCGAAGGGGACTACAACCGGCCGGACCTGCTGGAGAACGCCTACCGCGGCGCCGACGTGCTGCTGCTGATCAGCGGCACGGCGATCACCCAGCGCGTCGAGGAGCACCGCCGGGCGATCGCGGCCGCGAAGGCGGCCGGCATCAAGACCATCGTCTACACCTCGTACGTCGGCATCCATCCGCAGAACCCCAACCTGGCCGCCATCGACCACCGCGGCACGGAGCGCGATCTGATGCTGTCGGGCATCCCGTACGTGATCCTGCGCGATGCCACCTATGCCGAGATGGCGTACGAGATCTGCGTCGCACCGGCGCTGCAGTCCGGGCGGTGGATCACCGTCAAGGGCGAGGGCCGCCTGGCCCTGGTGGCCAAGGCCGACGTCGTGCGCTGCCTGGCCCGCTGCCTGGTGGACCACAGCTTCCATGCGGGGGCCGTGTACGAGATCAGCGGCGCCGAGCTGATGACCTTCGCGCAGATGGCCCAGCTGGCCATGGAGGTCTTCGACGCGCACTTCGAGGTGCTGGAGATCACGCCGGAGCAGCGCCTGGCGTACTGGGATTCGCTGGGCGTGCCGCGCGACCGCAGCGGGGCGCCGGCGCATGCCAATGCCGAGTGGCTGGCCAGCGACGAGCTGGTGTCCGGCGAGCGTGCCATGGCCGAGTTCGGCTACCAGGGCGTGCTGTCCGACCACGTCTGGTTCATCACCGGCCGGCGCCCGACGCCGCTGCGCGAGGTCTGGGCGGGCATCGCGCGCAACCTCGACGCGAAGTCGCTGCTGGCCGAGATCAGCCAGCGGCGCCCCGCCGCGCAGCCCTGAGCAGGGCGCCGTCATGCAAGGAGAACACGCCATGAACCAGGATCCGGTTGCCGAGGTCGTCAGGGACGGCGGCGAGATCGCGCTGCCGCCCGCCCACGACATGGTGGGCGACCTGCATTCCAGCCGGCTGGTCGGTTGCACGATCCGCTATCGCTACACCACCGGGCGCTGCTACGAACTGGTGTTCGAGCCCGAGGTCGCGACGTTCCGGATGCTGGACGCGCCGGGCTACGTCGAAGCATGGGGCCAGCGCGTCGCGGTGCGCTATCGCAGCGTGGACGTGCGCGAGGACCTGGTGATCGTGCACTGGATGGGACCGCCGCAGGGCGGCGGCCATGTCACGATGGTGATCGACCTGGCGGCGCGCAAGTTGTTCGCGTCGGCGCTGATGCCCTTTGCCCATGTGGAGCTCTTCGATGCTGCCGACATCGACTTCGTCGACCCCGCCTGACCTGGCGGACGCAGGCCATGGACCGCGTCGGTCGCGCTACCCGCTGGCGTGGGACGTCCCCTTCGCCGCCGCGGCCCCGGTGGCCGAGCCGGCGCCCGCCGGCGTGGTGAGCACGATGCTGGCCGAGGGCACGACCTACCCGCCTGCCGCCCTGCCGCTGCCGTGCGACATCCTGTGGGAGCGCGACGTGCCGGTGCGGCTGCGCGATGGCGTGGTGATCCGTGTCGACGTGCTGCGCCCGCTGGAAGGCGCACCGCGGGCGCCGGCGCTGTTGGCCTGGAGCCCATATGGCAAGCAGATCCCCGCCCGTGGCGTGCCCCCGGGCGTGGCCCCGGAGCAGGTCAGCGGCCTGGCCAAGTTCGAGGGGCCGGATCCAGGCTTCTGGGTGGCACACGGCTATGCGGTGGTGAACGTCGACCCCCGCGGCGTCGGGCATTCCGAAGGCGACCTGCATTTCTGGGGCAGCGTCGATGGACAGGATGGCCGCGACGTCGTCGAATGGGCCGCTGCGCAGCCCTGGTGCAATGGCAAGGTGGGCCTGCACGGCACCTCGTGGCTGGCCATGGCGCAATGGCACATCGCCGCGGCCCGGCCGCCGCACATGGCCGCGATCGCACCGTGGAACGGCATCACCGATCCGCACCGGCAGGACGTGTGCTGGGGGGGCATTCCCAACACCCACTTCATGACCGGCATCGCCAGCCACCTGCCCGGCGCGGCGCGCATCGAGCGCCCTGACCTGATGATGGCGCGTTCACCGCTGCACAACCCCTATTGGGAAGACAAGGCCGCGCCGCTGGAGGCGGTGCAGGTGCCGGCCTATGTCGTCACCGACTTCGTCACCGACCTGCACCGGCTCGGCACGGTCGAGGGCTTCCGTCGCCTCGGCTCGCCCGCGAAGTGGCTGCGCGTGCATTCGCGCCAGGAGTGGGCCGACCAGTACGACCCGGCCAGCCAACACGATCTGCTGCGCTTCTTCGATCACTACCTGAAGGAGGTCGACAACGGCTGGCCGCAGACGCCGCGGGTGCGCATGACCGTGCTCGATCCGGGGGGCACGAACCGGGAGGCGGTGCCCTGCTCGGCCTGGCCGCTGGTGGAAACGGAGTACCGGCGCCTGTACCTCGAGGCGGACGGCGGGCAGCTTTCGGCGGCGCCGCCGGAGCAGCCCGGCGCGCTGACCTTCGATGCCGCGACCGGCAACGCCTGCTTCACGCTGAGGTTCGATGCCCCGGCGCGGATCACCGGGTACCTGATGGCCTCGCTGTGGCTGCAGGCGCCGGACGGCGATGACCTGGATGTCTTCCTGCTGGTCGAGAAGCTCGATGCACAGGGCCGGGTGCTGGCGCCCAGCCCCGTCAGCGCGCACCAGTACTTCCCGGTGCCGCCGCCCGGCGCGCAGGGCCGCCTGCGGCTGTCGGCGCGCTCCCTCGACCCGGTGCGGTCGACCGCCTTCCATCCGGTGCCGTCGCTGCGTCGGGTCGACAAGCTGCAGCCCGGCGAGGTGGTCCGCGCGGACATCGCGATCCTGCCCACGTCGCTGCAGTTCCGGCCGGGAGAACAGCTGCGGCTGACGGTGGCGGGCCACGAGTTCGCACCCGCGCCCCGGCCGCCGGAAGTGGCGGCACCGCCGCCGGGCCTGTTCCCGCCGCCGGCGCCGCCGCTGCCCACCGTCAACGTCGGGCGACTGACGCTTCACACCGGGCCGTTGTGCCCCTCCTGGCTGCAGCTGCCCTGGATCCCCGAGCCGTCGCCGGCTTGAGCTTCGCCCCGGGCCGACGTGCCGTGCACGCGGGGACAGCCCCGTGACGGCGCCTCAGGCGGCCTTGTCCAGCCGCTCCAGTTCGGCGAGCAGGTCGGCGAAGCGATCGCCCTGGACCACCACGTGCCCGCGCAGCTGCGTGGCCGCCGCCTCGGGCTGGCTGTCACGGATCGCATCGAGCACCGCCCGGTGCTCCTCCAGCGAGCGCTGCATCCGGTTGCGCACCCGCAGCTGCAGCCGGCGGTAAGGCCTGAGCTTGCGCTGCAGCGCGGTGGCCTGCTCGAGCAGGTAGTCGTTCTGCGAGGCGCGGTAGATGGCGTGGTGGAATTCTTCGTTGGCGTAGAAGTAAGCGTCCGGGTCGCGCGCCTCGGCCGCGGCGGCACAGCCGGCGTGCAACGCCTCCAGCGCCGCCAGTTCGTCGTCCCGCACGCGCCGCGCCGCCAGCCGTGCGCTCATCGCTTCCAGCTCGGCCATCACCTCGAACATCTCGACCAGCCGCCGCGGCGACAGCTGGGCCACCACGGCGCCCCGCCGCGGCCGGATCTCGACCAGGCCCTCGCCCGCCAACAGGCTGAGCGTTTCTCGGATCGGCGTGCGGGACACACCGAAGCGCTCCGCCAGTTCGACCTCGTCGAGGTGTGTGCCGGGCCGCAGCTTGCCGGTGGCCACCTCTTCTTCGATGGCTTCGCGGAGTTGTTCGGAAAGACGACTGGGGGATGGCATGGCAGTGACCGGGGGCTGAGCCGCAAGGATAGTGCATGACGCCGACCTGACAGGGCCTCTGCGGGTATTCCAGTAATACAAAACTCATCTTGTTTTATACAAGAATCGATAAGATGCATCCTAGACGGCTGCGGGACGCTGCGTTTCGGCCGCACTCAAGGAGACGACACCATGACGCTCACGCGACGCACCCTGCTCCAGGCTGCCGGCGCCTCTGCCGTGTTCGGACTGCACGGCCAGGCCTCGGCCCAGACGGCCGGCCTGAAGATCTCGCACCAGTTCCCCAGCGGATCGCTGACCGAAGGCGACTTCCGTGACCGGCTCTGCCGGCGCTTCGCCGCCGAGGTGGAGAAGCGCACCAACGGTGCCCTGAAAGCATCGGTGTACCCGGGGTCGTCGCTGATGAAGACCAACGCCCAGTTCTCGGCCATGCGCAAGGGCGCGCTTGACATGAGCCTGGTGCCGCTGTCGTATGCCGGCGGCGAGGTGCCGGAGACCAACATCGGCCTGATGCCGGCCCTGGTGCCGAGCTACGAGCAGGGCGCGGCGTGGAAGACCGCCGAAGTGGGCAAGCGCCTGGCCAAGGTGCTGGACGACAAGGGCGTGATCATCGTCAGCTGGATCTGGCAGGCCGGCGGCGTGGCCTGCCGGGTGCGGCCGCTGGTGGCCCCGGAAGATGCCAAAGGCCTGAAGGTGCGGGGCGGCAGCCGCGAGATGGACATGATGCTCAAGCAGGCCGGCGCTGCGGTGATCTCGCTGCCGTCCAACGAGATCTATGCCGCCATGCAGACCGGCGCGATGGACGCGGCGATGACCTCGTCCACCAGCTTCATCTCGTTCAAGCTCGAGGAGATCGCCAAGCACCTGACCAGCGGCCGCGACAAGGCCTACTGGTTCATGTTCGAGCCGTTGATGATCTCCAAGGAGGTCTTCAACCGGCTGCCGAAGGCGCAGCAGGACGTGATCATGGCCGTCGGTGCCGAACTCGAGGGCTTCGCTCGCGATGCGGCCAAAGCCGATGACCGGCTGGCGGCGGACGTCTATGCCAAGGCCGGCGCCAAGGTGGTGGACCTCGACGCCGCGACCGTCGCGAAATGGCAGGCGATCGCGCGCACCACGGCGTGGAAGGACTTCGCCGAGAAGAACGAGTCCTGCGCCGGCCTGCTGACCGCCGCACAGAAGCTGCTGTGATGGGAGGCCGTATGCCATTACGTATGCCATTACAAGAGGGGCTTCCATCATGAGCGGCGCACCCGACACCCGCGGGCTCGACGCGACCGTCGACCCCGCCATGCCTGCAGCACTGGTTCCTGTGGCCCGGCTCCTGCTCGCCATCAACCGCGCGATGCTGGCCTTCGGCATGGTCGCGTTGCTGGCGGCCACGCTGATCCTCACCTCCAGCGTCGTCTCGCGCTACTTCCTGCATGCCTCGACCGACTGGCAGGACGAGGCCTCCGTCTTCTGCCTGGTCGGTGCCACGTTCCTGTGCGGCGCCTTCCTGCAGTCGCTGCGCGGCCACGTCGGCATCGAGGCCATCGCCGGCATGCTGCCGGTCTGGGTCAACCGCCTGCGCCAGGCGCTGGTCGACCTGATGTGCTCGCTGTTCTGTGCCTTCTTCGCGTGGAAGTCGTGGACGCTGTTCCACGAGGCCTGGGTGGATGGTCAGACCACGTCGTCGTCGTGGGCTCCACCGTTGTGGATCCCCTACGGCCTGATGGCCGCCGGCATGACGCTGCTCACCGTGCAGTTGGCCCTGCAGACCGTGGCGAGCATCAACGCGATGCGGGCCACCACCGTGCAACGTCGCGAAGGAGTCGCAGCATGAGCATGCTCACCCTGGGCCTCCTGTTCGGGGCCGTCACGCTGATCATCATGTTCTCCGGTGCGCCGATCGCCTTCGCGCTCGGCAGCGTCGCAGTGCTGTTCATGTACGGCTTCATGCCGGCCTCGGCGCTGGACACCGTCACGCAGAACGTCTACGAGGAGATGGCCAGCATCACGTTGCTGTCGATCCCGTTGTTCATCCTGAAGGGCGCGGCGATCGGACGATCGCGGGCCGGGCAGGACCTCTACGCGGCCATGCACGTGTGGATGAACAAGCTGCCGGGCGGACTGGGCATCGCCAACGTGTTCGCCTGTGCGCTGTTCGCCGCGATGGCCGGCTCCAGCCCGGCCACCTGCTCGGCCATCGGCTCGGCCGGCATCCCCGAGATGCGCAAGCGCGGCTACTCGCCGGGCTTCGCGGCCGGCATCATCGCCGCCGGCGGCACGCTGGGCATCCTGCTGCCGCCGTCGATCACGATGATCCTCTACGCGGTGGCGGCGGAGCAGTCGCTGGGCCGGCTGTTCCTCGCCGGCATCGGTCCGGGCCTGCTGCTGGTGGGCCTGTTCGCCGGCTGGGCGGTGTTCAACTACCGGCGTGAGTACCAGCGCGCACAGGCCGCCTGGAATGCCAAAGGGGTGCCCTCGGCGCTGCTGAACCACGACCACTTCACGATGCGCGAGAAGTTCGAGATGCTGCCGCGCGTGGTGCCCTTCGTCGTGCTGCTGATCGGCGTGATGGTGGCGCTGTACGGCGGCTACGCCACGCCGTCGGAAACCGCCGGTCTCGGCGCGCTGCTGGCGCTGCTGCTGATCGCGGTGGTCTACGGCGTCTGGCGGGTGCGTGACGTCAAGCCCATCCTCGCGGCCACGCTGAAGGAGTCGACGATGCTGATGTTCATCATCGGCATGTCGTTGCTGTTCTCGTACGTGATGAGCTACCTGCACATCAGCCAGGAGGCGGCCAGCTGGATCGTCGGCATGCAGTTCTCGAAATGGGTGCTGCTGGCCACCGTGCTGCTGCTGGTGATCGTGCTCGGCTTCTTCCTGCCGCCCGTGAGCATCATCCTGATGATGGCGCCGATCATCCTGCCGCCGCTGAAGGCTGCCGGCTTCGACCTGATCTGGTTCGGCGTGCTGATGACCATCGTGATGGAAACCGGGCTGATCCACCCGCCGGTGGGCCTGAACATCTTCGTCATCAAGAACATCGCGCCGGACATCCCGCTGAAGGACATCATCTGGGGCGTGATGCCGTTCGTCGTGCTGATGTTCGTCGCGGTGCTGCTGATCTGCCTGTTTCCGGGCATCTCGACGGCGCTGCCCGATGCGGTGATGGGCGCCTTGCCCGGTGCCCACTGAGTTCGCGGAGTCCATGAAGATGAACGCTGCATCGACCAGCGGCTGGCAGCAACGCACGCAGCGCCGCCAGGGCCGCCTCGAGCGCGCCGCCGCGTTCGCCCGCGGCAAGCGGGTGGAGGAGGCTCAGGTGGTGAGCCTCCTCGAAGCGGTGCTAGAGCCGGGCGACCGGGTCTGCCTGGAAGGCAACAACCAGAAGCAGGCGGACTTCCTGGCCCGTGCGCTGACGCAGGTCGACCCGGCGCGGGTGCACGACCTGCACATGGTGCAGTCGGTGCTGGCGCTGCCCGAGCACCTCGACGTGTTCGAGCTCGGCATCGCGCGCCGGCTGGACTTCTCGTTCTCCGGCCCGCAGTCGCTGCGGCTGGCCGGGTTGCTGTCGCGCGGGCAGCTGCAGATCGGTGCGATCCACACCTACCTGGAACTCTTCAGCCGCTACTTCGTCGACCTGACGCCGCAGGTCTCGCTGATCGCGGCGCAGTCGGCCGATGCCGAGGGCAACCTCTTCACCGGTCCCAACACCGAGGACACGCCGGCCATCGTCGAGGCCACCGCGTTCAGCGGCGGCATCGTCATCGCGCAGGTCAACGAGTGGGTGGACACGGTGCCGCGCGTGGACGTGCCGGCGGGCTGGGTCGACTTCATCGTCAAGGCGCCCAAGCCCAACCTGATCGAGCCGCTGTTCACGCGCGATCCGGCGCAGATCAGCGAGGTGCAGGTGCTGATGGCGATGATGGCCATCCAAGGCCTCTACGCCGAATACGGCGTGCAGCGGCTCAACCACGGCATCGGCTTCGACACCGCGGCGATCGAGCTGCTGCTGCCCACCTATGGCGAGTCGCTCGGGCTGAAGGGCAAGATCTGCCAGCACTGGGCGCTGAACCCGCACCCGGCGCTGATCCCGGCGATCGAGGCCGGCTGGGTGCAGTCGGTCCACTCGTTCGGCTCCGAGCTGGGCATGGAGGACTACATCCGTGCGCGCTCGGATGTGTTCTTCACCGGCCCCGACGGCTCGCTGCGCAGCCACCGGGCGTTCTGCCAGGCCGCGGGCCACTACGCCTGCGACCTCTTCATCGGCTCGACGCTGCAGATGGACCTGGCCGGCAACAGCTCCACCGCGACGCTGGGCCGCATCGCCGGCTTTGGCGGCGCGCCCAACATGGGCGCCGATGCGCGCGGCCGCCGCCATGCCAGCGAGGCGTGGCTGAAGGCCGGCCGCCAGGCGCGCGAGGGCCTGGGCGGGGCGCGCGGCACGCCGCGCGGCCAGAAGCTGGTGGTGCAGATGGTCGAGACCTTCCGCGAGCACATGCAGCCGGCGTTCGTCGAGCACCTGGACGCCTGGCAACTCGCCGAGCAGGCCGGACTGCAGCTGCCGCCCATCATGGTGTACGGCGAGGACGTCACGCACGTGCTCACCGAGGAAGGCCTGGCCAACCTGCTGCTGTGCCGCAACGACGAGGAGCGCGAGCAGGCCATCCGCGGCGTGGCGGGTTACACGGCGGTCGGCCTGGCCCGCGATGCCCGGCTGGTGGAGAACCTGCGCGACCGCGGCGTGATCCGCCGCCCGGCCGACCTGGGCATCGACCCGCGCGCGGCCAGCCGCAACCTGCTGGCCGCGCGTTCGATGCGTGACCTGGTGCGTGCCTCGGGCGGGCTGTACCGCCCGCCGGCACGTTTCCGCAACTGGTGAGGAGTCCGGCGATGGACGTGGGTCTTGAGACGATGGAGTTCCGCTTCGCCGGCGGCGCGCCGGCCGGGCGCTTCGCCCCGGTGCTGGTGGGCGTGGTCGGGTCCGGCAACCTCGAGGTGATGGTGGAGCCGTCCGACGATGCCGACTGCGTGGTGAAGGTGGACACCTCCGCGCGCGGCTTCCGGCCGATCTGGGAGGCCGTGGCGAACGATTTCCATGCCCGGCACGGCCTGGCGGGCGTGCGCGTGTCGGTGAACGACATGGGCGCCACGCCGGCGGTGGTCAGCCTGCGGCTGGACCAGGCCGTGGCGGAATGGCAGGCTCAGGCGGGGCAGCAGCCATGAGCACCGGCCTGAGTTTTGCGGAATGCACCGCCCGCCAGCGCCTGCAGGCGCTGCTCGACGCCGGCAGCCTGCACGAATGGCTGCCGCCGGCCGAACGCTGGACCAGCCCGCACCTGGCGCAGCTCGGCGTGCCCTCGTCGTTCGACGACGGCGTGGTGATCGGCCGCGGCGCGCTCGGCGGCCGGGAGGTCTTCGTCGCCGCGCAGGAAGGAGCGTTCATGGGCGGCGGGGTCGGCGAGGTGCACGGCGCCAAGCTGGTGGGCCTGCTGCGGCGCGCGCTGCGCGACCGGCCGGCCGCGGTGCTGCTGCTGGCCGAGTCGGGCGGGGTGCGGCTGCACGAGGCCAACGCCGGCCTGATCGGCGTGTCCGAGGTGATGCGCGCGGTGCTCGAGGTGCGGGCCGGCGGCGTGCCCGTGGTGGTGCTGATCGGCGGGGCGAACGGCTGCTTCGGCGGCATGGGGCTGGTGGCACGCTGCGCCGACCGGGTCGTCATCAGCGACGTCGGGCGATTGGCGATGTCCGGCCCCGAGGTGATCGAGGCGTCGCACGGGGTCGAGGAATTCGACGCGCGCGACCGTGCGCTGGTGTGGCGCACCACCGGCGGCAAGCACCGCTTCCTGAGCGGTGATGCCGACCGGTTGGTGGAAGACGATGTGGCGGCATTCCGGGATGCGGCGCTGGCGCTGATCGAGCAGCCGCGCGGCCTGGCCCTGGCGGACCTGGAGGCCGAGCATGCGCTGCTGGCACGGCGCCTCGCGCTGGCACCCCCGGGGACCGATGCCGTCGACCTGTGGCGCCGGCTCGGCGTGCCACAGGCGCAGGCGGTACCCGATCTGGATGTGGCGCAGGTGCAGGCGGCGGCCGCCGCGGAGGGGCAACGATGAACTGGCAGGATCTCGCGACGGCCCTTTTCGGTACGACGGACGGCCTGGCGGTGGACGGTGCGCTGCTGCACGGTACGGTGGACTTCGACGGTGCGCCGCTCGCGGTGGTCGGCACCGTCGACCATGCGCCGATCGGCGTGGCACTCGCCTTGCAACAGGCGCGCCGCGTGCTCGACGTGGTCGCCACCCACCCTGGCCGGCCGCTGCTGCTGCTGGTCGACACGCAGGGCCAGCAGCTGCGCCGGCACGACGAGCTGCTGGGCATCAACCGCGCGATGGCGCACCTGGCGGGTTGCGTCGACCTGGCGCGCCGACAGGGCCACCGCGTGATCGCACTGGTGTACGACCAGGCGCTCTCCGGCGGGTTCCTGTCCACCGGGTTGATGGCCGACGCCTGCTACGCCGTGCCCGATGCGCAGATCCGCGTGATGCGGCTGCCGGCGATGGCCCGGGTGACCAAGATCGCCGAGGAGCGGCTGCAGGCGCTGTCGCAGTCGAACCCCGTCTTCGCGCCCGGTGTTGACAACTACGTGGCGATGGGGGGCGTGCAGGGGCTGTGGCGGGGCGACCTGGCCGCCGCGTTGCGCGAGGCGCTGGCGGCGGCGCCCCACCGCGATGAACGTGCCGAGCTCGGTCAGGCGCGCGGCGGCCGGCGGATGGCGGCCGATGTCATCGCCCGCGTCCTCGCGGCGCAGTGAACGTCCCATGGTCGCGCTGCACCGTCACCAGCTCGTGCGCCTGCGCCAGGAGGCATGGGGCCGCCTGCAGCAGGAGGCGGTGGAGTCAGAAACGCAGGCCGCGTTGCAGTGCTGGCGCGAGGGGGGCTTCCCGCTGGTGGTCTGCCGGCAGCCCTGTCGCGCCCCGGAAGACGGCGCCGTGGCGGTCGGCCTGGCGGCACCGCTGGCATGGCAGCGCCGGCGCTGGCTGTTCAGCGTGCGGCGCGACGAGGTGCTGTACTTCGACGAGTTTCCGCCGGCCGTCGAGATCGCCGCGCTGCTGAGCCGCCGCGCGCGGCCGGGCTGGACGGCGCTGTGCGACGATCTGCGCCGGCTCGGCCTGCGGGTGCGCGTGTACGGCAGCCACGGTTGGCAGCGCCTCACCGGCTTGCCGTATCTGCGCGCCGGCTCCGACCTCGACCTGTGCCTGCCGGTACAGGATGCCGAGCAGGCGGATCAGGTCGTGCAATGCCTGTCGGCCGCGCCCTTCGCCCTGCCCAGGCTCGATGGCGAACTGCTGTTCCCGGACGGCGGCGGCGTCGCATGGCGCGAGTGGCAGGCCTGGCGCAATGGCTGCGTGCGCGAGGTGCTGGTCAAGCGGCTGCATGGCGTCGAGTTGACCGCACAGCCGCTGTGCGAGGCCATGGCATGACGGCCCTCGCGTTCGGGCTCGCGCCGGCACGGCATGCCGGCGTGCCGGCGGCCTGGGGCCGCGCCGCCATCAACGCGCTGTACGACGAGCTGGCGCTGTACCCGAAGCCCGGGCTGGTGTCCTTCGTGGACACCGGCAGCCATGACGACATGGACGCGGGCACGTTCCTGCGCAGTCTGTTCGCGCTGCGCCATTACTTTGCGCGCATCGCCCAGCTGGGCCATGACGGCGCGGGTTTTGCTGCGTTGCAGGCG
>Ga0233424_10000588_pt1 | contig 43203 bp, 40 predicted proteins | sample Watercolumn_Towu_FD_181011 | JGI IMG/M metagenome (GOLD analysis project Ga0233424, IMG submission 181011) | Freshwater microbial communities from Lake Towuti, South Sulawesi, Indonesia - Watercolumn_Towuti2014_125_MG | ecosystem: Environmental > Aquatic > Freshwater > Lake | place: Indonesia...
ATTGGCGGGAATGGTCATCAGGCTGTCCATCAAACCGAACTGCGGATTGGGGCGGGTATGCATGCATCCTCAGACCATCACCGACACGCGGCGTTCAAGGAGTTTTGCAGAGGTCTCGATTTGTTTCCAAACCGGTGAGTAATTCAACGCACCTTCACATTCAGTTTCTGAAAGGTTCTCCTCGCGAGAATCCGCCACGCGAACGTATCCGCCGACTGGAATCCACCCTAGGCGGAATACGCCTCGTCGGAGCAATGGGGTCCGCTGCTGAACGAGACCTGACGAACGGTCACACCAACCGTGGCGGCTACAACGGCCGTTACGCCCACATGGAGAAATGTAAGAAAAGAAAGGAGAACAAAACTCTCGACGAGCCAGAGCATGATGTGAGTGCGAGCTAACAGTTTGGAAAACCGCAGACCGTGCGGTTTTACTGTCAATTGCGGCTTAATCGGCGTGTTTCACGGCATGCGTTTGACCGCTGGCCGCCCCCTCGGGCTTCGACTTTCTTGGAGCCGAGGGCGCGGCCGCGTCCCGACCCGAAGGACCGCGCGCAATTCCTGCCATGAAGCGGCCGAATTGAGCTTTTGCATTGCCACGCGCTGCGCGCGTTTCTAGCCTGCGCGTGTCGTTCCCTTCGCGAGTCACCGGCGCGTTCGCACGGTTCTCCGGGTTCGCGGGGACGCGCATTTCACACCACCCCCCTCCTATGAAACCATCATGTTTCCCCGACGCAGCGCTCGCGCTCGTGCTTCTGGGCGTCTTTGTGTTGGCCCCTTCCGCGATGGGCGCGACTGGCGACTGGGCTGCCAAGAGCCTCGGCGAAGCGCTTGGCCACATGGCGCTCTTCGGGCTGGTCGGCGTCCTCGTTGCCGTCATCGGCTACAAACTCTTCGACAAGTGCACGCCCGGCGACCTGCACAAGGAGATCATCGAGAACAAGAACACCGCCGCCGCGATCATCGGCGCTGCCGTCATCATCGGCGTGTGCCTCATCGTGGCCGCCGCGATGTCCTGATACAAACGCGCCGCCAGCCGATAGTGGCGGCTGCGGTGCGCACGGGACACCGTCCGCGCCGTGAAAGCGAAACAGGATGCGCCGCGCCGCGTTGACTGGTTTGCCGCCGCGCGGTGGTTCGACCCCGCTCCCGTGAAGAAAACCAAACACATCAGCCTCGTGCTCTCGGGCGCGCTCGCCACGGGCGCGGGCTTGAGCGAGGCGTGCCATCGGCGCCCGCCACCGCCACCGCCGCCGCCGGTGAGCCTCGTGGACAAGGACTGGCAGGCTCCGCCACAGCTTTCGGAAAGCCAGTCCTACACCAACAACCACTACACGCCGGGAGTCGGCTACTATCACGCGCCGTATCAGTCCTGGTATCCGTATCCCTACAATCACTTCGCGCCGGGCTGGGGCTACTTTCACGGCGGGCGCTGGACCCAGCAGCCAAACGAGAACGCGATGAAGGATTCGCGACCGTCAGCCGCGGGCACGAGCGCCGCCCGTTCGACGTGGTTGAACAACAGCCGGAGCCGCAGCACATCGGGCGGCAGCTCCACCTCGTCGTCGCGCAGCAGTTCCACCTCGCGCGGCGGATTCGGCAGCAGCTCGCACAGCACCGCCAGTTGATGCAACGCCACACCATCACCCCGCGCCTCCGCTGGGAGGCGAAGGTCGAGGAAATCGGCCTCACCTATCACACCCACGAGAAGGGGCCGTATTGGGACGAGTCCGCCTACTACGAGCTTTCGAGCGCCGAGGTGGACACGCTCGAAGCCGCCGCCAACACGCTGCACAAGCTCTGCATCGAGGGCGCGGAGTGGGTCGTCCAGAACAACGGCTGGGCGCGCCTCGGCATTCCCGACGCCGCGGTGCCGACCATTTTGAAATCGTGGGAGCGCGACGACTTCAGCCTCTACGGCCGGTTCGACTTCGCCTACGATCCCGACTCCGAGTCGGGGCCCAAGCTGCTCGAATACAACGCCGACACGCCCACCGCGCTCGTCGAGGCGGGCGTCGCGCAATGGTTCTGGTTGCAGGACTGCTTCAAAATCGCCGACCAGTTCAACTCCATCCACGAGCGGCTCATCGAGGCGTGGAAGCAGCACGCCGGCAAGCGCGTCCACTTCGCCAGCATCAAGGACTTTCCCGAGGACGGGCAGACCGTCGTGTATTTGCAGGACACCGCGCACCAGGCGGGGCTCAAGACCAAGTTCGTGCACATCGAGGACCTCGGCTGGGACGCCAAGCGCGAGTGCTTCACCGACCTCGACGACGAGAAGATCGAGACGTGCTTCAAGCTCTACCCGTGGGAATGGATGTGGCACGAGGAATTCGGCGCGCACCTGAGCGCCGAGTCGGTGCAGTTCATCGAGCCCGCGTGGAAGATGCTCCTCAGCAACAAGGGCCTGCTGCCCATCCTGTGGGAGCTGTTTCCGAACCACGAGAACCTGCTGCCGTGCTTCGAATCACCCGAACCGCTCGGCGGCAACTTCGTGAAGAAGCCGAAGCTCGCGCGCGAGGGAAGCAACGTCACCTACGTCGAGCGCGGCCAGACCGTGGAGGAAACCGACGGCGACTACGGCGAGGAAGGCCACGTGTATCAGGCGCTCGCGCCATTCCCGGACTTCGACGGCCATCGCCCGGTGATGGGCGTGTGGGTAATTGACCACGAAGCGGGCGGCCTCGGCATCCGCGAGGACCGCCGCCGCATCATCGGCAACTTCAGCCGCTTCGTGCCGCACTTGTTCTGACGCCGCGCGGCATCATCGGGATTGCGCGCAGCACGCGGCTTCGGTTTCACTGCGCGCACTCGACATGAATTCAAATCTCGCTCCGCGCATTCTCGTTGTCCTGACAGCGTTGACACTGTCTTTCCCTGCCCTTTCCCAAGACACGAAGGGGAAGAAGGGCAAGGGCCGGCCCGGTGTCCAGGGCGAGGCGAAGGCCGCCGCCGCGCAACCGGTTGCTCGCGCGACTCCTGCCGCCGCGACCGCGCCTGAAAAACTCATCGTCAAGAAGGATTTCAAGGTCGAGCTGCTCTACTCCATCCCCAAGGAGACGGAAGGCTCGTGGGTCTCGATGTGCGCGGATGACAAGGGCCGGCTCATCGTGTCGGACCAATACGGTCCACTCTACCGCGTGACGCCGCCCGCGCTAGGCCAGTCCGCGCCGGTGAAGGTGGAGAAAATCCCCGTGGACATGGGCGCAGCGCAGGGGCTGCTCTACGCGTTCAACTCGCTCTACGTGGTGGTGAATGACAACAAGCACGGCGGGCGCGGCCTTTATCGCCTGCGCGACACCAACGGCGACGACATGTTCGACAGCGTCGAGCGGCTCAAGAAGTTCGAGGAGTCCGGCGGCGAGCACGGCCCGCATGCGGTCATCCTCGGGCCGGACGGCAAGTCCATCCACGTCATCTGCGGCAACCAGACCAAGCTGCCGGACTACGACGTGACGCGCGTGCCGCCGTTCTGGGGCGAGGACGAGCTGACGCCCCGCCTGATGGGCCGGGGCTTCATGCGCGGGACGGTGGCGCCGCGCGGGTGGATCGCGAAGACGGACCCGGACGGCAAGTTGTGGGAAATCCTCACCACCGGCCTGCGCAACGAATACGACGCGGCCTTCAATCGGCAGGGCGAGCTGTTCACCTACGACGCGGACATGGAATGGGATTTCAACACGCCGTGGTATCGGCCCACGCGCGTGTGCCACGTCGTCAGCGGCAGCGAATGGGGCTGGCGCACCGGCTCGGCCAAATACATGCCGTGGCACGCGGACAACTTGCCGCCCGTCGTGGACATCGGCCCCGGCTCCCCCACGGGCGTGGTCTTCGGCTACGGCGCGAAGTTCCCGGCGAAGTATCAGGACGCGTTCTTCATCTGCGACTGGAGCTACGGCAAACTCTACGCGGTGCATCTCAAGCCCAGCGGCTCGACCTACTCGGCCGACGTCGAAGAGTTCATCACCGGCCAGCCCTTCCCGCTCACCGACCTTGTCATTAACCCGAAGGACCAGGCGATGTATGTGACCGTGGGCGGTCGCCGCGTGCAAGGCGGCCTCTATCGCGTGACTTACACGGGCAAGGAATCCACCGCGCCGTCCAAGCCCGACAACACCGGGGCCGACGCGCGCGCGCTCCGCAAGCGGCTCGAAGCCTTCCACGGCGTGAAGGATCCGAAGGCGATTGACGCCGCGTGGCCGCACCTCGGGCACGCCGACCGGTTCATCCGCACCGCCGCGCGCACTGCGCTGGAGCATCAGGACGCGAAGCTGTGGACTGAGAAGGCGCTCGCCGAAAAGCCCTCCGAGGTCGGCCTGTCCGCGCTGCTCGCGCTCGTGCGTGTGGGCGACAAGTCGCTCCAGCCACGCATCGCCGACGCGTTGGGCCGCTATGACTTCGCCAAGCTCACCGACCAGCAGCGCATTGACTGGCTGCGCCTGCACACGCGCCTCTTCACCCGCATGGGCGACGGCAGCGAGGCCTTCCGCAAGCAAATCACCGCGCGCCTCGACGCCGTGTATCCGGCGAAGCACATCCACCAGAACGCCATTCTCGCCGAGCTGCTTTGCTGGCTGCAATCGCCCACAGCTGTCGCCAAGACCGTCGCCCTGCTCAACGCCGCGCCCACGCAGGAGGAGCAGATTTCCTACGCGATGTATGTGCGCGTCTGCAAGGCGGGCTGGACGCCGGCCCTGCGCGAGACCTACTTCAAATGGCTTTACCACAAGGCCGTCGCCATGCGCGGCGGCGCGAACTTCACCATGTTCATGGATGACGTGCGCATGGACGCCCTCGCCGCCGTGCCCGAGTCCGAGCGGCCCGCCGTGGACGCCATCGTGAAGAATGCGCCGGCCAAGCGATCACCCCTTGAGTTGATGGCCGACGCCTTCGCGGGCCGCGCGATGGTGAAGGAGTGGAAAACCGCCGACCTCGCGCCGCTGCTCGACAAGGGCATGGCGAAGCGCAACTTCGAGTCCGGCCGCAAGATGTTCGGCGCGGCGGCGTGCTTCGCCTGCCACCGCTTCGGCAATGAAGGCGGCGCGATGGGCCCCGACCTCACGAGTGCCGCCGGCAAATACAGCGCCCGCGACCTGCTGGAGCACATCCTCGAACCCAGCAAGGAAGTCAGCGACCAATACGCGCCCGTCGTCTTCAAGCTCAACGACGGCACGACGGTCACGGGCCGCATCATCAACCTCGCCGGCGACACCTACCGCGTGAACTCAAACATGTTCGACCCCGACGAACTTGTCGGCGTGGACGCGCGCAAGGTGTTGAGCATCGAGCCGTCGAAAGTCTCGCTCATGCCCGAGGGACTGCTGAACATGCTCAAGCAGGACGAAGTGCTCGACCTGCTTGCCTACCTCCTGAGCGCCGGCGACCCGAAGCACCGAATATTCCGGTAGCTCGGCTGTTCACGCCAGCATCCCGTTGAGCAGCTCGCCGTGAACGTCCGTGAGGCGGAAGTCGCGGCCCTGGAAGCGGAAGGTGAGCTTTTCGTGCTCGAGCCCGAGCAGGTGCAGCACGGTCGCGTGCAGGTCGTGGACGTGCGCGCGATCCGCGGCGGGGCCGAAGCCCAGTTCGTCCGTCTCGCCGAAGACGTGTCCCGCCTTCACGCCGCCGCCGGCGAACCACATCGTGAACGCGTCAATGTGATGGTTGCGGCCGGAGGTCTCGCGGTTCTCGCCCATCGGCGTGCGCCCAAATTCGCCGCCCCAGATGACGAGCGTGTCCTTCAAGAGCCCGCGCGCTTTCAAGTCTTTCACCAGCGCCGCGCAGCCTTGGTCCACGTCGCGGCAGACTTTCTCGAAGTCGCCCTGCAAGTTCTCGCCCGGCCCGCCGTGGCTGTCCCAGTTCGTGTGATAGAGCTGCACGAAACGCACGCCGCGCTCGACGAGCCGCCGCGCGAGCAGCGCGTTGCGCGCGAAGCCGGGACGGTCCTTCTCGATGCCGTAGAGCTTGAGCGTCTCGGCGCTCTCGCCGCTCAGGTCAATCAGCTCCGGCGCGCTCGACTGCATGCGATACGCCATCTCGTAGGCGGAGATGCGCGTGTTGATTTCCGGGTCGCCGGTTTCGACGAGGCGCGCGAGGTTCAAGTCGCGGATGGCGTCGAGCGCCTCGCGCTGGTTCGCGGCGCTGACGTCGGAGGGCGAAGTGAGGTTGAGAATCGGCTCGCCATTGCCGCGCAACGGAACGCCCTGGAACTGCGTCGGAAGAAAGCCGCTGCCCCAGTTCACCGCGCCGCCTCGCGGACCGCGCGGTCCGCTTTGCAACACGACGAAGCCCGGCAGGTCGTTCGCCTCGCTGCCAATGCCGTAAGTGACCCACGCGCCCATCGCCGGACGGCCGAACTGCCCAGCACCGGTGTTCATGAACAGCTTCGCGGGCGCGTGATTGAAGAGGTTCGTGGCGCAGGTCTTCACCAGCGTGATGTCGTCCACGATGGTGCTCATGTGCGGGAACATCTCGCTGACCCACGCGCCACTGCGCCCGTGCTGCTGGAACTGGCGGCGCGTGCCGAGCAGCTTCGTGCCGTGGCTCGAGTTCATGAACGCGAAGCGCTTGCCCTCGATGTAGGACTGCGGGATGGGCTGCGCGTTGAGCTCGACGAGCTTGGGCTTGTGATCCCAAAGCTCAAGCTGGCTCGGCCCGCCGGCCATGAAAAGGTAGATGACATTTTTCGCGCGCGCGGCGAGGTGGCCGGGCTTCGGCGCGAAGGGATTCACCAGCTTCGGCGTGGCCGCGCGAAGCCGGTCGTCCATCAGCGACGCGAGCGCGACGCCGCCGAGGCCGAGGCCGCACCGGCTGAAAAAATGGCGGCGGGTGACGGACTGCAACGGGTTACTTCGCGCAAGTGGGGTCATCAGGCTGGAGTGGTCCTTACTCGCGCGTAATCGTCTCGTCGAGGTTCAACAGCACGCGCGCCATGGTCGTCCACGCGGCGACTTCCTTGTTCGCGCCGGATGCCGATGCGAGTTGCTTCGCGACCAGGCTGCCGAGGCGTTGCTGCTCCGCCGCCGAAGGCTTCCGAGCGAGGCAGAGGCGGAAGGCGTGTTCGAGCCGAGCGTCATTGCCGGCGGGAACTTCCTTGAGCACGCGAGCTGCGAGAGCCTGTGCGAATTCGTAGAACGCCGCGTCGTTGAGCAGCGTGAGCGCCTGCAACGGCGTGTTGCTGCGGATGCGCCGCGTGCAGGTGCTGTAGGCGTCGGGCGCATCAAAGACGTTCATCGCCGGATACGGCGTGGCGCGGAAGTAAAACGTGTAGAGCCCGCGCCGGTAGCGGTCGGCGTCCTTCGCGGTGTCCCACGCGCGCTTGACCTGACCGAGCGACATGACGCCGTCGGGAATCGGGGGATGCACGCTGGGCCCGCCCATCCTCGGCGAGAGCAGGCCGCACGCGCTGAGGGCCACGTCGCGCACGATCTCGGCGTCGAGCCGGAGGCGGTTCTGCCGGGCGAGCAGCTTGTTGTTCGCGTCCACGAGGTTGAGTTCGGGCCGCACGCGCGAGGACTGGCGATACGTCGCGGAGTTAACGATGAGCCGGTGCATGTGCTTGAGCGACCAGCCGCTGCTCATGAACTCCGTCGCGAGCCAGTCGAGAAGTTCCGGATGAGACGGCGGCGTGCCCTGCGTGCCGAAGTCGTTCTCGGTCTCCACAATGCCCCTGCCGAAATACTGCTGCCACATGCGGTTCACGATGACGCGCGCGGTGAGCGGGTTTTCAGGGGACGTAAGCCAGCGCGCGAAGTCGAGGCGGTTGAGGAGCGCGCCCGCCCCGGGCGCAGTTGACGGCGCCTCCGCCGTCAACTCTGGTTGGGCGGGGCTTCCGCCACCTGTGTTCGGCGCGAGGGCGCGCCGACCTGCAGGCGGGGCGCCTGCGCTCCCCGGAAGCGGATGCAACGCCACGGGCACGGTCGGCGTCACCTCGCCGCCGTCGCGGGTGAAGTCGCCCTTGATGAAAAGATACGAGCGCCGTGCCTTCTCGCGCTCACGCATGACCATCGTGTTGTTCACGGTGGGCCGCGTGGCGCGCAGTCGGCGGAGGGCGGTTTGGTGGGTGCGATTCTCCTCAGCCATTTCCACAAACGCCGCGAGGACGAGCTGCTTCTGCGCGAGCGTGCGGTTCTCGAACTGCGTGTCGAAGGTGGTGCGAACTTCCTGCGAGAGCTTCTGCCGCTCCTCGGGCGTGAGGCTGCGCTCCCACGTGAGCGACTTCACGAAGATGCCCGGTTCCTTGTCCGGCAGGCCGTTGATGTAGGCGGTCACCTTCGCGTCCGAGTCCGCGGCGGCCTTGGTCTCGGCGGCGGTGGCGAGCGGCAGCGTGGGTTCGTCGGCGTTGTTGAGGAAGGCGAACATGCCGTAGTAATCGCGCTGCGTGAACGGGTCGAACTTGTGGTCGTGGCACTGCGCGCACGCGAGGGTGAGCCCGAGCCACGCCGTCGCCGTCGTGTTCACGCGGTCAATGACCGACTCGATGCGGAACTGCTCGAGGTCAATGCCGCCTTCCTGGTTGATTTGCGTGTTGCGGTGGAAGCCGGTCGCGACCTTCTGCTCGAGCGTGGCGGCGGGCAGCATGTCGCCGGCGAGTTGCTCGATGGTGAACTGGTCGAACGGCATGTCTCGGTTCATCGCGTTCACCACCCAGTCGCGGTAGGCCCAGATTTGCCGCGGCGCGTCAATCGAGTAGCCGTTGGAGTCCGCGTAGCGCGCGGCATCAAGCCACCAGCGTCCCCAGCGCTCGCCGTAGTGCGGCGACTTGAGCAGGCGCTCGACGAGCTGCGCGTGGGCGTCCGGCGACGCGTCGTTCACGAACGCATCCACCTCGGCGGGCGTCGGCGGCAGACCAAGCAAGTCGAGGGAGAGCCGGCGGATGAGCGTGACGCGGTCGGCCTCGGGCGAGGGCGTGAGCTTCTCCTTCTCAAGACGCGAGAGGATGAAGGTGTCAATCGGGTTGCGGACGGGGAACTTTGAACTTTGAACTTTGAACCTCGAACTTTGAACGTCTGGTCGGGCGGGTTTTACAAAGGCCCAGTGCGTCTGGCCTGCGGGCTTCTCGTCGGCGGGCGCGACGGCACCGGCGTCAATCCATCGCTTGATGAGCGCGACCTGCGCGGTCGAGAGCGGCGGCTTGCGATACGGCATCGGCGTGACGTCCTTGTGCGTGCCGCTGATGGCTTTGACGAGCAGGCTCGCGGCTGACTTGCCGGGCACAATGGCCGGCCCGTGGTCGCCGCCCTTTACCGCAGCGGCGGCGGTGTCGAGGCGCAGATGGTTCTTCTGCTGCGTCGCGGCGTGGCACTGGTAGCAGCGCTCTGCGAACAGGGGCTTGATGTCGCGCAAGTAGTCCGGCACGGATGCGCCTGCTGCCGCCAGCGGCAAGGCGTGCACGAGCAAGAGAGTGCAGGTGCGAGCGTTCATCGGGCCATCGAGCGTGCCATCTCTAGCACCAACGGCGCGGGGCGGCAAAAGCAAATTCACGACAAGGACCCTCGCGGGCGCGTCACAGTTTCTGCAAAGCCGGCCGGTGGAAGCGGTCGCGGTGCGCCCGAGCCGCGCTCATCGAGCTTGCGGCGCACTTCCCGAAGCCCGAGAGTCCCGCGTGCCCGCCGCTGCCGAAATGAGCGGCGACATCGCAACACTGGCTCACCGCCGGCCACAACATGGGCAAGGAATTCAGCATCGTCCCGCGGACCGTCCCGCGCGTGGAGACGAAGCATCGCCGCATCGTCACGCCGATTCCGCACCCGGACTCGGTGCCGACGCTGGATCGGCTCCGCCACTTCGAGCCGCAGTCCATGCGCGGGCAGCCGCCCATCGTGTGGGAGCGCGCGGAGGACATTTACGTCCACGACAAATACGGCAACCGCTGGCTCGACTGGTCCAGCGGCGTGCTGGTGACCAACGCCGGCCATGGCGCGCCCGAGGTCAAGCAGGCCATCCTCAACCAAGTGCAGAGCGGCTTGCTGCACAACTACTGTTTCCCCAGCGAGGAGCGCGCGGAGCTGGCGGGCGAGCTGGCCGCGCTCGCGCCGGAGGGCTTGAAGAAGGTCTTCCTGCTCACCACCGGCTCGGAGGCGACGGAGTGCGCGATCAAGTTGAGCCGCGCTCGCGGCATCAAGGTCGGCGGGAAAAAGAAGATCGGCATCATCGGGTGGGAACGCGGCTTCCACGGGCGCACGCTCGGCTCGCAGCAGGCCGGCGGCATGGCGGGGCAGAAGAATTGGATCGTCAACGAAGACCCCGCGATCATCACCGCGCCGTTCCCGGATGGTTACTGGCAGCAGGACACGAGCTTTGCGTCGTTCCTCAAGTCGGTCACGGCGCGCGGGCTTCAGCCGGAGAACGTCGCCGGCGTCATCATGGAGACGTATCAAGGCGTGGGACCGGACTTCGCGCCGGTGGAGTTCGTGCGGCAGCTCCGCGCCTGGTGTGACCAACACCAGATTGTGCTGACCTTCGACGAGGTGCAGGCGGGTTTCGGGCGCACAGGGAAGTTCTGGGCGTTCGAGCACTACGGCGTCGCGCCCGACCTCATCTGCTGCGGCAAGGGCATCAGCAGCTCGCTGCCCCTCTCGGCGGTCATCGGGCGCGAGGCCATCATGGACCAGTTCCCGCCCGGCTCGATGACGAGCACGCACACGGGCAACCCGGTGTGCGTCGCCGCCGCGCTGGCCAGCGTGCGGAAGATCGTCCGCGAGCAGCTCACGGAAAACGCCGCCGCGCTGGAGCCGCTGCTGCTGGCGGGCTTGCAGGCGATTCAAGCGAAGCATCCCAGCGTGATCGGCCACGTCACCGCGCGCGGTTTGGTGGCGGGGATGCAAACCGTGAAGCCCGGCACCCAGCAGCCGGATCACGACCTCGCACACGCCATCATCGAGCGCTGCATGTGGAAAGGCCTGCTGCTCTTCGCGCCGGTCGGCGCGTGGGGTCAGACGGTGAAGATCGCCCCGCCGCTGACCATCCCACGCGAGGCGTTGGCAGAAGCCCTCGGCGTGCTGGCGGAGGCGACGGATGAGGCGGTGGCGGCGCCGCGGTGACTGACTATTCGGTTTCCTTTGAAGCCGCGAGCGCAGCGACCGCGCCTTACTCGAAGTCGTAAACCACCACCCGCTTGCAATTCGGCTTGAATGCCTTCTCGACGAACTCCATGTGCAGCGGGTGGTCCTGATACGTGTCCTGCGCCGCCTTGCTCGTGAAGACCAGGTTCAGCGCCACTTGATACGTCTGGTCCACGACTGGACGGTGGCTCGACGCCATTTTGCCGACGTGAAAATGCAGCACGCCCGGAATCGGTCGCAGCCACTTCTCCGCGCCAGCGAGGAGGTCATCTGCGGCGGAGGGTTTTGCAGGGTCTGTCCAGAAGATGACGACGTGCGAAAACATGCGGCGGAGGGTAGGGAACGGGCGGAGCCGTTCAAGGCGGAAAGTGCCGCTTTGCATCACTTGGCCACGCGACGTGCGCGAAGGTGTCCCCTGCCGATTTGGGCCCTGAACAGTTGGCCCCGGGTGGGGTTGCCGGCCGTTCACTTTTCGCCCGGCCTTCGCCGGAGGGGACACCGTCGCGCCCGCAATCGCTCCTCAGAGTTTTCTCGCCAGCGCCATGCGGTCGCCGGGCGCCATGAGCAAATGGGTGTTCGCGCCGTCGTTCCACTCGGCGGTGCTCCACTCGCCGCGCCGACGCCCGCCCGTCCCGGCTAGATGATGGGCAACAACCCGCCGAATCCCGCGACGCCCTTTCCCGCTGCGTGGATGCTCGGGCCGAACACCGGAACCTTTGCCGGCGCAGCCACCGCGCATCACGACATCCAAGGCAACACGGCGCTCTGCGACGGCAGCGTGCAGCAGCAGACCACCGCGCTGTTGCAACAAACCATGGCCCAATCCACCAATGCTGTCGGGTCGTTCTGGACTGCGATGATGCTGCCGCAATGATGCGTCCGCTGCGGGGCGACGCCCTCCTCTTTTCGACTGGTGAGCGTGCGGGTCCGGCGTTACGGTGCGCCCGCAATCCATGCACCACGCTTGGCAGAGACTGGCGGGACGCGCGCTGACCTTCTTGCTTCTTGCGCTGATGGCGTTCGGCGCGCTGGCGCAGAACAGCCAGAAGGCCCGCGGGCCGGTCTTCCCCACGCGGGACCTGCCCGCGATCCCGCTGCCCGGTCGGACCGCCCCGACCCCGTTCCTCTCGCAACCGAACAGCGGATCGGCCCCGACCGGCGCCGCCATGCCCGCGGCGCAGCAGCCGCGCGGAACCTTGCCGCAGCCGCCGCGCTCCGCGCTCGAGGCGGCCATCGCCCGGCCGTTTGTGATGGATGTCGCCACGGCCCGGCTGCTCGCGGACACAAAGGCGTTCACCGCCCGCGCCGAGATGGACCTCGCACTCGGCCCGGCGCTGAGCCGCGCCACCAACACGGTCCCGCTCGTCGTCGCGTTCCTCGACGGGCGCCTGCGGATGGACATGGACGTGAACGAGGTCCGCTCGCTTGGTTTCCCAGCGCCCGCTTTCAGCAGCCTCATCGAGATGGGCCTGAACCAGGTGGTAAGCGTCGTCCGCCCGGAGAAGCGCGTTTTGCACATCCTGTATCCGGATGTGCGCGGCTATCTGGACTTCCCGCTCACGCCGGAGGAATCGGCCGGCACGATGAAGGTCGAGCGCGCTGATACGGGGCGCGGCACTGCCAACGGCGAGCCCTGCGCGATGCAGAGGATTGTCCTCACCCGCGAAGGCACCAACCGCCACGACGCGATCGTGTGGCTCTCGGATGCGCAGCGCGGTTTCCCGGTGCAAATCCAGTGGAACGAACCCAACGCGCAGGTCACGTTCCGTTTCCTGCAGGTGAACATCGTCAAGCCCGACCTCGCCTTATTCGAACCGCCTTCCGAATACGCGAAGTATCCCGACTACACAGTGCTCATTCAGACAGCCGCCGCCCGCAAGAACGCACTCACGCGGACGCGCCGCGAACCGTGAGCGAATCACCAGCGACAAGGTTCAATGCGCATCCACTCCAGGCTCGTTCGAACAGCGCCCCGCGCCTCGCGCTTCTTGAAGCTTGCTGCGGTCGGCGTGTGCTGCGCCCTCGCGTCGTTGCACGCGGCCGATGCGCCCGCCCAACGGGCCGCTCCCAAGCCCCGCACGCTCTCATCCGTCACCGACCAGGTGCCCTTCCTCGCCGCCGCGTTTTCGCAGGTGTTCCGCGACACGCTCGCGTTCACCGCCGCCGCGGAACTGCAGTTGCCCGCAGCCGAGGGCGAGGTGCCCGCGGCCATTCCATTTGTCGTCACGATGCTCGACGGCAGGATGCGCTTCGACCTGCAGTTGAGCGCGACCAACCGCGCGGGCCTGCCGGTCGAGCAAATCGGCGCGTTCCGCGACCTCGGCCTCGACCGCCTCACCGTGCTGATGCAGCAGGACAAGGACGTCATTCTTTCGTTTCCCAGCTTGAAGGCTTACCTCGCCATGCCGCCGCCGAAGGCGCCCGCCGGCGTGCAGGAGCAGGCGCAACTCAAGGCCGGCGCGCTCGAGCGCCGCGCCGCCGGCTCCGAGGTCGTGGATGGCCGCGTGTGCGACAAGTTCCTCATCACCCTCGCCAACGACCGCGAGCGCAAGGAACAGGCCACGGTTTGGGAAGCGCGCGACCTGGCGCGGCTGCCCGTCAAGCTCCGCGTGCAGGCGCAGAACGGCGACATCTACGGCCTGCGATTCAAGGCCGTGCGAATGCAGCGCTCCGACCCGCGGCTGTTCGACGCGCCCGCGGGCTTCACCAAGCACGCGTCGCTCGACTCGCTCGTGCAGGCGGCGACGATGCGCATCATCGGCGCGCCGCCGAAGTGACGCGCGCCGCGCGCCGGTCAGAAGCGCCAGTTGAGGGCCGCGCGCATCCGATAGTCGGGCACGGCTTGCAGGCTTGTTGCGCTGCGCGAGATGGGCACGTCCACTCCGACGTCCGCGGTGAGCCGCTCCTTCCACGAGAAGGACACCTGCGGCCCGGCATACACGAAGGTCACGCCCGAGTCGGCGGAGCGCGCGCCGTTGAAGCGGTCGAGCCCCTTGTGCTCGCCGGAGACCACCGACTGGAGCGTGAGGGTCATCAGGTCCTCGTTCATCACGAGGAAGAAGCCGGGACCGCCGGACCACGTGAGGTCGTTGGCGAAGCGGTAGCCGAAGTCGCCCCAGCCGCGCCACGCGTATTGCATCGAGCCGGCGACATAAACGTGCTTCCAGCTCGCGAACATGCCCGTGCCGAACACGCCGTCCACCGAGCCGCTGCCCAGCGTCAAGTCGTGGCCGTGAATCGCGCTCTCGACGTTGGGCGGCACGATGGGTGGCGCGGTGAGTTCGTCCACCTCCTCGTGAAGGCGCGACGTGCTGCCCGTGGGCAGCTTGAGCCCGCCCAGCACCGTCCAGCGGAAGATGCCTTCCGAATACTGACGGCGATACGGCGAGAAGTTGGCGGCCAGCGAGAGGTCGCCCGGACCCGAGACGCTGGCGGATTCAATCACGCCAAACGTGTCGGTCGTGCGCCGGTAAGAGCGGTGGATGATCGGCACGTTGAGTTGCACGCCGAGGTGGTCGCTGAAGTTGTAGCCCGCCACGATCTGCGTGGTCGCCGAGTCGAGCCGCTGCCGCTCGTCGTTGGGCTGGCGGACGTTCGCGTCCGTCAGCGTGCCTTGATGCGTGAATTGCACCGCCACGCTGGAAAACCAGCCCTTGCCAATCTGCCCCCGCGCCTGCGCCATCGAGTAAATCGCGCACAGGTCGCAGCCCGATGACGGCATTGCGAAAACCCCGGACACCGAAAGAACGATCCATTTCAATTTCATTTTCAAGCTCCATGGAAGCGAGCGGACTCATGTTGCGAGACCCGCTCAAAGTTAATCACGAAACCATTGCTGCGTCCGCGCACACGCGCGGCGCAGCCAGCCGGCGGAGAACCTAGCCTTGGAGCGAACGGGGAGGGGGAACGGGCGGCGATTCCGTCCGCGACGCTGCGATGTGCGGAACGGACTCGCGCCACGGGTGAGGGATTGGAGGAAAGAGTGCGGTCGCGCTTGCTGCCAGCGAGGCGTCCAGCGGCGCGACGGGTTTCGGCGCCTCCTTGTGCCGTTCCGATTTCTGCCCCTCCCGCACGAGCTTGCACAAGTTGCACGGGTGCTTCCCATCGAACGTCCGGGCGAGCGCCTCTGCGACCGGCATCGTGCGCGAATAACTCGTCACCATGCCAGCCCATGCGACCGCCTGCAGCAACGCCCAGTGCAGCCCGAGCGAGACCGCAAGCGCGGCAACGAGACAGGCTTTGGCAAGGCGGCGCAGCACGGCGGAACTCAACGCGACGCGATGTCGGCTGTCAAGGCGCAGCCGCCAAAGAAACTTTTGCGTCGGCTGTGCGGTTCACGCATTCTCCGCAGCCATGCTCACGGCGGAATCCAGGCAGCGCGATTTCCCGTCCCTCGACGGCATCGCCTACTTGAACACAGCCGCGGAATGCGTCCCGCCGCGGTGCGTGCACGAGGCGCTTGAGGTCTATTTCCAGGACAAGTCGCGCGGCATGCGTGGGCGCGATGCGCACTTCGCTCGCGTGGAATCCTGCCGCGCCGTGGCCGCCAAGTTCCTCGCGCTCGAGCCGTCCGAAGTGGGCTTCTGCTCCAGTTCGTCGGAGGCCTACAACCTCCTGTCCACCGCGCTCGACCTCCATCCGGGCGACGAAGTGATCGTCAGCGACCTGGACTTCCCGTCTGGCGCCACGCCGTGGCTCGCCTCGACGAGCGGTTGCGAGACGCGGCTGTGGAAATCGCGCGAGGGCGCGCTGCTGGCCGACGACCTGGTGCCGATGCTCAACGAGCGCACGCGGCTTGTGCAGGTCTCGCTCGTGAGCTTCTACAACGGACACCGGCTCGAGTGGGACATTTTCCACGAAGCCGTCCGCAGCCTCGCGCCGCAGGCGCTCATCTCCGTGGACGTCACGCAGGCGCTCGGCCGTATCACGCTCGATTGCGGTGGCGCGGACGTCCTGATCGCCAGCAGCTACAAGTGGACGCTCGGCATCCACGGCGGTTGCATCGTCGGCGTGCCCGCGTCGGCCGCGGAACGCGTCACCACGCGCGCCGGCGGCTGGTATCACCTCGCGAACGCGTTCGACACGGACCGCTTCGAGCGCGCGGTGCCCAAGCCCGGCGCCGCGAGCTTCATGGTGGGCATGCCGTCCTTTCCCGCCATTTACTCGCTGGACGCCTCACTGCGTTACCTCGACGCCATCGGCGTGGATGCGGTGGCGCGCCACGCGGACCCGCTGGTGCAGCATATCCACAACGGGCTTCGCGAGTTGCGCCTCAAGGCGATGGCGCCGCACAATCCCGCCGCCGCCTCGGGCATTGTCGCCTTCCGCCATGCGCGCTCGGCGGACCTGCACCGCGCGCTCGAGGCGGCCGAGGTGCACGTGATGCACCAGGTCGGCCGCATCCGCGTCTCGCTGCACGGTTACAACACCCACGACGACGTGAAGCGCTGCCTCGAAACGCTCGCCGCCGAGCTTGCGAAGGGCTGACGCGCCGATCTTCAGCAACGCTGGTTCCGATGTTGCCGCCCGCGGATGGCGCATTTCAGTTTCTTGCAGGACAACGGGAGCAGGTGGATTCGCAGCCCGATGAACTTCGCCTGTTCTCACCCTCACCCCGGCCCTCTCCCTCCGAGGGAGAGGGGGAATCGTCGCCCGTCACTCGGTGGAATCGAACGCGGTGAGAGCAGGCACACCGTCCCGAATCGCCAGCACCGTCCGAAGTGCCTCCCTCTCCCAGCGGGCGAGGGTAGGGGTGAGGGAGAACGACCCCAAACGTAGAACCGGGTTGCCAGAAACTGAATTGCACGCGTCCGCGGATGGCGGCGGAGAACTCCCTTGCCAGCGCGCATGCGCGTCTCTAGCGTCACGCCGGGTTCGACAGGACGGCATGAGCAAGCACGCCAAAGAGCGATCAACGGCTGACTCACCATTGATTTACGTCGTGGATGACGAAAGGATCATCTGCGAAATGGTCGGGTCCATCCTCGAACCGGCCGGCTACCGCGTCCAGTTGTTCAACGATCCGCGCATCGCCGCCGCATCGTTCGCCGAGGCCAGGCCCAAGCCGGACCTGCTGCTCACCGATTTCCGCATGGAGCCGATGCACGGCATGCAGCTCATCGAGCAATGCCGCAAGCTCGACCCGTCGGTGCCCACCATCCTCGTCAGCGGGCAGGTGGACGAGGATTACGTCCGCACGCACGGCTTCAAGCCGGACCTGTTTCTCCGCAAGCCATTCTACCCGGCGGCGCTCATCAACCTCGTCGAGGGCATCCTCGCCCGCGACAGTTGAGCGATTCAAGTTCGCTTGATGCGGGCGCTGGCGAGCACGCTCGCGGTCTGCTTCGCGCGAAACGCCGCGTAGGCTTTGCGAAACCTCGTGTGCTTCGCTCCGAGAATCGCCGTCGCAAGCAGCGCTGCGTTGATGGCACCCGCCTTTCCGATGGCCAGCGTGCCGACCGGCACGCCGCCGGGCATTTGCGCGATGGAAAGCAGCGAGTCGAGCCCCTTGAGCGCCTTCGATTCGACCGGCACACCGAGCACTGGCAGTGAAGTCTTCGAAGCGGTCATGCCCGGAAGATGCGCCGCGCCACCGGCACCGGCGATGATGAGTTCGAGCCCGCGCGATTCCGCGGTCGCGGCGTAGCGGAACATCCGGTCCGGCGTGCGATGGGCCGAGACGACGCGCGCCTCGAACGGGACGCCGAGCGCGTCGAGTTGCGCCGCGGCGTGCTGCATCGTTTCCCAGTCGGACTGGCTGCCCATGATGATGCCGACGAGCGGGCGCGGCCTGCCCCGGCTCCGAGTCGGCGGCTTGGCTGGCATGGCGGGAGGTTCTACACGCGGGGCGCGGGAGGGTCGAGCCTGATTGCCGCGCTCACTTCCAGTGCGGATGCTCGGGCAGGCAGGCGTCGAACTCGCGCACCAGGTCCCGCTCGTAGTCGCCCGCGTAGGCGCCGGAGTAGAACCGGTCGAGCGCCTCGCCGTGCAGCCGTTCCCACGACGCCTCCTCGCGGCCGGGATTGATGGGAAAGAACAGCGCGCCGTTTTTTCTGGCCGCGTTGAAGTCGCCCGGCGCGTCGCCGATCATCAGGATTCGTCCTGCCGGATACTTGCCCGCGGCGGCGAACTTCAAGTGCTCGGTCTTCGTGCCCATCTCCTGGCCGGCGATGATGCGCACGAAGTCGCGCAGGCCGTGCTCGGCCCACTCGCGCTCGAGCGCGGGCGTCGGCGTTTGCGAGATGCACATCGCGTCCGCACGCGCGCTGATTCTTTGCAGGCACTCACGGACAAGCGGGAACGGCGGCACGCCGTGCACGATGTCCTCGATGGCGGCGTTGACGGCGTCGCTCCACACTTTGACCTGCGCGAGGCCGGTGTTGCCGCGGGCGACCTCGGCGTTGAGCGTGGCGTTGCCGAGCTTGGTCTCGCGCGCGATCCACTCGTCGAGCGCGGCGGTGTCGGCGACCTTCACGCCGCGTGCCTGCACCTGCGGGCGGTCGCGCAGGAGGTTGAGCGCGCGCACGAGCGCCGGGAAGCGGTTCGCGCCGCGCGTCTTCGAGTAGAGGTTGACGAAGTCCCAGCATTCGCGGGCGTATTTGCTCACGGCCTGCAGCTTGAAGTGCTTCACGAACATCGGCGTGAAGCACTCCTTGTGCTTGATTTCCATGCTGTCGAAGATGCAGCCGTCGGAGTCAATGCCGACGAAGAAGCCGCGGCCGGGTTTGAAGTCGCGGAGGATTTGCGCGGGGTCGCTCATGCGGGCGGGTGGAGTTGCGGGTTCAAGATTCGGATTTTGGGTTGGCGCAAGCAGGGCGGACGCCGACTCGCGGCGTGTTCTACGGGAACGAAGTGTGTGAATCAAGGTTCGCGCGGCGGGAACGAACACGCGGACAAGGACGGGAGGAACGGCATCGTCGCGGACGATGATTGCGGCGCGCGCGCGGCTTCACCTAGACTCGCGCGGCGCGCATGAAGACGCTGCACCTCTACCTCACGCGGCAGGTCGCGCAGACGCTCCTGATGTCGGTGCTGGTGTTCGCGTTCGTGCTGCTGCTGGGCAACGTCCTGCGGGAGGTGATGGGTTTGCTCGTGAGCCGGCAGGCGTCGGCGGCCACGGTGGCGCGCGCGGTCGCGCTGCTGCTGCCGTATGTGCTGGTGTTCGCCCTGCCGATGGGGCTGCTCACGGCGACGCTGCTTGTCTTCGGCCGGTTCAGCGCCGACCAGGAACTGACCGCGGCGCGCGCGGGCGGGGTCAGCTTGGTCGCGCTCGTCGCGCCCGTGCTCGCGCTCGCGGCGGCGTTGAGCGCGCTGTCGGCCGTCGTCAACTGCGAGGTCGCGCCGCGCTGCCGCATCGCCTACAAGGCGTTGCTCGAGGACGTGCGCAATGTGCCGCCCTCGGCGCTCATCCCGGAGAACCGCTTCGTCACGGACTTCGCCGACTGGGTGGTGTATGTGGGCCGCCGCCGCGGCGAGGCGCTCGAGGACGTGCTGCTTTTCCGGCTCGAAAAGGGCGAGGTCGTGCAGCGCATCCGGGCGCGGCGCGGGAACATCGTGGTCAACGAAGCCGCGCGCGAGATTGAGTTCAACACGGAGGACACGACGATTTTCCTGCGCGTGAAGCCCGAGCGCGCGCCGGGCGCAGTCGAGCCGCCGATGATGTGGCAGCCGGTGCACGTGGGCGCGTTCACCGTGCCCGTGCAGCTCAAGCCGCCCGCCGAGCGCGACTCGAAGCCCAAGCTCAGCGAGATGACGTTCTCGCAGTTGCGCGGCGAGTTGCGCGAGGCGCGCGCGCGCGGATTGGAAACGTCGCCCATCCTCGTCCAGCTTCATCGCATGGTGTCGTTTTCATTCGCGTCCATCGGCTTCACGCTCGTGGGCATCCCGCTGGGAATCCGCGCGCACCGGCGCGAAACGAGCGCGGGCATCGCGATGGCGCTCCTGCTGGTGCTGGCCTACTACAGCTTCTTCGTCCTCGGGCAGGGGCTGGAGACGCGGCCGCGGCTGCACCCGCACCTGCTGTTGTGGGTTCCGAACTTCCTCTTCCAAGGGCTCGGCGCGTGGCTGCTGTGGCGGGCCAACCGCGGGCTGTGATGCGCTGGCGAACACTCAACGCCCAATGTTCAACACCCAACTCCCAAAGCCGGAACAGGTCCGAACCCGAACCTCGCCGACATGAAGCGACAGCGTCTTGCCGAAATCCCAGACCTTCCGCCGGGGGCGACGCGCAAGTTTGATTACCGGGACGCCGATGGCATCGCGCGCGAGGGCTTCGTCGCGAATGTCGGCGGGGAGTTCGTGGCGTTCGAGAACACGTGCCGGCACCTTCCCGTCTCGCTGGACTACGCGGACAACCGGTTCTTCACGCAGGACGGGAAGTTCTTCATCTGCCAGACGCACGGGGCGACGTATGAACCGCTGACGGGCCTGTGCGTGCGCGGTCCGTGCCAGGGGGCGTCGCTCAAGCGGCTGTCCGTGGAGGTGGACGCCGGCGCGGTGTGGTTCGTGCAGTGAGGAGGGCTATTCGAACGCGCGCGACTTGAGCCAGGTCGCGTCGGTCGGGTTCCCCGTGCGAACGACGACCGGCACGCCGTTGCTCTTTGAGACGCGATCCCACTTGTGGATTTCTGCGTGGCCGTCGGCGAAGGCGAGGCTCGAGCCGTTGTTGTGCAGCGCCGCGGGTGAGTTCTCCATGACCGTGTAGGGCGGCACCGTGTTGTCGAGGCGATACACGCCGTCGTCAATCGTGTTCGGGTCTTCGTGGATGAAGACGAAGAGGTTGTCCGGCTGGCGCATATCAATGATGCGGCCGAACGCGGGCTTGGACGGTGTGCCCGTTACCGCGGCGACATTGGTGAGGAAGAAGTCGTTCATCCAAATGTTCATGGTCACGCTGCGCACGTAGGGGAGGGTGGCGGGCGGGATTGCAAACTTGTCCGACGGGCACCTGAAAATCTCAGGGCTCTGCGCGTAACGGCCCATCAGCGCGTGCATGAAGAATACGGGGTTGGTCACACTGGCGGCTATGTAGTTCCCGCCATTGTTCTTCATCCACCCGGTGCACCAAGTCAGGTTCGTCGTGTTCAAGGCCAGCCGGCGATGATCATTGAGCACGAGGACGTCGTCGTGGTCGTTGTAGTAGAGCGTCCACGCCGTCACGAGCTGGCGCATGTTGGCCATGCACTTGGCACCGAGCGCCTTCTCCTTGGCCTTGGCCAGCGCGGGCAGCAGCAGGCCGGCAAGGATGGCGATGATGGCGATGACGACGAGCAGTTCGATGAGGGTGAACGCGTGGCGCGACCACGCGCGCCAGCCCGACTTGGTGGATTGCTGCGTCTTCATTGGGTGGGTTGCGACAGAGTTTTGGCATTGGAGCGCGGCGACGTCAACCTTTCCGGCGGCGGGCGGCGGGGCGGGGCTTCGGCCTTGACGCGTGCTGGTTGCTTTGAAAGAACTCGCCCGCGGCGGCGCTGCGATTGAAGCGCCACACGCCGCAAGGCGTCAGAACCCCACCACCCCACATGAAACTCATCCTCCTCACATCCCTCTGCGCGGGCGCGCTGATGGCCGGCACCGTCGCCGCGCGAGCCGCGGACCTCAAGGCCGGTGATGCCGCGCCGGATTTTTCATTGCCCGGCAGCGACGGCAAGACCTACAAGCTCTCCGATTTCAAGGGAAAGAAAGCGGTGGTCGTGGCGTGGTTCCCGCGGGCGTTCACCGGTGGCTGAACGGCGGAATGCAAGTCGCTCCGTGAGAGCGGCGACGCCATCCGCAAGTTCGACGTGGCCTACTTCACGGCGAGTTGCGACTCGATGGACGGCGAGAAGGGCAACAAAGCCTTCGCGCAGTCGCTCGGGCTCGATTACCCAATTCTCAGCGACACATCGAAGGAAGCAGCCAAGGCCTACGGACTCATCAACGCCGAAGGGCGGGGTCCTGGCCGTGTCACCTTTTACATCGGCAAGGACGGGAAGGTTCTCGCGATTGACCGCACCGTGAAGGCCGCGCAGCACGGCGCCGACATCGCGGCCAAGCTCAAGGAACTCGGCGTCGCCGAAAAGAAGTAGCAGCCTGCTTCCAATTTCAACGCAACGGCCGTCCCCAGTGGACGGCTGTTTGCATTATTGACGCGCCGAATCCCCCGCGTGAAGCCCGTGCAGCGCGCTTGCGTCAGAAAACTCGGCGCAACGGGCCACTCCCGCGCGCCGCGCTCATGCCCAGCCCCGTCAAACTGTTGCTTTGCGCCAGCGCCGCTTTCGCGCTGGCCAGCGGCGCTCCGCCAGCGCGAGCCGCCGGTGCGGCGCGGCCTCTCCACACGGCCGTCCCCGGCGAGTTCAATTTCGAGGCGGACATCGAGCCGCTCCTGTCCCGCTTCGGCTGCAATTCCTCCGGCTGCCACGGCAAGGCCGAGGGTCAGAACGGGTTCAAGCTCTCCGTGTTCGGGTTCGATGCCCGCGCCGACCACACGGCGCTCGTGCGCGAAGGGCGTGGCCGCCGCATTTCGCCTGCCGCGCCGGACACGAGCCTGCTGTTGCTGAAGGCGTCGGGCCTCGTGCCGCACGGCGGCGGCGCGCGCATCGCGTCCGGCACGGAGGAGTTCGACCTGTTGCGCGGATGGATCGCCGCGGGCGCGCCGTTTGGCCGCGGTAACGCGCCGACGGTCGTGCGCATCGAACTCGCGCCGCGCGAGAGCATCCTCGCCCCCGGCGCGCGGCAGCCGCTGCGCGTCACCGCCACTTACAGCGACGGCCGGAAGGCGGACGTCACGCGGCTCTCGCTCTTCCATTCCAACAGCGAGGGCCTTGCGCGCGTGGACGAGCACGGCGCCGTCGAGGTCGGCCACATCCCCGGGCAAGTCGCCATCATGGCGCGCTTCATGGGCGAAGTGGACGTGTTCACCGCGCTCATCCCACGCGCGGAGAAGCCCGCGCAGTTCACCGCGCCGCCGCAGTTCAATTTCATTGACGGCCTGGTGGACGCGAAACTGCGCAAGCTCAACATCCTCCCGTCCGCGCTGGCCGACGACGCCGAGTTCCTGCGGCGCGCGCACCTCGACATCATCGGCACGCTGCCCACGCCTGCGGAAGCGCGGCGTTTCCTCGCGGACAAGCGCGCGGACAAGCGCGAGCAGCTCGTGGACGCGCTGCTCGGTCGGCCGGAGTTCGCCGATTACTGGGCGCTCAAGTGGGCCGACCTCCTGCGCGTGGACCGCCTCAAGCTCGGCCACCGCGACGCGTTCGCCTACTACAAGTGGCTTCGCGACGCCTTCGCCGCCAACACGCCGCTGGACCGCCTCGCGCGCGAGTTGCTCACCGCCGAAGGGCCGCTCGACGACGCGCCGGCGGGGCACTTCTATCGCGTGGCCACCAAGCCCGGCGAAATGGCCGGCGAGATTTCGCAGACCTTCCTCGGCGTGCGCATCGCGTGCGCGGAATGTCATCACCATCCCTACGACCGCTGGAGCCAGCGCGATTATCAGGGTATGACCGCGTTCTTCACGCAGGTCGGCGTCCGCAAGGGCCCGCTGGGCGACGCGCTCGTGGCCGAGGGCAACCCGCAATCGCGCCATCCGCGCACGGGCGAAGCCGTGCACCCTCACCCGCTCGGCGCGGAGATGCCCGGCAGGGCACCCGATGGCGACCGGCGACGCGTGCTGGCGGACTGGTTCACTTCGGCGGAGAATCCGTGGTTCGCGCGCAACGTCGCCAACCGCCTCGTCGCGCATTTTTTCGGACGCGGCCTCGTCGAGCCGGTGGACGACGTGCGCGCCACAAATCCCCCCACAAACCCCGAGCTGCTCGACGCGCTCGCCCGCGACGTGCACGCGTTGAACTTCGACCTCAAGCGAATCATCCGCACGCTGACCGCCTCGCGCACGTATCAGCTTTCCTCGAGGCCCAACGCCACGAACGAGCGCGACGAGCAGAACTACTCGCGCGCGCTGTTCAAACGCCTGCCCGCCGAGGTGCTGTTCGACGCGGTGAGCCAGACTACGGGCGTGCCGGAGAAGTTTGAAGGGGTCGCACCGGGATTCCGCGCTATCCAGCTTTGGGACAGCCAGGTGCAGCACTATTTTCTGAAGCTCTTCGGACGGCCTGTCCGCGCGAGCGCGTGCGAGTGCGAGCGCACCTCGGAAGCCAGCATCGCGCAGGTGCTCCACCTGCTGAACTCGCCGGAAATCCACGCGAAGCTCGCGCACGAATCCGGCACCGTCGTCCGGCTGGTGAAACAAGTTCCGGACGACGCTGCGCTGGTCGAGGAACTCTACCTCGCGTGGTTCAGCCGTGTGCCCACGGAGTCCGAGCGCGCGACTGCGCTGAGGCACTTCGCCGCGAACCGCTCCAACCGGCGCGCCGCCGCCGAGGACCTCGCGTGGAGTTTGCAGAACTCGCTCGAGTTCATCTTCAATCACTGAGCGTCCGGAGCGCAAACGCCAATCCACCGCAGACGGTGACGCGCGAGCCTGCGCTGGGAAAACCTTGAATTGCCTTCCACACGACCCGTCTCTACATTGTGCCGAAATCCATGAGAAGCGACCGCCCGTTTTGCGATGGCATCGCCCGGCGCGACTTCGTGCGCATCGGCGCGGCGAGCGTGCTCGGGACCACGTTCACCCTGCCGGGATTGCTGCAGCACCGCGCCCGCGCCGCCGCCAGCAAGTCCGACGTTTCCATCATCTACGTGTTTCTCAAGGGCGGGCTGAGCACGATTGACACGTTCGACCTCAAGCCCGACGCGCCGGTGGAAATCCGCGGCGACTTCAATCCCATCCCGACCAACGTGCCCGGCATGCAGGTCTGCGAACTCATTCCGCGCATCGCGAGGCAGGCGGACAAGTTTTCCATCATTCGCTCGTTCACGCATCGCAGCTCCGACCACGGCCCTGCCGACCACTACATGCTCACCGGCTACTTCCCGGGGCCGGGCTTCAACGGCGGCCTCAAGCCGAACAACCACTTCCCGAGCTTTGGCTCGGTCATCGGGCACAAGCTCGGCGCGCGCGGCGCGGTGCCACCCTACGTGTGCCTGCCGATGATGCATCCGAGCGGCGGGTCGTCCTTCCTCGGCGCGAGCGCGGTGCCGTTCGTCATCGAGGCGGACCCGAACGCGCCGAACTTCGCCGTGCCCGACATGGCGCCGCCCATCACGCTCGAGGCGAACCGGCTTGAAGCCCGCCGCGAGCTGCTCGCGCAGGTGGACCGCTTCCAGCGCGCGGCCGAGACCGCGGCGAACTCCGGCGCGCGCAACGTCAGCGCGTTCAGCCAGCGCGCGTTCGACCTGATGACCTCGCCGGATGCGAAGCGCGCGTTCGACCTCGCGTCCGAGCCGGCGAAGCTTCGCGACGAATACGGCCGCAACACGCTTGGCCAGTCGTGCATCATGGCGCGGCGGCTTGTCCAGGCGGGCGTGCGCTGCGTGACCGTCGAGCACTCGAACTGGGACACGCACGACGGCAACTTCAAGACCCTGCGCGACCAGCTCCTGCCGAAGTTCGACGGTGCGATGTCGGCGTTGTTCCGCGACCTCGCCGCCCGCGGTATGCTGGACACGACGCTGGTCATCGTCAGCGGCGAATTCGGCCGCACGCCGCGCATCAACAAGAACGCCGGCCGTGACCACTGGGGCAAGTGTTTCACCGTGGCGCTCGGCGGCGGCGGCATCAAGGGCGGGCGCGTCGTCGGCGCGAGCGACAAGTGGGCCGAGGCGCCGGCGGACAATCCATTCGGCCCCGAGGACCTCGCGCACACGGTGTATTCGCTGCTTGGACTCGACCCGCGTGAGGAAATGAAAACGCCCGAGGGTCGGCCCGTGATGCTCGCGAACAACGGGCGGCTCATCTCCGACCTTCTGTAGCTGCCGGCGTGAGCAACGTTGTGCGCTTGCCGATCGCCCATTTCCGAATTCCGGTCGCGCTGTGCCTCGCCGCATGGATCGCCGGAGCCTTGGTCGCCGAGGAGCCGTCCGTCTCCTACATTTTCCCCGCCGGTGGACAGCGCGGGACGACGGTGAACTTCCGTGTCGGCGGACACTTCCTTCACGGCGAGGCGAACTTCGAGATGCTCGGCCCCGGCGTCGTCGCGACTCCGCGCGTGCGCGAGACCAACACCGTCTGGTTTGAAGGCCCGGTCATTCCCTTGCCCGCGTCGCAGCAGGCGGAGAATTACCCGCGCGACCATGCGGGCTCGGTCCGCATCGCGAACGACGCGCCGATGGGTGCGCGGCACTGGCGCGTGTGGACTTCTCAGGGCGCGACGCCTTCGATGAAGTTCATCATCGGCGACCTGCCCGAGGTCGTCGAACAGGAGATGGACGGCGCGCCGGTTCCCGTCGAGGTGAGGCCGCCCGTCACCATCAACGGCCGCATCTTCCCGCGCGAGGACGTGGATGTGTGGACCTTCAACGCGCGCGCCGGTGAGGAGTTCACGGTGAGCGTTGCCGCGCTCGCGCTCGGCTCGCCGTTGCAGGCGCGTCTCGTGGTGCACGACCCATCGGGGCGGCAGTTGGCGGAGGCGATTCCCGCGCGCGGCGCCGACCCGCAGCTTCGTTTCAAGGCCGCGACCGCGGGCGTCCATTCGGTCCGGGTGCACGACGTGAGCTTCGGCGGGCTGCAACACTACGTGTATCGGCTCACCATCACATCGCAGCCGGTGGTTGCGCGCGTGTTCCCGCTCGGCGGGCGCCGCGGCGCGAGCGTGAAGCTCGAACTCGACGGTGCGGCGCTGCCTGCCCGGTCGGCCACCTTGAAAATCCCCTCTGATGCGCCGGCGAACATCGTCGTGCCGCTTGAACTTGCGGGGTCAAAGCTGGGCCCTGTCCTGCTGGAGACGGATGACCTTCCCGAGTTTGTGCACGGCGGCGGCGCGACGTCGTTCACCACGCCCGCCGTGCTCAATGGCCGGGTCGGTTCTCCGGGTTCGACCAACACGTGGAACTTCGCGGCGAAGAAGGGCGATTCGTTCGAGCTCTCGCTCGCGGCGCCGCGGCTTGGCAGCCCGCTGGCGGCGGTCGTGACCGTAAGCGATACCGCCGGCAACCAGCTTGCGCGCGCCGAGGCAAATCCCGCCGACGTTACGGACTTGAATCTCGCGTTCAAGGCACCCGACGAGGGCGGGTTCACCGTGCGCGTCTCGGAGCGGTTTCTCTCGCGCGGCGGGCCGGAGTTCGCCTACCGGCTGCGCGTCGGTCCGACCGCGGCGCCGGATTTTCAACTTACGCTGGCTTCGGACGCCATCAATGTGATTCGTGAGTTGCCCGAGGGCTTCGTGCCGCCGGCGAAGGCGAAGGCCAACCCACGCCAGAAACCTGGGCAGCTCCGCGTCAACGTTGCCGCGATGGCCGGGTTCGCGGGCGAGATCGAGCTGGGCGTGGACGGGCTTCCAGCGGGCGTGACCGTGTCGAACACGAAAATCGCCGCGCGCAAGCCAACGCATGACCTGAGCTTCGCCGTCGAGCCGAAGACGAAGATCGGCGTGCATCGCGTCGTGATTCGTGGCACGGCGACGATTCAGGGGCAGCGCGTCACTCGCACCGCGTCGCTTCAACTGAAGCGCGGGGAACCGTCGCAGGAATCCGTGCTGCTCGCGGTGGCGATGCCCACGCCGTTCAAGCACGCGGGCGATTACCTGTTCACGCTCGGCCCGCGCGGGTCGGTCTTCCACCGGCCGTATCGGCTCGAGCGCGGCGGGTTCAGCGGGCCGCTCACCGTGCGGCTTGCGGACCGGCAGGGGCGTCACTTGCAGGGCGTGACCGGCGGCGACCTGATCGTGCCGCCGGATGCGGACTCGTTCGAATACACCGTCTCGCTGCCGCCGTGGATGGAAATCGGGCGCACGAGCCGCTCGCAGCTCATGGTCAGCGGCATGCTCAAGGACGACGACGGCACCGAGCACATCGTCAGCTACACGTCGAACGAGCAGAACGACCAGGTCATCGTGGTCATCTCCGGCGGGTTGCTGGGCGTCGAGGCGGACCGCCACTCCATCACGGCGACGCCTGCCGCGCCGGCCGAACTGAAGGTCCGCGTGCAACGCGAGCCGTCCATCGCGGGGCTGCTGGTGCGGGTCGAACTCGCGCTGCCGGCGCACGTGCGCGGCGTGAAGTGCAAACCGGTGGTGGTCCCGGCCGGACGCGAGGAGGCGGTGCTGGTGGTGACGTGCGCCGCGGGCGCGGGTCCGTTCACGCTGCCCGCGGTGGTGCGTGCCGCGACGATTGGGCCCGGCGACCCGCACTTCGCCGAAACGCGGCTCGAACTCGTCGGGCCGTAGCGCAGGCCAAGTCTCCGCACTTCCAGGCAAGGAGAGAGATTCTGTCGTGCGCCCGTGCCGGCACGCGCCTTCCGGGTGCTGGAATGGGCTGTCCACTTGAAGGATTGGGCTCCCCGGCTGCCGGATTGACCTCCCCGAGAGCCGGATTTAGTTTGCCGTGGCTCCGACGGTGCTTTCCGAGGCCGGGAACAAAAGGGCGCCCTTTCGGGCGCCGTGAAATGGAACAAGTTCCGCGGCTAGTTCGGGAAAATGATCCCGGGCAGGATGCTGCCGATGGCATTGGTCGCCTGCTGGAACTGCTGAGTCAGGGCCGCGGCTGTTTGCTGCTGCACGCTGCCGTCCGACAGGGTCATGTTCCCGGCGATGTCGTGGTGCGCCAGTGCCGCGCCCGCCGTCGTGCCGGTGTTCAAGCCCTGCACCCACTGAGGCGTTCCGGCGCCCGGAGGGGCCGCGACCAAGGCGAAGCGCGTAGTGTTGAGGGCGAGGAGGCCCGATGTGGTGGTGGGGTTCTGGAGCACGTTGTTGGGGTTATTGCCGAAGCGGAGGTTGGAGTCGAATGCCAGGGGAACCTGCGGCCGCGTCTCCTCGGCATCCACGCACGCGCCGTAGCTCAACGGGCCGTTTGCGAAGTTGGCACCGGGCATGTGGTTGGCATTGGCGATCGCGACGGGCGAGTTCCGATACCAGCCGAAGTTCGGCGCCGTGGAGGATTGTGTGAAGTCCACTGCCATGCTGTTCAGGCGCGCCCGGTTGCCGGGGCACATGAGCACCTTCGCGCTGCCGATTTCGTTCGACAGGAAGCCATAGGTATCCAGACAGCTCTCACCGTTGAGGCGAAAGATGCGGGCCGGGGTTGGAGCCGCGCATGGGCCGGTCACGCCTGTGGCGATGCCGGTGGTGCCGGTGAGCCAGGTGCCCGTGGTGCGCCACGGATAACGGTCGTCGTTGTCGTTCGCGAAGACGCGATACGCCAGACCGACCTGCTTGAGGTTGTTGACGCACTTGATTCGTGCGGCCTTTGCCTTGGCCTTGGCCAGAGCCGGCAAGAGCATGCCCGCCAGAATTGCGATGATGGCGATGACGACCAGCAGTTCGATGAGGGTGAAACCGGACACGCGGCGCAGCGCGAGGCCGAGGGATTGAGGGCGGTGGTTCATGAAGGGGGAGGACGGCAGTTGGGGACGTTTCGGAAATGGCGCGACTCTGGGATGGAGCAGCCAAAAAAGTCAACGGCCTTGCGCCGCGTGCAACGAGCCGAAGATGCGCGCCGCCACCGCTTCCGGTTCCTTGCCGGGAAGGACCGACACCCATTCCACCGCGAGTTGGTTCCGGAACCAGCTCATCTGCCGGCGCGCGAACTGCCACGTGCGGGCCTTCACGAGCGCCACGGTTTCGTCGAGGCTGCGCGCGCCGCGCAGGTGCTCGACGACCTGCCGGTAGCCAAGAGCCTGCATCGCGGTGCGGTTCTGTTCGAGTCCGCGCGCGAGCAGCGATTGCGTTTCCGCCACCAGCCCGCGCTCGAACATCGCCTCCACACGGGCGTTTATGCGCGACCGCAAGTCCCCGGGCTCGCGCGACAAGCAGTGAACCGTGGCCGGGCCGCTCGCGCCTCGAATCCACGCGGCGCGCTGCACGGAGCCCGGTCGGCCCGAGAGCCGCAGCACCTCGACCGCGCGCACGACTCGGCGCGGGTTGTGGCGGTCAATGCGCGCGAAGGCGTCCGGGTCGCCGGACTCAAGTTCGCGCAGCAGTTCCGCGAGCGGCGTGGATTCGAGCCCGGCGCGCAGTTGCGGGTCGGCCGCGGGCGCTTCGCCGAGTCCATCGAGCCAAGCCTTGAAGTAAAGCCCCGTGCCGCCGCAAAGAACGGGAACCTTGCCGCGCGCCGTGATGTCGGCGACCGCCTGCTGCGCGAGCCGCACGAATTCCGCCGCGCTGAACTGCTGGTGGAGTTCGGCGACATCCACGAGGTGGTGCCGCACGCGCGCGCGTTCAGCCGCGGAAGGTTTTGCCGTGCCGATGTCGAGCCCGTGATAGACCTGCATCGAGTCCACGGAGACAATTTCACCGCCGAGGCGGCCGGCGAGCGCGAGGGCGACGGCGCTCTTGCCGATGGCGGTCGGTCCGGCAAGAAGGACGGGCGACGGCGCGCGTGAAGAGTCGGAGGTCATGGTCGCACCGGCGCGGCGCGTCACGCCTTCGTCGCACCCGTGGACTCCGGCGCGGGCCGGTCGGATTCGCGGAAGGATTGAAGGAACAGCAGCGCGACGCCGATGCAGATGGCGCTGTCGGCGACGTTGAAGGCGGGGAAGCCGATTTCCTCGCCGCTGCGGCGCTCGACGTAGAAGTAAACGAAGTCCACGACGTGGCGCCGCGTATTCATCATCCGGTCCACGAGATTGCCGGAAATGCCGCCGAACATGAGGCCGAGCGCCGTCTGTCCGAGGCGCGTGCGGATGTCAAAGTGGTGCCGAAACGTGAACAGCGCGAGCAGCGCAAGCAGCGACACGATGGCGAGCAGTTCGTTGTTGCCGTGGAAGAGGCTCCACGCTGCGCCGGTGTTGCCCCAGTGGACGAAGCGCAGGAAGCCTGGGAAGACTTCGCGCTGCTCCGCATACAAGAAGAAGCGCAGGACGGCCAGCTTGCTGAGTTGGTCGGCCGCGAGAATCAGCACCGCCATGACGGCCATGCGACGATTCGGCGTGAGGGTCATTGTGACGGCGCGGTGGTTTAGCGGGTGGGTGGCCGATGCACAATCACGGAATTGAGCGCGCGAGCGCGAGCCAACCTGATTTGTAATGGACGGGCCGGCCGACTTTTGCGACAAAGTGCGCGCACAACGTCTAATCCACCGGTGATGCATCGGACGAGACCTCTGCAAAATGTAGTGGCACAGGCATCTTGCCGGTGCAGAGGCGACTACTTTCCGTGGAAAATGCGCGGGCAAGATGCCCGTGCCACTATTGAAACCGACTTTCGCAGAGGTCTCCGAACGAGGATTCACCTGCTGGCTGCGGCCTTGCTCGGCGTGTTGGTCGCCGCGCCATTGCGCGGCGCGGAGGGGGCGCGCATCAAGCTCGCCACGCTCGCGCCGCGCGACAGTTCCTTCCACAAGAGCCTGCTCGCGATGGGCGACAAGTGGAAACAGGCCAGCGGCGGCGCGGTCACGCTGACCGTTTATCCCGACGGCACGCAGGGCGGCGAGGCGGACATGGTGCGACGCATGCGCGTGGGGCAGTTGCAGGCTGCGATGCTCACCGTTCCGGGCCTGACGCAAATCGAGGACTCGGTCGCCGCGCTGCAACTCATGCCCATGATGTTCCGCTCGTTCGAGGAGTTCGACTTCGTGCTCGCCAGGCTCCGGCCCGGCCTCGAGAAGAAGTTCCTCGACAAGGGGTTTGTTGTGCTGTTCTGGGGTGACGCCGGCTGGGTGCGGTTCTTTTCCAAGCAGCCCGGCCTCGTGCCGGACGATTACCGCAAGATGAAGGTCTTCGTGTGGTCCGGCGACACGCGGTCGGCGGAAATTTACAAGGGGCTTGGGTTCAACGCGGTTCCGCTGGAGCAAACCGACATTCTCGCGGGCTTGCAGACGGGTCTGGTGGACTCGGTCACCTCGATTCCGTTTTACGCGCTGTCCAGCCAGTTCTTCGGGCCCGCGCCGCACATGCTCGAGGTGAACTGGGTTCCGCTCGTCGGCGCGACCGTCATCACGAAGAAGGCTTGGGACGGGACGCCCGCTGCGGCGCGAACCGCGATGCTCAAGGCCGCAGCCGAGGCGGGCAATGCCATCAAACAGCGCAGTCGCGTCGAGAGCGACGAGTCGGTCGAGGCCATGAAGAAGCGCGGACTCAAGCTGCACGCGCCGACTCCGGAAGCCTTGATCGCGTGGCAGAAGCTCGGGGAGGAAACCTATCCGCGCATCCGCGGCAAGATCGTGCCGGCCGAGATGTTCGACGAGGTGCAACGCCTCGTGAAGGAATACCGGGCCGGCGTCGGCGCGGCGAAATGAACTCCTGCGGCCGAACGCGCCTGCCGGGACGGCGCCCGGCGCCCCATTCCGCATGAGCGCCGAACTCCCCCGCGAATCCACCGCGCCGCCAGCCACGGGACTGCGCAGGTGGGCGCGGCATGTGGAGAACTTCATCACCGCCTTCGCGCTCGCCGCGATGGTGCTGCTGCTGTTGCTCGAAATCATCCTGCGCAAGGGATTTCACTCGGGCATTGGAAGCTCGGGCGCGCTCGTGCAGCACCTCACGCTCATCGTCGGCTTGATGGGGGGCGCCATCGCCGCGCGCGAGGGCCGCCTGCTCTCGCTCTCCACCGTGCCGCTGATGCTCAAGGGCCGCTGGAAAATCGCGGCGGCCATCTTCAGCACTTCGGTGGCGGCGACGGTGTCGCTGTTCCTCTGCGTCGCCGGAGTCGAGTTCGTGAGGGCGGAGCGCGAGGGCGGCAACGTGCTGGCCTACGGCGTGAAAGTGTGGGTCGTCCAGTGCATCCTGCCCGTGGCGTTCGGGCTCATCACGTGGCGGTTGCTGCGGCAGGCGGGGGAGAACTGGAAGCATCGCATCCTCACCGCGGCGCTGACCGTCGCGCTGGCCGCGCTGATGTGGAAGCAGCCCATCGCGGCGGGCAAGCTGATGGTGCCCGCGCTGGTCGTGCTCGGGCTCGCGACGGTGTTCGGCGCGCCGGTGTTCACCACGCTCGGCGGCGCGGCGGCGATTCTCTTTTGGGGACGCGGCGACACCATCGCGTCGCTGCCGCTCGACCACTACAAGCTCGTCACGAACGCCACGTTGCCGAGCATCCCGCTGTTCACGCTGGCGGGCTACTTCCTCGCGATGGGCGGCGCGTCCAAGCGGCTCGTGCGCGTGTTCCTCGCGCTGTTTGGCGCGCTGCGCGGCGGCCCCGCCATCGTCACGTGCGTTGTGTGCGCGTTCTTCACCACGTTCACCGGCGCCTCGGGCGTGACCATCCTCGCGCTCGGCGGGCCGCTGCTGCCGATTCTGCTCTCCGCCGGGTATCGCGAGAAGCACGCGCTCGGTCTCATCACGGGCGCGGGGTCGCTCGGGCTTCTCTTCCCGCCGTGCCTGCCGCTGATCCTCTTCGCAATCTGGGCCAAGGGCGTCGAGGTGAAGCAGATTTTTCTCGCGGGCATCCTGCCCGGCTGCGTGATGGTCGCGGTGACGGCCGCGCTCGGCGTGTGGCTCGCGCCGCGCGACCGCTCGGTGCTTCAGGCGTTCAAGCTCGACGAGGCGCGCGCGGCGTTGTGGGAGGCGAAGTGGGAGCTGCTCCTCCCGGTGGTCGCGCTCGTCGGGTTGTTTGGCGGCTTCGCGACGCCGGTCGAGACCGCAGCCATCACCGCGCTCTACGCGTTCCTGGTCGAGACGTTCGTCTATCGCGACCTGAAGTTCGGCAAGGACACGGCGCGCGTGCTCGTCGAGTGCGGGTTGCTGATGGGCGGCGTGCTCATCATCCTGGGCGTGGCGCAGGGCTTCACGAACTTCCTCGTGGACGCCGAGGTGCCGGGCATGGCGGTCGAGTGGGTCAAGGCGACCATCAAACAGCCGTGGGTGTTCCTGCTGTTGCTGAACCTGTTCCTGCTCGTGGTCGGCAGCTTGATGGACATCTACTCCGCCATCATCGTCGTGGTGCCGCTCATCATCCCCATGGCCGGCGTGTTCGACATCAGCCCGCTGCATCTGGGCATCATCTTCCTGGCGAACCTCGAACTCGGCTACATGATGCCGCCGGTGGGGATGAACCTCGTCCTCTCGTCGTATCGCTTCCAGAAGCCCGTGCCCGAGGTGTATCGCGCGATCCTTCCGATGCTCGGCGCGCAGTTCATCGGCGTGATGGTCATCACCTATGTGCCGGCGTTCACCACGTGGCTGCCGGGGCTGTTCGCGAAGTGAAGCCTCGACTTTTTTCCTCGGCTTCCTCTGGTTTCATCGTAGATTGGCCGCGCCATGTTTGACGCGCTCCGAGTCCAGTTGACCGCCGCCGCCGACAAGCTCGCCAGCTTGCGGAGGTTTCTTTGACGTCCCCGCGCTGCAAAAGCGCCTCGCGGAACTGGACGACGTGATGGCGCGCGACAACTTCTGGAACAACCGCGAGCAGGCGCAGAAACTCATCGAGGAGGCCAACGGCATCCGCAAACGCCTCGACCCGCTCCTCGAGGCCGAGAAGAACCTCCAGCACATCCGCGAGATGCTGGAGCTCGGCGAGGCCGAGCCGCCCGGCGCGCAGGCGCGGCTTGAGGCGGAACTCGCCGCCGAACTCGCGGGCCGTGTGCGCGAACTCGACTCGCTCGAATTGCGTGTCCTCCTGTCCGGCCCGCACGACCGCAGCAATTGCATCATCCAAATCAGCGCCGGCGCCGGCGGCACCGAGGCTTGCGACTGGGCGAACATGCTCCTGCGCATGTATCAGCGCTGGGCCGAGGGCCGCGGCTGGAAGGTCGAGGTCGAGGACGCGCTGCCCGGCGAAGTCACCGGCCTCAAGAGCGTCACGGTCCGCCTCGAGGGCGAGAATGCGTTCGGCTTCGCCAAGGCCGAGCGGGGCGTGCACCGGCTCGTGCGCCTGTCGCCGTTCGATTCGAACCAGCGCCGCCACACGAGTTTCGCCAGCGTGGACGTCATCGCGGAAATCGAGGACGAGGGTGAACTCGTCCTCCCGCCAAGCGAACTGCAGGTGGACACGTATCGCTCCGGCGGCAAGGGCGGGCAGAACGTGAACAAGGTCGAGACCGCGGTCCGCATCACGCACATCCCGACCGGCGTCGTCGCCGCATCGCAGACGCAGCGTTCGCAGCACCAGAACAAAGCCTCGGCGATGAAGCTGCTGCTCTCCAAACTCTATGCGCTGCGCGAGGACCAGAAGAAGGCGGATCTCGAGCGCTTCTACGGCGAGAAGGGCAGCGTCTCGTTCGGCAACCAGATTCGCAGCTACGTGTTCCAGCCCTATCGCATGGTGAAGGACCTCCGCACCGGCACGCAAACGAGCAACGTGCAGGCGGTGATGGACGGCGACCTCGACGCGTTCGTCGGCTCGTGGCTCCGCGCCGGCTGCCCGGCCAAGCGCATGCAGGGCGTGAAGGATGAGGAGGAGTAATGGTCGGAACTGTTGACGATGTGGTGCGTGCCGCAGCCGAGGCAAGAATTCGGTTTTGGTCTTCCACCGGCGAGGAAAGCACTGGCACAAAGCTCGCGAAGCTCGTCACGGATGCATGGCAGAAAACTGTCTGCTCGTGGGATTCAACTCGCTTTTGTTCCGAGTTCCGTATTGCTCCACATCTTAGGGCACGGATTGACCTAGTGGATCTATCCGACGGCATCGCCTATGAGCTCAAGGTGTCCAAAAATAATGTTCACATGGAGGTTTATCGGGATGCTTTCAAAGTTTTAGCCGCACGTGAGTTTAGTCTGCCCACTTTGAGGCGTTTCGTTTTTATCGCACCAGGGGCATCGCTGGTTAAACTTCGCGTTGGTTTGTTCGCAGAAGCAGAGAAAATCGCACGTCGCATCGGCTTGGACATGGAATTGCGTGGGATTGGAGAGGCGTGAATATTCTCGACACCATCGTCGCGCAGAAGCTGCTGGAAGTGGCCGCGTTGCCGCAGCGTGCATGCGCGCCCCGTGCGGACCGGCGCGACTTCGCCGCCGCGCTCAGACAGCCGCGCGCCGGCGATGTCGCGCTCATCGCCGAGGTCAAGAAGGCGTCGCCGTCGGCCGGCATCCTTCGCGGGGACTTCGACCCCGTGCGCATCGCGCGCGAATACGAGGCTGCGGGCGCCACGTGCATCTCCGTGCTCACGGACGCGCCGTTCTTCCAAGGCTCGCTCGATTTCTTGCGACAAATCCGGGAGGCGGTGCGCCTGCCGCTGCTGCGGAAGGACTTCACGATTGATGACCGCCAGATCGCCGAGTCGGTGGATGCCGGCGCGGACGCGGTGCTGTTGATTGCCGCCATCTTGACCGACGAACAGCTTCGGCGCCTTCACTCGCTCGCGGGCCAGGCTGGCCTTGCGGCGCTTGTGGAGGTGCACGACGAAGTTGAGTTGGATCGCGCGCTCGCCGCGGGCGCGACGCTCATCGGCGTGAACAACCGCGACTTGAAGACTTTCAAAGTGGACCTCGGCACAACCGGGCGGCTGGCGGCGCAGCTAGCGCGGGCGGGTTCTTCCGCGCTGTTGGTCGCCGAGAGCGGCATCAACACGCGCGCGGACGTGGAGCGCGTGCGGCGCAGCGGTGCGCAGGCTGTCCTTGTTGGCGAGGCGTTGATGCGGGAGCGGGACATCGCCGCGAAGGTGAAGGAACTGCTGGCGCTCCGCGTCGTTTCTCCCGCCGCGACATGAAGACGCCGCTTCGAGTGCTGGTGGTGGAGGATTCCGAGTTCGACGCCCGGATGCTCGTGAGCGTGTTGCGTCGTGGCGGCTACGACACGAGCTACGAGCGCGTGGAGACCGCGGCCGAGCTTTCCACGGCGCTCGATTCCAAGCCGTGGGACATCATCCTCGCCGACTACAATATGCCGTCCTTCAGCGCGCCCGAGGCGTTGAAGGTTCTTCAGGACAAGGCGGTGGACCTGCCGTTCATCATCATCAGCGGCGGCATCGGCGAGGACATCGCGGTCGCGGCGATGAAGTCCGGCGCGCACGATTACCTGATGAAGGGCAACCTCACGCGCCTCGTGCCGGCGGTGGAGCGCGAGTTGCGCGAAGCCCAGAGCCGTGCAGCCCGCCGCCACGCGGAGAAGGCCGTGCGCGAGAGCGAGCTGCGCTACCGGCTGTTGTGGGAAACGGCGACGGACGCCGTGGTCCTGATGGACAAGGATGGGCTGGTGCATTTCGTGAATCCTGCCGCGGAGTCGCTCTTCGGCTGGAAGCCCGAGGAACTGGTGGGGCGCAACTTCACGCTGCTGCTGCCGGAGCGGATGCACGCGGAACACCGGCAGCGGTTCGCGCGGCTGCTCAGCGAGGCGGGCGCGCGCGAGTCCAAACGCCGCATCTTCGAATCCGTCGGCCGGCGCGTGGACGGCCGCGAGGTGCTCATCGAGGTCGTGTTCAACGACCTGGAGTTGCACGGCAACCGGCTGTTCGTGGCGTTCGTCCGCGACATCACCGAGCGCAAGCGCGCCGAGCAGGAGTTGCGCGAGAACGAGGAGCAGTTCCGCGTCGCGCGTGAAATCCAGGAACGGCTGTTCCCCAAGTCCGCGCCGACGATCGAGGGCTTCGACATCGCCGGCGTGTCGCATCCGGCCGAGGCGACGGGCGGCGATTACTTCGACTACGTCCCGCTGCTCGAGGGCGGGCTGGGCATCGTGGTTGCGGACGTGACAGGGCACGGCATCGGGCCGTCGCTGCTGATGGCGGAGACGCGCGCGTATTTGCGGGTGCTGGGCTTGAATCGCGCGGACCCCGGTGAATTGCTCACGCGGGCAAACCTCGCGCTCGCGCAGGACCTCGGCTTCGAGCGTTACGTGACGCTACTGCTCGCGCGGCTCGACGCGCCGCAACGATTGCTCACGCACGCGAGCGCGGGGCATCCGCCCGGCCTGGTGGTTGCGCCGGACGGCTCGGTGCGCGTGCAACTGCGTCGGACGGGCATCCCGCTGGGAATCAAGGCGGACACGAATTACCAGTCCGCCCCGCCGCTGCGCCTCGAATCGGGCGACGTGGTCCTGCTGCTCACGGACGGCGTGGACGAGGCGATGTCGCCCGCGAACGAGTTGTTCGGACAGGAGCGGGTGCTCGCGGTCATGCGCGAGAACCGGCATCGGCCGGCGGCGGAGATGGTTGAGGCGTTGTATCAGGCGATGCGCTCGTTTTGCGGCGACGCGCCGCAACAGGACGACTTCACGGCAATCGTCATCAAGGTGCTCTGAACGGACCGGCGACGCGCCGAAAACGCGCTTTACTTCGCGGGGGTGCGGACTACTCTGACGACGCAACAACCAACTGGCGTATGCGTGCGTCCTCCCTCCTGTTCGTTCCCCTGTCTGTGGTCGTCCTGTGCTCGGCGGGTTGTGCCGGCCCGGAGCGCAAGCTGGGGCGTGGCCTGATGAACATGATGGAGCCGTTTCGCGGTGGCGAAATGATGCGGTCCATCGAGCAGACCGCGCTGTTCGAGGGGCCTGAAGTGGGCTACTCGGTGGGCTTGCTCCGCGGATTTAATCGCACGATGATCCGCACGGCGCTGGGTTTCACCGAGGTTCTCACGTTTCCGATTCCGATGCCGACTTACGACCCGATTCAAATCCCGACCAAGTGGATGCGCGATCCTTACACCCGCATCCCTGTGGAACCGTTCACGGCGACCGCCGCGTATCCGGAGAACTTCCGGCCGGGGCTTTATTCGGACCCGATTTTCTGGACGGACACTTACATTGGCTTCGGTGGCGGCGAGATTGCGCCATTCGTGCCGGGCAGCCGGTTCCGCGTGTTCGACCACTGATCCGTCCCGACTTCACGGCGCCAGCACCCTGTGTTGGCGCCTTTTTGTTTGATGCCGCTCGCCAAGTCATCGCCCTGCAAGGTCAACCTGTTGCTGAACATCCTCGCTCGGCGGGCGGATGGATTCCACGAGCTCGAAACGGTGATGCAGCCGGTGCCGCTGTCCGACGTGCTTGAGTTCGAGAAGGCCCCGCGCGGCATCCAGCTCACCTGCACCGACAGCTCGCTGCCCACCGATGGAAACAACCTCGTGCATCGCGCGGCGCAGGCGATTCTCCGCGCGGCGGGCATTCACGACGGCGTGCGCATCCGGCTGGACAAGCGCATCCCGAAGGCGGCCGGCCTCGGCGGCGGCAGTGGCGATGCGGCCGCGACGCTGCTCGGGCTCAACGAACTGTTCGGCTCGCCGTTGCCCCACTCGCGCCTCGTCGAACTGGCGGGCGCGCTCGGGTCGGACGTGCCGTTCTTCCTCCAGCCGAATCCCGCGCTCGGCACCGGCCGCGGCGAGCGCATCGAGCCGCTCGAGCCGTTCGTCGCGCTGCGGGGCGCGTTCATCCTGCTGGTTCATCCGGGGTTTGGCATCTCGACGCCGTGGGCTTACAAGCAGCTTGCGCGCTTTCCCGATGCGGTGAACGGACGGCCCGGCCGCGCGGCGGCGCTGGTCGCCGCGTTGCGCGCGGACGGCCTCGCCGAGGCTGCGGCAGGATTCTACAACTCGCTCGAGGTGCCGGCGCTTGCGAAGTTCCCGGTGCTTGCGCTCTATCAGGAATTCCTGCGCGAGCGCGGCGCGGCGGGCGCGTTGATGAGCGGAAGCGGCTCGACGACCTTTGCGCTCGTGCAATCGCGGCCGCAAGGGGAGAAGTTGGCGGAGGCGTTCCGGTGCAGATTCGGCGCGGCGCCGTGGATTGAGCTGCTTGCGCTTTGACGCGCGCGCGTCACGGGCCGGCCATCGGCTTGGGCGAGTTCCTCAGCGCGTCGTTCACGGTCGCTGCACGTCGTCAATCTGCTGCTGCGTCAGGCTTTGCTCGATCGTGCGCAGGGGCGTGAGGATGTTCTTGATCCCGAAAACCTCTGCGTCGGGATGTTTCGACGCGAGCAAAAGGTGGCGATACGCCTCGGGCATGTTGCGCGTCGTGCCTTCGCCGACGGCGCTCATCTGGCCGAGGAGCAGCATCGCCTGCACGTGGCCCTTGTCCGCGGCACGGGCGAGCCATTGGGCGGCCTTCAAGTATTCGCGTTTCTCGCCCCGCACGCGCCCTGAAAATACATCTGACCGAGCTGGTATGGCGCGTCGGACACGTCCTGGTCGGCCGCGCGGCGCAGCCAGTGCACGGCCCGCTCGTTGTCGTGGATGATGGTGCGCGAATCGGCGAGCCGCAGTCCGAGCTGCCACTGCGCCGTGGCGTAACCTTGCTCCGCAGCGAGCGTGAGCCATTTTCGCGCGGCGAAGTCGTCCTGTTCCACGTCCCTGCCAGCGGCATACACCATCCTCAACTTGAACTGGTTGGTGTAGTTGCCAGACCTGGCGGACGCCTCGAGGCGTTGCAGTTCAACGCGTTTGTCGGAGCTGCCTTCGGACTTGGCAACGGCGGGAGCGGGCGTCGGCGCGGGCATTTTGGCGGCGTGACCCGAGCCGGCGGCTTCAGGTTTTTTTGTGCAAGCCAATCCCAACGCGAAGGCTGCGATCCAAGTGAGCCACCGGTGCTTCCCGCTCCGTGTGGATTCCATGGAAGGAGCCGGCCCGGGGTTCATCGCGCTTCGACGGACGCTACGGGAAGGAGGGGTTGATTGCAATCTTCGGGCTCCTTGCGACGCCGCGAACGGCTTGCGCCAGCCTGTTGACGCCTCCAGACCGCTGCCCTACTGTCCGCGCATCCGAACCATGGCTCTGGACATCTCCATCGAGTATTGCAGCAAGTGAAACTACGAGCCGCAAGCCGCCGGTCTGGCGGAGAAACTCATGCGGCTCAAGCAGGACATCCGCGCCCTGACGCTCATCCCGTCAGGCGGCGGCGTCTTTGAAGTCAGTGTCAACGGCCAGAAAATCTACTCGAAGCAGCAAACGGGGAAATTCCCCGACCCCGACGCCATCGTGCAGGCGGTGCGGGCGAAGCGGTGAGCGGATGGAACCTTCGAACCTTGAACTTCGAACTTTGAGCTTCGAGCTTTCTGCCCCGCGCGACCGGCCTGTCTGTTCAAAGTTCAGAGTTCGAGGTTCAAAGTTCAAAGTTCTCCCTCAGTGTTCCCGGAGAGTGATGGGTGCCTGGTGGCCCCCGCGGTCTTCAAAACCGCCGTCGGTTTGCTTTGCAGGCCGAGGAGTGTTCGATTCGCTCCCTCTCCGCCATTTTGCACAATGCGGGATGTGGAGTGCGAAGTGCGGAGTGGAGATACCCCGCCGAGACGCCTTCCCCATTCCGCACTCCCCATTCCGCACTCCGCATTTCCCATGAGCCGCGAGCACATCCTCAAGCTCACGTCGCTGTCGTCCTGCGCGGGCTGAGCTTCCAAGCTGAGCCAGTCGGCCCTGTCGCAAGTGTTGCGTCAGCTCCCCAAACCGCGGCGCGACCCGCGCCTGCTTGTCGGCTCCGACACCGCCGACGACGCCGGTGTGTATCAAATCAGCCGCGACGTCGCGCTCGTGCAGACCGTGGACTTCTTCACGCCCATCGTGGACGACCCGTTCACCTACGGCGAGATCGCCGCGACCAACTCGCTTTCCGACGTTTACGCGATGGGTGGCCGGCCGCTCACCGCGATGAACGTGATGGGCATCCCGACCGACGTTGTCACGCCCGACATCATCGCGAAGATTCTCCGGGGCGGTGCGGCGAAAGTGCGCGAGGCAAAGTGCGCGCTCGTCGGCGGCCACACCATCCGCAATCCCGAGCCGGTTTATGGCCTTTCTGTCACGGGCGTCGTGCATCCGAAGCGCATCATCGCCAACGCCAGCGCGCGCCCCGGCGACCTGCTTGTGCTCACCAAGCCGCTCGGCACCGGCATCATCACCACCGCCATCAAGCGCGACATTGGTCCGCCCGCGCTCGCCAAGACCGCCATCCGCTCCATGTCCACGCTCAACACGCCCGGTGCCGAACTCGCCGAGCGCGGACTCGTGCGCGCGGGCACGGACGTGACGGGCTTCGGTCTGCTCGGTCATCTCGGCTCGATGTGCAGGTCCAGCGGAGTCGGTGCGGAACTCAGCGCGAGCGTCGTCCCCGTGCTCGGGAAGGAAGTATGGAACCTCATCGCGCAGGACTGCATCCCCGGCGGCACGCGGCAGAACTTGAAGACCGCCGGGGCCTTCACCGACTTCGCCGCGGGTGTGAGCGACGCGCAGAAGTTCCTGCTCGCCGACGCGCAAACGAGCGGCGGGTTGATGCTTTGCGTTGCTCCGAAAAACCTCAACACCGTGCTCGCGCTGCTCAAGAAGCACCGCACACTTTGCGCGGCGGTCATCGGGCACATCGTGCCGGGTCGCGCCAGGATCACTGTGAAATGAAGCCCAACCTTCGCGCCATTCCAGCAGTCGAGAAAGTGCTTCAAGCGCTCGGGGACACCGCGCTTCCGCGGCCCGCGGTGCTTGCAGTCGTGCGGCGCGAACTCGCGGCGCTGCGCGGGGCGAAGGAAGTTCCCGAATTCAATGCGGTGGTCGCGGTTATTCGCGACTCAGTCATCAAGCTCGCGCGGTCGCGCATCCAGCCGGTCATCAACGCCACGGGCGTGGTCATCCACACCAACCTCGGCCGCTCGCCGTTGAGCGATGCCGCGGTGCGGACGCTCGCGGACATCGGCGCGAACTTTAACAACCTCGAATACGACCTCGTCACCGGCGAGCGCGGCGGACGCGCGAGCTACCTTGAACACAACCTCGCGCTGCTCTGCGGCGCCGAGGCGGCGGCGGTGGCGAACAACTGCGCTGCGGCGCTCGTGCTCATCCTGCGGCACTTCACGGCGGGCGAGCGCAAGGAAGTCGTCATTTCGCGCGGCGAACTCGTGCAAATCGGAGGCGGTTTCCGCATCCCGGAAATCCTCGAGACAAGCGGCGCGAAGCTCCGCGAGGTCGGCGCGACGAACAAGACGACGCTGCGCGACTACGAGCGCGCCATCGGCAAGCAGACCGCGCTGGTGCTGAAAGTCCATCGCAGCAACTTTTTCATGGGCGGCTTCGTCGAGTCGCCGACGACCGAGGAACTCTCGGCGCTGGCGAAGAAGAAGCGCGTGCCGTTTGTGGAAGACCTTGGCAGCGGCGCGGTCATCGAGACGGAGAAGTCGCTCGGCCTCGCGCATCACGAACCGACACCCGCCGAGGTGCTGCGGCGCGGCGTGGAACTGGTGTGCTTCAGCGGCGACAAGCTGCTCGGCGGACCGCAGGCGGGCATCATCGCGGGCAAGGCGAAGTTCGTGGCGGCGTGCAAGCGCGAGCCGTTCTTCCG
>Ga0233424_10000589_pt1 | contig 43142 bp, 35 predicted proteins | sample Watercolumn_Towu_FD_181011 | JGI IMG/M metagenome (GOLD analysis project Ga0233424, IMG submission 181011) | Freshwater microbial communities from Lake Towuti, South Sulawesi, Indonesia - Watercolumn_Towuti2014_125_MG | ecosystem: Environmental > Aquatic > Freshwater > Lake | place: Indonesia...
GCGGCGCGACCGCCGCGGGGCTTCTTGTTCTTGGGCATTCGGGTGTCCTTCTTGCGTTCTCGCACGAGAACAGCGCTGCGCGCACGCGCGAGCACTCCGATCCAGCGGAGTCCGGACGATCTGCGGCCGGGGCCATTCCTGTGATGGTTGATTCGCGTCGATCGACGCGCACCATCGGCCCCTGGACTCACACTTCACACACTGAAAAACGTCCGCGCCCTGCGCGGGTGTCCGAAGCCGACCGTCTCAGTCTACCCGGCATCCCTGGGAGACCCCCGCACTCCGGCGGCCTGCGGCACTACGATGTCGAGGTGAACTCCGTCTCTCCCACCGGCACCCAGGTGCACCTCCGCCTCGGCGACGTGACCGCGCAGATCGCCCAGGTCGGCGCCTCGCTGCGTGCCCTCCGGATCGGCGAGGTCGATCTCGTGTCGCCCTACCCGCTCGACATCCCGACCCCCTCCTGCTCCGGAGTGGTGCTGACGCCGTGGCCCAATCGGGTGCGCGACGGCCGCTGGGACGACGAGGGCACAGTCCGTCAGCTCGCCGTCACCGAGCCCAAGACGAACAACGCCAGTCACGGCCTGCTGCGCTTCACCGCCTATACGGTCGAGCAGACCGAGGGCGCCGCGACCCTGCGCGCGACCGTCTTCCCGCAGACCGGGTACCCGTACCTGATCGAGACGTCCGTCGCGTACGTCCTGACCGCGGACGGGATCGACGTGACGCACACGCTCACGAACTGGTCCGACTCCGCGGCGCCGGTCGCGCTCGGCACGCACCCGTTCCCGACGATCGGCGACGTCGATCCGCACGACCTCGTCCTCCGCGTCCCCGCCCGCACCGCCTTCGAGACGGACGAGCGGATGCTGCCGGTCGGCACCCGTCCGGCCGAGTCCGCCCTGCGAGAGGGCGTCCGCGTCGGTGACGTCAGCCTGGACACGGGGTTCACGGACCTCGAACGCGACGCCGACGGCCGGGTGCGGCACACGCTGACCGCTCCCGACGGCCGCGCGATCACCCTCTGGCAGGGCGAGGGCTTCGACTTCGTGCAGGTGTACACGGCCACGAACTACCCCGATACCCCGCTCGCGGTCGCGATCGAGCCGATGACCGCGCCGGCCGACGCGTTCAACAGCGGCCGGGGCCTGCGCCGTCTCGCTCCCGGCGAGACCTGGACCCTGGAGTGGGGCCTCACCTTCGCCTGACCGCGGTTCACAACTCCGGAGAACCGACGCCGAAAGGCCCCGATCCTCGTCCTACGGACGGGACCGGGGCCTTTCTCCTGAGTTGTGAACGCGCGGCTACTCGCCGTGGTTCTCGCGCAGCTCGCGCCGGCTGACCGGAGTGCCGTCCGCGTGCACCGGGACGGGTCCCGCGTCCGCCTGCGGGTCGTCCTTCCGCGCCCGGCGGCGCTCCCGCGCCCCCTCGACGAGGTTGTACAGGGTCGGCAGCACGATGAGCGTCAGCACGGTGGAGGAGACGAGCCCGCCGATCACCACGATCGCCAGCGGCTGCGAGATGAAGCCGCCGTGCCCGGTGATCCCGAGCGCCATCGGGGTGAGGGCGAGGATCGTGGCGAGCGCGGTCATGAGGATCGGACGCAGACGCTTCTCCCCTCCCGCCATCACCGCCTCCGCGGTCGACAGCCCCTTCTCCCGGTACTGGTTGACGAGGTCGACGAGCACGATCGCGTTCGTCACCACGATGCCGATGAGCATCAGCACGCCGATCAGCGAGGCCACGCCGAGCGGCACGCCCGTGATGATCTGCAGCAGGATGGCGCCGGTCGCCGCGAACGGCACCGAGATCAGCAGCAGCAGCGGCTGACGCAGCGACTTGAACGTCGCCACCATCACCACGTACACGATGAGGATCGCGGCGAGCATGGCCAGGCCGAGCTGCGCGAACGAATCGGCCTGCTGCGAGGCGACGCCGCCGACCTCGGCCGAGGCGCCGTCCGGCAGGTCCGCCGCGGCGAGCGCCTCGGTGACCGACTGGGTGGCGACCGCGAGGTTGTCCGATGCGGGCGGCACGGTGACGGTCGCGGTGCGCCGTCCCTGCTCGGTGGTGATCGAGGTGGGACCGTTGCGCTGCTCGACGGTCGCGATGTCCTGCAGCGGCACGATGCCCGCCGCGGTGGGGATCGCGAGCTGCTGAAGGGCGGCGACGGTCGTCGGCGGCTCGGGGTTGACGAGGTACACGGTGAGCGCGGTGTCGTCGATCTCGACCGAGCCGATCTGCTGCGGACGCATCGTGTTCGACACGATCGATCCGACGGCGACCTCGGACAGCCCGACCTGGGCGGCGGCCTCGCGGTCCACGACCACGGCGATGTACGGCAGCGCCTCGGCGAGGTTGTCCGTGACCTGCCCGATGCCCTCGCGGCCGTCGAGCTCGTTCACCACAGCGAAGGTGGCGGTGGCGAGGTCGTCACCGCTCGCGGCCGACACGGTGATCTCGATGTCGCTGGAGCCGAAGCCCGCGGAGGCCGCGACGGTGACCTCGCCGACCTCGTCGCCGAGACCGTCGATCGCGTCCTGCACCTCGGCGCGCAGCTTCTCCTGGTCGGCGTCGCCGTCGGTGAGCACGGAGTAGGTGATGCCCGCACCGCCGGAGAACGCGTCGCGCAGCGCGGAGCCGCTCGACCCGATGGAGGCCTGCACGTGCTCGATGCCGTCGATGTCGAGGAGGGCCTCCTCGACGGGCACGGCGGCGTCGGACTTCGCCTGCAGGCTCGCCGTCGGCCCGAGGTCTTGCGTCACGGTCATGGTGTTCTGACCGGAGTCGCTGAGGAAGTTCACCTTCATCAGCGGGGCGGCGGCGAGCGTCCCGGCGAGGACCACCACCGCGAGCGCGACCGTGATGCCCGAGTGCTTCAGCGTCCAGCCGAGGATGGGGCGGTAGCCGCGCTGCAGCCTCGTCGGCGGGGCGGCCGGGTCCTCTGGGTCGATCGCATTCCCCTGGTCGTCGAGGAGCGGCTTGCCGGGCTTGAGGAACCAGTACGCGAGCACCGGGACGATCGTCAGCGCCACGAAGAGCGACGCGACCATGGCGATGGTGACCGTCATCGCGAACGGACGGAACAGCTCGCCCACCATGTCGCCGACGAACACGATCGGCAGGAACACCGCCACCGTCGTGATGGTCGAGGCGGTGATGGCGGCGGCGACCTCGCGCACGGCGAGACGGATCGCATCGCCCTTGTCCGCGTCGCCCACGTAGTGGCGCTTGATGTTCTCGATCACCACGATGGAGTCGTCGACCACGCGGCCGATCGCGATCGTGAGCGCCCCGAGGGTCAGCACGTTGAGGGAGTAGCCGAACGCCTGCAGTCCGATGAAGGTGATGAGGACCGAGGTCGGGATCGAGATCGCGGTGACCAGGGTCGAGCGCACCGACATGAGGAACACGAGGATCACGAGGACGGCCATCACGAGGCCGAGCAGACCCTCCGTGGCGAGGGTGTCGATGGACTGCACGATGAACGGCGCCTGGTCGAACACGACCGTGAACTCGGCGTCCGGGAGCGCCTCCCCGATCTCGTCGAGGGCCGCGATGACCCCCTGCGACACCTCGACCGTGTTGGCGGCGGGGAGCTTCGTGATGGAGATCGACAGGGCGTCCTCGCCGTCGACCCGGGAGATCGAGGTCACCGGGTCGGACACCTGCTCCACCGTCGCGACGTCGCCGATGGTGACCGCGGTGCCGACGAGCGGCAGGGCGGCGATCTCGTCGACCGAGGTGATCTTCGCTCCGGTCTGCACCGTGAGGGTCTCGTCGTCCTCGGTGATCTCGCCGCCGGGGAACAGGGTGCCGTTCTGCTGGAGTGCCGTGCTGATCGCCTCGCTGCTCTGTCCGGCGGCGGCGAGCTTCGCGAGGTCGGGGGTGATGGTGATGCGCTGTCCGACGCCGCCGACGATCTCGGCCGCGTTCACCCCGTCGACGTCCTCCAGATCGGGGATCGCGACGCTCTCGAGCTGGGCCTGGGCGTTGTCCGCGTCGTCGAAGCCGGTGACCGCCACCTGGATCACCGGGAAGTCGTCGATCGAGACCGAGAGCACCTGCGGCGTGACGTCCTCCGGCAGCTGCGAGGAGATGCGGTTGATCGCCTGCTGGATCTTCTGCTCCGCGGTCGCGAGGTTCGTGCCGTACGAGAACATCGCCTGCACGATGGACGCATTGGTCGTGCTCGTCGCGGTGGTCGACTCCAGGTCGGGAACCCCCTGGATGGCCGACTCGATCGGCGTCGAGACGTCGTTCTCGACCACCTCGGGCGAGGCGCCGGGGTAGGTGGTCATGACCACGAGCGCCGGCAGCTCGAGCGACGGGATGAGTTCCTGCTTGAGGTTGGTCAACGCGAGCCCGCCGAACACCGCGGCGACGATCGTCACGAGCGCGATGAGGGCGCGGTTCTTCAGGCTGAGGATGGCGAGTTTCGACAAGGCGGGGTCCTCGGTGTCAGGGGGTGGCGGTCGCTGCGGATGGGAGGGAGAGAGGTTCTCCGAGGATCCGCGCCAGTGCGGATTCGAGGAAGGACTGTTCGAGATCGACGTCGCGGATCTGCGTGCTCCACATGACGCCGTCGATGAAGATCATCGCCGCTCGGGCCCGGTCGGCGCCATAGGTCGGCTCCAGGAGGTCGACGAGGCGGTCGGACAGGTGGCGCGCGAGCGCGCGCAGCCGCGGATCGTGGACGGCTGCCGTGACGACGGCGCGATCCGCCTGCACCGCGTGTCCGTCGTGGATGCTGTCGTGGACGAGCGCGGCGATGACGTCGGCCCCGGCTCCGCGTTCGGCGAGGGTCTGCCGCACTCCGTCGAGCCGGCATTCGATCTCGTCCGCGAGGGCACGGAAGGCGGCGCTGCGCAGGTCGTCGAGGGTGTCGAAGTACTGGGTGGTCGCGCCGAGCGGCACTCCGGCGCGGGCGGCGACCATGCGGTGCGTGATGGCGTCGGCCCCGACCTCGACGATCAACTCGGCGGTCGCGGTGACGATCTCCCGGCGGCGCGCTTCGGGATCCCGCCGCCGACGCGCGCTCTCCGCCATCACTCACCCCCCTGGACATCCGTACATGTACGTTTGTACATTCGCTCCGGTGTGAACTCCCTGAGAGCCCCCGCCCATCTCCCCATCTCCCCCTTTCCCCTTCCCCCTTCCCCCGCCCCGCGAGATCACTTCCGCACCCCTCACCTCCCTTCCCCGCCCCCTTTCGCCCTCTCACAGGCGGAGCACCCCCGCCGCGCTGCGGGATCAGAAACGTGCCTGGGAGCCGCGGTTCGGGTGGCATATTGCACTCCCCTGCCGGGGGGCTGGATCCGGTGCCGGGTGGGTCAGGCGGTGGCGGGACGGGAAAGGGGCGTTGAACGCGCGGTGGGGGTGGCATATTGCACTCCCACCCGGAGGGTGGGAGGGGGCGGGCGAGAGGGTGGGAGGGGGCGGGCGAGAGGGTGGGGGTCAGGCGGCGGAGGAGGAAGAGGAGGAGGGGGTCTGGCCGCGCTCGAAGTAGGCGACGAGATCGGGGTCGAGCGGGGGGACGGAGATCGCGGAGCCGTCGCCGCGGAGGGACGCGGTCGCGAGGATCCCGGCGGCCACGGCCTCCCGCGCTGCGACGGGCGAGGTCGCTGTGAGCCCGCCATGCCGCACGAACCGCAGGAACTCGGCCACGAGCAGCGCGTCGGCACCGTCGTGTCCGGCGTCGGGCACCTCGGGGACGATGAACACCTCGTCCGCGTCGGCCGCTCCGGCGTGCCGACGGTTCCACAACCTCACCTCGCTGCCGGCCACGTCGCCGAAGTTCTCGATGCGCCCCTCGGTGCCGATCACGGTGTAGTTCCGCCAGTAGTCCGGGGTGAAGTGGCACTGCTGGTACGAGGCGAAGATCCCGCCCTCGAGCCTCAGGTTCACCATCGAGATGTCCTCGACGTCGACGACGGGGTGGAGTCCCGTGAGCGCGGTCGGCGGCCAGTTGTCCATGCTGAACCAGTCGGGCATCCGCTCCCCCGTGCGGTCCCGCCGGTCGGTGATGTCGCCGTAGACGCTCAGGCCGCCCATCGCCGCCACCTGCTCGGTGTACGCGCCGGCCAGCCAGTGGATGATGTCGAGATCGTGCGCCCCCTTCTGCAGGAGGAGTCCGGTGGTGCGGCTCCGGTCGGCGTGCCAGTCCTTGAAGTAGAAGTCGCCGCCGTGCCCCACGAAGTGCCGCACCCACACGGCCTTCACCTGCCCGATGCGCCCGTCCTGGATGAGCCCGCGCATGAGGGTGATCACGGGCATGTGCCGCATGTTGTGCCCGATGTAGAGCCGGGTGCCGGTGCGTCGCGCGGTCTCCAGCATGCGGTCGGCGTCGGCCAGATCGATCGCGAGGGGCTTCTCGCAGAAGACGGGTACCCCGGCCTCCAGCGCCCGGATGGTCAGGGCGGCGTGCGTGTCGTCCGGGGTCAGCACCATGACCGCGTCGACACCGGATGCGAGCAGCTCGTCGAGGGAGTCGGTGATGAGCGCGTCGGGGACGAGCGCCCTGGCGTCCGCGCGAGCGCGCGGGGCGAGGTCGCAGACGGCCGTGATGCGGGAACCGTGGCCCGGCCGGTGCACCTCCTCCTGGAGGGTGGAGCGCGCGCCGAAGCCGATGATGCCGATGTGGAGGTCCAACAGAAGTCCTTCGTGACAGAGGGGGAGAAAGGAGGGGGGCTCAGCGGCCGCGGGAGGCCGGGGCGTCGAGGTCGGTCGACCCTCCGGGCACGAGAGCCCAGGGGAACTCGTGCAGCGCGCCGGGTGAGGGCTCGTTCTCGAGCGCCTTCTCGACGATGATGCGCGCCTGACGCTCGTAGAAGTCCGTGGGGCCGACGGTGGTGAGGGTGGGCGCGATGAGCCGCGCGTCCGGCGTGTTGCCGACGCCGATCACCGCGACGTCGTGCGGGACGCGGAGCCCGAGCATGTGCGCGGCGTTGATCGCGGCGATCGCGGCGAAGTCGGTCGTCGCGTACACGGCGTCCGGGCGGTTCTCCTGCGACAGCAGCTCGATCGCGGCGGTGAAGGCGCTGGCCTGGGTCTCCGCATAGGTCACGGTCCACGCCGGATCCGGGGAGATGCCGGCCGCCGCGAGCTTCTCGACGTACGGCGTGTAGCGCGTGACCCGGGTTCCCGCGAGGCGGACGGCACCCTCCGCGGCGATGCAGCCGATGGCCGTGTGCCGCTCCAGCAGGTGATCCATCGCGAGTTCGCACCCCGGGATCGCGTCCGAGCGGATGACGTCGAAGCCGTCCGGCTCCAGATGCTCCGAGAACACCACGAGCCGCTGGCCGCGCTTGACGAGGTCGCCCAGCCGTCGGGCGTCCTCCTCGTCCAGGCCGACGCCGTCGAGGTACGCCACGTCGCTCTCGACGCGGTCGAGGGCCGCGTGCCAGTCGCCGTCGGCGAGGATCAGCGTCGTGAGCCCGTGCCGGTTCGCCTCGGCGTTCACGGCGTCGGCCACCGCCAGCGACCACGGATCGCTCAGCATGTGCAGGGAGAGCTGCACCATGCCGCTGCGACCCGTGCGGATCGCCCTGGCCGCCGTGTTCGGCCGGTAGTTCAGCTCGTCCGCCGCCGCGAGCACCCGCGCCGCGGTGGCCTCGGCCACGCCCGCGCCGCTCGCGCCTGCTCGCCCGGAGAACACGTACGAGACGGTCGCGGTCGACACCCCGGCACGTTCGGCCACCATCCGCAGGGTCGGTCGGCGGCTCGGGGCGTGCTCACGCTGTGCCATGTCTCAGCCCTTCGTCCCGCTGAACGCGATGCCCTGGATGAACTGCCGCTGCAGGATGATGAACGTCACCAGCATGGGCAGGGTCGCCAGCAGGGCACCCGCCATGAGCACCGGGTAATCGGTGCCGTGGATGCCGACGAGCTGCGAGAGTCCGACCGACAGCGGCATCTTCGCCGGATCGGTCGTCACGATCAGCGGCCACAGCAGATCGTTCCAGGACCACAGCACAGTGAACACCACAAGTGCGATGATGCCAGGCTTCGCGAGCGGAACCATGATCCGCCAGAAGGTCTGCCACGGATTCGCCCCGTCGATGCGCGCCGCCTCCTCCAGCTCGGCCGGCATCGAGAGGAAGAACTGCCGCATCAGGAAGGTCCCGAAGGCGCTGAAGATGCCGGGCACGATGAGCGCCTGCAGCGTGTTCAGCCAGCCGAGGGTCTGGATGATCTCGTACTGCGGCAGCAGGTAGAGCTGCGAGGGCACCATGAGCACCGAGAGGAACACGACGAACAGGGCGTTCCGGCCCGGGAAGGCGATGCGCGCGAACGCGTAGCCCGCCATGGTGCACAGGGCGACCTGCCCGACCGTGCGGCCGACCGTGAGGAGCACGGAGTTCAGGAACATCTGCCCGAACGGCATCGAGTCGAAGACCTCGGCGAAGTTGGTGAACACCCACTCGCGCGGGAGGAACGACGGCGGCACCTGCACCGAGTCGGACAGCGTCTTGAACGAGGTCAGCAGCTGCCAGACGAACGGGAACACCATGAGCGCGGCGCCGACGATGAGCACGACGTGCACGATCCACAGTCCGCGGTTCCGGGGGGTGCCCGCCCTCCGCGATCGTGCGGGGGCCGCACCGACGACCGCACGGGTGTCGAGGGAGACGTCACTCATAGTGCACCCACTTCTTCTGCAGCCGGAACTGCACGATCGTCAGGACGAGGATGATCAGCAGCAGGAGGAAGGCGACGGCGGCGGCGTAGCCGCGGTCGTTGTCGAGGAAACCCGCTTCGTAGAACAGGTAGACGACCGTCCGGGTGTTCGGCATCGCGGGGTTGCTGCGGCCGAGCATCATGTAGATGAGGTCGAACACCTGCAGCGCCCCGATCACGCTGATGACGCTGACGAAGAAGATCGAGGGCGACAGCAGCGGGATCGTGATGGAGAAGAACTTGCGCACGGGGCCCGCCCCGTCGAGGTCGGCCGCCTCCATGATCGTGTCCGGGATGCCCTGGAGTCCGGCGAGGAAGATGACGATGTTGGTCCCGAGGCCGGCCCAGATGCCGACGACGGCGATCGCGATCAGCGCGGTGTTCGGGTCGGTCAGCCAGCCCCGCCCCTCGATGCCGACCGCACCGAGGGCCGCGTTCAGCACACCGTAGTCGCCGTTGTAGATCATGCGCCAGACGAGCGCGATCGCCGCGGGCATGGTGACGACGGGGATGAAGTAGAGGGTGCGGTAGGCGCTGCGGCCCTTCAGACCCGTGGTGTTCAGCAGCGCGGCGATCCCGACCGCGAGGGGGATGCCGATCAGCGCGATCACCGTGTAGACCGCGGTGTTGCGGAGGGCGCCGAGGAGCTCCGGGTCCTGGAACAGCCGCACGTAGTTCTCGAACCCGATCCACTCCGCACCGCCGAACGGCCCCGACTTCGTGAAGGAGATGATGAGCGTGCGCACGGTCGGCCACAGGTAGAACACGGCCAAGCCCAGGGCGGTGGGCCCGAGGAACACCAGAGCCCACCACGGCGAGGCACCGGGCGTGCGGCGCCGCCGGCGGACCCCGGAGGGCGGGGCCTCCGGGGTCCGCCCGGCGGCGGGGGCGACCGCGCGAGGCGCGAGGACGGTCACGCGGTCACTCCTGCTCGGCGTCCAGCGCGGTCTGCATCTGCGCGGCGAGGTCTCGCAGGCCGTCCTTCGGGGAGACCGCTCCGGACCACACCTGGGACAGCACCTCGCTCTCGATGCTCGTCCACGCGGAGGTGTTCTTCGACACGGGGTACGGGACGGCCGTCTCGAGCGCGTCGATGTAGACCTGCAGGTCGTACTGCGGGAGGGCGTCGACCCACGCCTGCTGCGTGCCGTTGTACGCGGGGATCACGGTGCCGGTCTCGGCCTGGATCTTCGCGGCCTGCTCGCCGCTGGCGAAGGCGGCGAAGTCCTTGGCCTCCTCCACGTGCGCGCTCTTGGCGTTCGCGACGTTCCCGACGCCGTGGATCACGCTCTGGTTGCCCTCCGGACCCGCCGGCAGCGGCGCCACGTCGACGCTGCCGCCGATGTCCGCGTTGTCCGCGTAGGCGATGGCGGCCCAGGAGCCGTTCTGGAACATGGCGACCTTGCCCGACAGGAAGAAGTCCTCCGGGTTCGTGTCCGTCATCTGCTGCGCCGTGGGCGAGGAGCCGTCGGCGATGAGGTCGGTCCACAGCTCGATGCCCTCGAGAGCCTCGGGGGAGCCGTATCCGCTCTCGGTGCCGTCCGCGGAGATGACCTCGCCACCGGCCTGCGCGATGGAGTTGTAGAAGTTCTCCTGGCCGTACTGACTGGCGGCGACGCCGAACTGGCCCTTCGCGGGGTCGGTCAGCTTCGCGGCCGCGGAACGGAAGTCGTCCCAGGTCCAGCCCGCGCTCGGGTACTCCACCCCCGCGGCGTCGAACAGCGCCTTGTTGTACCAGAGCGCGACGGTGTCGAAGTCCTTGGGGGCACCGTAGAGCGCGTCGTCGTAGGTGTAGAGGTCGACGAGCCCCTGAGGGTAGTCGGCGGCGTCCACGTCATCGAGCGGGGCGAGCTGTCCGTTCGAGGCGTAGAGCTGGAAGTTCGGGCCGTTCATCCAGAACACGTCGGCGGCCGAGCCGCCCGTCACCGCGGTCTGGAGCTTGGTGAAGTACTCCTTGTACGGCGTGACCTGGATCTCGATCGAGACGTTCGGGTGCTCCTCGGTGTACGCGGCGGCGATGTCCTCCATCGCGGGCTTCTGGTTCTCGTCCCAGATCGCGTAGCTGAGGGTGATGTCGCCGCCCGACTCCCCGGTGGCGGAGGAGGAGCAGGCGGAGAGTGCCAGGACGGCGGCCGCGGAGGCGGCGAGGGCGCCCAGGGCGCGGCGGGAGGTGCGGGGCATCGAGGTCTCCTTTGACGGGTGCACGAGAAGGCGGTGCGCGATGTTAACCGTTTAGCGTTAAACGATTAGCAGCGAGAGTAGCGCGCGCCGACGGCTCTGCGCAAGCGTCGGTTAGAGCGCAGCCCCCAGCGCCAGCCCCAGTCCCGCGGCGAGGAGACCGAGCACGAGCATGCCGACCGCGTCGAACACGGCGGCGCCCCGTTCGCCGTCTCGCCACAGAGCGACCGCGTCGAGCATCGCGGTGCTGAAGGTCGTGTAGCCGCCGAGCAGACCGGCCCCGAGCACGAACGCCGCCTCCGGCAGCGCCGTCGTCACGAGCCCCAGCGCGAAGGAGCCGGTGAGGTTGACGACGAGGATCCCCCACGGGAACCGACGGCCGACGAGCCGGGCGACTCCGACATCGACGAGATAGCGCAGGACGGCGCCGACGCCCCCGGCGAGCGCGGCGGCGAGGAACAGCAGCGGACTCACGCGGCCCCTCCCCGGCGCGGGCGTCCCACCCGGAGCCCCACGGCTGCCGCGAGGAGACCGAGGACGAGGCTGCCTACGGCATACGCCGCAGCGAGGAGCGGTGCCGACCCCCACAGGGCCAACGTGCCGGTCATGAAGGCGCTGTAGGTCGTGAAGCCGCCGAGGACGCCGGTGCCCAGCAGCAGCCGCAGCTCCGCCGAGGCCGGGAGCCGCGCCGCCACGACCCCGATGAGCAGGGCGCCCAGCACGTTGGCCAGCAGCACCGCGAGGGGGAAACCGCCGGGATCGTCCACGAGGAGTCCGAGGCCCAGCCGCGCCGCCGTCCCGAGCGTGCCGCCGAGCGCGACGAGCAGGACACGACGGAGACTCACGCTCGCCACTGTAGTCGCCGTATGACAGCGCGACCGTCGGATGTCAAGGCGTTGGGGTGGGGGCGGGGACAGGCGTTGACTGTCGGCATGAAGCCCCTCTGGAAGGTCGACCAGGACGCACCCCACGGCACTCCCTTCGATCCCGGCGCGCAGCACGACGTGCTGATCGTCGGGGCGGGCCTGACCGGGCTCTCGACCGCGGTGCTCCTGACCCGCGCCGGACTCGACGTCGTGGTCGTGGACGCGGGGGACGTGGCGGAGCTGTCGACGGGCGGCAACACGGGCAAGCTCTCGCTCCTCCAGGGGCAGCAGCTCGCCACCATCCGGAAGCACCATCCGGCGGCGCTCGTCCAGGCGTACGTCGACGCCAACCGGGCCGGCATGGAGTGGCTCACCGGTTTCGCCGACACCGCCGGCCTGAGCTACACCGAGCGGACCGACCACACCTACGCCCAAGGTCCGGACGGGCTCGAGGCGGTCAGAGCCCAACATGCCGCCGCGCGGGAGGCGGGACTGCCGACGCGGCTGCTCACCGCGGGCGAGTTGTCGACGCCGTTCCCCGTCGCGGGCGCGGTCGCCCTCGATTCGCAGGTGACGATCGACCCGGTCGCCGTCGCCGACGCGCTCGCGAAGGAGTTGCTCGCGGGCGGCGGCACGCTGCACACCGGCGTCCGCGTGACCGGCGCGCACGCCTTCCCGGAGCCCCGGGTGGAGACCACGGCGGGCCCGATGTTCGCCGAGCACATCGTCCTCGCGACGGGGACCCCGATCCTCGACCGGGGCCTGTACTTCTCCAAGGTCGCCGGGATGCGGTCGTACTGCGTCTCGTTCCGGGTCTCCGGCGGGGTGCCGGAGGGTTCGTTCATCTCGGCCGACGGCCCGACGCGGTCCATCCGGCCGGTGTCCGCCGCCGACGGCCCCGCCGACACCGCGCAGCTCGTGGTCGGCGGCAACGGGCATCCGGTCGGCCGCTCGGACGGCGAGACCGCGGCGATCGACGACCTGGTGGACTGGACCCGCCTGCACTTCCCGGATGCGGAGGAGACGCACCGCTGGTCTGCGCAGGACTACCAGTCGCACAACCTCATCCCGTTCGTCGGCGCGCTGCCGCGCGGCCTCGGGCGCATCCGCATGGCCACCGGATATGCGAAATGGGGGCTGTCGAACGCGCCCGCCGCGGCGCTGCGACTCACGGAGGAGATCATCGGGACGAAGCGCAGCGAGCGCCCGTCCTGGATGCTGCGCCTCGGCACCCGACTCACCGTCCCCGCCGATCTCGCGCGCGGCGCCGTCGAGGGCGCGAAGGTGGCCGCCGCCGCCACGAAAGGCTGGGTCGAGGCCGAGACCACGCCGGTCCCGGTTCCGCAGCCCGCGGAGGGCGAAGGCGTCGTGGCGAATCGCGGCGGTCGCCCGGTCGCCATCTCCACGGTCGACGGCGTGACCAGGGCCGTCAGCGCGGTGTGCCCGCACCTCGGCGGCATCCTCGACTGGAACGACGCCGAGTGCACGTGGGACTGCCCGCTGCACGCGTCGCGGTTCGCCGCGGACGGCACACGCATCGAGGGACCGGCGCTGAACGATCTCCCTGAGGTGCCGCGGACGGTCGGGGGCTCCTGACTCAGGTCCGCGGCGGCGGAGCGTCCCATCCCTGCTGCGGGCTGTCGCAGTCCTCGCGGAACACGTACTGCGACACGAGCTTGCGCTGGCTGCTCGACCAGTCGATCGCCGGGCGGCGCTGCTCGGGCGGCAGGTAGCCCAGCCGGTAGACGGCCATGAGCTCCAGGTCGTCGGGCACCCGCAGCAGCCGCACGATCTCGTCCCAGCGTCCCGGCACCTCCATCGGGAACGAGATGAACTGGATGCCCATGCCCAGCTCGACCGTGGTCAGCCAGACGTTCTCCATGGCCGCCCCCATGCTGAACACGGAGTAGAACGAAGACAGCTGCCCGGGCCGGTACTCGCTGCGGTCGAGCATGACGCCCAGGAGTAGCGGCGATCCGGCCACGAGCTTGCGGTTCTCCGAACCCAGCGTCTTCGGCACGCCGAACGTGTTCATGAGCGTCTGACCGCGCTTGGTGAACACCTGGGATGTGAAGGGCCGAAGCGGCGCGGGGAGCTTGTCGAACAGCATGCCGCTGCGCTTCTCCTCCATCTCCTCCTGGCTGAAGCGGAAGTACGGCTTGTACCGCTCGAAGAACGTGCCGTTCGACATGGCCTCCGTCATGCTCTCGCCGGAGATGCGCGCGATCTCGTCGATCGTGTCCCTGTTCTCGATCACCACGAAGCGCCAGGGCTGGCTGTTGAGCTGCGAGGGCGCGCGCCCGGCCGCTTCCAGGAGGATGCGCTGGTGCTCCTCGGAGACGGGGTCGGGCAGGAAGGCCCCGTTCGTGGTCTTGCGGCGGCGGATGGCGTCGAGCAGTTCCATGCGGTCACTTCCGGTCGGAGGGGAGGCGCGAGACCACGAGCCCCGCGAGGACGAAGGGCGCCGCCGTGAGGGCGACGAGCGGGTGCCGCCGGGTGTGCGTCCCTGCGTAGGGGATCGCGGCCAGGGGGACGGCGGCGGGGAGGAGGGCCAGGGCGGCGCGATGGCTGCGCGGCGTGCGGGTGGCGAGACCGGCGACGACGGCGAGTCCGGTCGTCGCGCAGGTCAGGATGTAGAGGGCGTGGTGCACCCAGCGGAAACGACGCGTGTCGATGAGCTGCGCCGCCACCGCGAGCCCGAGGGCGCAGTTCGCCGCATAGGCCGTCGCCGCCGCCGCGAAGGCTCCGGACGCGGGGCGTTCGTCGCGCTCCCGTCGTGCCCGTCGCGCTTGCCCCGTCATGGCACGACCCTACGCCCTCCCCGCCTCCCCCGATCCACCCCCTTGCGTGCGAGCCACCCCCTTGAGTACGACCGCAGCGGGGTGGGTCGCACGCAAGGGGGCCGCTCGACGGATCAGAGGGAGGCTTCCGCGTAGATGCGGAGCGCGTCGCGGACGAACTCCGCGCCGCGCGTGCCACCCGCGGACGTCGCGTAGTTCGCGCCGAAGCGCGGGTCTGCGACGTACATCTCGCCGAGACCGATGACGTAGGCCTTGGCACCCGCGTCCGGTCCCTGCCGGAGCGCGGCGGCGGGAGTGCCCGGTATGCCCGTGAGCCAGGCCACGTGACGGCGCGCGAGCTCCTGCGCCTCGGCGGACGCGGGATCGATACCGCTCTCCGCCGCGGCGATCCAGTCGCGTCCGAGGTCGGACACGCGCTGCTGCCACTCGGCACGCTCGGCGTCGCTCATCCCGCGCCACCAGCGGTCGCTGTCGGCGTAGGCCTTCTTCCCCCAGCGGTCCTCGACCTCCTGCTTGTACTGCGTGTGGTCGAAGCCGTCGAACATGTTCTCTGCCATGAGGTTCTCACCTCCTCTCAATGCCGTGATGGTGGACTCGACCGACGCGATCTGCCGCGCCAGCCTGGTCTGCTCCTCGCGCAGCAGCGCGAGATGCGTCTCGAGCGCCGACGCCTCCGCCGCTGAGCCCCCGCCCTGGGTCCCTGAGCCCCCGCCCTGGGTCCCTGAGCCCCCGCCCTGGGTCCCTGAGCCGCGGACCTGGGTCCCTGAGCCTGTCGAAGGGCCCAGCACCTCCGCGATCTGCGGCAGCCCGAGCCCGAGCTCCCGCAGCAGGAGGATCCGCTGCAACCGCACGAGCGACGCCGCGTCGTAGTGCCGATAGCCATTGGCCGCGATGCGCGACGGAGGCAGCAGCCCGATGTCGTCGTAGTGCCGCAGCGTGCGGCTTGTCGTCCCCGCCAGTCGCGCGATCTCCTGGATCGACCAGTCCTTCTCGTCCATCCCGCTCCCTTCCGGTCGTTCCCCTCCACCGTAGAAGTTGCCGTTACGTCAAGGTCAACCCCGCTCGAATCGCTTGATTGGCTCGATTCCCGGCCGAAATGGGACCAATCAGGCGATTCGAAGCGAAGGCGGGTGTCCAGATCGAGATATATCGTGTTATCGTGACGGCAACACGATATATCGTGAATCCCTCGACACAGGAGAAGCAGACATGACCGAGAAGTGGCTCATCGCCCCCGGCGAGGAACGCGTCATCGACATCGCCTCCGCGACCCGGCTCAAGGTGGGCCTCGTCGGCGGACAGGTCGACGTCATCGCCCACGACGAACCCGGCATCAGGATCGAGGTGCACGGCGTCACCACGAAGGACCTCCGGATCGAGTCCCGCGACGGCGAGGTCGAGATCGACCACCCGCAGCTCGGCTGGGACAACTTCCTGGAGGTGTTCCGGAACTTCGGCTCCGGCGGTCCGCGCGCCGAGGTGAGCGTGGCCGTCCCGCGCGGCATCGCCCTGACCCTCGGCGTCGTGAGCGCCGGCGCCCTCGTGTCTGGCATCCGCAACGACACGCGTCTCAACACCGTGTCCGGCGACATCATCGTCGACACCCTCATCGGCGACCTCAGCGTGAACTCGGTCTCCGGCGACGTGCAGATCCGCAACCTCACCGGCTCGCTCAGCGCCAACAGCGTCTCCGGCGACGTGGCCGTCACGGGCGCCATCCGCAAGGCCACGGTCGACATCGTCTCCGGCGCGACACTGGTGGACGCGGCGGGCGACGTCAACACGATCACCGTGAACTCGGTCTCCGGCGGCACCACGGTGCGGCTCGACGAGTCCCTCGCGGCGAACTACGTCATCCGTTCGCTCAGCGGCCGTCTCCTCATCGACGGCGTCGAGCGCAGCTCGTCCGGCCCGAGCACCTACAACGGCACCACCGGCGAGCTCGCGGGACGCTTCGTCGACCTCCGCGCCAACTCCGTGTCCGGAGGGGTGACGGTCCTCCGCCGCGCTCCGCAGACCATCGAGAACGACCCGGAGTGGGAAGCATGAGCCCCGCGGTCTTCTCCCACGGCGATCTGCGCCTGTACCTGCTGTCGCTGCTCGCGGAGTCCCCGCAGCACGGCTACGGCATCATCCAGTCCCTCACGGATCGGACCGGTGGCACGTACACGCCGAGCGCCGGCACCATCTACCCGCGCCTCGCGAAGCTCGAGGAGGAGGGGCTGGTCACCAAGACCGTCGACGGACGCACGACGATCTATGCGATCACCGAGGCCGGACGCGCCGAGCTGGCCTCGCGCCAGAGCGACCTCGCCGACATCGAGGCGGGCATCACCGACACCGTCCGCCTCATCGCGAACGAGGTGCGCCAGAGCGTGCAGGAGGCGATGAAGAGTCTTCGCGCCGACCTGGCGACAGCCACCAAGGACGACCGGGCGGCGGCGAAGAACAGGCCGCGCACCGCGGGCGACGATGCACGGCTGACCAGCCGCGAGGAGCTGCACCGCGCGGACGCCGTCGTGAACGCCTTCCGCGCCCGCATCCGCACCGACCTGCGCACCCATGTCGCCAAGGGCGGCGTCCTCCCGTCGTCGGTGATCACCGACCTCGAGAACGCGCTGGATCAGGCCGCCCGCAGCGTGACCGTGGCGCTGAGTCAGCCGGACTCCTGAGCCCCTGGCATGACCGCACGAGGCCCCGTCGACATCCGTCGGCGGGGCCTCGTCGTGTGCGGATCACTCCGGCCAGATCTCCTTCTGCTCGTCCGGCACGGACTCCCCCAGGGGGACGACGAGCACGGAGCGGTGCTGGCGATGGGCGAGGCGCGCGGCGACGGAGCCGGTGAAGAACTCCCGGATGGACTCACCGATACCGCGCTTGCGGGTACCGACGACGATGAGCTGCGCGTCGAGCTTGTTCGCGAGCTGCTTGATGGCCAGCGCCGGGTCGCCGACGAGCTGACGTGCCGTCCAGGTGACGCCCTTGCCGTCGAGCACCGTGGCCGCTGCCGCCTCGACGGCCTCGAACTCGGCAGCCCCCGCGTCGAAGTTGATGTCGATGGGAGCGGAGTGCACGTAGCCGTCCGGATCCTCGTAGGTGACGAAGCGCGTGATGTCGACGTGGGCCACCACGAGCGGTGCGTTCAGCAGCCGGGCGAAGCGGACGGCCTCATCGAGAACGTGCGGGTCCTGGTCGAGCTGCATCCCGACGATCACGGCCTTCTGCAGAGCGGCGTTCTGCGTGGCCTCGTCGGACGGAGTGGAGGTGCTGTCGGTCATGGAGATCGCTCCCTTCGCCGGCCTGGCCGCGGCCAGGGTCTGTTCCCCGCGTGCTATCCTGAATGCTACTCTTACCGGCCTCGAGCCGGTGTCGTGAATGACTCGGGCGCCCGTCTGCCCGCAGCTTAACTCGTGAGGGGGTCTCAGGCATGGGCCGTGGCCGTCAGAAGGCGAAGCACACCAAGATCGCCCGCGAACTCAAGGCGTACAGTCCGTCGGTGAACTACTCGGCGCTGGAGCGCGAGCTCGCGCATTCGAGCGACTCCGACGAAGACGCCTACGTCGACAAGTGGGCCGACGAGTACGCGGACGAAGACGAAGACGAACTAGAGAAGGCGTAGCCCCTCGGTTCGAAACACCCGCACGGCTCGTGCGGGTGTTTCGTCGTTCCCGGGCGGCTGCGGGCGGGCGGCGTCGCGCGCTGCCGTGATCACGCCTGCCGCCCGAACCCGATGCCTCCGGCATGTCAGCGCTCCCTCGACGCGAGCCGAATGCGTCGCCAGACCGCTGATCCACGTCTTGTGAGCGCAAACATTTTCTGATTTGATGTGCATGTGATCGACGGCGCACCCTCGCCGCGTCCCCGCTTCGGGCGATCCGCAGGAACATGACCTCAAAGAGGAGAACAGCATGGCACCCACCTCACGCACCCCCCGCGTCGCCGCGGTCGTCGCCCTCGGCGCGGTGTCGGCGTTAGGACTCGCGGCCTGCGCCCCGGCCGCCTCCGGGGGCGGCGACGCCGGCGGTGAGCCCGTCACCATCGAGTACATGCACCGCCTCCCCGACGGCGAGGGCATGACCACGGTCGCGGAGATCGTCGACCGCTGGAACGAGGAGCACCCCGACATCCAGGTCAAGGCCACGAAGTTCGACGGCAAGGCCAGCGACATGATCCTCAAGCTCGAGACCGACATCAAGGCCGGGAACGGTCCTTGCCTCGCGCAGACCGGATACTCCGAGGTGCCGCAGCTCTACGTGAAGGGGCTGCTGGAGGACGTCGCCGCGGAGGCCGAGAAGTACGAGGACCACTACTCGGCGGGAGCGTTCAGCGGCATGCGGGTCGGTGACGCCATCGTGGGCCTCCCGCAGGACACCGGACCCCTCGTCTACTTCTACAACACCGCGGAGTTCGACGCGCTCGGCCTCGACGCCCCGGCGACGCTCGACGACCTGACCGCCGCCTCCGCCACGGCCGCCGCCGCCGGCAAGTTCGTCACGGCGTTCACACCGGACGAGGCGCAGAACTGGCTCTCCGGACAGGCTGCCGCCGCCGGAGACACCTGGTTCTCCACGGAGGGCGAGGAGTGGAAGGTGGACGCCGAGGGTGCGGGCTCCGAGCGGGTCGCCGCCTTCTGGCAGGGCCTGCTCGACGGCAAGCAGACGCTCGCGACCGAGCGTTGGGGCGAGGGCTTCACGGCGGCGCTGAACGACGGCAGCCTCATCGGCCACGTCGGCGCGGCGTGGGAGGCCGGATTCCTCCTCGACTCCCTGGACGGCACCCCGGCCGAGGGGCAGTGGCGCGTCGCCCAGCTCCCCGACTTCGGCGCCGGGGCGATGACCGGCCCCGACGGCGGGTCCGGCGTCTCGGTCATGAAGGGCTGCGAGAACCCCGAGGCCGCCATGGAGTTCAACGACTGGTTCAACACGCAGGTCGACGACCTCGCCTCCCAGGGCCTCGTCGTCGCCGCGAAGGGCGAGGTGGAGACGCCCGAGAAGATGCTGCGTCAGTTCGGCGGTCAGGATGTGCTCGCCGAGCTCGGCACCGCCACCGAGAACCTCAACCCCGACTTCCCCTACGCCCCCGGCTTCTCGACGCTGGCGAACATGAACGAGACGGCCGCCGCGGCCGCCGCCGGCACCGCCACCGTCGCCGACATCTTCACGACGGCGCAGGACACCGCCGTCGCGTCGCTGAAGGACCTCGGCCTTCCGGTCGCGGAATGACCGGACCGGACGGCATCATCGGATGAACGACGGCGGAGTGCACGGGCGATCGTGCACTCCGCCGTCGTCGTGAGAGCGAGAGGCACATCATGGCCACAGTGATTGAGACGAGGGCAGCGGCGCCGCTCCCTCCCGCGCGCCGTCCCGTCGCCCCGTCGACCCGTCGATCGCGGATCCGAAGAGAGGGCCTGACCGGGTGGCTGTTCATGGCGCCGTTCGCGCTGCTGTTCGCCGTCGTCTTCCTCATCCCGATCATCGTGTCGGTCCGGTCGTCGTTCTTCGCCCAGGTACCCGCCGGCGGCGGCCTGTACGGCGGCGGTGAGCTCGTCGACACCTTCGTCGGCCTCGACAATTTCGCCGCGGCGGCGACCGACGGCGCCTTCTGGGCCGGCATGGGACGGGTCGTGCTCTACGCGGCGTTCCAGATCCCGGTGATGATCATCGCGGCCCTCGCCCTGGCCCTGCTGCTGGACTCGTTCATCGTGCGCCGCCCCGCGCTGTTCCGCCTCGCCTTCTTCCTCCCGTACGCGGTCCCCGGCATCATCGCGGCGATGATGTGGCTCTACCTCTACACGCCCGAGGTGTCGCCCTTCCTGCCGTATCTGCCGGAGGGGACCGACCTCATGTCGCCGCAGACGATCCTCTTCTCGATGGCGAACATGACGACGTGGACGTACACGGGCTACAACATGCTCATCTTCCTGAGCGCCCTGCAGGCCATCCCGCGCGACCTCTACGAGGCCGCCCGCCTGGACGGCGCGACGGGATTCCAGATCGCGACCCGCATCAAGGTGCCGCTCGTACGCGGTGCCGCGCTGCTGGCCGTGCTGCTGTCGATCATCGGCACGATCCAGCTGTTCAACGAGCCGGTCATCCTGGAGGCTGCGAACTCCTGGATGGGCAAGGACTTCACGCCGATGATGCTCACCTACAACACGATGATGGGCGAGCTGTCGCCGTCGGGCAGCGGTCCGGCGTCGGCGTACTCGCTGCTCATGGCCGGCATCGCGGGTGTGCTCGCGATCGTGTACGCACTGCTCCAGCGGCGGAAGAGCGACGCATGACCACCACACGACTCGTCACCGTGGCTCCGCCGACGAAGCGGCGCTCCCGCAGGCCGCAGGCGGCGGACGCCCCTCCTCCTTCGATCGCCCCCGGCCCCGCCGCGCGCACGTTCGGCATCATCGCCCTCGTCGTCGCCACCTTGTACTTCCTCGTACCGGTGTTCTGGCTCGTGGTCGCCTCGACGAAGAACAACACCGACCTCACGTCGACGTTCGGCTTCTGGTTCGCCGAGCCGAACCTCGCTGCCAACTACGACAGCCTCATGGGCTGGACGCAGGGGCTGTTCTGGCGCTGGGTCGGCAACTCCCTGTTCTACTCGCTCAGCGCCGGGGTCATCGGCACGCTGTTCGCCGTGATGGCCGGCTACGCGATCGCCAAGTTCGCCTTCCCCGGGAAGAAGCTCGCGGTCGGCATCATCATGGCGGGGCTCCTCCTGCCCGTCGCCCTCCTCACGGTGCCGCTGTACATCGAGTTCCAGGCGCTCGGCCTCACGAACACGGTGTGGGCGATCATCATCCCCTCGGCGGTCTCGCCGTTCGGCGTCTTCCTCGGCATGGTCTACGCGCAGTCCTCGGTGCCGACGGAGCTGCTGGAGGCCGCCCGCATCGACGGCGCCGGTGAGGCCCGGATCTTCTTCACGATCGTGCTGCGGCTGCTCGGCCCCGCGATGGTGACGATCTTCCTGTTCATCTTCGTGGCCACGTGGAACAACTTCCTCCTCCCGCTCATGATGATCTCCAGCCCCGACCTCAAGCCGGTCACGCTCGGCCTCTACGGCATGATGAGCTACTTCTCCCCCGACAAGGGCGCCGTCATGCTCGGGGCACTGCTCGGCGTGATCCCGCTCATCGCCCTGTTCTTCACGCTGCAGAAGTACTGGCGCTCCGGTCTCGCCGCCGGCGCCGTCAAGGGCTAGGCACCTCGACCGCGCACAGACCGGAGGCCGCCGGCGCGAGCCTCCGGTCGTGCGTGAGGAGGGGCAGCAGAAACTCGTCCTCCAGCCGCGACCCCAGGACACCGGTCGACGTTCCGGTGCAGACCAGGTCGACGACGATCGAGGCGTCGACGACGGTCACCGCCCGGCGCGCCCCTCGTGCACCGGGACATGCTCTCCCGCCCCGGAACTGCGACCCGTGGAGAACCGGCAAACTCCCCGCCGCGTGCAGAAGAGGCCCGGGGCGAACCCCGGGCCTCTTTGTGCGCAGACGGACTCAGCTGCGTCGCCGCCGCCAGAGCCCCGCGCCGAGGGCGCTCAGCGCGAGAGCCCCGACAGCCACCGCCAGCCAGGTCATCCCCTCCGCGCCGGTCGTGGCCAGCGCCCCGCCCGCGGCGGTCGCGGCCGCGGTGACCGCGAGATCCGCACGGGCCAGCTCGGCGCCCTCGGCGTCCGTCGCAACGAGCGCATGGGCACCCGCGGGCGTGCCCGCCGGGATGAGGACGGTCGCGACCGCGCTGCCGTCGGCGGCGATCGTCACCTCCCCCACGCGGACCGGCTCCGAGTGGAGCCAGAGCTGCACGACCGCCTCGGGGTCGAAGCCGCGGAGCTGCACGCGGAGGGAGTCTCCTGCCGCCGCGGTGCCGACCGACGGGGTGAGGACGGCTTTCTTCGCAGGCTTCGCCTTCTTGACTGTGAGGGCGGCGCCGGCCACCTCCGCGCCGGAGGCGTCCTTGACGAGGAAGCGGTGCTTCCCGACCGTCGCATCCGCGGGGATGAGCACGCGGGTGGTCAGCGCGCCGCGCGCATCGACCGTCGCGTCCGCGAGCCGCACGCCGTCGAGCCAGAACGAGACGACGCCGTCGGGCGCGAAGCCCGAGAGCACGGCCTCGACCGTCTCCCCCGCCCGCACGGAATCCGCGCCGAGCGTCAACGCCGGATCGGTCTCCGCAGCACAGGCCCCGAGGTCGTCCTCGGGCCGCTTCTCCGGGGCGTGCCCCGCCTGCGGGACGGTGGTGCCGTACACCGCCATCTCCGCCACGGCGGCGAACGGCGTGCCCGAGATCGACGAGGTCGCCGTCACCCGCACGTATCGCGCCGTGGTCGCGTCGAAGTCGACATCCTGCCACTCCGCGACGTTCTTCCACTCACCCGCCGCGACGTCGGTGAAGGTCTGCCCGTCGGCGGAGACCGCGACCTGGAAGCCCTTGATGGGGCCGTTCTGGTTCGCGCCGCGCCGCAGATAGGAGATGCCGTCGACCGTCTCCGCCGCCCCGAGATCGAACGTGAGCACGTGCGGATACCCGGGGGCGTCGCTGCTCCAGCGGCTGTGCCAGAACGTCCCGGCGTTGCCGTCGAGCATGTTCGCCGCCTCGCCGTCCTCACCAGCGGTCTCCTCGGAGCTCGCGGTCGCGGTGATCTGCGCGTTCGGGATGCGGGCACGGGAGGCGACAGCCGCCTCCTGCGCGGTCTGCACGGTCCGCACGTCGCAGTCGACGAGGTAGGTGGCTGCGATGCCGATGCTCACCGGAGAGCCCGCGGCCGACGCCGGTGCCGTCAGTAGCCAGTCCGTCGTCACGCTCTCGCCGGGGGCGACCTTCGCGAACAGGTTCGACGACCCGTCTGCGACCTCGACGGTGTAGCCCTCCGGGAGGTCGAGCTGCACACCGACGTTCTCCGCCAGGATGTCCTCGCTGTTGGTGAAGGTCGTGGTGAAGGGTGTCTGCGCCCCCGGGCTCAGGGTCACGGCCTCGCCGGAGACCGTGGCGCACGGGGTGCCACCCTCCGTCGGACCGAGGTCGGTGACCGTGAAGTCGTCGAGGACGAAGTCGACGTCCGGGCCGCCGACGCGCTCCAGACCGACCCATGTGTAGTCGCCGCACCCCACGATCACGTCCTCCTGGAACGCGGTGGTCTCCAGGGCCTGCACGACGGGGGTGCGACGCAGGGTCGTCGAGGAGATCTCCCCGCCGAGCACGGCGTCGGTGCCGGTCAGCCAGCGGTAGGCCCCGCTCGCACCGGCCTGGTAGTCGAACCCGATGCGATAGGTGTGCCCGGCCTGCAGCGGTACCAGCGTGGGGTCGGTCCGGTAGACGACGCCGGAGTTCTCGGAGTGGGACATCAGCGAGTGCTCGCCGGTGAGAGTGGTGTCCACCGCCAGCCCCGCGAGCGCTCCGCTGTCGAACGGCTTGGCCGTGTTGCGCCAGTCGCTCGTCGTGTACGGGTCGTGCCGCCGCGAGATGCTCGTGCGCGGGTCGTCGATGCCGTTGGCGTCGCCCTTCACGAACGGGCCCCAGCCGGGCTGATTGCCCTCGAAGTCGTTCGAGTACACGGTGCCGGACGCGGCGGGGGCCGTCGTATCCACCATCACCCTGGCGTTGTCGATCCGTACCGTCGCGTCGCCGGCGACCGCCGAGACCGAGACGGTCACCTCGCCGGAGGCCGGGGCGACGAACGACACCGATCCGCGCTGGTAGTACTGTCCGGCCTTGGAGTCGGCGCGCATGTAGTTGTACGTCGGGGAGAGGTTCCAGGTGCGGCTCACGACGCCGCCCCCGGTGTCGACCGCGACGCTCACGTCCCGCGTGGCCGTCGGATCGATCTGCACCTGCGCGGAGAACGCGTAGCGCTTCCCGGGGGTGAGGCCGGTGACGGTCTGCGAGATCGCGGAGGGGGACGAGCCGAACACCGCGATGTTGTCGCCCCGTGAGGCGTTCTTCGCCGCGCCGAGGTCCGTGCGCTCGATGGTCACGTCACCCCGGGGGTTCCAGCCGTCGAGCGCGCCCGAGTTGAACCCGGGATCGGTCAGGCCCGCGTCGCGGTACTCGATCGCCGCCCGCTGCGCTCCGCCCTGAGGCACGACGACGTAGGCCGCCCCCTTCTCACCGGACAGCGTCAGCTTGCCGTCGAGCGCGGTGACGGTGCGCACCTTCTCGCGGCCCTGGTCGCCGAGCGCGAACACGTCGAAGGTCGTGTTCCCGCGGAAGGCGTCCGTGAGACCGAACGTCTTCTCGCCGCCGGAGGCCGTGAAGAAGTACATCTTGTCCGCGTCGACGGGCGAACCCGACTCGGCGCTCGACTCCAGCGACTGCCACGGCAGCAGGTAGGAGTCGCCGCGAAGAACGGTCGGGCCGTCCATCGTGACGACCCGCGTGCCGCCGTCGATCCGAACAGCCACGTCGTCGGTGAACGTCGCCTCGACCCCCGCCTCGTACGTCTGCAGGTCGAAGTGCTGCAGGAACTTCGTCGGCAGGCTCTGCGACCAGATGTTGCCGATGAAGCCGTCCCAGTTGCGGTTGCCCACCCAGCCCTCGGCATCGACGAGACGCTGCTGGCCGAGCAGGACGTCGTCGTTCCAGACGTCCGCCTGCGCGTTCTGGATGAACCGGACCATGGTGGAGTTGATGCCCTTGTTGTCCTTGCCGCCGTAGGCGAGGTCGTTCGGCCAGTGCGACCAGACCGTGCTGTCGACGAACTTGTCGCCCCACTCGGTCGCGACCTCCAGGTCCATGGCGTTCAGTTCGTCCGCGAGCTCCTCGGCCACCCAGCCGTTGGAGTAGTACACGTCGATGTAGACGCCGCTGAGCCCGGGCACCTCGTCCCGCAGCTGCTGGAAGCGGTCGAGCACGCGTCCCGTGCCGAGGTCGGTCTGCTGATTGATGTAGTACGACTGGTCGAGCCAGTTCCAGCCCGGCTTGTAGGGCGGTGTGCCGTCGAGGATCGCGGCGTCGAACGCGTCCGCCTGGGGGTAGATCTCCGTGGCGTTGACGTGCACGCTCATGTCTGCGTTGAGCTTCGCCCCCTCGTCGACGAGGCGGTTGAGGTCGGCGAGGCCGCCCGCGCGCTCGTTGTAGTTCCCGCCGTAGTCGGTGTTCGCGGAGTCGTGGCCCTCGCTGCCGAAGCCCTTGTTGAGCACCCACTGCCCCAGGCCGTCGGTCTGGTTCGCGATGCGCTTGGTGTTGTCGAGCACGAGGTCGAAGTAGTTCGTGGCGCTGGAGGCGAAGTTGAACGGGATGCGGCTGACCACGCGGTCGGCCACCCGGTCGGCACCGAGGCGCGGGGCATCGACCTCGCGGTAGCGGATCGCGGCGTCCTGCCAGTCCACGGTCTCGTCGCCGTTGCGGTCGGCGGTGAGGAGCACCGTGACCTTCGGCAGGGCGTAGGTCGTCACCCGGCTGTCGACGGCGGTGGTCGGATGGATGAGCCAGGTGTTCGAGCCGATCTCCGCGGTCCGGCCGTCGGCCGCAGTCACCCGCGTCGTGAGCCGGGTGTTCCACGAGGCGGTGCCGCCGGAGGCCTGCGTCGTCGCGTTCGTGATCACGCTGCCGGCGAGGGTCCCGTGGCCGAGGAACGCGAAGGCCGCGCCCTTCGTGCCGGTGGCCGTCGTCGCGCCCACCGCGATGTGCTCGTCGGCGTTCGTGGTGCTGTTCGGGCTGATGACGGTGCGGTCGAGGACGGCGCCGTCCGCGGCCGTCGCGGAGAGGAAGGCGTTGTCGGGGAGCCCCAGGGTGTTCACCGCAGCGGAGCCGTCGACTCCGGCCACGGTGAACTCGACCGTGCCGTTCGCCGCGACCCGGATGCTGCTGCGAACCGTGACGTCGATGCCGGTCAGGGTCGAGACGTAGTCGACGCCGGTCGCCGTCGCCGTGGAGGTGGTGGTCGACGCATAGGCGGTGCCGTTGACCGCCCAGGTGCGCGCGGAGCCCTTCTGCCCGCCGAGGCGCTCATCGCCCACGCGGTAACCGAGGATCTGCGGGAACGCGGAGGAGACGGTGGCCGTGGTGCCGCCCGCGGCGATCTCGACGGTGTCCCCGGGCTCCGGCTGCTCCGGCGTCTCCGGCTCGGTCACGATCGGCGGGAGCTCCTCGTCGGAGAGCACCTGGATCTCGCCGGCGCCGCCGCCCGTGGTGCCCTGCGCATCGATGATGAGGAGGGCGACGTACCGGCCGTCCTTCGCAGTGTCCAGCGTGATGCGCTGCTTCTCGTCGTTCGCGGTGGGCGCGTGCAGCGTCGCGGCCGCCGCGGCGGCGCCCCATCCCCCGTCGGCCGGCGAGGTGCGCGCGGCGTCGGCGTCGTCCGTGACGTACACCTCGACGGTCTTCGCCGCGACGCTCTGCCCCCGCTTGACCGAATAGTCCAGCGCCTTCACCGAGAGGGACCGCTGCAGATCGAGGGAGATCCAGTGCGGGAAAGGGGCGTTGGCCGAGTACCTCGACGTCCACTGCGTCGCGTAGTCGCCGTCGAAGGCACCGAGAGCCGTGCCGTCGAGCGAAGGCGGCGCCGGATACGGATCGGCTTCGCTGGACACCGCGTGCAGTCGGTAGTCCGCGTGCGGGACGGGGACGAGATCGGCGGCCTGCGCCGCGGTCGCGGGGAGGAGCGCTCCGCCGAGCGCGAGGGCCGTCGCCAGCAGGGAGCTGACGGCGACGGCGGTGCGCGGCGGTCGGGAAGATGTCGACACGTCTTGCCTCTCGAACGGTGCGACGGCCGGAGGAAAGGACGCCCCGATGCGCCGCAGGTGGATCATGGATCGGAACCCATGTTTGCGCTATCACCGTAGAGCGACGCGGTGGCTTAAGACAAGAGTCGAGCGCGAAGTATGCGCAAACATTGGCCGAAGGTCACCACCCGCGGCCCGTGTGCGGCTCAGGAGCCGATGAACTCCTCGGTCTCCCCGAAGGACGGCGCCTCCCGGATCTCCACCGTCGCCCCGAGGCCGTCGGTGTCGAGCACCACGATCTCGTTGCGCCCGGCGCGCCACAGCGGCGCGGGGGCGTAGAGCGTCTCCTGCGGCCCCACGCTCCAGTAACGTCCGAGCAGGAATCCGTTCAGCCACACCATGCCCTTGCCGCCACCGGGGAAGGCGAGCCACGCGTCCAGCGGTTCATCGACATCGAACCCGGCGACGGCGAGGCCGTCCGCTACGCCCGACCCGGCGGCGTCCGCCGCCGGAGCCGTCTGCGGCAGGAGGCGATGCGTCCAGCCGTTCACAAGGCGGCGGCCGATCATCACCCCGCGCATGATGCCCTTGCCCTCGCCGGTGTACGGCCCGTAGTTGATTCGTCCGAGGCTCTCGACGACGAGCGTCAGCCGACCGGAGCCGCCGTCCACGGGGAGAGCGAGAGACGTCTCGCCGTCCCGTTCGAGCACACCGAGGCGGCGGTCGTCGAGGAAGACGACCGCGCGATCATGCAGGCCGTCGATGGTCAGTGTCACCTCCTCGGGGAACGACACGTCGGCCTCATAGGCCACGAGACCGTCCTCCGCCCCGAGCTGTTCGAAGGTGAGTGGACGGGGCGAGAGCGCGCCCGCGGCAGGGGTCGCCCGGACCACGTCGAGTAGACCCGCCTGCCGCTCCAGGGGCGCGGACGCCGCGGACTGCCGCCGCGGCTGGTCGGGGACCGGCGGCAGCGCGTCCGCGTGGAAGGGAGCGAAGAGCGCGCGAAGCGCATGGAACTTCTCCCCGAGCGTGCCGTCCTCGCCGATCGGGGCGTCGGAGTCGTAGCTGGTCACCGTGGGCTGCAGCACGAGGTCGTGGTTCGCGCCGTTCCACAGGCCGAAGTTGGTGCCCCCGTGCGCCATGTAGAGGCTGACCGAGCCGCCCTCGTCGAGGAGCTCGCGGATCGTCCCGCCCATGCTGTCCGCCGACCGCACATGGTGCCGCTCGCCCCAGTGGTCGAACCAGCCGCCCCAGAGCTCGCTGCACATGAGCGCCTCCCCATGCCGACGCAGGGAGGCCGCCACCGGCACCCCGGTGCCGAACGTGAACGTCGTCATCGCGCCCGGCACGCTCCCGTGCGCGATCATGTCCGGGGTGATCCCGTCCGCCGTCGTCAGCATCTCCACCATGCCCCGTCGCCGGAGCCCGTCACGCAGGTGGGCGAGGTAGGCGGCGTCGCTGCCGAACGATCCGTACTCGTTCTCGACCTGGATCGCCACGATCGGCCCGCCGTACGCCGCCTGCAGGGGCACGAGCCGCGGGAGCAGTGCGTCGTACCAGGCGTCGACGGCGGCGAGGAATGCGGGATCGCTCGTGCGCAGGGCCGAGACCCGGCCGGTGAGCCAGAAGGGCAGCCCGCCGTTCGACCACTCCGCGCAGATATAGGGGCTCGGCCGGAGGAAGACGTCGAGGCCGACCTCGCCGGCCAGCCGCACGAAGCGCTCGACGTCCCGCCAGCCGTCGAAACGGATGTCCCCCTCGACCCGCTCGTGGAAGTTCCAGGCGACGTAGGTGTCGACCGTGTTCGCGCCCATCGCGGCGAGCCGGCGCAGGCGGTCCTCCCACTGGTCGGGGTGCACGCGGAAGTAGTGGATCGAGCCGGACAGGATGCGATGCGGCACACCGTCGCGGAGGATCTCCCCGTCGCGCCAGGACAGGGCGGGGGCGCCGGGGGCAGCGGCGTCTGTCGGCGCGGCGACGGCCGTGGAGAAGCCGTCGGAAGCCGCGGCGAGAAGGTCGGACATTGCACTCCCAGCTGAATTGTTTGCGTTCACATTATCGCATCGCCGAGGTCCGCGCTCCGTGGTTTTCCGCCGATGGATCGCTACCATTGGGACATGTCCCCTCGCCGTCCGAAAGACGACCGCGCCCCCAGCCAGGTCGACGTCGCCCGCCTCGCCGGCGTCTCCACGCAGACCGTCTCGCGCGTGATGTCCGGGCAGGACAACGTGCGGCCGGAGACGGCGCGACGAGTGCTCGCCGCGGTCGAGGAGCTTGGCTACCGGGTGCACGCCGCCGCCGCATCACTCGCGTCGGGGCGCACCCGTGTGCTCGGGGTGATCGTCGTCTCGACCGATCGCTACTCCTCCGCCGCGCTCGGCGTCGGCATCCAGCAGGCTGCGGCGGCGAACGGCTACACCGTGACCACCGCCGCGGTGGCCGACCACGCCTCGGACGACGCGTTCCTCGAGGCCTTCGACCGCCTGGAGCGGCAGGGCGCAGAGGGCATCATCCTCGGTGTTCCGATCGCCCTGGACACCCCGGCGATGCGGGCGCGCACCGAGCGGACCCCCGCCACCCGCAGCGAACGCACCTCCCTCGAGGAGGACGCCCCGCTCGCGGTCGACCAGCGCGCGATCGCCCGCCTCGCCGTGGAGCATCTCCTCGACCTCGGCCACGAGACCGTGTGGCATGTCTCCGGCGACGACTACTGGACGGAGACGCAGCAGCGCAGCGAGGCCTGGGAGCAGACGCTCCGCGAGCGCGGCATCGTCCCGCCGCCCGTGATCCCGGCGGACTGGACCCCGGAGTCCGGGTACCGGGCAGGCCGCACGATCGCCGCGATCCCCGAGGCGACCGCGGTCTTCGTGAGCAGCGACGAGATGGCGTTCGGCCTCATCCGCGCCCTGCACGAGGCGGGGCGCAGCGTGCCGGAGGACATCTCCGTCGTGAGTGTCGACGACATCGCCCTCGCCGCCTACGCCTCCCCCGCCCTGACCACCGTCCGTCAGCCGTTCGAGGCCATGGGCCGCGCCGCCGCGCTACGGCTCATCACCCAGATCGAGGGCCACGACCCGGTCGGCGAGATGCCCTCCACCGACCCGCAGCTCATCGTGCGCTCTTCGACCGCCCCACCGCGGGTCGCGCGCTGACGGCGATCGTCACCAGCGGCCGTGACGCCGCTCCCACTCGTCCTCGATCGTGCGGCGGCGACCCGCGATGATCCCCGCCGGCACCGAGACGACCAGCACCCCGGCCACCACGAGAAGCGGCACCTGCCACCCTCCGCTGGTGTCGTGGAGGAGCCCGACGAGGAGCGGGAACACCGCCGCGATCGCGTAGCCGATGCTCTGCACGAAGCCGCTGAGGGCGACGGCGCTCTCCGGCGTACGGGCGCGGATGCTCAGGAGCACGAGGCTCAGCGGGAACATGATCGCGGTGAGCCCGAAGATCGCGACCCACAGCGGCAGCGCGACGGTCGGGAAGAGCAGCAGGCCGCCGAGCCCGACGAGACCGGCGACCACGGCCACGAAGAAGAGCGGGCGGGTGGCCTGGAACCGTACGACGAGCACCGGCACGAGCATGGAGCAGGGCAGCCCGACGAGAGCGAACAGCGAGAGCAGGAAGCCGGCGGTCGCCGGGGTCACGCCACCGAGGTCGACGAGGATGGTGGGCAGCCAGGCGAAGGCGACATAGGCCATGGTCGACGACGTGCCGAACACGAGGGCGAGCGCCCACGCCAACGGCAGCCGCCAGAGCCGGCCGAAGACGCGGGGGTTCGCCGACTGCGTCGTGATCGGCCCGGTCGAGGCGGCGACCGCGTCGCGCACATCGTCCACGCCGTCGGTGGGGTCAGGAACCAGGAGTTCCGTCGGCACCGCGCGCTCGTCGCCGCGGGAGCGCACCAGCAGCGTCACCCAGGGCACGAGCGCGAGGGCGGCCACCACACCCCACATGCCGAGCGAGATCCGCCAGCCGAGCGAGTCGGCGACGGGGACGGCGACCAGCGGCGGGAGGAAGGTCGAGACCGCGAGCGTCGTGGAGTACGCGGTCATCATGACGCCGAGCCGGTCGGCGAAGTACTTCTTGACCAGCGGTGGCAGCAGGACGTTGCCCGACCCCACGCCGGCGAACACGACCGCGGTCGCGGCGAGCAGACTCCAGGAGTCGGGGGCGAGGCCGCGCAGCAGCATGCCCGCCGCCATCAGCACGATGGCCACCACTGCCATCCGCTCCAGCCCGAACCGGCGCTCGAACAGCGGGGTCAGCAGCCCGAACAGCGCGAAGCAGACGGGCGGAGCCGCACCGATCAGCCCCACGATCACGGGGGCCACCGGGAAGTCCTCGGCGACGTGGTCGAGGACCGGAGAGAGCGAGGCGACGGCCGACCGCAGCGAGAACGCGACCAGCACGATCCCGATCAACGCGAGGGTGCGCCCCTGCCAGAGGGGTCGGCCCTGCGGTGCGCTCAGGGACCCGGACATCAAGAGGTCTGCGACCCCTCCACCCAGGCGAGGTATTCGTCCGTGACGGTGCCGGTGACGTAGCGGCCATCGAAGCAGCTCATGTCGAGGTCTTCCAGTACGGAACCCTCGGTGATCGCGGCCTTCAGGTCGTCGACCTCCTGGTACACGAGGTGGTCGCAGCCCAGCTCCTCCGCGATCTCGGGGATCGTGCGGCCGTGGGCGATGAGCTCGTGCCGCGACGGCATGTTGATGCCGTACACGTGCGGGTGCCGGACCGGCGGGGCGGCGGAGGCGAAGGTCACCGACGAGGCCCCGGCGTCCCGGGCCATCTGGATGATCTCCTTCGAGGTGGTGCCCCGCACGATGGAGTCGTCGATCAGCAGCACGTTCTTGCCCTGGAACTCCGTGGACATGGCGTTGAGCTTCTGACGGACGCTCTTCTTGCGCACCGCCTGCCCCGGCATGATGAAGGTGCGGCCGACGTAGCGGTTCTTGTAGAAGCCCTCGCGGTACTCGATGCCGAGCTTGCGGGCGACCTCCATGGCCGCGGGACGGGACGAGTCGGGGATCGGCATGACCACGTCGATCTTGTCCATCGGCACGTGCTTCGCGATCGTGTCGGCGAGCTTGTCCCCCATCCGCAGGCGGGACTCGTATACCGAGATGCCGTTCATGACGGAGTCGGGACGGGCGAGGTAGACGTACTCGAACGCGCAGGGCGCGAGGTGCGTCTCGGTGGCGCACTGCTTCGTGAACAGCTCGCCGTCGTTCGTGATGAACACGGCCTCGCCGGGCTCGACCTCGCGCACGACCTCGTAGTCGCCGTTCTCGAGCACGAGCGACTCGCTCGCCACGACCCACTCGTCCTTGCCCTCGGCTCCGGGGACCGTGGAAGGGCGGCGGCCCAGGATCAGCGGACGGATGCCGAACGGATCGCGGAACGCGAGCAAGCCGTAGTTGGCGATGACGGCGATCACGGCGTACGCACCCTCGATGCGGTCATGCGTGCGGGCGACGGCCTCGAAGATCCGGTCCGGGTCGAGGTCGACCGTGGAGGTCGTGGCCTGCAGCTCACCGGCGAGCACGTTGAGCAGCAGCTCGGTGTCGCTCGACGAGTTCAGGTGCCGGCGGTCGCGCTGCGCCATGTCGGCGGCGAGCTCACGCGTGTTCGTGAGGTTGCCGTTGTGGATGAGGATGATGCCGTAGGGCGCGTTCACATAGAACGGCTGCATCTCCTCTTCACTGGACGCGGTGCCCTTGGTGGCGTAGCGGACGTGGCCGAGACCGACGTTGCCCAGCAGTCCGCGCATGTCGCGGGTGCGGAACGCCTCGCGCACCATCCCCTGGGCCTTGGCGTTGTGCATGACGCCGTTCGCCTCGGCGGTGGCGATGCCCGTCGCGTCCTGCCCGCGATGCTGCAGCAGCAGGAGGGCGTCGTAGATGTCCTGATTGACCGGGGCAGAGCCCACCATTCCGACGATGCCACACATGGGCTCTTACTTCGCTCCGTCCGCGTAGGCGCCGACGAGGCGCACTGCTCCACCATCGACGCCCTTGGCGCCCTGTTCGAATCCGCCGGCCGGACGCGGGCCGAAGCCCACCGTGCCGACCTGCCAGGAGGGCATGCCCTCGGCGTTCAGCGCCGCGATCGCGGCGTCCTTCCTGTCCGCCGCCACCACGGCGAGGAAGCCGATGCCGAGGTTCCAGGTGCCCTCGGCGGACTCCAGCGTGGAACCGGCGATGTCGCTCAGCACGCGGAACACCGGGCTCGGCGACCAGGTGCTGCGGTCGACCTCGACCCAGCTTCCCTGGGGGAGCACGCGCGCAAGGTTGGCGGCGATGCCGCCGCCGGTGACGTGGCTCAGCGCGTGGACGCCGCCGGAGGCCTCGATCAGGCGCAGCAGCGGCAGCGTGTAGAGGCGCGTGGGCTCGAGCAGAGCCTCGCCCCACGTCGAGCCGAAGTCCTCGGCGTTGTCGCCGTAGGAGATCCCGGCTCGGGTGATGATGTGGCGCACGAGCGAGTAGCCGTTGGAGTGCAGGCCGCTGGAGGCGACCGCGATGACCGCATCACCGTCCTGCACACGCTCCGCGCCGAGGATGGCATCGGCCTCGACCACACCCGTCGCCGCGCCGGCGACGTCGTAGTCGCGAGGGCCCAGGAGACCGGGGTGCTCCGCCGTCTCGCCGCCGACGAGCGCGGTGCCCGTCGCGGCGCACGCCTCGGCGATACCGCGCACGATGTCCGCGATCCGCTGGGGAACGACCTTGCCGCAGGCGATGTAGTCGGTCATGAACAGCGGCTTCGCGCCCACCACAACGATGTCGTCGACGACCATGCCGACGAGGTCCTGGCCGATCGTGTCGTGCTTGTCGATGGCCTGCGCGATGGCGACCTTGGTGCCGACGCCGTCGGTGCTGGTCGCGAGCAGCGGACGCCGGAAGTCGCGCAGGGCGCTGGCGTCGAACAGACCGGCGAAACCGCCGACACCGCCGAGCACCTCGGGGCCGTGCGTCGCGCGCACGGACGACTTCATCAGTTCGACGGCGAGGTCACCCGCTGCGGTGTCGACGCCGGCTTCGGAATAGGGGTTGGTGGGGGAGGCAGCCACTCGAACAGCCTACCGCCCGCGGGCGCCCCGTCGGCTCGCGGCCCTCTTCGAGTGCAGGGCGGATCGCGCGATACCGAAACGTCCTCATCTGTAGCGTAATCATCCGCACATGTGAGAGTCTGTCGGCGAATCGGGCGGGCTCGACGACCGGATGTCGCGGAAAGAACAGGAGAGGTGACTGTGCGCATACAGAAGAAGAGAACGGAGCGACGACGCAGGAGAAGCCGGGGCGCGGTGAGCAGCGCCGTCGCCCTCCTGGCCCTGGTCGGACTCGCGGTGCCGCCGGCGGCGCAGGCGGCGGAGCTGGATGCCATCACGGCGGTGAGGGTGGTGGAACCGACAGGCGACATCCACCTGTACGACACGCTCCGACTCGAGGCCGCCTGGGCCGTTCCGGACAGCGCGCAACCGGGGGACACCTTCTCGCTCGCCTTTCCCACGACGCCCCGCTTCGTCGGGGTCTCCTCGACGTTCCCGCTGCGGGATCCCGACGGAGCCGTGGTCGGCACCTGCACCGTCACGGCGAGCGCGATCACGTGCACGCTGAGCGACTACGTCCTCACGCACGACAACGTCCGCGGGACGCTGTTCTTCCAGATGAAGGCGGAGGAGACCACCGACGTCGACACCGTGACCTTCACCACCGGGGACGGGGATCCGATCACCGTGGAGATCCCCGGTGGCGGCGTCGGTCCGCAGCGCCCCGAGCCGGTGCCGACGGACGCGACCAAGTCGGGCGTGCAGACCACCGACGGGACGATCGAGTGGTACATCTGGGTGCCCGGACGACTGCTCAGTGGAGAGCGCCCGACCCTCACCGACACCGCGACGCCCGGGCTGACCCTGCTGTCGGACACCGTGGCGATCGGATCGGTCGCCACCGACGCGTGGGCCGGCGGCCTCTTCGACCCGGCGGACTTGCACCCGCTCGCGGCGGGGTCGGACTTCGTCCTCACTCCGGGCACCGCGAGCTCGTCGTTCACCGTGGAGTTCACGGCGCCGGCTCAGGCCGACCGCCTGTATCGACTGTCGTATCAGACCCAGCTGCCGGCGGATGCGCACAACGGCCAGGTGTTCGCCAACACCGTCTCCGGATCGAGCGTCACCACCACCACGGCGACCGTGACCACGAGCGTGGCGGGCGGCGACGGCGAAGGGGACGGGCGCGGCGGGTTCTCGGTCGCGAAACGGATCGTCGGGGAGGGGGCACCCTTCGTCCCGGCCGATGCGACGTTCGCCGTCGACTACTCCTACCCCACCGCGGACGGCCCGGTGACCGGCACGCTCACGTTGCTCGCGGACGGCACCGCTCACGCCGTCGGGGGGATTCCGGCCGGAGCGGTCGTGACGCTGTCCGAGCACCGGGCCGATGCCGTCCCCGGCGTCGTGTGGGGAAGCCCGCAGTTCACCGGCGACGGGGTGACGGCGACCGACGGAGGCGCACAGCTCACGATCAGCGCGGAATCCGTCGTGGCCGTCGAGCTGCGCAACCCGACCACGCTCTCCCCGCCGTCCCCGACCACGCCGCCGACCACGGTCGAGCCGCCGTCCCCCTCGGCTCCCGCGACGCCGCCCTCTCCTCCCTCCCGGGGCCTCGCGGCCACCGGCGGCAACGCCGGCGGCCTGATCGGACTCGCCGCCGGGGCGGTGCTCGCGCTCGCGGCGGGGATCCTGCTCAGCCGGCGCGTCGGGACCCGCGCAGACTCCGCACCGGGACGCACCGGCATCGAGAGCTGACCCGGCCCCGGCAGGCGAGGGGCCCGGTCCGACGGATCGGACCGGGCCCCTCATGTGGTGGATGCGCGGGGATCAGTTCCCGCCGGTGACGTTGTCGCGAGCGTCCTGAGCGCTGCTCTTGACCTCGTCGACCGCGTGGGTCGCGTCGTCACGGACGTGGGCGGCGGCACCCGCGGCCTCGTCCTTGACGGCGGCGAAGGCCTCCTGTGCCGGCTCCTTGAGGTCCTGGCCGATGGTCTTGGCGACGTCGGTCGCCTCATCGACGAGAGGCTGGGCCTTCTCCTTGATGTCCTCGGCCAGTTCCTTCTCCTTCGAGGAGGCGGGGATGACGGCGGCCACGACGAGCCCCGCAGCGAAGGCCATGAGCCCCACCGCCAGCGGGTTGCCCTGCGCCTTGGCCACGGTATGCCGTCCGGCGTCGGCGACCGAGGAGGAGGCATCCCCCAGTCGGTCCCCCGCGTCGTCGGCGGCGCCCATGACGCGGTCGACCGCCGAGCGCACGGCGCCCTTCATCTTCTGCGTCTGCCGGTGCACGACCTTCGAGGGGGTGACCTTGTCGGCGAGGGCATCGACATCCCTGCCGAACTCCGCTCGGGTCCGCTCGATGTCGGCGCGGATCGCGTCGGGTGAATCGCTCATTTGTTCTCCTCATTCCTCTTCACCGCATCAGGGATGCGCTTGAGGCTGTCCACGGTGCGCGGAGCCCCTTCGATGCTCTTCAACTGCTTGCGTCCCATCACGAACAGGACGAGCGCGATCACCGCCCAGATGACGGCGACGATCACGGCCGACCAGCCGAGGCCGGTGACATAGGCCCCGAGGGCCCACCAGAGGGCGACCGACAGGAAGAACACGGCCATCAGTGCGCCGTATCCCGCTCCGCCGAGCATCCCCGCCCCCCGGCCCGCACGCGTGGCCGACTGCTTGAGCTCGGCTTTGGCCAGCTCCAGCTCCTGCCGCATGAGGGTCGACAGATCGGTGGTGACCTCGCTGAGCAGATCGCCGAGTGACGTGGTCTCCGCCTTCTGCTCCGAGGGCGTGGGGGTGGCGTCGGTCATGGTCGCCCCTCTTCATCGGTGCCGCGGGAGGCGGCGTCCGTGCGGTCGTAGAGCGGGGTGTCCCCGTCGTCGACCGTCTCGCCGCGCGGCGTGACGCCCCACGGGGCGGTGCCGGCATCGATGCCGCTCATGCCGTCCGGCGCTCCGGGCACGGTGCCGTCGGTGGGAAGCGGCGGCTCACCGAGAGTGGTGTTCTCTGCGGTCCCCGCGCCTCCGACCACTCCCGCGGCGCCCGCGCTGCCGGGGACGGCGCCGGGCGTGGTCGCCGGGGCGACGACGGGACGCGGCGGGACCGCGGGTGCCGCCGCTCCCGCCCCCGACGGGGAGCCCGAGCCCGATGCCGCGCCGGACGAGGCGGACTCGGCGGCGCCCTCGGAGAGCGCCCTGGTCAGCCGGCCGGCGACGAGACCGGCGAGCGCGGCCACCGCGATGAACGTGCCGGGCTTCGCCCGCGCGTAGGACTTCACCTCGGTGAGCAGCGAACCGGGGTCGCGGTCGCCGATCCAGCCGGCGATGCCCTGGATACGCGTCGACGCCTGGCGCACGAGGTCGGCGGCGACACCGCCGTCGGAACGCTCCGCCATCGTGCCCAGCTCCCCGCCCACGGACCGGAGTCCGTCCGCGACGCGGCGCTGCTGCACCGCCGCCTGCTCCGACAGCTCCGTCTTGGTCTGGTGGTACAGGTCGCGCACCTGGTCCTTGGCCTCGTGGGCGACCGCCCCGGCTTCGGCCTTCGCCGTCTCGACGACGTCCGCGGCCTGGCCCTTCGCCGTGTCGGCGACACCCGCGGCCTCATGCGCGGCGGTCCGGACGGTGCCCGGAGACTCGGTCGTACCGCTGCCCGCGGCACCTTCTGCATTGCTCTGCGACATCGTTCTTCCTCTCGACTCCCGCCGACGGCCGCCGGCGTGTGAGCAGGTCTACCCCCGGGTGCGGCGATCACAGCGAGGGTTGACGCGGCTCGCGGAGGGCATTACCGTGCCGGGACTCCGCACGGTAGCCGCACCCGCCTACGATGGGGCCATGGCCGACAAGCCGCAGTGGCTCATCCGCGAAGACGCGAGCGTCCCCGTGCTCGTCGCGCTCGCCCTGCGCCAGCTGCTGGGCATCAGAGCGCCGCTGGACCTGCCGTCCCTCCGCGACCTGTCCGTGCGCGCGCCCGATGCCCCCGACGCCTCACCCGAGGTCGAGGCGCAGTGGCAGGGCTACTGGGACATGACCGTGGAGCCGCGGGCCCACCACTCCGGCGTTCCGCTCGAGCTGATCGACGGTTTCGACACCCTGGTGGCCCTCCCGGCGACCGGCGCCGAAGCGCTCTCGACCGCGATCCGTCCGCATGCCGGCACCGCCCTCCGGTACGCCAACGCCGCGCACGACCGATACGTCGGGTCGATGAAGAGCCACACGGGCGGAGACGCTTATCGGGCGTACGCGAGCGCGATCGCGGAGTTCGAACGAGACATCGGACGACGCGCGCACTCGTTCGAGCTGAACGTACAGGTGCTGCCGCTGTCGCAGCGCGGGATCTGGTGGATCGGCGACCTCACGGTCGCGGTGACCGACGGCCTCCGCCGGGACGTCGTGGCGTTCGACTCCGCCATCCGCCCGGTGATCGCCGAGCTCGCCTAGGCGCGGTCGGTCGTCGTGTCGTCCTCGTCGACCACGGTCTCCCGGTCGACCCTCACGACGCGGTCGTGGCGGCGGGCGATCCGCTCGAGCACGAGACCGGCGACGCCACCGAGAGCCAGACCGATCGGCACGGTCCAGAGCAGCAGGAAGCCGAAGACCTGACCAGGCGGGTAGACGACATCGAGCGCCTGCGACTGCTCGAAGCTGCCGACCATCGTGAGGATGCCGGCGGCGATGACGCCCAGCACGACCCCGATGCCCATGAGCACGCCGTACCGCGGTACGCGGCGCACGGTCGCTTCGACGGTCTGGTGGGTGTCGTGGGAGGGCATGCCTCCATTGTCCCACCCTCTGCGGGCGTGCGCAGCCGCACGCGGAAACGCCCTCCCCGATCACCGGGGAGGGCGGTTCCGATAGCCGCCGGACTCAGACCTCGGTCGTCGTCTCGGCCGGCTCCCCCCTCCGGGTGCGACGCACGATCAGCACCCCGCCCGTCGCGGCCAGGGCCACGACGACCAGCCCGCCCACGATCCAGGGCCACACCGGGGCTTCCTCCGTGGCGACCGGCGCGCTGATCGCGGTCACCGCCGCGTCCGCCTCGGCTTCCGGCTCAGACTCCTCCTCGGCGGGAGTGCCGCAGGCGCCGTCGACCGGGATCACGGCGGAGACCGGGTCGAGCTCCTCGCCCGCCTCATACGTACCGAACGCGGAGGCCCCGGCCGGGGTCAGCGTCGTGGGGACCGCATCGAGGGTCAGCGCGCCGTCGACCACGGCGGCGTCCGCGAGGGCGAACTCGGCGAGACGCACACCCTCTTGCGCCACCGCCTCTCCCGCCTGAGTGGTCCCGGTCACATCGAACACGAGGTAGCCGGCGTCGCCCGTGAGCTCGACGCGCGCGTTCGCCAACGTCGTGTTCAGCGCCCCGTCGTGGCCCGTGAAGGTGATGCCGCCGCCGTAGGTGACCAGACCCGAGCCCGCGGCGTCATCCAGCGAACCGGTGCCGTTCGACCACACGAAGGCGGGATACTCGTAGGCCACGTCGGCGAGCGTCCAGCCGCCCCGGGCGATGCCCTCGATGTACGTGCGGAACGACTCCTTGTAGCCCCAGTGCAGGGTCGCCCCCTCGACCGTGCACACGCCGATCTCCGTGGTCGCTCTTGCGAGCGTGAACGCGAGACCGCGATCGACCGAGCCCTGGAAGGTGAGCGTGTGCTCGCCGTCCGCGAGTGTGGCCGGGAGGGCACCCGACCACTTCACGACCCCCGCCGCGTCCGCCGTCACCGTACCGAGCAGCACCGGGGTCGAGTACACGACCACCTTGATGTCCTCCTCGTTCGCACGGAAGCCGGAGGCGGAGACCGTAGCCGTCTTCCCGGCGGCGAGCGCGGCGAGGTTCTCCTCGTCGACCTCGATGCCGGCCGCCGTCGGGGCGGTCGTCGGGAGCGTGGACTTCGGGACGACCGCAGCCGCCGCGACCGTGCCCGTCGTGCCCGAGGGAGCGGCGGCGACGGAGCCGATCGTGAACGAGACGGGGTTGAGCGTGGTGCCGTACCCCGAGAGCACGCGGTCGCGTCCGGCGTCCGTGAGGGCGGCGGGTGCCGCCGTGTAGGTGACGGCGCCACCGGCCGCCGTGCGGACGGCGCGGGAGAGGTCGAGGGTCGCGAACGGCACCTGCGCACCCCCGCTCGTCACGGACAGCGTGGCGGAGGACGCCGAGGTGATCCGGATCGTCGGATCGGCGACGGTGACGTCGAGCACCCCGTGGTGGCCGGTGAAGCGCACGGCACCGCGGTAGACGACACTGCCGCGTCCGGAAGCCGCGTCGAAGTCGCCGCCCACGGTCTGCCCGAACTGGAACTGGCCGCCGGATCGGGTGGCGCCCCCGGAGACGGCGATCGTGCCCTGGGCGATCGGTCCGGTGATGTAGTTCGTGAACGAGGACGAGATGGCCCAGCGCAGCGACCCGCCGGGGACGGTCGCGGCCGGCTTCGTCGGAGTCACCGGGGGCTTAGGCGTGACCGGGGGCTTCGGCTCGGTCGGCTTCTCGCCGAGCAGTGCGCGCCACTGTGCGTCGGTGATCGTGACCGCTCCGCGCGCGTAGATGGTGTCGGCGGTCGGCATCGTGTGCTGCTGCCACACGATCGCCTCATACGCCTTCGACCGGTCGAGGTTCTTCGCCGCCGCGTTCAGGTCGACGGCGAAGGCTCCGAAGCCGATGTTCCGGACGTACTGCATGGCGAGGAAGCCGCCGCCTGCGGTCACGTCGGCCTCGGTCCCCGTCTCGATGAGCGCCACGTAGGCGCCGGTGACCGCGCCGAGGTCGGCGGCGGTGACCTTCACCGTCAGCCCGTCCGCGGCGGTGGCGCCGGTGACGGCGGTCGTGACCGTCGGTCCGGAGGAGGGCAGCAGGGCGTTCCACTGCGCGTCGGTGACGGTGACGGTGGAGCGTGCGTAGATGGTGTCCGCGTTCGGCATCGTGTGCTGCTGCCAGACGATCACCTCGTAGGCCTTCGACCGATCGAGAGCACTCGCCGCCGCGGTCAGGTCGACGGTGAAGCCGCCGCCCGTGATGCCGCGCACGTACTGCATCGCGAGGAAGCCGCCGCCGGCGGTGACATCGGCCTCCGTGCCCTTCTCGATCAGCGCGGCGTAGGCACCGGTGACGGCACCGAGCTTCGTCGCCGCGGCCGTGACCGTGAGGCCGTCCTCGGCCGTCGCCGCCTTCACTGTGGTCGTCAGCCCCGAGGCGATGCGGTAGTCCAGAGCGACGCTGCGCTCCTGGTCGGCGTTGACGACACCGCCTGCCGGGTAGGTGTACACCCCGTAGGAGCCGGGCGTCGCCGGGGTGTCCTTCAGCGTCAGCGCGACCTGGAACGAGCCCTCGGGCGAGATGTCCACCCACTGCGCGCGGATCGCGCCCTGGTACTGCGTCGGGACCTGGGCCAGCACGCCTTCGGCGAGCGCCCAGGCCTGTGCGCCGACCGAACGCGCCGAGGACGGCGCCCCCTGTGAGGGCTGCCACGTGGACGCGAAGTTGCCGAAGACCACGTAGGTGCCCTGGGGCAGGTTCGACGGGATCGGGACGCCGCGTCCGCCGACGTTCGCGGTCGGGTCGTATCCGGTGCCCTTGACGATGATCTCGTCGCCGGCCTGGAGGCGAGCGCCCGCAGCGGGCGTGGTGCCGTCGGCGAGGAACACCTCGATGGCGGCTTCGGCGGGCGCCGGCTCGGTCTCTCCCGGGGCCGTCTCTCCCGGCTCCGTCTCCCCGGGCTCCGTCTCCCCAGGCTCGGTCTCACCAGGCTCGGTCTCACCGGGCTCGGTCTCACCGGGCTCGGTCTCACCGGGCTCCGTCTCGCCTGGAGTCGTCTCTCCCGGCTCCGTCTCGCCCGGCTGGACGGGCGTCGTTCCGAAGACCGTGTCCCACTGCGCAGACGTCACCGTGACGTCGCCGCGGCCGTAGATCGTGGCGGCTGTCGGCGCGGTGTGCTGCTGCCAGACGAGCACCTCGTACGTCTTCGTCCGGTCCAGGGACGCCACGGGCGCCTGCAGCGTGAAGGACGTGGCCCCCTGCTGCACGCTCGGGAAGGGCAGCGCGAACGCGGCGTAGCCACCCCCGGCGGAGATGCCGCTCTCGGTGCCCGACACGATCAGTGCGGCATAGACGCCCGTCACGTCCGGCAGACCCTCGACCCGCACCTGCACGGTGAGGCCGCTGGTGTCGGCGGACGAGACCGCCGCGGTGACGGTCGCCGCGGCCGCGTGGGCCGGCGAGCTGACCATCGCCCCAGCGGCGACGAGGACGAAGGAGAAGAGGGCGGCGAGCAGGACACGCAGGCGTGTGCTCGCTGAGGGGGTATGTGCTGTGGCGTTCACGGTTCTCCGCGGCGCGCCGGGCGCGATCGATCGCGCGCCCTGCGGCGCCGCACGGCAGTCGGGCGAAGGTGGACTTTGGTTAGGCTTTGCTAAGCAAGCCGCCGATCCCGAGCGTAGAGGGGCGCCAGTGAGGGCGTCAAGTTTTAGGATAGCCTTGCCTAATGCGACGCACCCCTGCCCTGCTTCTCGCCGCCGCGCTGGCCCTCGGACTGGCCGCGTGCGCCGGGGCGGACTCCGGCCCCGGGGCGGCGGCACCCCCTGTCGACGACGCCTGCCCGCAGGCCTCGACTCCTCTCGCCGATCTCGACCTGGTCGCCGACGTGCGCGCAGCGACGGGCCCCTCGACCGCGTGCCTCGCGAGTCACGCGGTCGCGCCCGTCGAAGACGACACCGCCCCGGCGCTCCCGGTCACCGTGACCGACAGCGAAGGCCGCGAGGTCGAGATCACGGACACCGACCGCATCCTCCCGATCGACATCTCCGGCACGATCGCCGCCACGGTGTTCGCGCTCGGGCTCGGCGATCAGGTCGTCGGACGCGACGCGTCCACGCAGTTCCCCGGCACCGAGGATCTCCCGGTCGTCA
>Ga0233424_10000590_pt1 | contig 43140 bp, 35 predicted proteins | sample Watercolumn_Towu_FD_181011 | JGI IMG/M metagenome (GOLD analysis project Ga0233424, IMG submission 181011) | Freshwater microbial communities from Lake Towuti, South Sulawesi, Indonesia - Watercolumn_Towuti2014_125_MG | ecosystem: Environmental > Aquatic > Freshwater > Lake | place: Indonesia...
CCACCAGGTAGAATTTGACCGAGAGCCGGGCGTTCCCCTCTCCGACCGGGAGCATGCCGCACTCGTAGGGCGTGTCCTTGACGCGGTCGCGGCGTCCGCGCTGGCCCACCACCACGGACAGGATCAAAATCCCGAACGCATACCCGATTGCGACTACGGCCAGAAGGAGCACCGGAACGTACTGCGCAAATTGGTCCATGGGCGGACGCTAGGAAAGCGTCTGGGCTTTGGCAAGGGGTTTTTGGATTTCCACGCGATGTTCGGCGCCGTTCTCGATGCACGCTTCACGTAATCGGACTCCACGACGCCAAGAAAGGACTGGCAACGATGGCGGTGCATCCACGAGTTGGCGGTAGCGCTGACTTTCAAGCCGGCAAGCTGCCAGGTCTCCTGACCGCGCGGTCCACGAGGCAAGAATGCCTCGGAACTTGCCGACCCGAAGGTCGGCGTTACGCTGCGACCGACAACTCGTCGATGCACCGCCGCCACGATTTGGTGCGATTTCAAGCTTGCGTTCCGAAGGTTCCACCCGAATGATTTCGTCCCTTTATGAGTTCTGAAATGACCGGTTCCGTTGGGTTGTACGATTTGCTCGCCTGGCTGGAAGAGAACAAGAAGCGCTTGATCCTTGCCGCAGCGGGTTTGGTGGTCGTGGGATCTGGCATTTCCATTTATCGCTACAACAAGGCGCAAACCGAATTGGCGGCGAGCCAGGCCCTCCTGGCTTTGCGTTTGCCCTTGAACGCCTCCGAAAATGCTCCACCTCCCGAAGCCTCCAGTTTCTTGAAGATCGCGCAAGCCCACCCCAGCACCACGGCCGCGCAGCGCGCGCTTCTCTTGGCCGCGGGGACGTTGTTTGCGGAAGGGAAATACGCAGAAGCCCGCACGCAGTTTGAGGATTTCCTCCAACGCTACGGAAATCATCCACTGGCCCCGTCCGCTTTGTACGGCAAGGCAGCCGCCTTGGAATCCGAATGGAAAGCCGATGAAGCGCTGCGCACGTATCAGGATGTGTTGTCTCGTTATCCACAGGCCTGGCTTCTGGCGGAAACCCGGTTGGCGGTCGCGCGAATTCACGAGGCCAGAAAACAACCCCAGTTAGCCATCCAGATGTACGAGGAAATCACGCGCACAAACCTGATGAGCTCGGTGAGCGGAGAGGCCATGACGCGGAAGGAGCGTCTGCTCGAAAAGCACCCCGAACTGGCTAAGACCATCGCGCCGCCTACGAACCAGGTATCCACCCCATTGCCGATGCCGACACCCCAGGGCACAAATCCCGCCACGAATGCGTCCTCGGTTTCAGCCACAAACACCGCGCCGGCTGCGAATGCTGAACCGGCGAACCCACCCGCCACCGCCGAAAAGAAATGAGGTCGGGCCGATTAACCTCTGGTTATAGGAACGTGCAAAGGTTCAGCGATATTTGCGGTGTCAAACATCGCCGAAGCGGCATGAATGCCGCGCTCCGGCGCGCGGGCTGCCGCCCGCTTCAACGTCCGCAGCCTGGGAACACGTCGGAAAATCCTGCCGCGTCCACCTAGGGGAGTTGCTGTTGCCCGGCGCGTCCACGAAATCCTTGTCCTGACTCATGAAGATTTCCCTCATTGGCACGGGTTACGTGGGACTGGTGACGGGCACTTGCTTCGCGGAAGTCGGGCACGAAGTCATCTGCGTGGATTGCGACGTGGCCAAGGTGGAGTTGCTCCAAAAGGGCGGCGTTCCTATTTATGAACCCGGTCTCGAGGAACTGATTCAGAAGAACGTGGCCGCCGGGCGGCTGAGCTTCACCGCGTCCACCCAGGAAGGAGTCGAGAACTCGGACGTTATTTTCATCGCCGTGCCGACGCCGCCGCTTCCGGAGGGCTCGGTCGATCTGAGCTATATGGAAGGTGTCGCGCGCGATATCGCCAGCGCGATGACCCGCTACAAGATCGTGGTCGATAAGAGCACCGTCCCGGTCAAAACGGGCCAGAAGGTCGCGGAGACCATCCGGCGCTACTGCAAATCCAAGGTGGAATTCGACGTGGTCAGCAATCCGGAGTTTCTGCGCGAAGGCTTCGCGGTGGAAGATTTCCTGAAGCCGGACCGCATCGTGATCGGCGTCCTCTCTCCGCGTCCTGTGGCGGCGATGCGCGAGATCTTCGCGCCGTTCCAGGCGCCGCTCATCGTCACGGACATCAACTCGGCCGAGTTGATCAAACATGCGTCAAATTCTTTCCTGGCCCTCAAGATTTCTTACATCAACGCCCTCTCGGTTCTTTGTGAAGCCTCCGGCGCGAACGTTCAGGAAGTCGCCAACGGCATCGGGATGGATGCCCGGATCGGGCGCCGTTTTCTGGACGCGTCGCTCGGTTTCGGAGGAAGCTGTTTTCCCAAAGACCTGAGCGCCTTTATCAAGATCGCCGAACAACTGGGCTATGATTTCGCGCTGCTCAAGGAAGTTCAGCGGATCAACGCTCGTCAGATGGACCGTTTCTTCAAGAAAATTGTCGAGACCCTCTGGGTGTTGAAACAAAAGAAGATCGGCGTGCTTGGCCTGGCTTTCAAACAAAACACGGACGACGTCCGGATGTCGCCTGCCATCGATCTCTGCCAGCGGCTGCAAAAGGAGGGCGCGCTCCTTCGCGTGCACGATCCAAAAGCAATGGAGAAAGCCAAAACCGTCCTCACGGATGTCACCTATGTCACTGACATGAATGCCGTCGCGGATGGCTGCGATGCGCTGGTGGTCGCGACCGAGTGGCCCCAGTTCAAGAAGCTGGACCTGGATCGCGCGCGCAAGACCATGACCCATCCAATCCTGTTCGATGGCCGAAACCTGTTCGACGTGGAAGAAATGGAGCGGCTGGGCTTCATTTACAAAAGCATCGGACGGTAAGGCGCGTTAAATCGTTGAAACGTTGAAGCGTGACGGGGAGAAGATCGTTGAGGTCGCCGCCGGGCTGGTTTTCCGAGGCGGAAAGCTGCTGATCACGCAACGGCGGCCCGGCGATCACCTGGGAGGTCTGTGGGAGTTCCCGGGCGGGAAACGCGAGAAGAACGAAAGCTTCCACGCATGCCTCGAACGCGAATTGATGGAGGAACTCGGGATCCTGGTCCAGGTGCGCGAACTGGTCGGCCGCGTGACGCATCGCTATCCGGAGCACACGGTTCGTCTGCGCTTCTACCGGTGCGAGTGGCTCAAACACGAGCCCCGCGCGGTCGCATGCCATGCGCTGGCGTGGATCAAGCGCGATCAACTGAGCCGGTATTCCTTTCCTCCTGCAGACGCCAGACTCCTGCGGAGGCTGGAAGCGTTTCCCGAACTCTGGGGTTGATCCCGCTGAATCCTCGGTCTATTCCCAAACCCCCAGCCTGACGAGTTGCTCCGTCGCTTGGCCCGCCCAATCCCGATTCGCAGCCGGACTGGCCGGGCTGGGATGAAGAATTCTGGCTACTGTCACCCTGGCGTCCCTCAACGCCAACCGCGCACGTTTCTCTGCGAAGTCCCCAATCGCGATCAGCCACGCCGGTTGCAGGATTTCAACGACGCGTCGCAAATGAAGGTCGCAAGACTCGAACAGCGGATCGGTCATCGCGGCAGGAAGTTTGTCCGGCGTGAGGTTGCGCCCGGCCTGGTCGAGAAACGCGAGCGGACAGAAGTTCACCACAAGGTGCTCGGCGAAGAATCTTTCCGCGGAGCCGAAACGCTTGGCAAAAAGCCCCCACAGGCGCTTCCCGCTGACTTCGGAACGCGGGCAAGCAAAACCCTCGACCGGACGCTTTGGATGTTTCTGCCGCGGTTTGCCGATTTCGGTTTCGATTCCCATCCAATCCCGCACCGCCGCGACCTCGCCGAACGGAACACCCGTTTGCGCCATGCCGAACGGACCCGGATTCATGCCGAGAAAGACGACGGACTTGCGGCCATTCCCGAATTGGCGCAAGTAAGTCTCGTGAGCGGACCAGGCGTAATCGAGCGGATTGTACACATACGCCACCGGCATTTTGAACTTGAGCCGCCTCATCGCGGCGCGCAGGTCCAGGCAAGCACTTATCAAGGGTTCGTTCTCTGAGTCACGCATCCTGCGCATTGGCGCGCCGTTTGATTTTGTTGAAGGCGCGTTGGGCAGCTTTCGTTTTCCGTTTGCGGTCGAGGCAGGCGCGTTGATGTTGCGCCTCGTCCAGATAAGCCAGTTCGCGCTGGAGCTTCAGAAAATTCTCGTAGCGCTCGCCGGGAACCTGCCCGCCCGCCACCGCCTCCTTGACCGCACAACCTGTTTCGTGCGTGTGCGAACAATCGCGGAAACGGCAGTTCGGCGCCAACGCTTCAAAATCCGAGAACGCTCCATGGACTCCTTGTCCCGCCAGCCACAGTTGAAACTCGCGCATCCCCGGAGTGTCGATCACGATTCCGCCTTGCGGCAGCGCGATAAGTTCCCGCCAGGTCGTCGTGTGCCGGCCTTTCGAATCGCCCGCCCGCACCTCCGTCGTGGCTTGAACTTCTTCGCCGCACAAGCAGTTGATCAGGCTTGATTTTCCCACCCCGGACGGACCGATGAACACAACGGTCTCGCCTGGGTGAATGCTTTCTTTCAGTTGATCAATGTGCTCGCCGGTTTTGGCGCTGACGATTACGACGGGCACTCCGGCGGCAGCGCTCTCGGCTGCCTCCAGCGTCTGCCGGAAATCCGCGCAAAGGTCCGCTTTGTTCAGCACCACGACCGGACGGGATCCGCTTTCGTGGATCATGATCAGATGGCGCTCAATCAAGCGCGGCCGGAAGGATTCGTCCAGAGCCTGGACCAGAAAAACGACATCGACGTTCGCGACCAACACTTGCTCCTCGGTATCTCGTCCCGGAACTTTCCGGGAGAATTTGGTCCGGCGCGGCAGAACCTGATGAATGACGGCCTTGGGCTCGTTCGGCAGGAGGGAAAGCGCCACCCAATCTCCGACTTTCGGCAAATTGGCGGGCACCTCCGATTCGTGGAGCAACTTCCCCGATGCAATGCCGGTCACAGGACCGCTCGCGGTGTGGACCAGATAATGGTGCTTGTCCTCCACCGCGACTCGGCCCGGTTCAAAACCCGCCGCTCGAAGATCGGCGAATTCCTCATCCCACGCTGGGTCCCAACCCAGTTGTTCAAGAGTGATCGGTTCAGGCAACATGCAAACGCCGAGGCGCCGGGAACGCGCGTATCCTTAAGCGGAACCGGGAGAAAACACAATCGCGATCCCCACCTAGCCCGGATATTTCACACTCCACGGGGAGCACACGCGCCCTCGCGTGTCCCCGTCGGCGCCTCGCCGACGGGTCCGGCGTCGACAAACACCTCAAAATGTTTCAAATCCCAAGTGCCAGATTGCGGCGAGGCGCCGCAAGCAGCACGCGAGGCGCGTGCGCTCCCCGTGAAGGAGTGTGAAACATCCGGGCTAGCGTGTCTATTCATTGACAATGTGAATCGTCCTCACCCTCTCCCTCAGGAGAGGGAACCGCTCTTTCCCGCACCGGGAAACGGTCACGAAACAGTGATGAGTCCGCGAGCGGTAAAAGTTACTCCCTCTCCCTGGGGGAGAGGGCCGGGGTGAGGGCGAGCCTTTCTTCGCAGTGAATAGTTACGGCTCAGCGGTATGGCTGGAAGTACCGGTCGATGTTGGCCTGGCCGCGCTGAATCTCGTGCACCTTCTGATGCTTCATGTTTTCCACGTGGCCATCCACGTACCCGACGTTGATTCGGCCATTGTGGACAACGAACACGCCCCCCGCCGCGCTGCCGCCAGGATGGAAGCTCGCGTTGTGCATCGTTTTGGAGTCTTCGTTGAAGAGAATCAGCTTTTCCGACGGATTGACGACGCGGGTGCTGAGCACGCCTTTGGGCGGATTCTCCACGGAGTCAATGAAGTTGTTCATGCTGAAATTGACGCGCTGCGCCTGTCCGATTTGCCCCGTGCTCGGACACCGGTATATCGGATAGCTGTTGGTGTGATTCAGATCGACGCGTCCGTTGGATAATCGAATCTGCGGTTGGCCGGTCACGTAATTGAAAATCGATCCGGCTTCGGCGTGGAAACCGTAAGACAACGGCGGCTGGCTCCAATAACGCGGATTCGTCGTGTCGCCGCTGGGCTGGCCGCCGAACACCCAATCCCCCGGCAAGTCCCGGTCCACGTCGCCCGCCCACGGCAGGTAATCAGTGCTATCGTCCGTGTAGAGCAAGATTCCGAGCATGATCTGGCGCATGTTGCTTTTGCAGAGGGACGAGCGCCCTCCTTCTTTGGCTTTGCTCAGCGCGGGCAGAAGCATGCCAGCCAGGATCGCAATGATAGCAATGACGACGAGCAATTCGATGAGCGTGAAGCCCGCTCGACGGAAGTTCGAAAGCCGCTGTGTTTTCATGAGTCGTACCGCATGCTACTCTTGTTCGGACAAGCATGGCAATCACTTTGGGGAGCAGAGCTGGGCAGGCAGCGCATCCAGCAGTGACTTTTTGGAGTGCGGCGGCAAGCGGAGCGCGACGCCGCTTTGGCGTAGGCCAAGGCGGCACTCCCGGGCCGTCCGCGAAGTGGGGATTCGACAAGAAAGCGCCGGCGGCGCTGCGCTCTGCCGGCGCACTCCAAATCGACCGGTTCCAGTCCAAGGCATCGCCAACAGATGGATGTGCGGCCATAACAGGAACCGACGCGTCGCGAAATCAAAGGTGCCGTTGCCATTGGAGGCCCCAGACGCCCCCGATAGCGCGGCATGCGGCGTCCCGTATTTTCGTCGCCAAATTTTAAGCGCACGTTAGGATTCAGATCATGACCACTTCAACTGTTTCGCCTTCGAACCGAGTCTTCACGTTGATCGTTGCTCTGGGGTTTGCCACCACCGCTTGCAATCTCTGGACTGGCAGGGCCGCGCAGGCAGCGCCCCGCGCGCTGGAGAAAGGTCGGATCCCGAACGACACGCGCCTCCAGGCACCGAAGGATTTGGACGGCTATTTTCCGTTCAACCCACCCACTTCCACCGAGGAATGGTCTCGACGCGCGGAAGCCCTCCGCCGCCAAATGCTCGTCGCGCTCGGCCTCTGGCCCATGCCCGCCAAAACGCCGCTCAATCCGGTCATTCACGGCAAGACCGAGCGCGACACCTACACGGTTGAAAAGGTTTATTTCGAGAGCGCGCCCGGTTTCTTCGTCACCGGCAATCTGTACCGGCCAAAGAACAAGAGCGGCCAACTGCCCGGCGTGCTCTGCCCGCACGGGCATTGGGACAAAGGCCGGTTCACCGATGCCGGCATCGAAGGCGTGCGCAAAGAAATCGTCATGGGCGGCGAACGTTTCGAGGAAGGCGGTCGCAGTCCTTTGCAAGCGCGCTGCGTGCAACTGGCGCGTATGGGTTGCGTGGTGTTTCACTACGACATGATCGGCTACGCTGACAGCGCGCAGATTTCTTTTGATCTGTCGCATCGCTTCGCCAAGCAGCGCCCGGAAATGAACGCGGCGACGAACTGGGGCTTGTACAGCCCGCAGGCGGAGGCGCATTTGCAAAGTGTCATGGGATTGCAGACCTTGAATTCGATTCGCGCGCTCGATTTTCTCCTCGATTTGCCGGACGTCGATCCGCAACGCATCGCGGTGACCGGTGCCAGCGGCGGGGGCACACAGACGTTCATCTTGTGCGGAATCGATCCGCGCCCGGCGATGGCCTTTCCCGCCGTCATGGTTTCCACCGCCATGCAAGGCGGCTGCACGTGCGAGAACGCCAGCTTGCTTCGGGTCAACACCGGCAACGTCGAATTCGCCGCGCTCTTTGCGCCCAAACCCCTCGGCCTGACATCCGCGGAAGACTGGACGCGCGAAATGGCGGACAAAGGCTTTCCAGAATTGAAGCAGCATTACAAACTGCACTCCGCCCCGGACAACGTCATGCTCAAGCGCGGGGACGGCTATTTCGGCCACAACTACAATTACCCCAGCCGCGCGGCGCTTTACACATGGGCGAACAAACATTTCAAACTCGGCTTCAAAGAGCCCATCGTCGAGGAGGACTACAAGCGACTGACTCAGGCTGAAATGTCGGTCTGGGACGCCCAGCATCCCAAGCCGGAAGGCGGCGCTGAGTTCGAGAAAAAGCTGCTGCGCTGGTGGACCGAGGATGCTGACAAACAATTGCGGCAAGCGCGAAAATCACCTGATGAATTCCGCAAAACCTTCGGCGGCGCAATCCAGTCAATTCTTGGCCGCAACCTGGACGACGTGAGGGCCGTGGAATGGGAGTTGAAGGAGAAAAACGACCGGGGCCGTTATCTCGAAATGACCGGCCTCCTGCGGTCCCCGGCTCACAAGGAAGAACTGCCCGCCGTCTTTCTTTATCCCAAGGAATGGAATGGACGCACCGTGGTCTGGATCGACGAGCAAGGAAAGTCCGGGCTGTATGCCGCAAAAGAGGCGGCGTCTCGTCCACGGCCTGAGATTCAAGAATTGCTCGATTCGGGCGCGAGCGTGGCCGGAGTCGATCTGCTGTTCCAGGGCGAGTTTCTGGCGGACGGCGAGCCGCTGAACAAGACGCGGCGGGTGAGGAACACCCGAGAAGCCGCGGCCTACACCTTCGGATACAATCATTCGCTATTCGCTCAGCGCGTGCATGACATCCTCACCGTGGTGTCTTTCGTGCGAAACTACGAACGCAAATCCGAGCGGGTCGATCTGGTCGGCCTGGGCGCCGCAGGCCCGTGGGTCGCAGCGGCGCGCGCCCAGTTGCGGGGCGCCGTGGACCGAGCGGTCGTGGAGACCGGCGGGTTCCGTTTTGGAAAGGTGCGAGAGATTCACGACGTGAACTTCCTGCCGGGTGGCGCCAAATACGGTGACCTTCCCGGAATGCTTGCGCTGGGAGCGCCGGGAAAATTGTGGCTGGCCGGCGAAGGCAGAGACGCGCCGGACATTGTCAAAGCCGCTTATGAAGCCGAGGCCGGGCAAGACAATTTGACGGTGTTCCAGGGGACCTCCGAACAAACCCGCGCCGCGGGTGTCAGGTGGCTGTTGACGACGAACTAGATGATTGGGAATCGATGATCCGATGCCTTGCCCTGCTCTGGAGCGCAGCCTGAGCCTGCAAGTCATGCGGGCAGACTGCGGCGTCTGATCCTATTTCCGCCTCTGGCCAACCAGCCTGGCGCAGCCTCCGCGGCGTAAACTACATCAGCTCCTATGCCTCGAACGCTCATGAGATGTGGTCGAGGTTCGATGCCGTCGTCGTGGACCGCGAGTTGGGCTGGGCTCGCAGCATCGGGTTCAACAGCGTTCGCGTTTACCTCAGCGCTTTGGTGTACTCCCAGCAACCTCGCCCGTTTCTGAGCCATCTGGAGACTTTTCTGCAATTCTGCCGCCAGCACGAATTGACCGCCATGCTGGTGCTGTTCGACTGCTGCGGCATTGAGCCGAGGTCCGATGCCGTGCGAATGACGACCCGCGAGGCGTATCATCGCTTCGTGAGCCATCCCGCTCTTTCGGCTTCCACACAAAAGTTGATCGAAGCGCGTTATCGTGAGTTTGCAGAGGGGCGCGGCAAGGATTTGACACTTCACATCGGCAAAGACACGCCGTTCGACGTTCTGTTCTGGCAGAACTGGTCCCCCAATCCAGGTCTGAGCCGAATGACGGCCGATCACTGGCCGCGCCTCTCCGAATATGTCGATGCTGTCTTGGATGTCGCCCGAAAACACCCCTCCTTCATCGCCTGCGACATCCTCAATGAACCTGGCTGCCTCTTCGATGTTCCTTCGGTTTTGACTCGCCAGCAGGCTGATCAGCTTGTCGGAGCGTTTGTGAACCACTTCAGTGAACACATTCAAGCCAGGTTCCCGGGAGTGGTCCGCACCATTGGAAGTGAAAATCTGGAGCGCATGAAAGCGCTGGCTGCGCACCAGAGCATCCTTTCCATCCACTGCTACAAGCTCGGGGCAGAACTCAGCGACACGCTCACTCAAGCCCTCGCGTTTGTCCAGGAGCAGAAAAAGCCGCTCCTGCTCACCGAATGCCTGGCGAACACGGACAATTGGCTCAAGACACACGGTGAAGAACGGCTCTCCACCGATGAAGCTCAATTGCGACATTACCAACAAACCTTGCCGCTGATTCTGAAGCGCGACCTCGGTTGGTATTCCTGGGGATTTGTGGCCGGCCAAATGTTCACGCCGTTCACAGACATCCTTTATCCAAACGGTTATCGCCGACCGGCCGCCGTGTATTTGGAGGAACAACTCCGACTCAAACCCTGAAAAATACAATGGCCACGCCTTTCGCCCAGGGCAGTCACACCGTTTGGTGAATGAGTTTCCACAAAGCTCCGACTGGCGAGGCGCCGGTCAGGACACGCCAGGGCGCGTGTGCTCCCCTGTTCGGTGAGTTTCATGGGTTGGCGGTTGGCCAAAATTTCCCCGTCGCCGAATATCGAGGCCCAATCTGCCATAGCGAATTGGATCGGCAATGGGGAAGTCATCGACGTTTTAACGACCATGGCCGGCATATTTGCATCGCGGAACCCGTCGGCGCTGGCTAACCTTGCCGCATGTCGTCGAAGGTCCGAGTCGCGGTGCTGGGCGTGGGCGCGCTGGGAAAGGAGCATGCTCAGGTGTATGCGGCATTTGCCGCAAAGGGCCGCGTGGAGCTTGCGGGCATCTATGACATTGCGCCGGAAGCCGCCCGCAAGGTGGCCGACCAACTGCGCGTGGCAGCATTTCGATCCGTGAACGAAGCAGCTTCGGCCAGCGACGCGCTCAGCGTGGTCACGCCGACGGCGACCCATTACGAACTGGCTTGCCAGCTCCTGCGCCAGCGCAAACACGTGCTGGTCGAGAAGCCGATGACGGACAGCGGTTCTCAAGCCGCGGAACTGGTCCAGTTGGCGCAAGAGCACGGCGTCGTCTTGCAGGTCGGCCATGTCGAACGCTTCAACCCGGTCTTCAAGTATCTTGAAACGGTGGCGACGGAGCCGCGCTTTATTGAAGCCCACCGGTTGTCGCCTTACTCCGGTCGCAGCACGGACATCGGGGTGGTGCTCGATCTGATGATTCACGACCTGGATGTCGTGCTGGCGTTCGTGAAGTCGCCGGTCATCAGCGTCGATGCCGTGGGCATACCCGTGTTGAGCGCGTCGGAGGACATTGCGAATGCGCGGCTGCGCTTTAGCAACGGGTGCGTGGCCAATCTGACGGCCAGCAGGGTAAGTCCCGAACGCCTGCGCAAGATTCGGGTCTTCAGCGGCGGCGCCACCACCAGTTACGTTTCACTCGATTATCGGGCCCAGGAAGGATTCATTTATCGCATTGCGCGCGATGGCGAGGGCGAGACTTCGCTTTTCAAGAAGCTTCTGGCGTCGAAAGATTCCACCCTCGTCAGTGAATTTGGCGGAAAACGGATCGTACGCGAGCCAGTGCCGCTGGAAAAGGAAGAGCCGCTCAAGCTGGAGTTGCGGAGCTTCATCGAATGCGTCGAAGCGCGACAGACCCCCGTGGTCAGCGGGGAAGCGGCGAAGCGGGCGCTGGATTTGGCGTTGGAGATCACCAGACAGATCAGTGCCGCGACGTAGCGGGATGCACGCGGTTACATCGTTAAATGAGTTAAATGGGTTGAATGGGTTCGGAGTTGCGCCAAACGAAGGGCAGGCTTCCAGGCTGTCGAATAGTCTCAAACTGATGGCTAAAAAGTCCGGCCCCGTGCGGGTGAGTGTTCGAACCAGCGCTTCTCAGTCGCTGTGAAACATTACAACCTCATGCTGATTGCCGGCGAAGCCAGTGGCGACTTGCTCGCGGCCGAGTTGATCCAGGCCTTTCGGCAATTGCCGGAAGTCCAGAGCATGCCGTGGCCGCCGAAATTCTTCGGCGCCGGAGGACCGCGCATGGCGGACGCGGGTGTGGAACTGCTCATCGATTTGACCGCGCACTCGGTGTTCGGGTTGACGGAAGCGTTGGCGCAGTATGGGAAGTTCAAAAGCTTTTTTCACGCGCTCTTCCAGGAGGCCGTCCAGCGGCAACCCGAGGTGATTGTGCTGGTGGATTTCGGCGGATTCAACTTGCGCTTTGCTGCGGCCATCAAGCGGCACATCCGGAAACATGCGGGCCCCTTCAACGTCTGGAATCCCAGGATCGTCTATTACGTTTCCCCGCAAGTCTGGGCGTCGCGGCCCGGACGCGCTTACCGGGTCGCTGGGACCGTGGACTTGTTGCTGAGCATTTTTCCGTTTGAGTAGGATTGGTATGCGACGCGGGTTCCGTGGTTGCGCGTCGAATTTGCGGGGCATCCGTTGATGGACCGGCATGCCAACGCAGAGTGTGGAGTGGGGAGTGCGGAGTTTGCAGGAGCGAGCGCTTTACGCACGGCCTCACAAAGCTTAGGTGAGTTGCCTTCTGGAAGCTCGGTTCCCCCTCACCCTGGCCCTCTCCCGCAGGGAGAGGAAATCCCGCTGACCGGGTCTGGACAAACCGGAAGCAGGGGATTTATCCAACCGCGGCGAACGACTCTCCCTCTCCCCAAGGGAGAGGGCCGGGGTGAGGGGGAAGGAGGTGGAGTAAGTCCCGCTGTGTGTCGCACGGCCGAGGAGACTAATCCAGCGACACCCCCTTCATCCAGGCCCCTCATCGTGCTGCTCCCAGGCAGCCGCAAGCGCGAGATCGAAGCGCATTGGCCGGTGATATCGGAAGCGGTGCGGATCATTCTGGCTCGGCACGCGGTTCGGCTTCGCCTGGTGCTGCCGAATCTCGATCTGGCCGAATTCGCCGCAAGGCTGGGCGCGCCCATGGGCCATCTGGAGGTCCGAACCAAGGAATTGGCCGAATCGCTGTCCGAAGCAAGCCTGGCCATTGCTTCGTCCGGCACCGTCACGCTGGAATGCGCGCTCTTCCGGGTGCCCACCGTCGTGATCTACAAAACCTCCTGGTTGACCTACCAAATCGCCAGGCGAATCATCACGGTGAAGCACATTGCCATGCCGAACCTTCTCGCTGGAGAAACGGTCTATCCTGAATTGATCCAAAACGATGCGAAGCCGGCGGACCTCGCGCGCGAGGCGCTGGAGTTTTTGAATAACCCTTCGCGCGTCGCCGTCCTGAAATCCAAATTATCCAAGGCCGTCGAATCGCTCGGCGCGCCCGGCGCCAGCCGTCGCGCGGCGGAGGCCGTGCTTGGAATGTTGCCGCGACCGTGATAGTTTAGCCCGAAACCCGTGAAAATGACCCGTGGATTCTTCGTAGCGCGGCGGAGCCGCCGCCAAAGGAGCGCGGACAGCCTTGTCCGCGAGTCGTCCGCAGATGCCAGCAGCGCGCGGACATGGCTGTCCGCGCTCCGAGAATCGTCGTGGCTTGCGACGATTTCAGGCGATACTGATAGAGCGTGTCCGAACCTGCGGATCCTGATCGCCCTGCTCGGCGCCGCCTGTATCACCCCAAGCTCTGTTATCGCCTCCGAACCAGCCGCCGAAGGCATTGAATTTTTCGAGAAAAGGATTCGCCCGGTCTTCGTCGAGCAATGTTACAAGTGCCACAGCGCCCAAAGTGAAAAGGTGAAGGGCGGGTTGCTGCTAGATACGCGCGAAGGGTTGCTCAAAGGCGGCGATTCCGGACCGGCCATCACGCCCGGCGATCCGGATCGAAGTCTTCTGATCAAGGCGGTGCGTTATACCGACGAACATCTTCAGATGCCCCCGAAGGAGAAGAAACTTTCGGCCGAACAAGTCGCCGATCTCGAAGCCTGGGTGAAAATGGGCGCGCCCGATCCGCGTTCCGCGGGCGTCTCGACTCCCCATTCCCAGCTCTCAACGAACAAACACTGGGCCTTTCAACCGGTTCGGAAACCGGCCGTCCCGGAAGTCAAAAACCTCGATTGGATTCAGACGCCCATCGACGCGTTTGTCGTGGCGAAATTGGAAGTCAACGGAATGGCTCCTTCGCCGCTGGCTGACAAGCGCATCCTGATCCGCCGCGCGAGTTACGATTTGACCGGACTGCCGCCGACGCCGCAGGAGGTCACGGATTTTCTCGCGGACGAATCTTCCAGCGCGTTCACGCGCGTGGCGGACCGCCTGTTGAATTCGCCGCGCTTCGGCGAGCGCTGGGCGCGGCACTGGCTTGACGTTGCGCGCTACGCCGATACCAAAGGCTACGTTTTCGAGGAGGAACGCCGCTTTCCGTACTCTTACACTTACCGTGATTACGTGATTCAGGCGCTCAACGACGATTTGCCGTACGATCAGTTTGTGGTGCAACAAATCGCAGCGGATCATTTGCCGCTGGGAGACGACAAACGACCTTTGGCGGCACTGGGCTTTCTCACGCTGGGCCGCCGCTTTCTCAATAACCAAAACGACATCATCGACGACCGGATTGACGTCGTGACGCGCGGCTTCATGGGATTGACCGTGGCTTGCGCGCGGTGCCACGACCACAAATACGATCCGATTCCGACGGCGGATTACTATTCCATCCATGGGGTCTTCGCGAGTTCCTCCGAGCCGCGAGAGCAACCGTTGCTCGGCACGACGCCGAACGCGAAGGCCTTCGACGAATACCGGGCGGAGCGCCAGAAGCGCCAGGACGAGCTGGAGAATTTCCGTGTTGCAAAAGAGAAAGAGGCCTTAACCCAAGTCCGGCAGCGGACCGGCGAATACCTGCTGGCGGCGTACGACGCGCTCTCTCTGGGCAATCCTTCCCGCGGCGAAGGTTTCGCGCGCGAACGCAAATTGCACCCGGACACGCTTCAACGTTGGATGTCCAGCCTGGAGAGTTGGGGCAAGGAGCATCATCCCATTTTCGCTCCGTGGTTTGCTTTCGCCGGGTTTCCTACGAATGAGTTCGCGGCGAAGGCGCGTGAGTTCACCCTCAGCTTGGCCGTCGAACAATTAGCCGCGAGCCATTCTGCAAGCCCACCGGCCCCGTCACCTCTCCCTGAACTTCCCCCTCACCCGTCCTCCGGACAGCCACTCCCCCTTCGAGGGGGAGTGGGAAAGGGAGAGGGGCACGTTCAGGGGCTCAATGGGCGATTGCCTTCGGCGAATTCTCTCCCAGAGGGGAAACCTCTATCAGGCGAGCCAACCGAAGCTCTCAGCCCAGCAGGGGCGCGGCGTGGGCTAAACCCGTTTGTCGTGCTTGCGTTCACGGGCGAGCCGTCTGCGTCGATGAAGGATGTGGCGGAACGCTACGGAAAACTATTCGCTGACGTGGACAAACGCTGGCAGGAAACGTTGCAGGCTTTCGAGAAGGCATTCGGAAGCGGTGATCCGAAATCGCCGCCGCCTAGTGGTTTTGCTGATCCCAATCTGGAAGCGATCCGACAGATTCTCTACAGCCCCGATTCTCCCGCCCATGTTCCTGCTTCCGAGTTTCGGAGTTTGTTCGACGTTCCGACGGCCCAGCGGGTCCGCGCGCTTCAGCGCAAAGTGGATGAACTCGACGCCACGCATCCCGGAGCGCCTCCGCGCGCCATGGCTTTGGTGGACAATGCGACGCCGACAAATCCCCGCGTTTTCGTCCGCGGCAATCCCAGCAATTCGGGCCCCGAAGTGCCTCGCCAATTCCTGGCCGTTCTGGCCGGGGAGAAACGGCGGCCCTTCAAAAATGGCAGCGGCCGGCTCGAACTCGCGCAGGCCATCGCCAGCCGCGACAATCCGTTGACCGCGCGCGTGCTGGTGAATCGGGTTTGGCTGAACCTTTTTGGGGCCGGGCTGGTTCGCACGCCGGGTGATTTCGGCGTGCGCTGCGATCCTCCTTCGCATCCGGAACTGCTCGACTACCTGGCGTCGCATTTCATGGAGCAAGGCTGGTCGGTCAAGAAATTGATTCGTTCGATCGTCCTGTCCAGCGTCTATCAACAGAGCAGCAATCACGACGCGCGCTGGGCGCAGATCGATCCGAACAATCAATGGCTCTGGCGCATGAACCGCCGCCGGATCAATCTGGAAGGCATGCGCGATTCGCTGCTGGCCGTTTCAGGCAAGCTGGACCTCACAGCGGGCGGACGCGCTGTGGATATCACGAGCGAACCTTTCAGCGCGCGCCGCACCGTCTATGGCTTTATCGAACGCCAGAATCTCCCGGGCATGTTCCGGACTTTTGATTTCGCGAACCCAGACACGACCAGCCCGCAAAGATTTTCAACCACGGTGCCCCAGCAAGCGCTCTACATGCTGAACAGTCCTTTCGTCGTGCAACAGGCGAGGCAACTGGTTTTGCGGCCGGAGTTCAAGGCGCAGAAGAGTGATGGAGACCGAGTGAAAACGCTTTATCAACTGGCCTACCAGCGCGACCCGGCTTCGGATGAAATTGACATCGCGGTCAAGTTCCTCAGAGGCCAGCAGACTCTTCCACCACTCGCTTCTGAGCCGGCGGTCTGGCAGTACGGCGCGGGACGATATGACGAAACGAACAAGCACGTCGCTGAATTCCGGCCATTGCCGCACTTCACAGGCCAAGCCTGGCAAGGCGGAACGAAACTGCCGGACGAAAAACTTGGATGGGTCATGCTCAGCGCAACGGGCGGTCATCCCGGAAATGATCTTCAGCACGCGGCGATTCGCCGATGGATCGCTCCGCACGACGCAGTGATCGCGGTGAGCGGGACGCTGGGCCACGACGCGGACAAGGGCGACGGGGTGCGGGGCAGAATCATCTCCAGCCGCCTGGGCGAGCTAGGAACGTGGACCGCCCGGAAGGCCAAGCACGAGACGAAGCTGGATCGCGTGGAGGTTCACAAAGGCGACACCATCGATTTCATCGTGGACTGCCGCGAGAACGTCGATTCGGATTCGTTCACTTGGTCGCCGGCCGTGCGCTTGCAAAACACCGGCGCGCGCGCTCAGGCCGGCACTGCGACGGAGTGGGACGCGAAGGCGGACTTCAGCGGGCCGAAGGAAACTCCCAAGCCGCTGAACCCTTGGGAGAAATACGCGCAAGTCCTGCTCATGTCGAATGAGCTGGTATTTGCGGACTGAATTCGAATCGCAACGCTATTCGTGAACGGCCGAGCGAAGCCATTTTACTCCGTTCAGTTCTGTCAGTCTGATGGAACCACTCCAAGCTCGCAATTCTCGCATCATTCCAAAGCTTGACAGTGCCGTCCAAGCTGGCGCTGGCGAGCGTCTTGCCATCGGGTGAGAACGCCGCCGAGTTGACCCACCCGGAATGGCCGCGTAACGAAGCGATTTCGGGGATGCGCACAGCGGACGAGCGGGAGGTCAGATTGGTGGAACGCAAGCAACAAGGCGTCTTCGTCGATCTCCAGCGTGTCTGTCTGAGGTCACCAACAACGGGATGGCTGCCAACAATGCAGGGAATTGCTCCAATCATTCATTTCTCCGCCTTGGCTTTTTCAGCCGCATCGATTTCCGCCCACGACGGCGCGCGCCAGAGGTGCAGCACGCCACGAGTACTCAGGGCGCCAAGAACGTTGCCATCCGGAGAGAACGACGGAGCAAAGCCGAAACGCGATACTTCACCTTCCAATCCTTCCAACGTAAGCAGCTCTTGCTGGCTTTCCACATCCCACAGCTTGACGGCCTCTTTCCCGGCGCCACCGACCACCAGACGTCTGCCGTCCGTCGAGAACGCGGCGGAATGAGCGCCCAACAAGAAGCCGCGAACGGTGGCCACTTCCCGCAGCGTCGCGGTTTCCCAAATCTTGCAAACGCCATTGCCATTGACGGCAGCGAAGCGCCTTCCGTCCCCAGAAAAGGCCGCTCCCGTGACGGCTGTGAAGTTCAGGTTTCGATTCGTTTCGTGGCCCGTGGCAATACTTTTGAACATGCTTTCACCCCTCGAATTGATCATAAGGCACTGCTGTTCGTCCGGAGAGAACGCCAGGCCCTTTAGTACGAAGTTGGCCGAAAGCCAACAGGGGCGTTCCACGATCGTATCTTCTGCCACTGCGCCAAGTCCCACTCATGAAACGAACTATCCATGAAGTGAATGACAACCAATTTCGTCCCTTGGCTCAGGAACCGCTCCAGGACTACTCGGTTCGTGTGGGCCGCAAACTCGCCGACCTGAATTCGCCGCGGCAAGTCCCACACCCGGACGGCACCGTTGGTTGAGCTGGCAGCCAGCCATCGGCCGTCTTCGGAGAGGCAAGCAGTGTCAATATTCGGGCCGGTATCACACACCGTCTCAGGCTGTTGAAAATCAACTCCGCGCCACCGTGTCACGCGCCCCTCTATATTCAAGGCCAGAAGCGATTTGCCATCCTGCTCGAAGCGCCACGCCCTCACGTTCTAGATCTGGCCGGCTCGGAAGTGTTTGCGTTGGATTGTTTCGGTGTCCCAGACGTAAACGGAACCATCTTTACATCCGCTCACCAGCCAAGGTTTATCCGGGAGCAAAACGACGCGCCAAACTTCGAGACTGTGTCCCCGCAATGTCCGGGGCGCCTTCTTCAGGTCAGTCAGGTCCCACAATCGGATGGTCTGATCAGCGCTCGCCGAGGCCAATCTCTTCCCATCCGGCCAAAAAGCCAGGCCTATGACATAGGCCCCATGACCTCGCAGATTTCCGATCTCCGCTCCTGAGCCAACGTCCCAAAGGCGGATCACCGACTCGACCGTGTTCGCGGCGGAGGCCAAGAGTTTCCCATCGGGTGATACCGCCAGGGCTGACGTGAATCCGTCGGACGAATTTGGCTCCCACCGATTGTTCCCGCTAGTGAGATCGATGACCCCATCGAGCCTGCCGAGGCTGTGTAGGCAGCGATACTCAGATCATCAGCCACCGCAAAGCCCGCTCCTACACCAGCCTGGGTTAGACCTATTGGATAAGTTTTCAACCGCCTCCCCTCGGGAACTCGCCATAGAGTCAGAGCACTCTCGGACTGTTGGGTAAATGTGGCGAGAGTTTCGCCATCCCTAGAAAAAGCCAGTCCGCGGCAGATGCCGCCGAGCGGCAGATTGGTCACGATTTGTCTGGTTGTACAATCCCAAAGCCACACACTGCCTTGGTTTTGGCGATAGGTCGATTCGCGAGGCTCCACGCTGAAGGCCAGGAGAGGTGCCCTTGGTGAGAAGGCAGCGACGACTCGTCCTTCACCTTCTGCCAAACGCCGGACCTTTTGTCGTCTTTGCAAGTCCCAGACCGAGAGCCCACCGGATTGATATTCTCCCACCGCGAGCCACCTCGCGTCGTGAGAGACTGCCAGCGACCATATCGAGTTTGACTTCTGACAGAGAGGGTAAAGGGCGTCGCTCTGGCAATCCTGCCACAGGTAACGCCACTCCCAGCCGCGCAAGTCGATTTCCGATTTGTTCTTCGGCTTCTGGCGGTTCAACAGCTCCTCCGCGCGGCCGCGATTGTTTCCCCCCAAAGCTTGCTGCGCCAAATTCATGTCCGCGGCATAGAGGATTTGGCGGACGAGACGTCGCTGGCGCGATTCTTCCTTTGCTTTCTGGAAAGCAAATATTGCCAAGTAGGCAAGCGCTGCCACGACGAGAGAGGCCAGGGCTGCCGTACGAACGACTCCTCGGAGATATGCCGCCTTGGCCGCGGCCGCCAAAGTTAGTTGTTGCTCGGCCAGCGCCGCCTGACGCTTGGGCAATCCGCGAAGATGCATCGCCAATTGGCTCGCGCCAGCAAATCGTTCCTGCGGATTGCCAGCGAAACAGCGGCTCAAATCATCGCGCAGCAATGGATCCGCTATCTCACGCGCCCAATCGGTCGTCACCGGACGCGTGAAATCGCCGACCACCAGTTGGTGAAGCATGATTCCCAGGGAATAAATGTCCGAACGAATCGAGGCGGGCTTGCCCGCCAGGAGTTCCGGCGCCATGTACATCTGCGTTCCTGCATGCGACGACGACGAGCCAGACAGCATCGTTTGCGTGAAACCCGCCCGCGTCACGCCGGCGAGGTGCGGAGACAACTTGGCCGATGCCAAAGTCGGTCAGCTTGACGTTAACTCGTAGCTGCGGCTGTGCAGCCGCGGGCTGACTTGCTATTGAAGACGCGCTCGGAGCCGTGACCGGGAGATCAGCCCGCCGGTTCACACCGGCAGCTACGGAGGAAACCAAAATGTTTCCCGGCTTCACGTCCCGATGGATGACGCCCGCATCGTGCGCCACTTGCAACGCGTCCGCCACCTGCGCCACAATCTCCAAGCGCGCGTCCAGCGGAACATTCCCCGGGCCGCCACGCTCGTCGCTCCACATCATCAAGTCCTGCCCTTCCACATGGTCCATCACAACGCAGAACGGCGGTTCCTCGAAATTCACCTCCAGCAACCGCACAATGTTGGGATGATCCCCGACTCGTTCCTTGAGCAGCTTGAACAGCGTCATCTCCCGCTTGAGGGTCCGCGCTTGCTCGGCGCGAAAGCAGAACTTGAACACGCGCTGTTCCTTCAACGTTTGATGCCGCCCCAGCCACACCTTGCCAAACGCTCCCTCGCCCAGCTTGTTCTCCAAAATCCACCGCGTGCCCGGCACCGCCTGGTCCAGCGCCGGACGCCAGCCCAGCACGGTTTCCTGCTCTCCCACCATCGCCCGCCGCGCCTTCTCCGAATCCGGCGGTTGCTTGAGCATCGCCAAACCAGCCTCGCCCACTTCGCAAACCTCGACCGGCTCTTCCACGCCTGACAATTGGTAAAGCCCGTGGTTGAGCCACGACAACGCACCCAGGCCGGCCATCTTTTCTCCCTTCAACGCTTGCCGCGCGTTGTCAAAGGCCGAGCGCGTCAGAAGAATTTGATCGCCGGCGGCCAGCGACATCACCCGCGCGCAGCCGTCCACTTGCATGCCATACAAATCGCGCGGTTTCAGCGCGCCTTCCCTTTCCTCGATCACCACTTCGCCAATGTGAATCCCGATCCGATCCTGGATTGGATGCGAGCTGCTTTTGTTGAGGGCGCGCAGCCGGGACTGCAACAACAACGCAAAACGGACCGCGTCGGACGGTTTGACGAAGACGAGGAAAAGGAATCTCCCGCCGTGCTGATTTCTTGGCCTTCGTGGAATTGGCTGAGAATTTCCCGGACCAGCGCGTGGTGATGGTGCATGAGCGCCACGGCTTCGCGGTCGCCCAGGGCTTGCTTGAGCTTGGTGGACCCGACGATGTCGGTGAACAACAGCGTCACCAGCCCCGTGCGATATTTGCGCTGGAATTCGTCCACCTGGGCGCGGTGGTCTAATGCCATCTCCAGGCTCATGGATGCTGTGATTGCACAATACTCGAACGATCTTTCGGGAAAAGCAGAAAGGAGGGACCAACGCGCACCCCGGCTGCTGAGAGTTTCAGAACTCACTAAAGGGCGATATTGGTTAAGTCCAGAGGTGGAAACTGAATTCCTTTCTTTGCCCTCTCCGTTTGCTCCGTCTCCTTGTGTTTTCTGAACAGGAGGCAACGGAGAGAACGGAGAAGTCGGGAAATTGAATCGATTACGGTCCCTGTCCTGATTCTTCTGTTTTTGTGAGGTCTGAGTTTGGGAGAGGGGCGCGCGCGGTCCCCCACGAAGACGTGTGAAATATACGGTTTAATGCCCTTTCGGAAATTCGCGAATGGATGTCCCAAAAGGACAGACGACAATAGCCAGCGTTTCAACGCCGTGTTACTCTCGGCTTGTCCCTCCGGGACAAACTCCACTTCCGTTGAACAATCCAACAGCAGTGGGACAAACTTTCACGAGATTTCCGAAAGGCATCGTTCCGAGTTTTTATCCTGTTCAAATCTTGCCCGCGCTGTCGGGCTGGTTTAGTGTCCGTGCCGTTTGAAGAAGAGCAGCCGGCCCGAAATTCCCCGCAAGACGATTTACCGCTTGTCCGTCTATCTGCGCTGCTTGCTCCGCTTGAAGGAAAATCAAATCCGGACGGTTTCGAGCGAGGCCCTGGCGCGGGCGGCTCGCGTGAAATCCACCCAACTCCGCAAAGACCTGGCGTATTTCGGGCAGTTCGGAACGCGCGGTCTGGGGTACGATGTCCAGCAACTCAGCAAAATGATCTCCGATCTACTGCGGACGACGCGGCTTCAGCCAGTGATCCTCGTCGGCGTCGGCAATCTGGGCCTGGCGCTTCTTTCGTATCGGGGGTTCGAACCGGAAGGATTCGAGATCGTTGCCGCATTCGACATCGATCTGCGCAAACGCAACAAGCAGGTGCCTCCGCCAATTTATCCGATGGAGAAGTTGGCCGAGATCGTCCGGCAACGCGGCGTGAAGATGGCGATCCTGACCGTGCCCGCGTCCGCCGCGCAGGAAGTTGCCAACACGCTCGTCCAGTGCGGCATCACGGGCATCCTTAATTTTTCCCCCATTGTCCTGCACGTGCCGGAAGACGTCATGGTCAACGACGTGAACCTGGCGATTGAGTTGGAAAACCTGAGCTATTTCATCCAGCAGTGAGTTTGCCGCCCAGGTGTTTGATCAACTCCATTGGCGTGACAATGGCGACACCGTAGGGCTTGCCGAGCGAAAGCAAATCGCGATCGGAAGCAACGATGTACTTTGCTTCGGCAGCCTTTGCGCAGGCAAGAAAGGGGTCATCAGATGCGTCACGGCTTCGCGGTTTCCCAAGTGGCACAGGCACACAGTGCAAGGCCTTGAGGTGAATCCATCCCAGAAATGGCAAGGGCGAGCGATCCGGGAAGCGTGTCCCCTGGAACTCCAGACAAGTGTCGTGATATTCGGCTTCGATAGCTCCGGTCACGCAAGGGCGCACTTTGCGACGAGCTACCATCGTCCAGGCGTGCCGGGCCGTGCTGCGCGGCCAGAAGATGGCGGCCACCACCGTGCTCGTGTCGAAGACGGCCCGGATCATTTGCGCCGGTGCTTCCGCGCCAGGGCGGCGATCTCGCGCAAATCGTCATCGCTCGGCTCGCCCGTCCCGCCGGGATGACGGTCAAGCTCCCGGACAATGGTCACATAATCTGGATCAAACGCTTCAGCTTCCAGTTTCTCCTTCAGAGCAAAGATGCCGGCGCGGAACGCCTCGCTGCGGTTGGCAAAGCGGCCTTCCTTGATCCAGGCATCCACCATCTCGTCAATCCGCTCTGTCGTGGCAATGTTCTGCGGCATACGGGAAAGCTACGTTCGCGACATTAGATGTCAATAGGTAACGTGCTTCGTGTTACTCTCGAAACACGGCGAAACCCAGCCAGCCCTGTAACCGGAGCGGAGACCTATTCAGCCAGGTGGTTTGCTCAACGGACAAAGCCGTCATGAAGCGCCTGTCAACATGTCCGCGCCACACCTCGCGAGTTGACGGCTCTGAACCAACTGCGGTTCCTGCTTTCAACAATTCTGCCCATGAACCTGAAGCTCGGAGCGCGGCCTTCCAGGCCGCAGCGGCCCCGGAAAGCAAAAACGGCGCGGAATAGCCTGCCGCGTTCGGATTTCTCTGCGCGCTGCGCCCAGGGTGGGCGCACTCCGAGTCAAAATGAGACTGCCTAGATTTTTTTCGCGCATTGCGCCCATGAACCTCAAATGCGCAAGTTGTTGAAAATCAAGCGGAGCATTTTGAGGTTCATGGGCAGATGGTCCGCCTGACCGCAACGCGTCAAATCAGCCTCGGGCCTTGTCGCGCTAAACTCGCGGAATTTCGAGAAAATATTGAACGCCGAACTCATTTGGTTCGGCTGGCCCTTGGAAAGGGCACATGATCTCCAACGCCTGGCGAAACTGCTAAAGGAACACGGTTCCGATCTCGTGAGCTCGGTTCGGCCACTCGTGAACAGCCTTACTGAGGCGTACTTCACAGAACGGTATCCAGGCTTTGATTTAGATGATCCGGACTGGCCAACGCTGCATCGTCAGTTAGAGGAAACCGGACACCTTCTTGTGCTGGTCAAGGCGAACGTAACCTAAGACTGCGGCCGTAACGAAATGAGCCCGACACGAACACTGTCCGAGCAGTTCGATCTTCGCATGGTTTTTCTCTCCGTCGGTTGGATGGTTCACTATCAGAGTTATTGAGCGGCCTCGCGTTCGATTTGCCGAATCACGGCGTTCTTGCTATCAAACCACTCATCATGCGCTTGCGACGCCGAACCGAGCTTCTTGCATTAGCCGTTTCCGCCACGACCGTTCTCGCTCAAGGAGCGGATTCCGCACATCGTTCCCGTGACTGGCCGGTTTATGGCGGCGACCTCGGGGGCACGAAGTATTCTTCCTTGGTCCAGATCAACCTCGCGAATATCCGGCAACTCAAGCCCGCCTGGATCTATCGCTGCGACGACATGCGCGAGCGGCCTGCGACGACCATCGAGTGCAATCCTATCGTGATCGACGGCGTCATGTTCCTCACAACGGCCGGACTCAAGGTCGTCGCTCTGGATGCCGCGACCGGCCAAGAACTCTGGGTCTTCGATCCCTGGAATGGCCGGGGCGGGCGCGGCGTCAATCGCGGCGTCACTTACTGGGCGTCCGGAGCCGACAAACGAATCTTTTTTGTCGGGGGGAACCTCCTCTACGCCATCCATGCGACCAATGGCCAGCCAATCACGTCCTTCGGCAAGGAAGGTAAAGTCGATCTGCGCGATGGCCTCGACCGCGATGTGTTTTTTCTATCCGTGAGCGCGACCACGCCCGGGATCGTTTACCGGGATTTGCTCATCATGGGATCGGCGGTCGGCGAAGGTCCCGCACCCGGTGCGCCTGGACACATCCGCGCCTTCGATGCCCGGACCGGAAAACGGCGTTGGATTTTTCACACCGTTCCGCATCCGGGCGAGTTTGGCTACGAGACCTGGCCGACCAACGCCTGGAAAACCATCGGCGGCGCGAATTGCTGGGGCGGCATGACACTCGACGCCGAGCGCGGCGTGGTGTTCGCGGGCACCGGTTCGGCTTCGTACGACCATTACGGCGGCAATCGCGCCGGCCAAAACCTCTTCGCCAATTGCGTGCTCGCACTCAAGGCCGACACCGGCGAGCGCCTTTGGCATTACCAGGTCGTGCATCATGACGTGTGGGACTACGACATCCCTTGCCCTCCCAATCTCGTGACGGTGACCCACCAGGGCCGCCGGATCGATGCCGTCGCGCAATCGACAAAAGTTGCGAACCTGTTCTTGCTCGACCGGAAGACTGGCCGCCCGCTTTTCCCAGTCGAGGAAAGGCCCGTGCCGAAATCGGACCTTCCCGGCGAATTCACTTGGCCCGCGCAGCCGTTCCCGACCAGGCCGCCGCCGTTTGCACAACAGCGCTTCACCGAAGCTGAAGTCACGGACCTGAATCCTCCCGCGCGGCAGTTCGTTCTCGACAAACTCAAAGGCATGCGGACCGGCGATATTTACCTCCCGCCGGGACTCAAGCCGTCCGTGGTTTTGCCGCAATTCAACGGCGGCGGCGAATGGGGAGGCGCGGCCTTCGATCCCGAAACGCATTTGCTCTACGTCAACGCGAGCAACGAAGCCGAATGGATTTCCATGGTGCCCTCGAAGCCGCGCGCGGAAGTAACGCTCGATGAATTGGGCAAACTCCTCTACGGCTCGATTTGCTCCGCGTGCCACGGGTTCGAGAAGCCCAGCAATCCAGCTTCACCTACGTTGGCTTCGCTCAAGACAGTGCGCGAACGCATGACGAAGCCGCAGCTCTTGGAATTGATCGAGACCGGGCGCGGCCAAATGCCGAGCTTCGCCGCGCTCTCGGCGTTGGAGAAACGCGCCGTGGCGTCCTTCCTATTCGGCGACGCGGGCAACGAACGAATCTCGATGCAGGACGCGAAGCTGAGCTTCGCCGACGAAATTCCGTACGTGGCGACAAGCCACAACGACTTTCGCGATCCGGAAGGGTTTCCCGTCAACAAGCGGCCCTGGGGCACACTCTCGGCTATCGACCTCGACAAAGGCGAAATCCGGTGGCAAGTGCCGCTGGGCACCTATCCCGCACTGGAGAAACGCGGCTTGCCGCCGACGGGCACGTTCAACATCGGCGGACCGATCGTGACAGCGGGCGGTTTGGTGTTCATCGGCGCCGCGATGGACGAGCGCTTCCACGCGTTCGACAAGGCGACCGGCAAGCTGCTTTGGGAATTTCAGATGGAAGCGGGCGGTTACGCGACACCGGCCACATTCGAAATCAAGGGTCGGCAATATGTCGTCATCGCCGCCGGCGGCGGGGGCAAACCCGAAACCAAGCCGGGAAATGCTTACTACTGTTTCGCCTTGCCGGAGTGAATCACGTTGCGATGGTAAGGACGCGTTCCACCACGTCCCTACCACAGGGCCGTAACTATTCAGTGCGATGAAAAGCTCGCCCTCACCCCAGCCCTCTTCCCCAGGGAGAGGGTGAGGGCGATTCACATTTTCAATGAATAGATACGGCTGAGGCATCACACTGCGTGATTGCTTCGCACCCACTCCGGCGTTATTTTGCGCCTCACACCTGTGAAACAGATTTCGACCCGTTTCATCCTGGTTTTGGTGCTCGCGGCGTGCGGTCCAATCGCCGCGGTGGCGAGCGAGGCATCTCAGACACCGCCTGCCAGCCTCCAAGGGGCTTCCCATCCGCATTGGGCATTCCAACAGACCGAGCGCCCGCCGATCCCCGCGACTCGAAGCTCTGGGTGGATCCGGACACCTATCGATGCCTTCATCCTGGCGAGGTTGGAAAAGGAGAACCTTGTGCCGTCGCCGGAAGCAGATCGCCGCACCTTGATGCGCCGGCTCAGCTTCGATTTGCTCGGATTGCCGCCCAGGATTGAAGACGTGGAGGCCTTCGTGGCGGATGAACGCCCTGAAGCGTACGAACTGTTGGTGAATCATCTGCTGGCCTCGCCGCACTTTGGAGAACGCTGGGGCCGGCATTGGCTGGATCTGGCCCGCTACGCCGACAGTGACGGTTACGAGAAGGACACGGTCCGGCCTTACGCCTTCCTGTATCGCGACTGGGTCATTGACGCGATCAACCGCGATTTGCCGTTTGACCAGTTCTCGACCGAGCAGCTTGCCGGCGATCTATTGCCGAACGCTGGGGAAGCGCAGAAAATCGCGACGGGGTTCCATCGAAATACGCTGACCAACAAAGAAGGCGGCGTGGACCAGGAAGAGTTCCGCTGCAAGGCCACCGTGGATCGCGTCAGCACCACAGCAACGGTTTGGCTGGGCTTGACGCTCGGTTGCGCGGAGTGCCACAACCATAAGTACGATCCGATCACCCAGCGCGAGTTTTACCAGCTCTTCGCCTTTTTCAACAACGCCTCCGAGAAAGATCTGCCCGCGCCGCAGCCGGCGGAACTCGCGAAATACAAATTGGAGAAAGCCCAGTCGGAGGAAAAGGACTCACAGCTCAAAGCGGCGCTCTCGGCATACCTCCATGAGAAGATCGCCACAAATCAAGCGGCCTGGGAACAGACGGTCAAATTGCCGCACGAGCGATGGACGGTTCTCATCCCGGCAAGAGCGTTGTCGAGCGAAGGCACAACCTTGAAAACTCAATCCGATCATTCGATCCTGGCGACGGGCAAGAATCCAGCCTCAGACACTTATCGGATCGAGTTTAATGGCGAATTGGGCGGGGTGACCGGTTTTCGATTGGAGATTCTGGATGCTCCAACGCCGGGCGCAGGCCCCGGGCGCAGTAAGAACGGCAACTTCGTTTTGAACGAATTCACAGTGAGGCTTGAAGTCGGCGGTCAGCTAATATCGACCACCCCTCACCCCAAGGAGAGGGAACAGGCCGTGGCGGCCGCAAACTCCTCCCCAAACGACCAAAGCGCTCCCACGCGGACATCTACCCATCTCCTCAAACGTCCCCCTCACCCGTTCCCTCTCCCCCTCCGAGGGGGAGAGGGAACGGGTGAGGGGGACGGAGTCTCCAACTCATCGAGAGACTCAAGCAACCCAGAAGACCACAAACCGATACGGATTCCGCTTCATCGTGCGTCCGCCGATCATGCGCCGAAGGATTGGCCCGTGGCGGGAGCAATCGATGGGGATTCCAAAACCGGCTGGGCGATCGACCCGCAGTTTGACCGAAGCCATGTGGCCGTGTTCGAAACGAAAGAGGATCTGACGATGCCGCCGGGCGGTAAGCTAGTTGTCGAACTGCATCAAAGCTACGGCAGCCAGCATACCATTGGACGCTTTCGGCTCTCCGCGACTTCCTCTTCCCGCCCGCTTGAAGCGAATCTGATTCCTGACTCCGTTGTGAGCATTCTTGAGCAACCTGCTGCTCAGCGCGACGAACGGAGCAAAACGGAGTTGACCAGGTATTACCGGGAAGCCGTCGATCCTGGGGCGCGTCGATTCGACAAACAGATCGCCGACCACGCCAAGACTGCTCCCAAGTTTCCGGAAACCAAAGCCCAGACGCTGGTGGAGAACGAGAAGCCGCGCGCCACGCACATTCACATTCGGGGAGATTTCCTCCGCAAAGGGGAGGAGGTTGAGCCGGCGATGCCTGTCGTGCTGCACGCGTTCAGACCGCGTAACAAAGCAGGACAGGCTTCAAGCCTGTCCAGTCCCGCTGCCGGTGATGCGCGGGAGAATACGAAGCCAAGCACGACGCCAACCGAGGCAGGCAAGATGCTGGCCCTGCCGGACCGTCTCGATCTGGCGGAGTGGCTCTTTGATCCAGCAAATCCGTTGACTGCGCGGGTGACCGTTAACCACGTTTGGTACCGTTTCTTTGGACGCGGATTGGTTGCGACGCTGGACGACTTTGGAACGCGCGGCGAAAAGCCGTCGCATCCGGAATTGCTCGACTGGCTGGCCACGGAGTTTCCGCGCCTGGGTTGGAGCCGGAAGGCCTTGATCAAATTGATCGTGGTGTCGTCCACATACCGACAAGGCTCTATTCCGCGGCGTGAACTCACTGAGCGTGATCCAAACGACATTTTGCTGGCTCGGCAGAATCGCATTCGCCTCGAAGCGGAAACGGTTCGGGATTCGTTTCTGGCGATCGGCGGGCTGCTGCAGGCAACGCTGGGCGGGCCTGGCATACGGCCGCCGCTGCCGGCTGACATTGCGGCGCTGGGTTACGCAAACTCGGTCAAGTGGAAGGAAAGCGAAGGTGATGATCGGTATCGCCGAGGGCTTTACATCTTGTTCCAAAGAACCGTGCCCTATCCGATGCTGATGACTTTCGACGCGCCTGACTCTAACACCGTATGCACGCGCCGAGAACGGTCGAACACTCCGTTGCAGGCGCTGACTTTGCTCAACGATCCGGTGTTCTTCGAGTGCGCCCAGGCATTGGGCCGGCGCATGACCGGCGAGCGCGCGGACAATGCGGTGGAAAGACTACAACGAACGTTCGAGCGGTGTTTGTCCCGTCCGCCCACGACGGAGGAAACCAGGCGATTGCATAGACTTTACCAGGACTATGTTCATCTGGTGGAGCAAAGTCCGGCCGTTGCCGCAAAGCTCATTGGCGGCACCGGAGCCGATCCTCGCCAATCCACGGAGACGGCGGCCTTGATCGGCGTGGCTCGAACGATTCTGAACCTGGATGAGTTTGTGACGCGCGAATGAAGATTCGTAACGCAGGGCATGCTTCCAGCCTGCACCTCTGGGGACGCGGTCTGACCGAGGGAGATGGGGAAGGCAGGATGCCTGCCCTACGTTGGACCGAAGCACGAGAACATATGGACATGCATGAAATCATCAGGCTGACGCGCCGGGATTTCCTCACCAGCACGGCAAGCGGTCTTGGCGCTTTGGCGCTCGGCTCCATGCTGAAATCGGATGGCTTGCTCGCGGCGGACGCCTCCCTGGAGTCGAAGGATCCGCTCGCGCCCAAACCGTCCCACTACTCGGCAAAGGCCAAGGCCTGCATTTTCATTTTCATGGAGGGCGCGCCAAGCCAGATGGATTTGTTCGATCCCAAGCCTAAGCTTAACGAGTTGCATGGCCAAAAACTTCCCGAATCCCTGGTCAAGGAAGTCCGCTTCGCGTTCATCCAGAAGGACTCCGCCGTGATCATGGGCAGCCCGCGCAAGTTCAAGAAGCACGGCCAATGCGGGATGGAGTTCTCCGATCTCCTCCCGCACATCGCCACCTGCGCGGACGACCTGGCGCTGATCCGCTCGATGCACACGGACCAATTCAACCATCACCCGGGCCAGTTGATGATGAATTGCGGCGCACCCACGTTCGGACGCCCCACAATTGGCGCCTGGTTGAATTATGGCCTGGGCAGCGTTTGCCGGAATTTGCCGGGTTATGTCGTTTTGACCGCGGGCCGCGGCACCAGCGGCGGGGCGTCCCTCTGGTCGAGCGGTTTTCTGCCGTCCAATTACGCCGGCGTGCTCTTTCGCAACCAGGGCGATCCGGTGCTCAACCTGAGCAATCCGGCTGGAATCACCCCCGAGATGCAGCATCTGGGGCTGGACGCCATCACGGACTTGAACACGCTGCGGAGGAAGACGGTGGCCGATCCTGAAATCGCGAGCCGGATCTCCGCTTACGAGCTGGCGTTCAAGATGCAGACGTCCGCGCCGGAATTGATGGACCTTTCCAGTGAAAACCAAGCCACGCTGGCAGCCTACGGGGTGGATCGCGATGATCCGCCGCTGAAGGCGGACCGCGGCGGCGGGCCGGGGCAATATCGCGCGTTTGCCCGGAATTGTCTGCTCGCGCGACGGCTGGTGGAACGCGGCGTTCGTTTCATCAACATTTATCACGCGTCGTGGGATCACCACAGCAACCTCAACGCGGAACTGACGTTCAACTCAGGCATGGCCGACCAGCCGATCGCCGCCCTGGTCAAAGATCTAAAACAACGCGGCTTGCTCGACACCACCATGGTAATCTGGGGCAGCGAGTTTGGCCGCACGCCGCTCGGGGAAAATCGCATCGGTCGCGAGCCCAACACGGGCCGTGATCATCACCCCTTCGCGTTCAGCCTTTGGATGGCGGGCGGTGGAACCAAAGGCGGACAAGTCATCGGCGAGACGGACGAGGTCGGCTGGAGCATCGTGAAGGATCCGATTCACATCAACGATTTCCACGCGACGATCCTGCACCTGTTCGGTCTCGACCACGAGCGCCTGACCTATCGTTTCCAGGGCCGTGATTTCCGGCTCACGGATGTAGGCGGGAAGGTTGTGGAGAAATTGCTGGCGTGATCTCGGAGGAGGTTGCGCAATGGAGCTCGGAAGAATTTTCACTGCCAAAATAGCCCAGCATCCATCAATTCCATGATCCGCCGATCGGACCGGGGTGAGTTAGCAGACGCGGTTGCCGCAGGTGCAAAAGCCGTGTATCCACGAGTGCCTTGGACTGGAACCGGTCGATTTGGAGTGCGCCGGCAGAGCGCAGCGGCGACGGCGCTTTCTTGTCGAATCCCCACATCGCGGACGGACCGGGAGTGCCGCCTTGCCCACGCCAAAGCGGTGTCGCGCTCCGCTTGCCGCCGCACTCCAAAGAGTCACAGCTTCGGGATGCACCGGTGCGAAAGCTCCGACCTGAAACGGGTTTGCGGATCTCGAATTGGTTCGATAGAATGTTGCCGCATGAAAATGAACCGCCGGTTGATTCACGTTTGGGCCGGAATCCCACTGAAGGAGGAAGATATGGGCGAAGTGCGAGTCAAAGTGGGGTTGACAAATGCGGCCGACGAATCGATGCAACGCCGCGGTTTGATTAGAGCCGAACAAGTGCGCTCGCTGGAAATCGAGGCAATGGTGGACACTGGCGCTGTGCGATGTGTCCTTCCAGAGAAGATTCGACAGCAACTCGGTCTGAGCACCGCCTATCGTCGGCAGGCGAAATATGCGGATGGATGCTCTGAAGAAGTCGATGTAACCGAACCTGTCCGCATCGATCTCGATGGACGACTCACCTACGAAGATTGTCTGGTCTTAGGGGACGAGGTTCTCATTGGGCAAACGGCACTCGAAAGCACCGATCTGTTCGTGGATTGTGTGAACGGACGGCTCGTTCCAAACCCAGCACATCCGAACGCAGTCGTTTTGAATGTGCTTTGAGAGAGAACGTTGATGACCTGGACAACCATTCGCGCCACCACAACCTGCCTGATTCTCTTCGCCGCACTGCACTTTGCAGAAGCTGGCACGGGCGAAAAGCCGCACTGGGCTTACGTCAGACCGAATAGCCCGGAATGGCCAAAGCTCGCCCACACCGCCTGGCCCCGAAACGGGATCGACCATTTCATTCTGGCGCGCCTGGAAAGAGAAGGGTTGTCGCCCTCGGCTCAAGCCGAGAAAGCCGTGTTGTTCCGCCGGCTCAGCCTGGATCTGCTCGGTCTTCCTCCCTCGATCGAGGAAGTCGATCGATTCCTCGCGGACGAAAGCGCCGACGCCTGGGATAAGGCTGTCGAGCGGCTGCTTTCCTCTCCCCATTACGGTGAACACTGGGCGCGGATGTGGCTCGATTTGGCCCGCTACGCCGACAGCCACGGTTATGAAAAAGACCCTGGCCGCCAGATGTGGCTTTACCGGGATTGGGTAATCAACGCGCTGAATGAGAACCTGAAGTTCGACCAATTCACGATCCAGCAAATCGCGGGCGATCTCCTTCCAAACGCGACGGTCAAACAAAAGATCGCGAGCGGCTTTCACCGCAACACGATGTTCAACACCGAGGGCGGCGTGGACAAGGAAGAAGCTCGAGTCGAGACCATCGTGGATCGGGTGAACACAACGGCGTCCGTTTGGCTGGGCACAACACTCGCCTGCGCGCAGTGCCACAACCACAAATATGATCCTTTCACCATGAAGGATTACTACCGGTTCTTCGCGTTCTTCAACACGGTTGAGGAACCGGAACTCGACGTGCCATCACCGGATCAAGCCGCGCGCCGCGAGCAGAACAAGTCCGAACTGGCGCGGCTGGAGAAAATCATGAAGACACAGACACCTGAGCTCGACGCTTCGCAAGCCGCCTGGGAATACAAGCAGGCCGACGAAGCGGTGCATTGGACCGTGCTCGACCCGGCAGGTTTTCTATCCGCAGGCGGCGCGGCGATGACGAAGCTGGACGACAAATCCATTCTGGCCAGCGGCACGAATCCCACGAATGATTCCTACACCGTTGTCGCTCACACCGATTTGCAGCGCATCACCGGCCTGCGCCTCGAAGTCCTCCCGGACGACAGCCTGCCGAAAAAAGGATTGGGGCGTCACGCAAATGGAAGTTTTGTTCTGAGCCGTCTGGAGGTGAAAGCGGCGCCCAAGGATGGCCCCAAAGGCGCGGCGACCGTCACCTTCAAAACCGCGGGCGCGGATTTCACTCAGAAGGACCACAGCGTGACGAATCTTATCGACGGGAAAGAGGGCGCTGGCTGGGCGATTGACGCGGGCAAGGATGGCTTTCGCATGGAGCGCTACGCGGTGTTCGGCACGGAGAGAGCAACCGGATTCGACAACGGAACGACGCTGACGGTAGTTTTGACGCACGACTCCAAATTCGCGGAAGCCAATCTGGGGCGCTTCCGTTTATCGGTCACAACCAACGACCGGCCCGTGCCGGAAACCCTCTTGCCAGCCGCGACGCTGAAGATGCTGAGCGTCGCGCCCCGAGACCGCAGCACGAAGCAAAAGGAAGATTTGTCCGCCTACTACCGGTCCATCGCACCCGAGTTGAAGGACACACGCGAGGCACTGGCTCAGCAAAAAAAGATTGAGGAACAGCTTAAGAAAGAAATTCCGACCACCCTCGTGATGAAAGAACAAGAGAAGCCGCGCGAGACGCACCTGCACATCCGGGGCAATTTTCTGAGCAAGGGTGAGAAAGTTTCGCAGGGCGTGCCCGAAAAACTCCCTCCCTTGCCTGATGGAGCGCCCTTGAACCGGCTGACGCTGGCCCAATGGCTCGTCGATATTGGCAACCCGTTGACCGCGCGCGTCATCGTCAACCGGATTTGGTCTGAATACTTCGGGCGCGGCATCGTGGAGACCGTGGAGGATTTCGGGACGCAAGGCTCTCCGCCAACGCACCCGGAGTTGCTGGATTGGCTCGCGACCGAGTTCATGCGATCTGGTTGGGATCTCAAGGCTCTCCATCGTTTAATCGTGAACTCAGCGACGTATCAGCAATCCTCGCGCACGACGCCGGAATTGCTGGAGCGCGACCCGGCGAATCGCTTCTACGCTCGCGGGTCAAGGTTCCGCGCGCCGGCGGAGACTGTGCGGGACGTGCTTCTGGGGGTGAGTGGGCTTCTCAAGCCGAAGATCGGAGGCCCCAGCGTGTATCCTTATCAACCCGACGGCGTCTGGACCCAGATTTACGGAGATGAAAAATGGACGATCAGCAAAGGCGCGGACAAATACCGGCGCGGGCTCTACACTTACTGGAAACGCACATCTCCCTACCCCGCTTTCATGTCGTTCGACGCGCCGAGCCGGGAATACGCCTGCACGCGGCGCCCGCGCACGAACACGCCGCTGCAAGCGTTGAATACGCTGAACGACCCGGCTTTCGTCGAAGCCGCTCAAGTCCTGGCGCGGCGCATCACGACGCTGGCCGGCCCGGAACCGGCGAAGCGCGCGGCGTACGCATTTCGTTCGTGCATGGCTCGCGAGCCGAAAGCCAAGGAACTGGAGCGCTTGCTTGCCCTTTACCAGGGCGAGTTCGAGCGGTTCAAAAAGGATTTGAAAGCGGCGAAAGAGATGGCGTTTGGCGCCGAGGACAAAGCTCTCGAAGGTTTCGACGTGTGCGAGCTGGCCGCCTGGACCGTTGTCGCCAATGTGCTGCTGAATTTGGATGAGACGATATCCAAAGGGTAAAATGACGAAGGACGAAGGAATCTCCAATGCCGTATGACGAAGCCCTCCAGCCATAAGACGTTGGTAAACCGTACAGCGCAGAGTTGCACTCTATCAGTATCGCCCGAGATCGTCGCTGGCCGCGACGATTTGCTCGGCGCGCGGCCCTCGTTGTGCCTGGAACCCAGCAGAATGCAATTCTGCGATACGGCAGATTTCAAGTCTGCGCTACGCGCGTCCGACAACTGTGGATGCAGCGGCCGTGGTTGCGGTCCATTCGAGATTTGTCACTCCTTCGTCATTCGTCGTTGGACATTGGTCATTTGATCTACTGGATAGCCTGAGATTCACCAGACGCCCAACATGAACTGCCAATTCACGTCGTTCCATCAACAAAACCTGCACGCGATGACGCGCCGGCATTTCTTTGGGCGGTGCGCCTGGGGCATCGGAGCAGCCGCTCTGACGTCGTTGCTCAACAATCGCCGGGCGGCGGCTAGCGCTCCATTGTCCAACCCGCTGATCCCGAAAGCGCCGCATTACCCGCCAAAGGCCCGGCGCGTCATTTACATGTTCATGGAAGGCGCGCCTTCCCAACTCGATCTCTTCGACGACAAGCCAAAGCTCGTGGAATTGAACATGAAGCCCTGCCCGGAATCGATTCTCAAGGGCGAGCGCTTTGCGTTCATCAAAGGCGTTCCGAAAATGCTCGGCACGCCTTACAAATTCTCCAAGCACGGCCAGTGCGGGATGGAACTGTCGGAATTGCTCCCGAACCTGGCGCAAGTGGCTGACGATATCACTTTGATTCGCTCCATGGTCACGGATGCTTTCAACCACGCGCCCGCGCAGATCTTCCTCAACACGGGCGCGACGCAAATCGGCCGTCCGAGCCTGGGCTCCTGGCTGACTTATGGACTGGGCAGTGAGAGCCAGGAATTGCCCGGTTTCGTGGTGATGCTTTCTGGCGGCGGGCTCCCGAGCGGCGGCACCGCGTGCTGGGGAAGCGGATTTCTGCCCACATCATACCAAGGTGTGCAATTCCGGTCGCAAGGCGATCCGATTCTGTTTGTCTCGAATCCCCCGGGCATGGATTCGGCGCTGCGGCGGCGTTCCCTGGATGCGCTGCGGGATTTGAATCAGATGCAGCTCGAAGACGTGGGTGATCCCGAAATCAGCACCCGGATCAACGCCTTCGAAATGGCGTATCGCATGCAATCAAGCGCGCCGGAGTTGATGGAAATTTTCAGGGAGCCCAAATACATCCACGAAATGTACGGAACCGAACCCGGCAAAGTGTCGTTCGCGAACAATTGCTTGCTCGCCCGGCGGCTCCTCGAACGCGGCGTCCGCTTCGTCCAATTGTATCATCGCGGCTGGGACACGCATGGCGTGAGCGAGGACACGGACATCGTTCACCCCGCCGGATTGAAAAAGCGCACGCGCGAAACCGACCGGCCGATGGCGGCTCTGGTCAAAGATTTGAAGCAGCGCGGGCTGCTGGAGGATACCCTGGTGATTTGGGGCGGCGAGTTCGGCCGCACACCGATGAACGAAGAGCGAAATGGCTCCAAGTTTCTCGGACGCGATCATCATCCGCGCGCCTTCAGTCTTTGGCTGGCGGGCGGCGGAATCAAGCCGGGCTACACTCACGGTGTGACGGACGAACTCGGGTACAACGTGGTCGAAGGCAAAGTCCACGTGCACGATTTCCAGGCCACGATCCTCCATCTGCTCGGCTTCGATCACACGAAGCTCGCCTACAAATTCCAGGGCCGCGACTTCCGGCTGACGGACGTACACGGGGAGGTGGTGAAGGAGATTCTGTCTTGAAGGAAGGAGTCCATTTCGATTCCGGGCCTGGAACAGGCGCTGAGAGACGGAGGGCGGCGTTTGAGTGCCGTGTATGAAGTTGCTCGATCATTTTCATCCCCCGCTCAGTCAGCGCCGACATTGGCACGCCTTCCATAACGCCTGGGCAACTTACCTCGCCGCCGGGCTGAATCGGATCCTGCCCGAAGGATGGTTTGCCGAACCAAACGTTCAGTTTGGGATCGAGGTCGATATGTCGGCCTGGAGCTCTGTCGAAGCCCGAGAGACGCCGTTCGCAGCCGAATGGCAACCTCCGATTCCGACGCAGACGGTTACGTTGCCCCTGCTGACAGACCGGGCCGAAATTCTTGTCTATCAAACCGAAGGCGGTCCGGTGTTGGCAGGCGCAATCGATCTGGTCAGCCCGGCAAACAAAGATCGCGGACAAACCCGCGGCGCATTCGTGTCCAAGTGCCGCACTTACCTTCAGGAGAACATCGGCGTAGTGGTCGTCGATATCGACAGCAGCAGCCCCGCTAACCTCCATGCGGAACTTTTAGAAAGTCTCGGTCAACCGGACGTGAAATCGGCCGACCCGATCTATGCTGTGGCTTACCGCCCGGTCGGCGATCAGACTGACGGTTCGCTGGAAATCTGGTATCAAAAGCTGGACTTGGAGGAAGATCTCCCCACTGTCCCGCTATGGTTGTATGGCGAAAAGGCGTTGCCCCTTGATCTCTCCGGCAGTTACGCGGAAACGTGCCGCGCGCAGCGGATTGAGCATGCGAGCGGTTGAATCGATCATTTCCCCATCAATCCCGCCGTCTTGGGATGCTGCTTGAGAAAATCAACGAGCGCTTGCATGCCAAGGCGCTGATGGAAGTAGCCCATCGCCTCCCCGTCGCGGCGGTTCTTCTGGTAGTGTTCGAATAACGCCTCAACGACATCGGCGGTTTGCTCTCGCGGAACGCTGCGCAAATAGACTTTGCCTTCTTGGTCCGTCAGCGCCTCGCCCTGGTGCCGCGCGTCCTCTGTGCCGAGCAGTTTGATCTGGTAGCGGTCTTTGCCTGATCCAACCCAGCCGATCGTTTTGGTTGCCGGCCGCGAGCATTGGCGCTCGCAGCCACTGATGCCGATGGATTCAGTCATGGGTCCCCAGCCGCGCTGATCCAGCTCGTCAATCAACTCCGGCAAGAACAATTCCGAGTCCGTGTAGGACAGCCGGCAAGTGGGCAAGCCTACGCACGCCACCGAAACTTTACGCAAGGCGGAGTAATCCTTCCCGCGCCGTTTGCCGTACCCGAACCGCTGCATCTCCCCCTCGAATCGCGCTTTCGCATCCTCCGGAACGTCAGTGAGAAGCAAATCCTGGTTCGGAGTGATCATGACATTGACGGGAAAATTCTCCATCAAGTGCCGCACCATCTTCTTCAGCTCCGCTTCCGGCCCGTCAATGAGCCGGCCATTTTCGATATAGGCGCCGTAGGACCAGAGCCCGTTCGAAGGCTGCCGAATCCAACCGTGATGGAGGTGCCGGGGGCCGATGTCGAGCGTCTCGTCCGGCAGCTCAAAGACGTTTCCGATGAGGCCGCGGACCTGTTCGCGATACCAGTCCATGCCCTTCCCGTGAACGACATACTTCAGCCTCGCCCAGTGCCGGTTCTGCCGGTCCCCCCACTCCTGGTGGACTTTGACGATGGCGTCCAATCCGGCGAGCAGATGCTTCTCGTGGAAAATGCCGAGCGGTTTCCCCAAGGCGCAGAAACTCGGCTTGCCATTGCGCTCTCCCTGCCCTCCCCCGATATAGACCTGAAATCGCTCCACTTTGTTGCCCTCCAGAATCGGCGCGATGCCGAGGTCGTCCGAGCGCAGCTCGACGCAGTTGTCCGGCAAATAACGCCCCGTCGCTTCGTCGAGATGGAGCGACGAAAAAGCGATCTTGAATTTGCGGTTCAGCAAGTTCGGGCCGTAATGAAAATGCTCCTCGGGCGTGCGTTCAGCGTTCGGATTGATGCCGAAGATTTGCAAGTGCGGTTCAATCGGCAAGCGGAAATACTTGCCGAATTGCTGCGCCAGCGCGTTCGAGTCGAAACACGTCGAGTAACGCGAAAGCGGACAACCCATGACGTTGCGCGTGTTGTCGCCGCATCCATTGAGCGTGTAAAAGCGCGTCTCGGCGAGGCGCTGGATGATTTCGCGGACGGACTTCTTCCGCACCCAGTGGAGCTGGATATTCTGCCTCGTGGTCAGGCGGAGTGAGGGTTTGCCCTCCTGATTGGCAGTGTGCTTCTCTGAGACCTCATCGAAGATTCGCCACTGCTCCCGATTCAACGGCCCGCCGCCGGGGATGCTGAAGCGCATCATGTACACCCATTCCTTTTCGGCGCCGGTGCGGTCGCGGTTGAATTCCAGGTAAATGCCGTGCGATTTGGCCAGGGCTTCGGACTCCCACACGATTTCGTCGATCGACAAATCCTGGAAATGGTCCTGGAGATGCCCGACGTAGCCGCCGGAATCCAACTTGTTCAGTTCCTCTTTGCAGAGCTGCTCGCGCGGCGTGTGAAAATTCGGCGTCGGTTGAGCAGCCTTTGGATTTTGCGCCATGGGCTTAATGAACAGCATCGAATGCGAACTGGCAAGCCTCGGCGCGCTACAGCCCTACAGCGCAAGACTCATTCGCGTTTGGTGGCCCGTGATTCTTGCCGTGGAAATGCTGAATGATGCTTACGAGCAGAGGCAATGCCGGGATTCGACTTTCGTTGAGACAAGTCGGAGGCAAGACCGCAATTACCGCCAATCGAACCTCGAACAATGAGCTCGGAGCAGACGGGTCCTTATCTTCGGAACAAGAACTCCTTCGAATTGAGCAGCCCCCAGAGAATGTCTTCCAACACGGCCCGGCGATCTTCAGTCTGATCAACGAGCGCGGCCAATCGGCCCAGTTGATCGTCCGAAGGCCCGCTGCTCAGCGCGGTCCAGTGCAACTCCACGATCATCTCGCGAACGGATTTTCCGGACGCGAGCAGGTGGCTGATGCGATTGTCTTTCTCCGCAATCAAATCATGCACCGCCGGGCCGCTGATCATCTGAAACGCCTGGCTCATGTTGCACTCGCAAGAACGTTCGGTCTCGGACGTCAGCAATCGCGGCGGCTTGCCGAAGATTTCCAGGAATTGGTCCATCTGATTGGACCGCCGCTGGCCTTTGGCTTCGGGCCGCACGCCTGGAAGCTGCGCGGCGCGGAGTCCGGCGGGAAAGCCGGCGAATTTCAGAGGAACCGCCGTCACCTGACTCTGAGCATCCAGCAGTTGCTCCGCCGTGAGGCGCCTCACCAAAGCGTGGGAGTAGTTGGCTTGATCGTCCGCGTTCGATTCGTTGGGCTCGGAGCTGAGCTGGTAAGCTCGCGAAGCCATGATCAAGCCCACCAGATGCCGAAGGTCGAAGCGGTGCTCGATGAAATCACGAGCCAGCGCGTCCAGCAATTCCGGATGCGAAGGTGGATTGGTCGCGCGGAAATCGTCGATCGGCTCAACCAGACCGCGACCCATCAGATGAAACCAGACACGATTGACCTGGGCGCGGGCGAATTGAACGTTGCCGAGGCTGGTCAGCCAATCGGCCAGTTCAGCGAGCGGGTCGATATCCGATCCGTAATTCGTAAAACGTGAAACGTAAGATGATTGAAGTCCTGCCTCGCCCAGGAGGCGCGGTCGCGCGGGCTGGCCGGTGCGCGGGTTCAAAACGTTCCCTTGCCGCGACGCGAAGACAACTTGCTCCCCTTTCCATTCGTGTTTGTCGCTCCCGATGTCCCGATTATTTTCCAGAACTTTGTAACCCACTCTGCCAAAAACGCCGGACCAATCATAATAGTCATCTTGAGTCCACCGATCGAAGGGATGGTTATGACATTCGGCGCACTGGAGGCGGATGCCGAGAAACACCTGCGCGGCGGCCTTGGCGCGCGTCGCGGGGTCGCGATTGGGACGAAAATAATTGGCGGCCGCGCTGGCGTAAGTGCTGCCGCGGGTCGTGAGCAACTCGCGGACGAATTGATCGAGCGGTTTGCTTTCCGCGATGCTCTGACGAATCCAGTGGTAGAAATTTTGGACCCCTTTCGCGTCGAGCGAATGCGCTTCGTTGCGCAACACGTCCGCCCATTTCAACGCCCAGAAATCCGCGAACTCCGGACGTTCCAGCAATTGCGCGATGAGCTGGGCGCGTTTGCTCGCCGACGAATCGGCCAGAAAAGCCCGCGCCTCATCAGCGCTCGGCAAGAGACCGAGCAAATCGAGATAAGCGCGGCGCAAGAACACGGCGTCCGAGCACAGTTCAGACGGATTCGTGCGCAAGCGGCGGAGTTTCGCAAGAATATGTCCGTCGATGTAGTTCACGGCTGACGGCTCCGCCCACGCGAATCCAGGCCGCGACGGAACAAACGCAATGCGGACCGGTTGCTGGAGGTGCAAGTACCTGGCCAGAATTGTGGTTTCGCCGAAGCCAGCTCTTTCGGCCACGCCCTCTTTGCTCACCTTGGACAGGCCGTTGGAAGTTTCGTAAACCGCCAGCGTGGTGACGTCGCGCGAGGTCCCATCGGAGAAGCTGGCCTGCACATGCAATTGCGCCCGATCGTCCGGCTCGACCAGGATCGTTTCGGCAGGCGACACCTCCAGGCGGCTGAGCTTCGGCGCTGATTGGGCATCGTTCTCCAGGCCGGCCGCAATCCACTGGCGAAGAATTTGAAACTCCTCGGACTCCTTTCGGAAACGCAATCCCCCCTCGTGCGACACTTCCGTCGTCGGCTTGAGGAGGATGAGGCTTTGCTCCGGTTGGAGCGAATTGATCCGGCGGCCCAAGGCATCGCGCGTCAAAGTCAGATGATCTGCGTCCGGGTCCTGTCCGCGCAGCGACAACTTGAATCCGCCTTTGCCGTTCTTGTTGCCGTGACACGTGCCCGCGTTGCAGCCGGCTTTCGAGAGCACGGCCATGACATCGTTGCGGAAGGAAACGGACGCACCTTGAATCGCGAGTGGTTGCATGGCAAACGCCACCAGCACGGCAAGGCAGGCAGCCTTTTCCGCCAGCTTCAACCGGATATGATCCCGGGCGAAGTGCCCTCTTTCGAGATGAACGAGTTTGGCGCGGCGCATGGGTGAACTAACGCAGAATCTGGGGCATGAGCGGGCGTTTGACAACTCAGGAGGCAACGCGAGCACAACGGCTCATTCTGACGGCGGGCGGGGACTCACGGTTTCGATTGCAGTTCCGGCTTTAGCCGGTTTGTTCGCGAATGGCCATGCATCGCCTCCAACGCACTCGTTCTAGCAGCACCCCGAATCACTTTTGGCGTTCACTCTGGACATCTGATACCAACGCATAGTGACTTTATTGCAGCAACGAGATGAGGCACGCCGTCAGCGACGCCTGGAGGTCTATGCGGAAACCCGCGAACGACTCCGTAGAGAGCTGGCCCAATTGATCCCCGGTGAGGAGGTCATTGTCTTCGGATCCTTGACCAGGCCTGGCGTTTTCAATGATCGGTCGGATGTGGACCTTGCGCTGGACCGCGAACCGGCCAGATTGAGTTTGGGGACGTTGGCTTCCGAACTCACGGAGCGATTGGAGCGTCCAGTAGATCATTTCACGCTGAATCTGTGCACGGTCGTCTGCGTGTACTTCTGCCCGGGAATCAGGACGACGGTTGGGAAATGCGGCCGGTTGACGGAATCCGGGAAATGCTGGCATTCGAGGCAAAAACCGGAGTGCTGGCGATAAACCGTTCCGCCCTTGCCCGTAAACCGTCCATCAAGGTAATTCGCGGTGTAAATCTGAACGCCAGGCTCCGTCGTGAAAACTTCCATCACGCGCCCGCTCTCGGGATCGCGCGCTTCCGCAGCGCATGAAAGCTCGCCGGGATGCGCTTTGTTGAGGACGTAGTTGTGGTCGTAACCGACAGGCTTGTTCGTGAGTTGAGCGAAGCGCGAGCCGATGGGCGTGGGCTTCGTGAAGTCCATCACGGTTCCCGCCACGCGAAGGATTTCGCCGGTCGGAATGCTCGTCTCATCCACGGGGGTGAAGAAATCGGCGTTGAGGCGCAACTCGTGCGCGAGGATGTCGCCGCTGCCGGCGCCGCCGAGATTGAAATACGAGTGGTTGCTCAGATTGATCGGCGTAGGCTGGTCGCACGTGGCGGCGTAATCGATCTGCAGCTCGTTGTTGTTGGTCAAGGTGTAGGTGACTTCGATCTGAAGATTCCCCGGATAGCCTTCCTCGCCATCCGGGCTGAGATAGCTGAATTTCACCGCCTCGCCTCTCGCGCTCTTGACCGGCCCGGCGCTCCAGACCTTTTTGTCGATGCCTTTGGGTCCGCCGTGAAGGTGGTTCGGACCGTTGTTGCACGCGAGTTGATAGGCCTTTCCGTTCAAGGAGAATTTACCCCGGGCGATGCGGTTGGCAAACCGCCCGGTCGTGCAACCGAAGTGCGGATGCCCTTTGAGGTAGCTTTCCAAATCCTCGAAGCCGAGAACGACGTCGCCCAGTTTTCCGTCGCGATCCGGCACGTGAAGTTCCGTGAGCAACGCGCCGTAGCTTGTGATTTTGGCTTTGAGACCGTTCTGGTTCGTGAACGTGAAAATCTCAACCGTCCGTTCGTCTGCAGTTTTGCCGAAGATAAATTTTTCCACGATGGTGTCCTTTCTCGAAGAATGATTCTTAAACGGTTAACATCTGCGTCCCTTTGC
>Ga0233424_10000591_pt1 | contig 43087 bp, 39 predicted proteins | sample Watercolumn_Towu_FD_181011 | JGI IMG/M metagenome (GOLD analysis project Ga0233424, IMG submission 181011) | Freshwater microbial communities from Lake Towuti, South Sulawesi, Indonesia - Watercolumn_Towuti2014_125_MG | ecosystem: Environmental > Aquatic > Freshwater > Lake | place: Indonesia...
GCCATCATGCTGGGCCTGGGTTTCTCCATCAATGTGCTGACCCTGTTCGGCATGGTGCTGGCCATCGGCATCCTGGTGGACGATGCCATCGTGGTGGTGGAGAACGTCGAGCGCATCATGAGCGAGGAGGGGCTTTCGCCCCGCGAGGCCACGCGCAAGGCCATGAGCCAGATCTCGGGCGCCATCATCGGCATCACCCTGGTGCTGATCGCGGTGTTCGTGCCCATGGCCTTCTTCGCCGGCTCGGTGGGCAATATCTACCGCCAGTTCTCGCTGGCCATGGTGGCCTCGATGGCGCTCTCGGCCCTGATGGCCCTGACCCTGACCCCGGCCCTGTGCGCCACCCTGCTCAAGCCGGTGGAAGCCGGCCACCACCACGAGAAGCGCGGCTTCTTCGGCTGGTTCAACCGCGGCTTCTCCCGCACGGCCAAGGGCTACGAGGGCTGGGTCGCCAAGCTGCTCAAGCGCAGCCCCAGCATGATGGTGGCCTTCCTTGCCGTGGTCGCCCTCGTGGGCTGGCTCTATGTGCGCATGCCCACCTCCTTCCTGCCCAATGAAGACCAGGGCTACCTGATCGTCAATGTGCAGCTGCCCCCGGGCGCCACGACCAACCGCACCGAGGCCGCCGTCAAGACGGTGGAAGACTTCCTGCGCAAGCAGCCCGAGGTGGCGGACACCGTGGGCGTGATCGGCTTCTCCTTCTCGGGCCAGGGCCAGAACGCCGCCCTGGTGTTCGTGCCGCTCAAGCCCTGGGACGAGCGCCACGGCGCCGAGCACAGCGCCCAGGCGCTGGCGCAGCGCACCATGGGCGCCATGATGTTCGGCGTGCGTGATGCCTTCATCTTCCCGCTCTCGCCGCCGCCCATCCCCGAGCTGGGCAATGCCACCGGCTTCGCCCTGCGCCTGCAGGACCGTGCCGGTCTGGGTCACGAGGCCTTGCTGGCCGCGCGCAACCAGCTCATGGGCATGGCCAGCAAGAGCAAGCTGATCACGGGCATGCGTCCGGACGGCCTGGAAGACGCGCCGCAGCTGCAGATCGACATCGACCGCGACAAGGCCCAGGCCCTGGGCGTGAACTTCGATGTGCTGGCCCGCGTGCTGGGCACGCAGCTGGGCTCGGCCTATGTGAACGACTTCCCGAGCAGCGGCCGCATGCAGCGCGTGGTGGTGCAGGCCGATGCCGTGGCCCGCATGACGCCCGAGGACCTGCTGGCCCTGAACGTGACCAATACCGCGGGCAAGAGCGTGCCGCTCTCGGCCTTCGCCAGCACGCGCTGGATCACGGGTCAGATGCAGGCCACGCGCTACAACGGCTATCCGGCCATGCGCCTGGCCGGTGACGCTGCGCCCGGTGCCTCCACCGGCGCGGCCATGGCCGAGCTGGAAGCCATGGTGGCCAAGCTGCCCGCGGGCATCGGCTACGAATGGACCGGTCTGTCGCGCGAGGAGAAGCTCTCCGGCTCGCAGGCCACCATCCTGCTGGCCTTCTCGCTGCTGGCCGTCTTCCTGTGCCTGGCGGCGCTGTACGAGAGCTGGTCCATCCCGCTGTCGGTGATGCTGGTGGTGCCCCTGGGTCTGCTGGGCGCGCTGTTGGGTGCCACCTTCCGTGGCATGCCCAATGACGTGTACTTCAAGGTGGGCCTGATCACCATCATCGGCCTGTCGGCGAAGAACGCCATCCTGATCATCGAGTTCGCCAAGGACCTGCAGGCCCAGGGCAAGGGCCTGGTGGAGGCCATCCTGGAGGCGGCGCACCTGCGCTTCCGCCCCATCATCATGACCTCGCTGGCCTTCATCCTGGGTGTGACGCCGCTGTTCTTCGCCTCCGGCGCGGGCTCGGCCAGCCAGCGTGCCATCGGCACCGGCGTGCTGTCCGGCATGGTCACCGCCACCGTGCTGGCCGTGCTCTTCGTGCCGGTGTTCTTCCTGGTGGTGCGGCGCATCTTCAAGGGCAGCGAGCGTCAGCGCAAGATGTATGCGCATGAGCTGGAAGCCAATCCGGTGCGTGACGCCGAAGGGGTTTGATCCATGAACAAGAGCTACAAGACCTTCTCCTCCCTGAGCGCCCTGGCCGCGGCCCTGCTGCTGGCCGGCTGCGCCAACCTCGCGCCCGAGTACCAGCGTCCCGCCGCCCCGGTGGCGGGCGACTGGCCCAGCGCCGCCAAGCCGGCCGAGGCCGCCCAGGCGCCCAAGGTCGCCGAGCTGCCCTGGCAGCAGTTCTATGCCGGCGACGCCCGCGTGCGCGCCCTGATCGAGCTGGCCCTGCAGAACAACCGCGATCTGCGCGTGGCCCTGCTGAATGTGGACAAGGCGCGCGCCCAGTACCGCATCAGCGATGCCGCGCGCTGGCCTACGGTCAGCGCCGGCCTGTCCGGTCAGCGCTCGCCGGCCAGCAACGGCAGCGGCACGATCAACGGCGTCTACCAGGCCGGTCTGCAAGTCACGGCCTATGAGCTGGATCTCTTCGGCAAGCTGAAGAGCAACAGCGAGTCGGCGCTGGCCAGCTACCTGGCCACGGCCGAGGGCCAGCGCGCCGCCCGCCTGAGCCTGGTGGCCGGCGTGGCCGCGGCCCAGCTGAATCTGCAGGCCGCCGAAGAGCTGCTGACGCTCAGCCGCCAGACCCTGGCCACGCGTGAGGACAGCCTCAAGCTCAGCCGCACCAAGTTCGATGTGGGCGCGGCCTCGCAGCTGGATCTCTCCAGCGCCGAGTCTGCTGCCGGCGCCGCCCGGGCCAGCCTGGCCGCCGCCCAGCGTGCGCGCGACGAGGCCGAGAACGCCCTGGTGCTGCTGGTGGGTCAGCCCCTGCCGGCCAGCCTGCCGGCGGCCCAGCCGCTGCAGGCCCTGCAGCTGCCGCGCGTGCCGGCGGGCCTGCCCTCCGAGGTGCTGGTCGGCCGTCCCGATGTGCTGCAGGCCGAGCAGCAGCTGCGCGCGGCCAATGCCAATATCGGCGCGGCGCGTGCGGCGGTCTTCCCCAGCATCACGCTCACCGCCAGTGCCGGCACGGCCAGCACCCAGCTCTCGGACCTGTTCCGCAACAGCGCCTGGAGCTTTGCCTCGCAGATCCTGATGCCCATCTTCGATGCCGGCCGCAACCAGGCCAATATCGAGGTGGCCAAGGCCAATCAGGGCATCGCCCTGGCGCAGTACGAGAAGACGGTGCAGACCGCCTTCCGTGAGGTGGCCGACGCCCTGGCCGGCCTGGCCACGCTGGACGAGCAGCTCGGCGGTCAGGAGCTGCAGGCCCGCGCCGAGGCCCAGCGCCTGGCCCTGGTGGAGCTGCGCTTCGGCAACGGCGTGTCCAACTCCCTGGAGCTGCTGGATGCCCAGCGCGCCAGCTATGCGGCCCAGCAGGCCCTGCTGCAGGTGCGCCTGGCCAAGGCCCTGAACCGCGTGCAGCTCTACAAGGTGCTGGGCGGCGGCGCGGCCGACGAGGCCAAGCCGGCCTCCTGATCGCTCCTGGCGGCCGCGGCCGCTCCATGAAAAAAGGCGCCCCGCGGGGCGCCTTTTGTTTGGGCTGAGCGTGTCAGCCGAGGTTCAGTGGGCCTGAACCCAGGCCAGGCCCTCGGCCTTGGCGTAGCGCAGGGCGGCGCGTGGGCTCTCGAAGCGGGGCACGAAGCGCATGACGCGGTCATGGCTGGCCATGCCCTGGCCCGAGCGGATGGAGACCGCGGCGCTGAAGCCGCCGTCGGCGTGAGGTTTGATCATCGGTGAGACAAGGTAACGCCCCACCTCAATGCTTTTGGTTTGCATAGTTTCTTTGAGGTGTGCGCCTTGATCGGCTATGGCTATCCGTCTTGGCGCGGTTTTGGATGTAGCGGGTGAATCGACGCCGCGTCCTGTCACGGGGTCGGGAACCTGCGCGGCTTTCCCCATCGGCTTCCGGGCACATGCAGCTCATGTGCAAAGCGAAAGAGATCAAGGGGAGGGCTGCGGGGCTGGTATCGAGCGTAGGGCTCGAACAAGGGCCGGCTTGGGAGGCCGGCTCATGGGGCTTTTGCCTGGCGTATTGGTCGTGAGTTCTTGACCAGGCTGCCCCGCGTTCTGACTGAGGCCTGTCTTTGGCGGAGCCAAGGTTCCCAGTGCAGAGGCGCCGAGTATACCGCAGTTCTCAGCGCTCGGCCTGCCGGGCGTTTTCCAGTCGTTTCTCGCTGAGCGCCAGGCACAGGATGCCGCCCAGGATGAGCGCGGCACCCGCCCATTGCAAAGGGCTGATGCGTTCGCCGAACACCAGCATGCCGGCCACGACAACGCCCACGGTTTCCAGGTGTGAAGCGGCAAAGGCTGGGCCGACCGGCGCGCTGCGCAGCAAGGTCATCCAGAGGAAGAAGGTGGCGATGTAGCAGGCCACCGCGCCCCAGGTCCAGGGCAGCAGCGCCACACGGAGCACCCAGTCCAGATCGACCGAGGCCGGCGCACTGGCATCGGCCGCGAACTTGAAGAACACATGGGCCAGCGTGTCCAGCAGCATCAGGCAGCCAAAGCCCAGGGCGTAGCCGCGAAGTTTCATGGTGCAGCTCCGAGGCCAACCAGGACCACGCCCAGGGCAATCAGCGCGATGCCGGCACTGCGCAGCGGCAGGAGTTGTTCATTGAAGAGCCAGCGTCCGGCCAGCATCACGGTCACCACGCCGGCCGCAGCCAGCAGCACGCCGTGGGACAGGGGGACCAGGCTCAGAAAAGCCATCCAGGTGAAGAACTCCGCGCAGTAGCAGAGCAGGCCTATCCAGACCCAGGGGCGCGCCGCCATGGCGGTCCAGCGGCGTGGCGCCTGCTCGAGTCGGGGATCGGAGGCGGCGGCCTTGAAGGCCAGTTGACCGCAGGTGTCGAGCAGAAGATTCAGGAGCCAGAGGCCGGCCGTGAGCATGTCTTGGGGGTGGGGCTGATCAAGAGGGGTGAGGATGACGCGAGCAAATCTTCATGTAAGCCTAAAGCTGCGCGGCAATCGGCCTCCATAATAGTTGGCGCCTTTGACCCCAGGCTTTGCAGATCATGAACGACCTCGAGAAGACCATCTTCGACATCATTGCCAAGGAAGCGCAGATCCCGCGCGAGAAGATCTCGCTCGACGCCACCATGCAGGACCTGGACGTTCACTCGCTCGACGCCATCCAGGTGGTGTTCGAGATCGAGGACCGCTTCGGCATTTCCGTCCCGGAGCAGGACGCCAATTTCAACAGCAGTACCGTCGGCGACCTGTTGCGCTCCGTGCAGGCGCTGGTGAACGCCAAGGCCGCGAATGCAGCGGCCTGAGCGCACGCGGGTCGTCATCACGGGGGCCGGCGCCATCACGCCGCTGGGCCTCACCGCGGCCCAGAGCTGGCAGGCCATGCGCGAGGGGCGCTCCGGCATCGGCCCGTTCGAGCGTCTGGCCGGCCATGAGTTGAAGGCGCCGCTTGCCGGCGAGGTGCGGGGCTACGATCCGGCGCAGCATTTCGATGACAAGCGCCTGCAGCTGCTGGACCTGACCTGCCAGTACGCCCTGGTGGCGGCCCGGGAGGCTGTCGCGCAGTCCGGGCTGGACCTGAGGGCGCCGGAACTGTCCGAGCGCAGCGCCGTGGTGATCGGCAGCGGTGCGGGCGGCGAGAGCACCCATGATGCCAGCTACCGCCGTCTCTACGCCGAAGGCAATCCCCGGCTGCATCCGCTCACCATCGTGCGGCTGATGATGAATGCGCCGGCCTCGCAGCTGAGCCTGGAGTTCGGTGCGCGTGGCCCGGCCTTTGTCGTGTCGAGTGCCTGTGCCTCCTCCAATCACGCGCTGGCCCAGGCCCTGCTGATGTTGCGCAGCGGCCAGGCCGACGTGGCCCTGGCTGGCGGCGCCGAAGCCTGCCTGACCCTGGGGGTGGTGCGGGCCTGGGAGGCGATGCGGGTGCTGGCCGATGACGCGTGCCGCCCCTTCTCCAAGGACAGGCGAGGCCTGGTGCTGGGCGAGGGCGCTGCCGTGTTCGTGCTGGAAACGCTGGAGCATGCCCAGCGCCGCGGCGCCACCATCCTGGCCGAGCTGGCCGGTGCGGGCATGAGCGCCGATGCCGCCGACATCGTGATGCCGGATGCCGAAGGCGCCGGCCGCGCGATGCGTCTGGCCCTGCAGGACGCCGGCCTGGCGCCCGAGCAGATCGGCTATATCAATGCCCATGGCACCGGCACACAGGCCAATGACGCGACCGAGACCCGGGCGATCCGCGCGGTCTTCGGCGCGCACGCCCAGGCGCTGGCCGTGTCCTCGACCAAGTCCATGCATGGTCATGCGCTGGGCGCGGCCGGCGCACTGGAGCTGCTGGCGGTGCTGGGCGCCTTGCGCGAGGGCGTGCTGCCGCCGACCATCAACTACCGCGAGGCCGATCCGGTCTGCGATCTCGATGTGCTGCCCAACCAGGCGCGCGAGCGCCGCATCGAGGCTGCGCTCTCCAATTCCTTCGCCTTCGGCGGGCTCAATGCCGTGCTGGCGCTGCGGCGCTGGGACTGAGCGCTACCGCGCAGACTCGAAGAAGAGCGCATCGCCAATGCGCGTGGAGGGCGGCCAGCATCTGCGTTAGTGCTGCCGAGGCCAGGGGCGGGTGCTTACGCTCATGTCCCCCGCCCTTGGCAAAGCCAAGGGCTCCTCCTTGACTTCGCTTCAGCACCCACCCCTGCCCTCGGCCGAACTTGGCGCCTTCCACCAGGCGACTGCCATGGCCCTGCGGATCAGGACGGCAGTGGGCCTCTCGCAGCGAAGTCAAGGAGGAGGCGCCGGCCGTGGGCCGGTGCCCGGGGGACATGAGCGGAGGGAGGCTCGCTGGCGGCCTGATCTTCGACCCATCTTCCCAGGGCGGCTCCGTGCCGACAGCCGCCTCCGCGCACGGGTGCTGAGCTCAGAAAAAAAGGCCCGGCATTGCCGGGCCTTTTCACTGGCGGCGGCGATCAGCCCTTCTTGGCCTTGGTGAGCAGCTGGTCCAGCAGGACCAGGCCCAGATCGATCTCCTCGGTGCTGATGTGCAGCGAGGGCGCGAAGGTGATGACGTTCTTGAAGTAGCCACCGATGTCCAGCACCAGGCCCATGGCCTGGCCCTTGTGCTCCAGCGCGCCGGCCAGGCCGATGTCGACCATGCGGTCCACCAGCTTCTTGTTGGGCGTGTAGCCATCGGCCTCGCAGATCTCGGCGCGCAGGGCCAGGCCCAGGCCGTCCACTTCACCGATCTCGGGGTGGCGCTTCTGCAGGTCCTTCAGGCCCTCCAGGAAATGCGCGCCCTTGGCCATCACCATGCTTTCATAGTCGGTCTCGGCCAGCATCTTCATGGTCTCCAGGCCGATGGCGGTGCCCAGCGGATTGGAGGCGAAGGTGGAGTGGGTGGAGCCCGGCGGGAACACGGTCGGGTTGATCAGCTCCTCGCGCGCCCACAGGCCGGCCAGGGGGTTCAGGCCGTTGGTCAGGGCCTTGCCGAACACCAGCACATCGGGGGTGACGCCGAAGTGCTCGATGCCCCAGAGCTTGCCGGTGCGGTAGAAGCCCATCTGGATCTCGTCCACCACCATCAGGATGCCGTACTGGTCCAGCACCTTCTTCAGGCCGGTGAAGAAGTTCTTGGGCGGGATCACATAGCCGCCCGTGCCCTGCACCGCCTCGACGTAGAAGGCCGCGTACTCGCACTCGCCCACCTTGGGATCCCAGGCGCCGTTGTATTCGCTGTCGAACAGGCGCGCGAGCTGCTGCACGCAGTGCTCGCCATACTCTTCCTTGCTCATGCCCTTGGGCGCGCGGAAGTGATAGGGGAAGGGCAGGAAGTGCGCGCGGTCGAAGTGGCCGTAGCGGCGGCGGTAGCGGTAGCTGGAGGTGATGGCCGAGGCGCCCAGCGTGCGGCCGTGGTAGCCACCCTCGAAGGCGAACATCAGGCCCTTGCCGCCCTTGGCATTGCGCACCAGCTTGAGCGAATCCTCGATGGACTGCGAGCCGCCGACATTGAAATGCACGCGTCCGTCCAGACCCCATTTGGCCTTGGCGTCCTCGGCGATGACCTTGGCCAGCTGGATCTTGGTGGGATGCAGATACTGGCTGGCCACCTGCGGCAGGGTGTCGAGCTGATGCTTGAGCACATTGTTCAGCCGCTCATTGCCATAGCCGAAGTTCACCGCCGAATACCACATCTGGAGGTCCAGGAAGGGCGTGCCGCGGCCGTCATAGAGATAGCTGCCTTCGCAGCGTTCGAAGATCTTGGGCGGATCGGCGTAGTGCACCGTGTCGCCAAAAGAGCAGTAGCGGGCCTCGTCGGCAAGCAGGCTGGCGTCATTCATTGTGAGGGAACTCCTTGTTGTATCGAGAAGGGGAGGGGAGGCGTGAGGGGCGCGGCTCGAGGTGCTCGAGCTCGGGCAGTTGGCGCAGGGCCTGGGCGAAGTTGGCAACGGGCCGATGCGGCAGATTGCGGTCCAGGCAGTGATCGAGCAGGCGCTTGCGCGCCCAGTTCAGATCGGCACGGCCCGCCACGCAGAAGTCGGAGGCACCGTCGCCAATCATCAGCACCGGCCGTTCCGGCTCGGCGGCAAAGCGGCACTTGCAGGTTCCGCTGCTGCAGTCCCTGGCGGCATGCGGAAAGTCGAGCCGCCAGCGACGCGGCCCCTCGGGCAGCAGGCGATTGGCCGCCACCGGCAGATGGCCCAGGCCGTGCCGGCGCAGGAGCCGGCCTATGGCCAGATCCAGCCCGTCGCTGACGATGTGCAGACGATGCCCCGCGCGCTCCGCGGCGGCCACGAAGGCCGGAAAGTCCGGGTCGATCTCCAGGCCGGCGAGGTGTTCGTCCAGCTCGTCGGCGCTGCAGTCCAGCAGGGCAATCTGGCCCGCCAGACACTGGCGCGAGCCGATGCGGCCCTCGCGCCAGTCGGCCTCCAGCCGGTCCCAGCCGGGGCGGCCGAAGCGCAGCAGCAGAGAGTCGGTCACGTCCTCCAGGGAGATCGTGCCGTCGAAGTCACATAGCAGGGTCCAGTGCATCAGCTCTTGTTCGGGTTGGAGGTTGGGGTGGAGGCGGCGGGTGCCTTGGGGGCGGGTGGGGTCTCATCCAGGAAGCGAACCAGAACCCGCTGCCCGACCTTGAGGCTGCCGGGCTCGAGGCTGAGCACGGCTTCCAGCACGCGCTGGTCGCCGGGCGCCTGACCCTCTTCCGGTGCACGCGCGGCGCGGAAGCTGGCGCCCAGCCGCAGCACGCGTGCCCGCTGCACCGGCCCCTGGGCGGAGGCGGCCTGGACCTCGGCGCTCATGCCGGGGCGCACCTGAGCGGCCACGGTTTCTCCCAGCTCTGCGATCACCAGCACGGGCAGCGCGGGCAGCAGTTGCTGCAGCGGCTGGCCGGCTTCCACCTGGTCGCCGACCTGCACCTGGCGCTCGAGCAGCAGGCCGGCGGTGGGGCTGCGCACCACGGTCGCCTCCAGTGCCAGCTGGGCCTGTTGAATGCGGTGGCGGGCCACGTCCTGCGCCGCCCCATCGGCCCGCAGCTGCGCCTGCAGCTCGGCCAGGGCGGCCTGTGCGTCGTCGGCCTCCTGGGCCGCGCCCAGGCCCTGGCGTGCGGCCTGGCGAAGCCGCTCCGCGCGCAGACGCAGCGTGGGCAGCTGGGCGGCCCGCACCTCCGATTGCGCCTGCAGCAGCTTCAGCTCGGCGCGTGCCTGATCCAGCTGCAGCCGGGCCTGCGCATCGACCAGCTGAACCAGGGCCTGCCCCGGCTCGACCTGGGCGCCGGGCTCGCTCAGCCAGCGCTGAACGCGGCCCGCCTGGCTGGCGCTGAGGCGGCGCAAGCCGCCCTCGACCTCGACCCAGCCTCGCGCCATGACCGCGCTGGTGCCGGGGCCGGCAGCGGCGCTCTGGTGGGCAGGCTCTTCCTGTGCTGGCTGGCAGGCCGTGAGCAGCGCGGCCAGCCCCAGGGGTAGCAGGCGGCGGCTGGGGCGCCAGAGAGAAGACATCATTGATTTGGGCAAGGTACTCACTCCAGGGGCGCCCCCAGGGGGCGGCGCCTCTCATCGTCCAGGATGCGACCGTCTTCCATGTGCAGCAGACGGTCGGCATGGCTCAGCAGGCGGGGGTCGTGGCTGACGCACAGCACGGCCGCGCCGCGCTCGCGTGCGGCGCGGTGCAGCAGCTCGATGACGCGCTGGCCGCTGGCCGCGTCCAGGGCGCTGGTGGGTTCGTCGGCAAAGATGAGGCGGGGCCGCTTGGCCAGCGCCCGCGCCAGGGCCACGCGCTGCTTCTCGCCGCCCGAGAGCTCGGCGGGCTTGAGCGTGGCGCGTGGCGTCATCCCCACCTCGTCCAGCGCGGCGCGGGCGCGCGCCAGCACTTCGTGCGGGCTCAGCTTCAGATAGCTCAGCGGCAGCATCACCTGCTCGAGGGCGCTGAGGGCGCCGAAGAGATTGAAGCCCTGGAAGACGAAGCCGGTGCTGAGCAGGCGAAAGCGCTCCAGCGCCTCGGGCTTGAGCGACCACAGGGCCTGACCCAGGGATTGCACGCTGCCCGCATCGGGGCGCTGCAGGCCGCTGAGGGCGGCCAGCAAGGTGCTCTTGCCGCAGCCCGAGGGGCCGGCCACCAGGGTCAGCTCGCCCGGGAACAGATCCAGCTCCACCTCGCGCAGGGCCGGAATGTCCAGCGTGCCGCTGCGGAAGGACTTCACCAGCCCGCGCGCCTCGATCAATGCCCGTGTCGGGGCCTGTTCAATCAGACTCATGAATCTCAACGCAGAAGGCTGGCCGGATCGCTGTGCCGCAGCGTGCGCAGCGCCGCCAGCCCTGAGACCAGGGCGATGACCAGCACCGACAGCGCGCACAGGGCGCTGATGCCGGCATGGATCTCCACCGGGACCGCATGGCTTCTGGCCAGGGCCAGGGCCAGGGCCGACAGCAGCGCCCCCAGCAGCAGGCCGCCCACACCGATCCAGCCCGCCTGCTCCAGCACCACGCGGGACAGCGCAGCGCGGCCCACGCCCAGGGCATTCAGGGTGGCGTACTCGTTGCGGCTGCCGGCCACGGCCGCCATCAGGGTCTGGCTGGTGATCAGGGCGCCGACCAGGGCCACCACGACGGCCAGAAAGATCACGGCCAGGCCGGCGCCGGTCTCCAGCATCCAGAACTGCACCGACTTCTGGGCAAAGGCCTCACGCGTCCAGAGCTCAAACCCCAGGGCCTGCGCCTGCGGCGCCAGCCGGGCCTGGATGCGGGCCGCCTCCTCGGGACGGTGCAGGTCGGCCAGGTAGTAGCTGTAGCGGGGCTCCTGCGGCTGCAGCCGGGCCGCGGTGTCCAGCGAGGCCAGCACGATGGGCGCCCCCAGGGCCCGCAGACCGTCCAGCGCGGCCACCACCCGCACCCGGCGGCCATTGATGCGGGCGGCGCCGCCCACGCTGACGCCCAGCTTGTCGAGATCGGCCCGGTCCACGATCACCGACTCGGGCTCGCGCAGCAGCCGGCGCTGCGCGGTGTTCAGCAAGGCGCGGAACATCAGGGCCTGGTCCTGGGTGTCTATGCCGGACACATAGATGGACAGGGCGCCGCTGCCGGCCCGCCAGTCGGCATCTATCCAGCGGAAGGGCTCGACCCGCCGCACCCCGGGGTCCTGGCGCAGGACCAGCTCCGTGTCGGCCGGAATTGCCCGCCCGAGGTCGACGCTCCGTGTCCCCGGGTAGCCAGCCCAGAGCTGGGCCCCCGAGGTCTGAACAAAGACCGCCGCGCTGCCGAAGATGCCCTGCACGAGGGCGGCCTGCACCAGCAGGAGCAAGGCCGAGAGGGCAACCGCCAGCAGCGCGGGCAGGAAGCGGCGCCACTCGTGCAGCAGGGTCTTGCGGGCCAGCGCGATCATCCGCCGACCTCGGGCGTCATGGCTGGGGCTGGGGCGGGGGCGGGCTCGGGCAGCGGATGTCCCAGGGCCTTGAACAGAGCAAGATAGGCCAGCTCCTGCGCGAGCCGGGCGTTCCGGCTCTGCTCGCGGGCCTCCTGGCGCGCCCGCTCCAGTTCGGCGTCCGGGGCGGCGGCACTCAGCCCGATGCGGGCTTTCTCGGACAGGCCCCGTGCCTGCGCATCCAGCGTCAGCAGACCGCGCTCGGCGGCCAGGCGTCGCTCCTGGCTGTGCTGCAGTCGCAGCAAGGCGGCTTCCACGTCTGCCTGGGCCTGCAGCACGGCTTGCCGCTGCTCCAGCACGGCCGCCTGCAGCTCATGGTCCCGCGCCGTGACCACGGCGCGACGGCGGCCGGCGTCCAGCAGCGGAATGTCGATCAGCGGGCCCAGGGCCACCATGGGAATCGGGTCATTGCCGGCGCGGCGACCCAGCACCGGGAGCGCCACGCCGAGGTTGGCCGCCAGGGCCAGGCGCGGCCAGCGATCGGCTTCGGCGAGACCGGCCTGCGCTGCCGCCTGGCGCAGCCTCTGCTCCGCCCGGCGCAGGCTCGGGTGGTCCTGCAGCCAGGCCGTGGGGACGCTGTCCAGCGCCGCCGGGGTGCTGCCGCCGGCCGGGGCGGGGGCGGGCAGCTCGGCCCGCAGATCACCCAGCAGGATCTGCACGCGCTGGCGCTGCAGGGGCAGCAGCTGCTCGATCTGGCGCAGCGCATCCTGCGCTGTCGCGAGCCGCTGCTGCTGGGGCAGGATGGCGCTGTCCGCGATCAGGCCGAGTTCGGCCCGGCGCATCAGGCCCTGGAGCTGCTGCTTCTCGCTGTCCACCGCGAGGCGCGCACCGGCCGCGCGGTTCAGCTCATGCCGCCATTCCAGCCAGGCGCGGGCGAGCTCGGCCGCCAGGCTCAGCCGGGCCTGATCCAGTGCGGTCTCGGCCTGATCGAGCTCAATCTGTGCCAGGGCCTGCGTCGCCACATCCCGGCCGAACAGCGGCTGCTCCCAGCGCGCGTCGAAACCCAGCTCGAGCCAGCCGCTGCGGCTGTCGGGCGTGGCGACGGCGCCGCTGCGCAGAAACAGCTCGGGTTTGTGCGCGGCGTCGGCGGCGGGTCTGAGGGCTCTTGCGGCCTGCAGCCGCTGACGCGCGGCCAGCACATCCGGGCTTTGCCGCAGGGCCTGCTCGATCAGCCGGTCCAGCTGCGGATCAGCAAAAGCCGTCCACCAGGCGCCTGGGCCGGGGCCGGGGGTCTCCACCGGAGGCTGGCTCGTCGGTTCGGCGCTGTCTCCGCTGGCGCGCAGCTGGGCTTGCGGGCCGGGGCGGGCCGCCTGGGGCGACACCACCGAGGAGACGCAGGCCACGAGCAGCGGCAGCAGGAGCAGCGCGCAGCCGGCCCTCGTACCTGAAGAGAGTCTTAACATGAAGCCAGTGTCGACGGGGAAAACGTTTTCGCGAACCGTAAACTGCTCACCTGTAGCAAAGATGAAGACGGCAGCGTCTGCCGTTGCTACCAGTGTCTCTCATGATCAAGCGATCAGATTACGTTTTGCAGGGCGGCCCCCAAGGGGTTCTCCTGATACACGGCCTGACAGGCACCCCGGCCGAAATGCGTTTTGTGGCCAAGGGCCTGCATGCGCGCGGCTTTACCGTGCATGGCATGCAGCTCGCCGGTCATTGCGGGGATGAGGCCGACCTGCTGGCCAGCGGCTGGCGCGACTGGGCGGCCAGCGTGGAGCAGGCGGCACTGGCGCTGAGGCCCCAGGTCGACCAGCTCTTCGTGGCCGGGCTCTCCATGGGCGCGGTGCTGGCCTTGCATCTGGCGATGGAACGACCCGGCCTGGTCAGCGGCCTGGGCCTGTATGGCACGACCTTTGTCTACGACGGCTGGACGATTCCGCCCGTGGCGCGCCTGTCCTTCCTGCTGCCCTGGGTCTGCGCCCTGGGTCTGGGGCGGGGGCGCAGCTTCATGGAGGCGCCGCCCTACGGCATCAAGGATGAGCGCATCCGTGCCCGCATCGCCGGCAGCATGCTGGCCGGCGACAGCGCGGCGGGCGGCCTGCCCGGCAATCCCTGGCCCTCGCTGGCGGAGTTCTACCGCCTGGCGCGCCGGGTGCGCGCGCGGCTGGGGGAGGTCCATGTGCCCTGCCTGGCGGTACACGCGCAGGAGGACGATGTGGCCAGCCTGCGCAATGTGGAGATCCTGCGGCGCGGGCTTCCCACGCCGCTGCAGACCCTGATCCTGCCCGAGAGCTATCACATGGTCACGGTGGACCAGGAGCGCGAGCGCCTGATCCAGGCCTCGGCCGATTTCTTCACGTCCCTGCTGCCCCAGCCGGTTCGGCAGGCTCCGGCCTGCGCGCTGGCATGAGTGAGGGCCTGGGTGCAGGTGCTGGCGACACGCGCTGGCGTTTTCTGGTCGAGCCCGCGGCGCTGGTGCGGGCCTTTCTTAAGCATCCGCCGCAAGGCTTTCCGGTGGCGCTCAGTGCCTCGGGCACGCCCTTGTTCGCGGCGCCGCTGGACCTGCTGACCACGGTGGAGGACGGACTGCGCCGGCGCATCAGCGCCTGGCCGCTGTACCGGATCTGGGGGCGCTGGCTGCGCCTGCGCGGCTGCTTTGCTGGCAGCACGGTCTCGGAGTACCTGCCACTGGGGGGCGTGGGCCTGGCGGCCGAGGCCCAGGTTCGTGAACTGCTGGAGACCGCCTCGCAGCGGCCGGAACTGGCGCGTCATGAACTGCTGGTGATCAAGGACCTGCCCCAGCAGTCGCCGCTGCTGGGCGAGGCGGACAACCAGCATGCCGAGGCGCTCGCCCAGGCCCTGGCCGGTGCCGGCTTTGTGCTGCTCCAGGGTCAGGCCCTGGCCTGGGTGCCGATTGATTTCGAGAGCATCGAGGCCTATCTGGCGGCCCTGTCCAGCGGGCGCCGCCGTGATCTGCGGCGCAAGCTGCGCAGCCGTGCCGACCTGGATCTGGAGCAATGGTCCACCGGCGACCCGCGCCTGGCGGATGTGGCGCTGCGCGCGGAGATCTACCAGCTCTACCTCAATGTGTATGCGCAGAGCGAGATCCACTTCGATCTGCTCAGTCAGGACTACTTCGATGCCCTGCTTCAGGACGGCACCCTGCCGGGGCGGCTCTTCCTCTACCGCGCCGAGGGTCGGCTGATCGGCTGGAATCTCCTGTTCGAGCAGGAGGGCCTGCTGATCGACAAGACCATAGGCCTGCTCTACCCGCAGGCGCTCCAGCACAACCTCTACTTCGTCAGCTGGATGGTCAATCTGGAGTACGCCCTGGCACGGGGGCTGCGCGCCTATGTGGCGGGCTGGACCGACCCGCAGGTCAAGGCGGCGCTGGGCGCGCGCTTCAGCCTGACCCGGCATGCGGTGCGCCCGCGCCGGGCCTGGCTGCGCTGGGCGCTGCGGCGGCTGGCGCCGCTGTTCGAGGGTGACCACGCCTGGCACAGCCAGGCCCAGTCGCGATGAGCGCTCTGCCACGCGCGCCCCTGGTGCTGGATCTGGACGCCTCGGTCGGGCCGCTGCCCGGCGAGCAGCGCCTGGACTTGCGCGTCCATCAGGAGGCGCTGCGATTCGGTTGCCGGCGCTCGACCCTGGCCGCCTTCATGGCGGGCATCGAGCCGCAGCTGCCCGCCGAGCCGGGCACGGTGTTCATGGGCAGCGGGGACTTTCACCACTTGAGCGCCGCGCTGCTGGCCCGCCTGGCCGACCGCGGGCCCTTCGACGTGCTGGTCTTCGACAACCATCCCGACAATATGCGCTACCCCTGGGGCATCCATTGCGGCTCCTGGGTGCGGGCCGTGGCGGCCCTGCCCCATGTCGGGCATGTGCAGGTGATAGGCATAGGCTCGGCGGATGCGGGCTGGCGCCACGCCTGGGAGAACCATTGGCTGCCGCTGTGGCGCGGGCGCCTGAGCTATCGCTGCCTGGGCGCCGATGTGGGCTGGGCCCGCCGCGCGGGCCTGGGCCAGGCCATCCAGGGCTTCCAGGACGAGGCCGAGCTGCTGCACTGCCTGGCGCGCGAGCAGGCGCAGGCGGCCGGCCGGCCGCTCTACATCTCCATCGACAAGGATGTGCTGGATCCCCGGGTGGCGCGCACCAACTGGGATCAGGGCCGTCTCAGCGAGGCCGGTCTGATGGGGGCGCTGGACCTGCTGCGCGCACGCCCCCTGGTTGGCAGCGATATCACGGGCGATGTCTCGATCTATCGTTATCGCAGCCGCCTCAAGCGCTGGCTCAGCGGCCTGGATGCGCAGCCGCAGATCGATCCTCTGCAGCTGCAGGGCTGGCAGGCGCAGCAGCACCAGCTCAATCTGCGCTTGCTGGCTCGCCTGCAGACCCTGGGCTGAGGGGAATCCCTCCCCCTGATCGAGCCTTGTCCTCGGGACGAGGCTGCCGGTATAAAGGCGGCCCGTTGTTACACCGCCTGCCGTGCCCCTCATCAAGCTGTCGCCGCTCCTGTGCCTTGTGCTGACGCTGGGGGGGCAGGCCGTGCTGGCCGCGCCCGATGAGGACCGTCTGGGTCGGGCCCAGGGCTATCCGGTGGGCACGGCGCAGAACTGGTTCTGGCAGGAAGCGGTGCGGGTGGGCTCCTTCACCCACCAGGCCGAGATCCGCGGCCTGCTGCAGGGCAAGCCCAATGCCATGGCCCCGGCTGCCCAGCCCTTGGCCCTGCCGCGCGCGGCGCGCGAGCCGGCCTACCGCTGGCGCATCGAGGGCCGCGAACTGGGCATCGACGACTATCTGGCGCGCCAGCGGGTGATGGGCCTGCTGGTGCTCAAGGACGGCGAGATCCAGCTCGAGCGCTACCAGTACGAGCGCGGGCCCGAGCACCGCTTTCTGTCCAACTCCATGGCCAAGTCCCTGGTCTCGCTGGCCATAGGCCTGGCCCTGCACGAGGGGCATCTGCGCTCGCTGGATGACCGGGCCGACGCCTATGCCCCGCGCCTGGCCGGCACGCTCTACGGCGAGACCACGCTGCGCAATCTGCTGCGCATGGCCTCGGGCGCACGTTTCGAGGAGCGCTACGACGGCCAGGACGATCTGGCCCGCTTCGGCGCCGCGGTGCAGCGCAGCGATCTGGAGAGTGCGGCCGCCGTGATCAGCGAGCGCGTGGCGCCGCAAGGCCAGCGCTTCAACTACGCCAGCGCCGAGACGCCCATGCTGGCCGCCGTGCTGCGCGGCGCCACCGGGCTTTCGCTGAGCGAGTATCTGCAGAGCCGGCTCTGGCAGCCCATGGGGGCTGAGAGCACGGCCTACTGGTGGAGCGACCGCAGCGGCCTGGAGGCGGCCGGCGGCAACTTCAACGCCACCCTGCGCGACTATGCCCGCCTGGGCTGGCTGCTGGCCAATGACGGCCAGCGCCCCGACACCGGCCAGCAGCTGCTGCCGCGCGAGTACCTGCAGGACGCCACCGACTGGCGGCGCCAGCCCGCGGCCTTCCAGCCCGGGCGCGCCACGCCTTACTTCGGCTATGGCTACCAGTTCTGGCTCTTCCCGGGCCAGCCGCGGCGCTTTGCCCTGCTGGGCGTCTACGGCCAGATGATCTTTGTGGACCCGCAGCTCAAGCTGGTGATGGTGCACACGGCGGCCAATGCCACGGCCCGCTCCGGCCAGACCAGCCTGGGGCGCGAGGCCGACGCGCTCTGGCGTGGCCTGGTGATGCACTACGGCGGGCGCTGGGAGCGCTAGCTAGCGCTGCTGCGCCTGCGGCGGGGCCGCCGGCCCCTGGGCACTTTCCAGATAGGCCAGCAGATCGGCCACCTTGCGCTCGTTGTAGCCAAAGCCCAGGAAGCGCATCTTGGTGCCCGGCACCGTGCCCGAGGGGCTCTTGATCAGGGCGGTGAGCGTGGCGGTATCCCAGACCAGGCCGGACTGCTTCATGGCCTCCGAGTAGGCGTAGCCGCTCAGACTACCGGCCTTGCGCCCGCGCAGCTGGTTGAGCTGCGGGCCGAAACCGTGGCGGGCCGAGGGGCCGACCTCATGGCAGCTGGCGCAGGCGGCGAAGGCGGCGCGGCCCGCGGCGATGGACTCGGCCGGGGCGGCGCTGCCTGCACCCGACGCGAGGCTCAGCATCAGGAGCAGGCCGGGGGCATGGGAGGGCAGGCGCATCGCGGTATTTTCAGTGCAAGGTCTTCAGCGCGCTGCGCAGCCCTGCAAAGCCTGATTGAAGCGGGGCAGGAAATTGGGGTGGGCGGCGGTGAAGCGCTGGCTGAAGTAGACGCCCAGGGGCTTGTCCTGCTGCAGCACCGAGCGGATCTGACCGCTGGCGTCCTGCTCGGCCAGCAGGCGCTCCATCACCAGATGATTGGCCAGCACCGCGTCCACCCGGCGCTTGAGCAGCATCTGCAGCAGCTGCTCGTTGCGCGGTGGCGCGGCCTCCAGCTGGTAGCCCTCCTGGCGCAGCCAGCTCAGCATATTGCCGCCCAGAAAGCTGCTGACCCGGGCCTGCTGGCGGAACTCGGGCGAGAGCGGGTCCAGTCGGCTCTCGCGCAGCAGATACCAGCGCCATTGCTGGGGCGCGATGGGCGCCGAGAGCGTGGCCCAGGCATCGCGCTCGGCCGATTGCGAGGCCGCGAAGAAGCCGTCCAGCTCACCCTGACGTGCCGCCGACTGCGCCCGCGCCCAGGGCAGGAAGGCGAACTCCACCGCTACCCCCTGCTTGCGCAGGGCGCAGCGCACCGCCTGCACGGCCAGGCCCTCGGCCTGGCCGTTGACCTGCTGGCTGTAAGGGGGCAGCTCATGCGTGCCGAGCTTGAGCTGGGCCGGCCCGGCCCCAGACCCCAGAGGCAGTCCCAGCGCGAGGGCCAAAGCCCCCTCGCGGCAGTACCTCGCCATATGCATCCTCTTGTCTCCCCGTGGCCACCGGCGGCGCGTATCGTGCGCCGATTGTGCCCTCGGGAGATGACACCGCGCGGCCTCTACATCTGCTTGAAGAGATGCGTGTAGCTCTCCGCCACCAGCAAGGTGTCCTCATGGGCCTTGAGCCGCAGCTGCAGGCGGCCGCGGAAGTCGCGCGTGACGCCGGCCACGGCCGCGGCATTGACCAGGGTGGAGCGGTGGATCTGCCAGAACTGCTGCGGGTCCAGCTCCTCCACCAGCTCCTTGAGCGGCTTGCGGATCAGGGCCTCGCCCTCGCGGGTGGCGACCCGGGTGTATTTGTTGTCGGACTGGAAGTACAGCACCTCGTCCACTGTGATCAGGCGCAGGGTCTGGCCCACCGAAGCATTGATCCAGCGCAGAAAGCCGCTGCGCGCCGGGGCCGGCGCTGAACTGCCCGGGACGCCCGGGGCGCCGCCCAGCTGGCCCAGCACGCCGGCCAGATCGGCCGGTGGCAGGGCCAGGCGCTGCTTGATGCGCAGGATGGTGGTGAACAGGCGCGAGGCCTGCAGGGGCTTGAGCAGATAGTCCACCGCACCCTGTTCGAAAGCCTCCACCGCGTACTGGTCGTAGGCGGTGACGAAGACCACATGGGCGCGTCCCGCCACCTGGCGGGCGACTTCCAGGCCGGTGGCGCCGGGCATCTGGATGTCCAGGAAGAGGATGTCGGGCCGGCACTCATCCAGCAGGCGCAGGGCCTGCACGCCGTCGGCGGCCTCGCCCACGATGCTGAGCTCGGGCCAGAGCTGGGCCAGGCGCTCGACCAGCTCCTGGCGCAGGGTGGCTTCGTCTTCGGCCACCACGGCGGTGGGGGCAAGCAGGCTTCTCATGCGGTGTGCAGCTCCAGGCTGAAGAGGGTGCTGTCCTCGCTGCTGCGGCAGCGCAGCGCGGCGGGGCCCCCGACCAGGGCGCGCAGGCGCTCGGCCAGGGCCTGCAGCTCGGCATCGTCGCCGCACAGGCCCGGCAGGTCCAGGGCCAGCAGCAGGCGCAGGCCTCCGCCCTCGCGCGCTTCCAGGCTGAAGCTGCAGCGCTGCGGCAGGCGCGGGGCGGCCAGGCGCAGGGCGCGCTGCAGCAGGGGCAGGAGCAGCATGGGGGGCAGGGGCGTGTCGCGCAGGGATTCGGGGCAGTGGTGGCTGAACTGCAGCGCCTGCTGCCGGCGCCCGGCCAGCACGGCCAGATAGCTCTGCAGCAGCTCGGCCTCATGGGCCGGGCTCACATGGGGTTCGCGCAGGCGCGGCAGGGCCACGCGCAGATGGTGGATCAGGCCCTCCATCTGCGGTGCGGCCTCGGGTCGGCCCTGGGCATAGGCGCGCTCGATCTCCACCAGGGTGTCAAAGAGAAACTGCGGCTCCACCTGGGCCTGCAGGGCAGCCAGGCGGCTGGCCAGGGCCCGGCGCGCCAGGGCCTGCTGCTCATGCTGCAGCCGCGCCAGGCTGGCCTCGGCGCGGCGCCGGCGCTGCTGCCACTCGATCAGGCTCACCGCCAGCATGGCCGGGATGAAGGCCTGCAGGGCGTCGCCCAGAAAGCTCAGGCCCGCCGAGGTGGCGCGCATGGGCTTGCCCTTGCGCGCGCGCAGCAGCTCGTCCACCGAGGGCCAGTCCAGCACGCTGAGCAGGCCGCGCAGGGCCAGCAGGGCCAGCAGCGAGCCCAGCAGCGTGGCCAGGGCCAGGCGGGCCAGGCGCCGGGGATGCTCGGGCTGGCTGCGGGCCGCGGGCAGCCAGCACAGCATCATCAGGAGGGTGACGATCACCGGCGAGAAGAGCTGGCGGCTTAGCGCCTCCAGCCAGCGCGGGTCATCGCCCAGATAGACCAGGCCGCTGAGGTCGGTCAGGCCATAGGCCAGGCCCAGCAGCACAAACCACAGGAACTCGCGCGGGCGCAGGGAGCACCAGTCGCGCCAGAGCCGGCGCAGCGGCGCGCCCGGTCCCGGCCCGGCCTCGTGGGCGGGGCTCAGCGCCCGGCTCATGCGGCCACCTCGTCCAGCGGCAGACGCAGCCGGGCCACCACGCCGCGTGGCTGGGCGGCTTCCAGCTCCAGGCTGGCGTGCGGGCCGAACAGGGCCTCCAGCCGCGCCCGGGTATTGGCCAGGCCCACGCCCGAGCCGCCGCTGGCGGCAAAGCCCTGGCCGTTGTCGCGCACTTCCAGCAGCAGGGTGCCGGCCTCCTGCCGCTGCGCCTGGATGCGGATCTCGCCGCCCTCGGGCAGGGGGGAGAGCCCGTGCTTGATGGCGTTTTCCACCAGGGTGGGCAGCACCATGGGGGGCAGGCGGGTGGGCAGCAGCCGGGGCTCGGCCTGGATCTCGAAGCGCAGGCGCTCGCCCATGCGCATCTGCAGGATGGTCAGGTAGCTGCGCACCAGCTCCAGCTCCTGGCCCAGGGTGGATTCGCCGCGGCGCATGCTGGGCAGGGCGGCGCGCAAGTAGGCGATCAGGCTCAGCAGCATGTCGCGGCCGCGTTCCGGCGCGGTCTCGTACAGGCGCTTCACATTGGCCAGGGTGTTGAAGAGGAAATGCGGCTCGATCTGGGCGTTCAGGGCCGAGAGCTGGGCCTCCAGCTGCTGGGCCTGCAGGGCCTCGTGGCGCTGGGCGGCCTCGCGCAGCTGCTGGCGGGCCTGGCGCTCGGCCCGGGCGGTGTGCCAGAGGCTGTAGGCCACGCCGCCCAGCAGGGTCCAGAGCAGGCAGGTGGAGAGGGCCCAGCCCCATTTCCAGGGGGCGTCGGGATCGTGGAGCCGGGCCACATGGTGGCGGGCCAGGGTGCCCAGGATTGCCCCGACGAACAGCGCCAGGCCGCGCAGCAGGACGGCGGCCCGCGGGCGGGCGCCGGGCCGGGCCAGCCAGGCTTCCACCAGGGCCACGGCCAGCAGCAGGCTCAGGCCGGTGATGGTGGTCTGGCGGGTGTAGCGCACGGCCGAGTACAGCCACTCCGACAGCGGGGCCTCGGGCGCATACCAGGTCAGGGCCCGCGACAGGGCCATGCCCAGGCAGATGTAGAACACGGCGGCCATGGCGCGCAGATTGAAGACCTGCACCAGGGCCTGGCGGGAGGAGGGCGGCATGGCGCGGATTCTCGCGTGCCGCCACGGCCGCCGGGCGGGCATGCGACGAACACCGCCCAGGGGGCGACGAAGCCGGGCTGGGGCGGCCGGCGGCGGCCTCATACTTGCCGGCTGGCCATCAGGAGCGTGAGAAATGAGGATCGATATCGGCGGCGGCGTGCGCCTCTTCGTGGATGTGCAGGGCCCGGGCCTGGTGCCCGACGGGGCGCTGATGCGCGAGAAGCCCACCCTGATCTGCATGCATGGCGGGCCGGGCTTCGACCACAGCGCCTTCAAGCCGGGCTTCGACGCCCTGGCCGATATCGCCCAGATCGTCTATTACGACCACCGCGGCCATGGCCGCAGCGATGCGCGCCCGCCCGAGGAATGGACCTTGGATACCTGGGCCGATGACATCGTGCGCCTCAGCGACGCCCTGGGTATCGTCAAGCCCATCGTGCTGGGCCAGAGCTTTGGCGGCTTCGTGGCCCAGCGCTATATCGCGCGTCATCCGGACCATGCGGCCAAGGTGATTCTGTCCAGCACCTCCCACCATATGGGCCTGGAGCGCAAGCTGGACTGGTTCGGGCGCCTGGGCGGCCCCGAGGCTCGCGCCGCGGCCGAGGCCTTCTGGAGCCGGCCCGACCCGCAGACCTGGGCGGCCTACTGGAGCCGCTGCCGCAGCCTCTACAACACCCAGCCGCCGCTGGACCCGCAGGCGGGCGAGCGCACCCTGGCGCGCACCGAGATCCTGCTGCACTTTGTGGCGCACGAGAAACAGGGCCTGGACCTGCTGCCCGGCCTGGCGCGAGCGGCCTGCCCGGTGCTGGTGCTGACGGGCGACCAGGACCCGGTCTGCCCCATCGAGGACGCGCGCGAGATCGCCGCGGCCCTGCCCGAGCGCTGGCGCCATTTCGCCTGCGTGGAGGGCGCCGGCCACGGCACCTGGCGCGACAAGCCGCAGGTGGCCTATGTCGTCCTGCGGAACTTCCTGCTGGCCTGAGGCCGCACCCGCGGCGCTTTACTTGCGCTTTTGCTCGCGGCGGCGCTTGGCCACCCAGAGCAGGGCCAGGCCGGCGGTCATCATGGCGTAGGTCTCGGGCTCGGGCACGGCGGCCAGGGCGCGCACGCCGGTGTCGGTGAAGTCGGTGAACACACCGTCCACGCCCAGCTTGAGATAGGCCTCGATCTCGGCCTGGCCGTTGGCAAAGCCCAGGATGCCGGCGTCGTCGCGCATGGTCCAGGTGTGGACGAAGAGACCGTTCTTGTGCGCGGCCTCGATCACGCCGGTGCTGCCGGCCACCAGGCGGTCCTTGCCGTCCACCACGCCGTCACCATTGCGGTCCACCCCATCGGCCAGGGTCTTGAGCAGATAGGGCTTCCAGGGGCCGATGCCGTCGGCATAGGTCTTGACGAAGGACAGGCCCACGTCGCTCACCAGATCGGCAAAAGTCAGCAGACCGCCCTTGGCCTTCACATCGGCCGGCTGGTCATAAGGCGCGACCAGGGACATGGAGCCGTCGGGCTTCACATCGTCGGCATCCACCAGCTGCACCAGCTTGATGTCGGTGCGGGTATTGAGGTACTGCAGATTGCCCACCTCGAAGCTCTGGATGAAGACCGGTGCATTGGCGGTGTTGCCGTAGGCGGCGTGCAGGGTGGAGACCAGCTTGTCCTCGAAATAGTTCTTGGAGAAGCCCAGGCCCTGGGACACACCCTGCATATAGGTGGAGTGCTTGAGCTCGGGATAGATGCCGATGGTGCGGCCGGTCTCCAGGCTCTTCTGCTTGGCCAGGCTGATCACCTCGTCCAGCGTGGGGATCTGGAACTGGCCATTGAACTCCTGCGGCCGGTTGCCGCGCGGCTGCACGGCGCGCAGGGTCTTGAGCTCGGCCAGGGTGAAGTCCTCGACGAACCAGTCGGTGGTGGTGACCCCGTCCACGGTCTTGGTCTTCTTGCGGTCGGCAAAGGCGGCGATGCTGCCGACATTGGTGGTGGCACCGATCATGGGCTCATGGCGGGCCACCAGCACGCCGTCCCGGGTCATGACCAGATCGGGCTCGATGTAGTTGGCGCCCAGCGCTATGGCCTTGGCGTAGCCCTCCAGCGTGTGCTCGGGCAGATAGCCCGAGGCGCCGCGGTGGGCAATGATCAGCGGGGCCTGGCCGTCCAGGGTGTTCCAGGCCAGGGCGGCCGGGGCGGCGGCGGACAGCAGCAGGGTGGCTGCCAGCGCGGGCAGCGTCAGATGGCGTTGCATGGATGCTCCTCTTGAATATGGTTTGATGATCGAAGCCTGCGATGAAGCTTCGATGCCATGCAGAGGAGCTTTGTAGTCCGTTCGGACTATGTTCGGCCCTGGGGCAAGACCTGCCCCTAGTTTGAAGCGATCAGGGCCTTGAGTTCGCGTTCCAGCAGCTTGGCGTCGCCCAGATTGACCTCCAGCAGGCGCCGCAGATGGGTGATGCTCTCGATGTCGATGCTGCGGCACAGCAGACCCACCCGGGTGCCATCCAGCTCTATATGCGCCACCTCGCCGGCCATGGCGATGCCCACATCCAGCTGGGCCAGGCTCACCGAGAGCAGGCAGGGGTCGCCCGGCTTGAGTGCAGAGCGTGCCGGCAGGCGCAGCAAGGCACCTTTCAGGGACAAATCGACCACCTGGACCGCCAGACGTTCGGTGGTGGTGGCCAGCTGGGCCTCGGCGTCGAAGGCGACGCGGGCGAATTGGCGGCGTTCGGTGCTGATGGCGGACTCCCGGTAGCGCGTTTCGATGCTAGCACCACCCGGGCCCGGGCGGGCAAGCGCCCAAGCGGGGTTCAGAAATCGTCGTGGGCGTGGATGGTGCTGAGGTCGATGGCCTCGCGCAGGCGCAGTGGCGCGGCGGCCTCCAGGCCGATGGACTCCAGCAGATAGAAGCAGGCGCGCAGAAAGGCCTCGGTCTCCTGGCGCGCCTTGTCATGCGCCAGGCCGCCCAGCTCACCAGCCCGCGCCAGGGCCGACTGGCCGCCGCGGGACTGCTGGTGGCCAGGGCCGTCGAAGCGGGTGGCGGCATAGCGTTCGGCCAGGCGCTGCAGCAGGGCCTGCAGCTCGTCGGTCTGTTCCTGCTCGCCCAGCATGCGGCAGAGGTCGCCCAGCAGGCGCTCGGCCGCCGCGGCCAGCAGACGGGCGGCGTGGTCGCTGCCGCCGGCCAGGTAGAGGGCGGCACCCATGTCCACATATTCCAGGGCCAGGGCCAGCCGCGGCAGATCGCCTTGGGTGTTGTTCAGCATGAGCGGCGGCGCGAGGGGCGCGGATGGACTTGCATGGTCGGTCTGGGGCTCCGGGCTGGCGCCGGCCTGGCGGGGGCGCCGACCGGCTTTGCAAGTGTAGGGGCTGCCGCCCCGCTGCGGCACGCAGCCACCCTTTGGTGGGTTGTCTGGCGCGAACTGGGTTAAGGTCCAGGCCGCGCCCTGCATCCCTGGCCAGGCGCGAGCAAGGAGCCCGTGATGAATGAGAACGCCCACCCCGACCGCCGCCAGCTGCTGCTGCAGCTGGGTGCCGCCGGTCTGAGCCTGTCTCCGCTGGCGCTGCGCGCCGAGGAGGACAAGAGCACCTATGACGAGGATTCCATCCTCAAGGCCGCCACCGACTTCTTCGGCAACACCACCGAGGGCCTGGCCAAGGTCATCGAGAAGGCCTTCAAGGAGCAGGGGCGGCCCAATGCCTACATCAAGGGCGAGGAGGCCGGCGCGGCCCTGACCGTGGGCCTGCGCTACGGCGAGGGCCAGCTGGTGATGAAGCAAGGCAGCGGCGGCAAGGTCTTCTGGGCCGGCCCCTCCATCGGGCTTGACGCCGGGGCCAATGCCTCCAAGGTCTTCACCCTGGTCTATCACCTGCCCAATGCGGGCGCCATTTATCAGCGCTTTCCCGGCGTGGATGGCAGCGCCTACTACGTGGGCGGTGCCGGCATCAACTACCAGCGTCTGAAGAACATCACGCTGGCGCCCATACGCCTGGGCGTGGGCCTGCGCGCCGGCGTGAGCGTGGGCTATCTGCACTACCGGCGCGAGAAGAGCTTCAACCCCTTCTGAGCGATCCGGTCCCGGCCCTAGTCCGGTCGGCAGGGGCCGTCCCACACAGACAGGACACGGGCACTCCACAGAATGCGGCCGCAGCGCGCCTCAAGGCGCCTGCCCGCCCTCCCTGGAGTGACCATGAGCCAGCAACAACACCCCCTCGACCCGCATTTCTCCCCCTCGCGCCGCGGCCTGCTGCGCAGCGCCTCGGCCGCCGCCGCCCTGCCTTTCGTGGCCTCGCTGGGGGCTCTGCACGCCCGCGAAGCCCTGGCGGCCGGCAACACCGCCCTGATCGACAGCCCCTACGGCCCGATCGCCCCGGTCAATGACCTGACGACCGGTCTGCCCCTGCTGCAGCTGCCGCCCGGCTTCAGCTACAAGAGCTTTGGCTGGACCGGCGACCTGATGAGCAATGGCAAGCCCTGCCCGGCCGCGCACGACGGCATGGGCGTGGTCGCCAGCCGCCGCGTGGGCCGCAGCACCGAGATCGTGCTGGTGCGCAACCACGAGGTGGGCACTGGCAGCGATGCCAGCCACTTCGGCGCCGCCGCCGTCTACGACACCGGCACCAGCAGCGGCAGCTTCTCCAACGGCGGCACCACCAATCTCGTTTTCCGTGACGGCAACTGGGTGCGCATCGATGCCAATCTGGGCGGCACCCGCACCAACTGCGCCGGCGGCATCACGCCCTGGGGCAGCTGGCTGAGCTGCGAGGAAGTGGGCTCGGACAGCCTGAGCAATGCCGGCCGCAAGCATGGCTATGTGTTCGAGTGCGCCGCCGACCCGGCCCAGACCACCGGCCAGCCCATCGTGGGCATGGGGCGCTTCGCCCACGAGGCCGTGGCCATCGACCCGGCCAGCGGCATCGCCTACCTGACCGAGGACAGCTCGGGCAAGTCCGGCTTCTACCGCTACATCCCCGAGGTTCATCCCGGCCATCTGGGCAGCCTGGCCCAGGGCGGCCGCCTGCAGATGGCCAAGGTCAAGGGCCGCAACAACGTCAATATCGCCCCGGCCCAGCTGGACCAGGCCTATGAGCTGGAGTGGGTGGACATTGCCAACCCCGACCAGAACCGCGGCAATGCCACCGGCCCCGAGGGCGCCACCATCAGCTCGGCCGCCGGCCCCTTCGTGCAGGGCTGGGCCCAGGGCGCGCTGCGCATGAACCGCGGCGAAGGCATCTGGTATTTCGACGGCAAGCTGTATGTGATGGACACCTCGGGTGGCAGCATCAACCGCGGCGCCATCTGGGAGCTGGAGCTGGCCAGCCAGACCCTGACCTGCATCTACTCCACCGCCTCCACCACCGTGGGCAATATGGGCGACAACCTGACGGTGAGCCCGCGCGGCGGCCTGCTGATCTGCGAAGACGGCGGCGGCGTGACCGACAGCTTCGGCTTCGGCGAGCGCCTGATGGGCCTGGCCAGCGAGGGCGATGCCTACATCTTCGCCAAGAACAACTACAACGTCTCGGCCGCCCAGCTCAGCGCCGTGGGCAAGCGCAGCAGCCTGGCCGGCGACCGCCGCGGCACCGAGTTCTGCGGCGCCTGCTTCGACCCCAGCGGCCGCTACCTCTTCGTGAACATGCAGACCCCGGGCATCAGCTTCGCGATCACCGGCCCCTGGGCCAAGGGCCCGCTCTGAGCGCGATCCGGCCTCCACGAACCGAAAGCACCTTCATCATGACGATCTCCAAGACCCTGATCTGCGCCGCCCTGCTGGGCCTGGGCGCGCAAGCCCAGGCCGCCCAGTACCTGGGCGCAGCCGGCGCCGGTGTCACGGCCACCGACTTCTCCAGCGCCGGCCTGCTGGGCTTTGACCTGGACTTCAGCCAGCGCAGCCAGGTGAGCCTCAGCTTTGCCGTTCAGGCGCAAGACCTGGCCCCGGGCGCCCTGAGCTTCAATGCCCTGGTGCGCAATCTCAGCGGCCTGGGTTTCGAGGCCATGAGCGTGCAGCTGGAGGGTGCGCGCTTCGCCTTGCCCGCCGGCAGCATCGGCACCGACGGCTTCCAGAGCGTGACGCGCAGCGGCTATGCGGCGGACCGCCTCTGGGCCCAGTTCAGCAAGCCGGGCGTGACCACCGAGTTCTACATCGGCAACCCGCTGGCCAGCGCCGGCGCGGGCGACTGGACCCTGGACCTGTCGGGCCGGCAGGTGGGTGACACCTTCCGCGTCACCGTGGCCGTGCCCGAGCCGGGCAGCTATGCCCTGATGCTGGCCGGTCTGGCGGCCGTGGGCTTTGTGGCGCGTCGCCGTCGCCAGGGCTGAAGAAGGCTGCGCGCGGACTCAGAGTCCCGGCACGCCGGTGCGCACGCAGTTGCGGCCGTCGCGCCGGGCGCTGACCAGGCCCGCCTCGGCGCGGGCCATCAGCTCTTTCGCCGAGTCGCCGCTGCGCAGGGCCGTGAGGCCCAGGCTCAGACTCACCCGCAGCTCCTCGTGCAGCGGGGCCCAGTCATGGCCCTGCACCGCGCGGCGTATGCGCTCGCAGACCATGCGGGCCGTGGCCAGCTCCACATCGCTGAGCACCAGCACCAGGGTCTGGCCGTTGTAGCGCAGGGCCAGGTCCTTGGCGCGGCTGTGTGAGCGCAGCAGGGCGCCCACCTCGCGCAGCACGCCATCGTCCAGGCCAGGGATGCCGGCCAGCCGGGCGGGCTGCAGCGGGTCCAGCTCCATGCGCACCAGGCACAGGCCGCGCTGGCTGTTCAGGGCCTGGCTCATCATCGTGGGCAGGCGCAGGGTCAGGGCGCTGGCGTCCAGCAGTCCGGTCAGCGGGTCGCGATCGGCGTCGTCCGCCGGCGCCGGGCTGCGCGCCAGCCTTTCCTCCAGCCCGTCGATCACCAGCTGGTGGTAGCGGCGGAAGTGCTGCAGGGCCTGGGCATGATCGCCGGCCGCCACACAGCGCTCGCTGAGCTGGGCCAGGGCCTGGCTCATCAGGCCGCGGGCACGCTCACCCGCGCGCGGCAGCCAGGGCTCGGCCAGCCGCAGGCAGCGCTGGGCATCGCCCTCGTCCAGGGCGGCGCGGGCAGCCGCCAGAGCGCTGCTCATGTCAGTGCTTGCTTCGGTCGGGGCGGGCGTCGGGGCACGCATGTCGCGGATTGGTCATCAAACGGTGGCGATGCGCGCAGGATAGCGCGATTCACCGCGCCGGGTGCCCCACAAAAGCCGGGTGCCGGCCGTTCAGACCACCTGATCCCAGGGCCGTGACAGGCGCATGGCGCCGTTGATGATGCCCACCATGGAGTAGGTCTGCGGGAAGTTGCCCCAGAGCTCGCCGCTGGCCGGTGCCAGGTCTTCGGAGAGCAGGCCCACAGGGTTGCGATGCTGCAGCAGGGTCTCGAAGAGCTCGCGCGCCTGCTCGACGCGACCCAGGCGCGCCAGCGCGTCGATGCGCCAGAAGGAGCAGACGTTGAAGGTGGTCTCGGGCATGCCGAAGTCATCGGCCGCCTCGTAGCGGCGCATGAAGGGGCCGTCGCACAGATGCTGCTCCAGCGCCTCGACCGTGCTGACGAAGCGCGGATCCTGCGGCGCGATGAAGCCCACTTCGCCCATCAGCAGCACGCTGGCATCCAGATCGCGGCCGCCGAAGCTCTCGACAAAAGCGCCGCGCTCGGCGTTCCAGGCCTGCGCCAGGATCTGGGCGCGGATGTGCTCGGCGCGCGCGGCCCAGTGTGCGGCGCGCTCGGGCAGGCCCAGGGCCTGGGCGATCTTCATCAGCCGGTCGCAGGCGGCCCAGCACATCAGGGAGGACGAGGTGTGGATGCGTGCCCGCGTGCGCAGCTCCCACATGCCGGCATCGGGCTGGTCGTGCAGGCGCCAGGCCTGCTCGCCGGCATGCTCCAGCAGGGCGAAGTCCGTGACATCACCGCGCCGGCTCAGGCGGTGGTCGTGGAAGGCCTGGGCCGCGCCCAGCACGATATTGCCGTAGACATCGTGCTGGAAATGCTCGTACGCCTGGTTGCCCACGCGCACCGGCCCCATGCCGCGGTAGCCGCGCGGCGCGCCCGGCCCCTGCAGCAGGCGCTCGGGCAGGGCGGCCTCCAGGCCGATGCCGTAGAGCGGCTGCACATGGGCGGGGTTGCCCTGCACCACGTTCTGCAGCCAGCGCAGATAGTCCTCCATGGTGCCGATCTCGGCCAGGCTGTTGAGCGCGCGCACCACAAAGAAGGCGTCGCGCAGCCAGCAGTAGCGGTAGTCCCAGTTGCGCTGGCTGCCCGGTGCCTCGGGAATGCTGGTGGTCACGGCGGCCAGGATGGCGCCCGTCTCCTCGTACTGGCAGAGCTTGAGCGTGATGGCGGCGCGGATCACCGCCTCCTGCCACTCCAGCGGCAGGGCCAGGCGCGAGGTCCAGTGACGCCAGTAGGCCAGGGTGTCTTCCTCAAACTGCCGCGCCGTCTCCTCGATGCCGCCGCCCAGGGTTTCGTCGGGTCCGAAGAGCAGGCTCATAGGCCCGTGCAGATGGAAGCAGGTCTCGTCTACCAGATAGCTCAGCGGCATGGTGGTGTTGAGCCGCCAGGTCCAGGCCGAGCTGACGAAGCGCAGATGGTTGCTGCCGCGCGTGAGTTGCGGCGTCTCCTGGCCCCAGGCGGCGCGCGGCCGCAGCCGCACGCGGATGCGAGGCCGGCCGCTGAGCGGCCGCACGCGCCGCACCAGCTGGGCCGGGCGGAACATGCGGTCCCGGCTGCGGTGGCGCGGGGCGAAGTCGATCACCTCGATGGCATTGCCCTGCGCGTCGTGCAGCTCGGTGCGCAGCACCGCCGTGCCCGGCACATAGTGCTGGTGGCTGCGCACCTGGCCCTCCAGCTCGATGGCAAAGCAGCCTTCGTGCTGTATGCCTTCGGGGGAGTCGAGCAGGGCGTGAAAGAGCGGGTCGGCATCGGGGCGCGGCATGCAGCACCAGACGATGCGCGCCTGCGCATCCACCAGGGCATTGATCGCGCAATTGCCGATCAGGGCCAGGTCCAGGCTGGCGGCGGCTTGAGGCGTCATGTTGGGATTCATGCTAGTTCTCCAGGCTTGTGCGGTCTGTAGCGGCTGGTAACCGCTGGTGCGACGCATCCGTGTACATTTGGGCAAATGTATTTGCAAGTGATCGTTTCGACCAGCCCGCCGCGGCACTCGGTCGGCGCCACCCGCCCATGATGAACACCTTGCGCCTGCAGTTCCGCTTTCTGCTGCCCCTGGTGCTGACCCTGGTGGCGGCGGCCTATCTGACCCTGCCCCTGCTGGACAGCCTGACCCTGCGCTGGTTTGCGCGCGACCTGAGCCTGCGCGGCACCCTGGTGGCGAACGCCTTGTCCGAGCCGCTGAGCGAGGCTCTGCAGGATGGCCGCGGCACGCGGCTGCAGGCCCTGTTCGGCCGCGCGGTGCGTGACGAGCGGCTCTACGCCCTGGCCCTGTGCGATATGAAGGACCAGGTGCTGCAGCGCAGTCCGGCCTTTCCGGCCGATCTGGACTGTGCGCGGGCGCGCAGCCTCTCGGTGCAGGCCCTGCCGCGCCTGAGCCTGCCCAGCGGCGCCCTGCATGTGGGCGTGCATCCGGTGCAGACCGAGAGCGGCCATGTGGCCGATCTGGTGCTGTTGCACGACCTGAGCTTTGTGGAGCGCCGCAGCCAGGACACTCAGAAATACCTGATCGCCTTCATCACCGTGCTGGGCGTGTTGATCGCCTTCATCACCATGGTGGTGGCCCAGCTGAGCTGGCGCGGCTGGGTCAATGGCGCGCGCGCCCTGCTGCGCGGCGAGGGCCTGCTCACGCCGCTGCAGCTGCGCAGCAAGGAGCTGGAGCCGCTGGCGGCCGATTTCCGCGAGCGCCTGCGCGATCTGGAAGATGCCTACCGCCGCTCCCTGGACCGCGATGACCACTGGGACGCCGAGCGTCTGCGCGCCCTGCTGCGCTCCCAGCTGCGCGGCGACGAGCTGATCGTGGTCTCCAACCGCGAGCCCTATATCCACGAGCAGGGGCCGGACGGTCTGCGCTGCCGCCGTCCGGCCTCGGGCCTGGTGACGGCGGTGGAGCCGGTGATGCGCGCCTGCTCGGGCACCTGGATCGCGCATGGCAGCGGCAGCGGGGACCGCGCCGCGGTCGATGCGCAGGACCGCGTGCGCGTGCCCCCGGGCAGCGAGGACTACACCCTGCGCCGCATCTGGCTCACGCCCGAGGAGGAGCAGGGCTACTACTACGGCTTTGCCAACGAGGGCCTGTGGCCGCTGTGCCATGTGGCCCATGTACGGCCGGTGTTTCGCGAATCGGACTGGCAGGCCTACAAGCGCATCAACGAGCGCTTTGCCGAGGCCGTGGTGGCCGAGGCGCGCAGCGAGGACCCCGTGGTGCTGGTGCAGGACTACCACTTCGCCCTGCTGCCGGCCCTGATCCGCCAGCGCCTGCCGCGCGCCACCATCCTGACCTTCTGGCACATCCCCTGGCCCAACCCCGAGTCCTTCGGCATCTGCCCCTGGCGGGCCGAGCTGCTGGAGGGCCTGCTGGGCAGCACCATCCTGGGCTTTCACACCCGCTATCACGGCAAGAACTTTCTGGAGACCGTGGACCGCTGCCTGGAGGCGCGCATCGAGCATGAGCACTCCATCGTCACCTTCAAGCGCCAGAGCACCCTGGTGGAGAGCTATCCCATCTCCATCGCCTGGCCCACGGAAGAGGAACGCGGCGCCTGGCCCGCCGTGGCCGAGTGCCGGGCCGAGGTGCTGACGCGTCTGGGCCTGCCGCCGGGCCACCGCCTGGCCGTGGGCGTGGACCGCTTCGACTACACCAAGGGCATTCTGGAGCGCATCCATGCCGTGGAGCGCCTGCTGGAAAAGCATCCGGAGTGGGTGGGCCGTTTCAGCCTCGTGCAGGTGGCGGCGCCCTCGCGCGGCGAGCTGGAGGAGTACCAGGCCTTCCAGCAGCGCATCCATCGCGTCAGCGAGCGCGTCAATGCGCGCTTCGCCAGCATGGACAGCCGCTGGCAGCCCATCTATCTGCTGGCCGAGCACCACGACCAGGCGGCGCTGAACCGGCTCTACCGCGCGGCCGATGTCTGCGTAGTGACCAGCCTGCACGATGGCATGAACCTGGTCTGCAAGGAGTTCATCGCTGCGCGCGACGACGAGCAGGGCGTGCTGCTGCTGAGCCGCTTTGCCGGCGCGGCGGCCGAGCTCAACGAGGCCCTGATCGTGAACCCCTATCACGTGGAGGAGAGCGCCGACGCCCTGCAGCGCGCCCTCACCATGCCCGCGGCCGAGCAGCGCGAGCGCATGGCCAATCTGCGCATGACGGTGCGCGACGACAACGTCTACCGCTGGGCCGGCCGCATGCTCGGCGACGCCGCCCGCTGGCGCCTGCGCGAGCGGGTGGAGGCGCGGGTGCTGGCCCACCATCCCGAGGAAGAGAGTCTGAGCGAGCGATGAATCCGATGAGCAGTTCCGTTCCCCCGTCCCCGCCTGCAGCGCCGCCGCAGCACCACCTCTTCGGCCCCGCGGGCGAGCGGGCCCTGGCCCAGCTTATGGCGCGCCGCGCCCTGCTGGCCTTCGATTTCGATGGCACCCTGGCGCCCATCGTGGCCCGCCCGGAAGACGCCCAGGTGCCGCGCGCCCTGCAGCGCCGTCTGGCCGATCTGGCCCAGCGCCTGCCCCTGGCCGTGATCAGCGGCCGCAGCGTGGCCGATGTGCGGCCGCGCCTGGGCTTCGAGCCGGCCTATCTGATCGGCAACCATGGCGCCGAGGGCCTGGCCTGGCGGCCGGAGTCCGGCGCGCTGCAGACCCTGCGCGAGCGCCTGGCGCCCGAGCAGGAGGGCTTGCGCGCCCTGGGCGTGCAGCTGGAGGACAAGGGCCTGTCCCTGGCCCTGCATTACCGCCTGGCGCGTGACCGCGAGGCTGCCCTGACCCTGATCGAGCGCCTGCTGCAGCCGCTGCCCGCGGCGCTGCAGCGCTTTGGCGGCAAGTGCGTGGTGAATGTGGTGCTGCGCGAGGCGCCGGACAAGGGCCTGGCCGTGCAGACCCTGCTGCACCACAGCGGCTGCGAGACCGTGTTCTTCGTGGGCGACGATGTGAATGACGAGTCGGTCTTCGAGCGCGCCGCGCCGCACTGGCTGACGGTGCGGGTGGGCGCCGAGCCCGCGGGCAGCCGGGCCCGCTTCTTTCTGGGGGCCCAGGCGGAGATGGCCGTGCTGCTTGAGAAAATGCAGCATCTGCTCGGCCCGTCTCTGCCTACTCATGACTAAAACCTCTGCCACCCCGGCCCAGGTGCTGCGCCGCTTCCGCCAGGTCTTCAGCGCCGTGCGCGCCCATTTCGCGCAGATGGAAAAGCGCACCGGCCTGGGCGGCGCCCAGCTCTGGGCCCTGTCCATCGTGCGCGATCAGCCCGGCATCGGGGTGAGCGAGCTGGCCCGGGCCATGGATGTGCACCAGTCCACGGCCAGCAATCTGGTCAAGAGCCTGGTGCAGCGCGAGCTGCTGCAGGCCGGGCGCAACGGGCCGGACCGCCGCGCGGTGCAGCTGCAGCTGCTGCCGGCCGCAAGCCGCCTGCTCAAGCGTGCGCCCGGGCCGGTGGAGGGCGTGCTGCCCCAGGCCCTGGGCGAGCTGGATGCCGCCACCCTGCGCCGCCTGGACCGCGATCTGGGCGCGCTGATCGAGCTGCTGGGCGCCGACGCACGCGCCGCGGGCATCCCGCTCTCGCAGATCTGAACGCCGCTGGCGGCGCGCATGCGCCTTCCCCACGCCGGCGTCAAGGCGGGGCTTGTTCGATGAGCGGGATCAAGGTCGGCTGGCTAAGATGAATTGAAGATCGGCGCCTCGCCTATCAGCCCCCCCGTCGTTGCGTCCCCGGCTTTGGGGACGCCAGGAGTTTGCCCACCATGTCCAGCGATCAGCCCCAGCTCCTCAGTCCCACGCCCCTGGCCAGCCCGGCCAGCCTGCCGGCCCAGGAAATCAGCGCCGAGGTGCTGCAGGAGAAATACGCCAAGGGCGAGGAGCGGGCGCTGGACGAGGTGCGCCAGCGCGTGGCCCAGGCCCTGGCCCAGGCCGAGGCGCCCGAGCAGCGCGCCGCCTGGGCGGCCCGTTTCCTGGACGCCCAGCGCCGCGGCTTCATCCCGGCCGGCCGCATTCTTTCGGCCGCGGGCACCGATCTGGCCGCCACCCTGATCAATTGCTTTGTGCAGCCGGTGGGCGATTCCATCGCCACTGCCGAGGACGGCGAGCCCGGCATCTACACCGCCCTGACCGAGGCCGCCGAAACCATGCGCCGCGGCGGCGGCGTGGGTTATGACTTCAGCCGCATCCGCCCCCAGGGCGCCTGGGTGGGCTCCACGCGCAGCCATGCCTCGGGGCCGGTGAGCTATATGCGGGTCTTCGACCGCAGCTGCGAGACGGTGGAGAGCGCGGGCGCACGCCGCGGCGCCCAGATGGGTGTGCTGCGCTGCGACCACCCGGACATCGAGGCCTTCATCCACGCCAAGGACCAGGGCGACCTGCGCAACTTCAATATCTCGGTGGGCGTGACCGACAGCTTCATGCAGGCGGTGATCGAGGGCTCGACGGTGGAGCTGGTGCACCGTGCCGAGCCCAGCGAGGCCCAGAAGGCCGCCGGTGCCTACCAGCGCGGCGACGGGCTCTGGGTCTACCGCAAGCCGCCCGCGCGCGCGCTGTGGGACCAGATCATGCGCAGCACCTACGACCATGCCGAGCCCGGCGTGCTCTTCCTGGACCGCATCAACAACGACAACAACCTCTACTACTGCGAGACCATCGCGGCCACCAACCCCTGCGCCGAGCAGCCTCTGCCGCCCTATGGCTGCTGCTGCCTGGGCTCGGTGAACCTGACGCTCTTTGTGCGCGATCCCTTCACGCCCGAGGCCCGCTTCGATGAGGCCGAGTTCGCCGAGGTCTGCGGCGTGGCCACGCGCATGCTGGATAACGTGCTGGACGTGACGCCCTGGCCTCTGCCGGCCCAGGCCCAGGAGGCGCGCAACAAGCGCCGCATCGGCCTCGGGTTCACTGGCCTGGGCGACGCCCTGGTGATGCTGAACCTGCGCTATGACAGCGAGGCCGCGCGCGCCCAGGCGCGCCAGATCAGCGAGATCATGCGCGACGCGGCCTATGCCGCCTCGGCCGATCTGGCCCAGGAGAAGGGCGCCTTCCCGCTCTTCAATGCCGATCTCTACCTCTCCGGCGGCAACTTCGCCTCGCGCCTGCCCCAGGGCCTGAAGGACAAGATCCGCGCCCAGGGCCTGCGCAACTCGCACCTGCTCTCCATCGCGCCCACGGGCACCATCAGCCTGGCCTTTGCCGACAATGCCAGCAATGGCATCGAGCCCGCCTTCAGCTGGGCCTACACGCGCAAGAAGCGCCTGGGCCAGGCCGAGGGCGGTGGCTTCAAGGAGTACCAGGTCGAGGACCATGCCTGGCGCCTTTACCGCCATCTCTATGGCGAGCAGGCGCCGCTGTCCGAGGCCTTTGTCACCGCGCTGGAGCTGCGCGCGGCCGACCACGCGGCCATGGTGGCGGCGGTGGCGCCCTACGTCGACACCTCGATCTCCAAGACGGTCAATGTGCCGGCCGACTATCCCTATGCCGACTTCCAGGACCTCTACACCCAGGCCTGGAAGAGCGGTCTCAAGGGCCTGGCCACCTACCGGCCCAATAGCGTGCTGGGCTCGGTGCTCAGCGTGACGCCCAGCCCGGCCCCGGCGGCCGCGGCCGCCGAGCCGCCCCCGCTGGACATCATCAGCAATGCGCGCCTGAAGCTGGAGCGCGTGCCCAAGGCGGTGCTGGCCTCGCTGCGCTGGCCCAGCCGGCCCGAGCTGCCCGGCGGCAATCCAGCCTGGAGCTACATGATCCGCCACCCGCATGGCGACTTCGCGCTCTTCGTGGGCGAGCTGCCGGCCGAGGGGCCGGATGCCGGCCTCTTCGGCAAGACCCTGCCCTTCGAGGTCTGGGTCAATGGCGCAGAGCAGCCGCGCGGGCTCTCGGCCCTGGCCAAGACCCTGTCCATGGACCTGCGCAGCAATGACGCGGCCTGGCTGCGCCTCAAGCTTGACGCCCTGGCCACCGTGGCCGAGGAGCGCGCCTTCCAGATGCCCGTGCCCCCGGGCGGCGAGCCGCGGCTCTTCCCCGGCGTGGTGGCGGCCACGGCGGCGGTGATCCGCTGGCGCTGCGAGCAGCTGGGCGCCCTGCAGGAGGGCGGGCCCACGCCGGTGATGGACGCCATGTTCAGCGTGGAGGAGCCGCGCACCACGGTCTCCGGCACCCTGGCCTGGGCGGTGGATGTGGACAACCCCGCCACCGGCGAGCAGTTCACGCTCACGCTCAAGGAGATCAGCCTGCCCACGCCCGAGGGCGGCCACATCACGCGACCCTGCGCGCTGGGTTTCTCGGGCAACTATCCCAAGGCCCTGGACGGGCTGGCGCGCCTGCTCTCGCTGGACATGCGGGTGCTGGACCCGGCCTGGATCGGCATGAAGCTGCGCAAGCTCCTGAATGTGGGCGAACCCCTGGCCCACTTCATGGCGCCGGTGCCCAGTCTTGCCGGCGAGCGCCGCCAGCAGATCTGGCCCTCCACCGTGGCCTATGTGGCCCGCCTCATCATCCACCGCTACGCCATGCTGGGCGTGCTGGACGAGAGCGGCCAGCCCCTGGTGGACATGGGCCTGCTCCAGGCCGCGCCGCAGGCGGCGGGATCGGCCGCCGCGGCCGCCGCGGCCGCCGGGACGGCCGTGAGCGCCATGGCGGGCCGCCCCTGCCCGGAGTGCGGCAACGCCACCATGATCCACAAGGACGGCTGCGACTTTTGCACCAGCTGCGGCTATGTGGGCCAGTGCGGCTGAGCTTCTAGGGCAAGGGCTCGATCACCTCGTCTACTGCGCCGGCTGAGACCAGCAGCACGCGCAGCGGCCGGGTGTAGCCCGCGCTGTTCGCGCGCAAGGTGGCCAGCAGCGCCGCCAGCGGCGCGGCCGCGGGCTCGCGCAGCATCAGCAGGGTAGGGCGGCGCGGCCGGAAGGCCTGGGCGGCGGCGAGCGCGCCCTCGCGCCACCAGCCGCAGTCCCAGGGATCCTGGGGCCGCGCGCGGCGCGGGTTTAGCAAGCCCTCGCGCGCCAGCAGCTGCAGGCGCCAGGCCAGGCCCGCCGCAGGGCTCATGCGCGCCAGCGCGTGGCTGCCGTCCAGCTCGCAGGCGATGTCGTCCAGGCCGGGTTGGGGCGCCAGCCGGGCCAGGCGCAGCGGCTGCCAATCGCGGCCAAAGGCGCCGGCCTCGCACCAGTGTCGCAGGCGGTGGTGCAGAGCCGGGCTGCTCTTGTCGGTGCCGGGCTCGGGCGGGCTCATCAGGGCGAGATCGAAGCGGCGGGGCAGGAGGGGCATGGCGCGAGAGGGTAACAGCGCGGGGTGCGCGGCCGCGATGACGCCGCGCCGTCATGCCCGCGTCGTGGCCCTGTCATCAGCGCGGCATGGCGCCTCGCTCCAATCGGGCGATGGCCTCGATCTCCCTGCTGTCACGCGGTTTCTACGCCCTGCTGGCCGCGCAGTTCTGCTCGGCCCTGGCGGACAACGCCCTGCTGATCGTCACCATCGCCCTGCTGCAGCGCCAGGGCCTGCCGCTGTGGTGGGCGCCGCTGCTGAAGTTCGGCTTCACGCTGTCCTATGTGCTGCTGGCGCCCCTGGTGGGGCCGCTGGCGGACGCGGTACCCAAGGCGCGGTTGATGGCCTGGATGAACGGGCTCAAGATCGTCGGCCTGCTGGCCATGCTGGCCGGCGTGCATCCGGTGGCGGCCTACAGCCTGGTGGGCCTGGGCGCGGCGGCCTATGCGCCGGCCAAGTACGGCCTGGTGACCGAGCTGCTGCCCGCGCGCGCCCTGGTGGCGGCAAACGGCTGGCTGGAGGTGAGCATCGTCGGCGCGGCGCTGTTGGGCACGGTGCTGGGCGGCCTGCTGGTGGCGCCCTGGCTGGGGCTGGACCTGCTGGGTTGGCGCGGGCTGGAGGCGGCGCTGCTAGCCCTGATGGGGCTTTACGCGCTGGCGGCCCTGCTGCAGCTGGCGGTGCCGGACAGCGGCGCGCGCTACCCCCGGGTGCGGCTGCGTCCGCTGCCGCTGTGGCGCGATTTCTGGCGCGCCCATCTGCGCCTGTGGCGCGATGCCGAGGGCGGGCTCTCCCTGGCCGTGACCACCTTGTTCTGGGGCGTGGGCGCCACCTTGCAGTTTGCGGTGCTGCGCTGGGCCGAGGCGCATCTGGGCCTGAGCCTGGACCGCGCGGCCTATCTGCAGGCGGCGGTGGCGGTGGGGGTGGTGCTGGGCGCCGGGGCGGCCGGGCGCTGGATTGCGCTGCGCCAGGCCTGGCGGGTGCTGCCCCTGGGTGTGCTGCTGGGCGGACTCATCGTGCTGCTGGCCTGGACGCCCAGCCTGGCGTGGGCCTTGCCCCTGCTGGTGATCACCGGTGCCGTGGGCGGCCTGCTGGTGGTGCCCATGAATGCCCTGCTGCAGCACCGCGGCTACCAGCTGCTGAGCGCGGGGCGCTCCATTGCCGTGCAGGGCTTCAACGAGAACGCCAGCGTGCTGCTGATGCTGGCCGCCTATGCCGGTGCCCTGGCGCTGGAGGTGCCGCTGCTGCCCCTGATGAGCGGCTTCGGCCTGCTGATCGCGCTGGCCATGCTGGCCCTGTTGCGCGGCGGCGGGGTGCGCCGCGCGGCGCAGGCGGCCGAGGCGGACTGAAGCGTCTCGCCGCCAGGCCCCGGCGGCTCAGGTGGCCAGCTGGGGCGCGATGCGCGGGCGCACCGGCAGGCTGTGGGCGTCCACCAGGCCGGTGTAGATCTGCTCCAGCGTGGCCACGATGCTGGACCAGGCCAGCTGCTCGGCGCGCTGGCGTGCCGCCAGGCCCATGGCCCGCAGGCCGCCCACATCGCCCACCAGCAGGCGGGCCAGGCGCTGGAACTCGGCCACATTGCCCAGTGGGGCGCGCCAGCCGTTCACGCCGTTTTCCAGCAGCTGCTGGGCGGCGGCGTAGTCATAGGCCAGCACGGGCAGTCCGCTGGCCAGGGCCTCGGCCGTGACATTGCCGTAGGTCTCGGTGAGGCTGGGAAAGATGAAGAGGTCGCCGCTGGCGTAGTGCGCGGCCAGGTCCTCGCCATGGCGCATGCCGGCAAAGATGGCGTCGGGCACGCGCGCCTGCAGCTCGCCGCGCGAGGGGCCGTCGCCCACCAGCACCAGGCGGGCACGCGGCTGCACCTGGCGCAGGGCTTCGAAGGCCTCGATCAGGGTGGCCAGGTTCTTCTCGGGCGCGAGGCGGCCCACATGCAGCACCACGGGGTCGGACTCGGCCACGCCCCAGCTCGCGCGCAAGGCCGCGCTGCGATGCTGGGGGCTGAAGAGCCGCGTGTCCACACCGCGCGCCAGCACGCGCACGCCGTGGAAGCCCAGGCCCTCCAGCTCCTGGCGCAGGCCGGCATCGGGCACCATGGTGCACTGGGTCTTGTTGTGGAACTTGCGCAGATAGACCAGGATGGGCTTGTTCAGCCAGCCAATGCCGTAGTGCTTGCTATAGGCGTGGAAATTGGTGCGGAAGTCCGAGCAGATGGGCAGCTTCAGATAGCTGGCCGCCTGCAGCGCGCTCCAGCCCAGCGGACCCTCGGTGGCGATGTGCACGATATCGGGCCGGCGCAGGGTCCAGAGCTGGACCAGGCTGCGCTTGGAGGCCACCCCCATGCGCAGATGCGGGTAGCGCGGGATGGGCAGGCCGCGCATCAGCACCTCGTGGAAATCGTCGCCGTCCTCCGCGCTGCCCATGGCGCCCTGCTCGCCGCGGCGTTGGCGCGGACGCAGCAGCTGCACCGCGTGGTTGCGCTCGCGCAGGCCCTCCACCACGCAGGCCACGGTGCGCGCCACACCGTTGACCTCGGGTGGATAGGTCTCGCTGACCATGGCAATGCGCAGAGAACGCCGCAGCGGCGGCGCCTCGTCGACCTCGATCTCGGGGGGCTGGGCATGCGGCTTCATGCGCAGATGGTCGCGCGCGATTGCGGCAAATCCATGACGGCGCGGGCCTGATCCGCCCGTCACCGTTGCGTCACCAAGCGGCTTCACCATCCGGTCACGCGCGGCCGGTCCCGGCGTCTGTCTCTGTCGGGCCGCTTGCTCATTGCCATCCACTCTCAGGAGCCCATGTGAAGACGGACTTTCTGCAAGCGCTCGCCATCCAGCGCTGGGACGACCACCGCTACTACCACCACAGCCGCATCAACCAGAGCCTGCACCTGCTCAGCGCCATCAGCTTCGTGGTGGCCTACGGCCTGCTCTTCATCGACCCGCCCCTGGCCGCCCTGCTGGCCTGGCTGGTGTCCATGAGCAGCCGTCAGGCGGGGCACTTCTTCTTCGAGCCCAAGGGCTATGACCATGTGAATCAGGCCACCCATGAGCACAAGGAAGAGATCAAGGTGGGCTACAACCTGCGCCGCAAAGTGGTGCTGATGGCCCTGTGGGCCGGCTCGCCCCTGCTGCTGCTGGCCCAGCCCACGCTCTTCGGCGCCTTTGCGGCCCCGGCCACCAGCCTGATGGAGTTTGCCCGCCAGGTGGGCTGGATGTGGCTGTGGCTGGGTGCGGGTGGCCTGCTGTTCCGCACCGTGCATCTGTTCTTCCTGCAGGGCGTGCAGACCGGCCTGGTGTGGATGAGCAAGATCCTCACCGACCCCTTCCACGACATCATGCTCTACCACCGCGCACCGCTGTACCTGCTGCGCGGCGAGCTGATCGACCCGATGGGGCATGTGCAGGCGCATGAGGCTTGAAGCCCGAGGTATGAAGCCTGAGGCCTGAGCGAGGCGGGGCTCGTCGTCTCGTCACCTCGCGCCTTGCGCATGATCCGAGCGGGCCCGCCTTCATGGCGGGCCTGTTGCTTGAGGCGTTCGGTTGATGTGGGCGGGCGCTGGCGTCAGCCCGAGGCTGAGGCCGCGGCCGGCGCCGGCAGCGCGTCCAGCGGGCTGCGTACGGCGCCGCCGCCCAGTTTGAGCACATGGGTGTAGATCATGGTGGTGGCCACGTCCGAGTGCCCCAGCAGCTCCTGCACGGTGCGGATGTCGCTGCCGCTTTGCAGCAGGTGGGTGGCGAAGCAGTGGCGCAGGGTGTGGGGCGTGGCGGGCTTGGCAATGCCCGCCGCCGTCAGGGCCCGCTTGAAGGCGCGCTGGAAGGTCTGGTCGTAGAGGTGGTGACGGCGGATGAGGCCGCTGCGCGGATCGATGGAGAGATGGTCTTGCGGAAAGACCCAGAACCAGGTCCAGGCGCTGCCGGCGCGCGGGTATTTGCGCTCCAGCGCATAGGGCATCTCCACACCGGCCGGCCCCGTCTCGACATCGGCCGCCCAGACAAGCCGCGCCCGCCCCAGCTGTTCGTGCAGCTCGGCCCGCAGAGCCTGCGGCAGCATGACCACCCGGTCCTTGCCGCCCTTGCCGGTCCGCACGATGAGGGCCCGCTGCGCAAAGTCCAGATCCTTGACTCGCAGCTGCAGGGCCTCGCTGATGCGCAGGCCCGTGCCGTAGAGCAGGCGTGCCAGCAGGCGGTGCTCGCCCGGTGGCATGTGCGCCAGCAGCCGGCTCAGCTCTTCGACCGACAGCACCACCGGCAGGCGCCGCGAGACCCGCGGTCGGCCGATCTCCTGCATCCAGGGCAGGTTGATGCCCAGCACCTTGCCGTAGAGAAAGAGCAGGGCCGACAGCGCCTGCTTGTGGGTGGATGGCGCCAGCCCGCGCTCGGCGGCCAGGTAAGACAGAAAGGCCTCCACCTCAGGACCGCCCATCTCGGCCGGGTGGCGCAGGCCATGCCAGCGAATGAAGGCACGGCACCAGAAGACGTAGGCGTCTTCGGTGCGGCGGCTGTAGTGCAGATAGCGTATGCGCTCGCGCAGCTGGTCCAGCAGCCGAACGGCCTGCAGCGGCGGAAGTTTGAGGGCGGAGCCCGCGGCCGCAGGCGGACGCAGGGTGCCGCGCGCTGGCAAAGGGCCGCGAACTGATGGCAACATAAGGCCCTCCTGCACTCCGGCGAACACCAAGGCTGATGTAACAAGCTGCCGGACTTGCAGGGAAATTTAGTGCTGTATGAACGTACAGTCAAATCCAGGGGGAACGCTTTGCATCAAGCACTTAGGGGCATGCCCGTGTCCGAGGTTATGCAGCACTGGCCGACGTTAGGGCGCAGCGCCTGTCGCCCCATATCACGTTGAGGCTGTAAAAAAACCTCCCCTGCTGCGGGAGTCTCCGAATAGCGCGAGCAGGCGCCGGGCGCTGCAATCGAGGCCAGGTCAGAGGAGGCCCTTGATGCCGCGCTACAAG